>ERZ827156.4082-NODE-4082-length-12263-cov-4.208224_pt1 | contig 12263 bp, 22 predicted proteins | sample MGYA00519919_ERZ827156 | MGnify/ENA primary metagenome ERZ827156 (study PRJEB31778, sample SAMEA3449269) | human gut metagenome | biome: human gut; feature: human-associated habitat; material: faeces | place: United Kingdom | collected 2010/2012 ... | reverse complement strand
TTTGCTGTGTTTTCATCACAAACCGGAAGGAGTGCGCGTTCAGTGGTGCGCGTTGCTGACAGCTGAGCTTGATAATCGCGAAAGTGGTTCGCGTTGCGTACCTGTCATTTGATTTCTCACAATCATGTCTGTCAAGTATCAGGAAGATATTGATGACGGTCAGACCAAGTACATGTATGACCTCCTTGTAATTGGAGGAGGATCGGGTGGTAGGGGGTGCATCGTTGCGTTCATGGATTCTAGGCCTTGCGGCTGCGAAGGAAGCTGCTGATTTGGGCGCCCACGTTGGTTTATTCGATTATGTGAAGCCTTCCCCCCATGGCTCGACCTGGGGTCTCGGAGGCACTTGCGTGAACGTTGGCTGCATCCCGAAGAAGCTGATGCACCAAGCCGCCATTGTCGGCGAGTTTGTGAAGGATGCTTCTTCCTTCGGCTGGGACGTCCCGGAGGTGCACCACCACTGGAAGACGCTGGTGGACAACGTCCAGGACTACATCCGCGGCCTCAACTACAACTATCGCCAGGCGCTGATGTCCAAGCACGTTACCTACTTCAACCAGCTTGCGTACGTGAAGGACGCGCACACCATCGAGGGCACGGACGTCTTCGGCGAGGTGAGCATTGGTTTTGGGAGTGAGGGCTAGAAGCACACATACACCTGCCGCCGCATGGTCGTGGCTGTGGGCGGTCGCCCGAATAAGCTGGGCTGCCCCGGCGACGAGATGGCCATTTCCAGCGACGATCTCTTCATGCTGGACCACCCGCCCAAGAAGACCCTTCTGGTGGGCGGGAGCTTCATCGCGCTGGAGTGCGCGGGCTTCCTGCACAACCTGGGCTTCGACGTGACGGTGATGGTGCGCTCGATCCTGCTGCGCGGCTTCGACCAGGAGTGCGCGAACAAGATCGGCGACTTCATGGAGAAGGACGGCGTGAAGTTCATCCGCAACATGGTGCCGGCGGAGCTGAAGCGCCAGCCCAACGGGCGCATCCTGGTGAAGTACCAGGGCAGCGGCTTCGCGAACGGCGACGTGACGGGCGAGGAGGAGTTCGACACGGTGGTGGGTTGCGTGGGCCGCTACGCGGACACGGAGAAGCTGGGCCTGAACGAGCTGAAGCTGAAGACGCGCCGCGGCAAGATCCTGAGCGACAAGGAGCAGACGAGCATCCCCAACATCTACGCGATCGGCGACGTGCTGTACGGCAAGCAGGAGCTCACGCCCGTGGCCATCCAGGCGGGCCGCCTGCTGGCGCGCCGGCTGTACGGGCAGGGCACGGCGGAGATGAACTACGAGAACGTGCCGATGACGGTGTTCACGCCGCTGGAGTACGGCAACTGCGGCCTGACGGAGGAGGCGGCGACGGAGCGCTTCGGCGAGGACAACATCGAGGTGTACATCAGCAGCTTCACGCCGCTGGAGTGGCAGCTGTCGCCGCACCGCCGCAAGAACGTGTGCTTCGCGAAGCTGATCACGAAGCGCGACGACGGGCTGATCCTGGGCATCCACATCCTGTCGCCCAACGCGGGCGAGATCACGCAGGGCTTCGGCCTCGCGTTCCAGACGCACGCGACGTACCAGAACCTGATGGACCTGGTGGGCATCCACCCGACCATTGCTGAGGAGTTCACAACGCTGTCAGTGACGAAGCGGTCCGGCGATTCCGCCGACAAGGGAGGATGCTGAGGCTAAGCCTTAGTCGGCATGAGTAGCGATGCTCATGAGGACTAAGGCGCGAAAGAAGATAGAAAGGGAAGAGGAGCTTGGCTTCTATGACGGACCGCCTCGAAAGCTCGTCGAGCTGGGGCTCTCCTGAACTGCCAAGGGAACCTTGTTGAGTATATCTTTGTCTTGCTCTGTTTGTTGCTCACTCCTGGAATGCGTAAGAGAAGCCGGTGCGTCGTGCCCCTCGTGCTCTTTCTCCTCACCTGGGTGGTCATCGTCGTCGTGTTCTTTTCGTGCTTTTCCGAAGGATTTGTGATTGTTAGAGAGTCCTCCCTCTCGTTTGTCTCGCTGCTTCCCACCTCCACCGAGAGTGCACAGCGCTTGCGAAATTCGGTAGAATCGCACTCCTCTCCGTTTTACGCGATAGAGGCGTAGCGGAGGAAACGGAGTATCCAACTCGGCCTACGACGTCACTCTCGTATCGCAGGCATCGCAAGTATGGATTGTCCGCTGTTACACGAAGAATTGACCGCTTCTCTCTCTATGCGGATGAAATCGCAAAGCGGTGGAATGGGTCGTTCCTGTGCTAGCAGGTGATCCCTAGTATGATCAGCGTTGCGCTCCATCTCGACGACGAGAACTCCCAGAGTATCCGTCTCTTCATGAATCAGCACACCTTGCCGCAGCGATTCCGGATCAGCTACGTGAAGGATAATTCCGGCCACTATCCCATTAATCGGTTGCGGAACGTGGCCATCAACAACCCCCTAACGAGCCACTTCTGGCTAACGGATATCGACATATGGCCGGCATGTAGTGATTGCAAATCCCTCTCATCCGTAGCTGATTTGTACGAGACTCTCATTTCGCTGCCTGTCTCCCTCCTGTCGGAAGATAGGCAGGCGCTCATCGTTCCCGCATACGAGGTGTCCTACAACAGCAAGCAGCTGAAGATCGTGGACAAGTCGAAGGGGATCAACCGAAACCGCGACGGGGTATGTACCGACTTGGAGGGCTGCTTCTTCAAGTGGGTGAAGTGGGAAGAAGTGATTCATCAGACATCTCTTCATGGTTCCCCACCACAAGGAGGAGCTGCTGTCCTGCTTGGCGTACGGTCCGTGCGACATTTTCAAGAAGCAGCAGCTCACCCACGTGGTCATCGCGATGCGCAGTCATTCCTAGTCGTCGACGGACTACGAGCGCTGGGAGCGGAGTTCGAACCGTTCGGAGTACGCCTTCGACCTGGAGTGCTTCAAGAACGAGGGCTACGAGCCGTACGTCGTGGTGAAGCGCAGTCCTCTTCTGCATATCCTCTTCGCTTAGCAAAGCTGTTGCCTTCATGACACCGCGTTTTGACGAGCAGTACGTGGATTACGGGATGAACAAGCTAATCTGGATTTTCCGGCTGCGTCTCGCGGAGTATCGGTTCCGCGTGCTGCTCCATTCGTTCGCGGTTCACGTTCCGCATCCGAGGTGGGAGTGGGGAGATTAGCTAAGGAGTAGCTCAAAACTGTCCGGAGACATGCTGTCGAAGCGCAATAGTGGGAAGATGACGGACATGGACTTCTATATGAAGGAGTTCGTTGACGATCTGAAGAGCAAGGGAATTGAACTGAAAACGGTGCTTCCCCTTTGTGAGGGTGTGGAGTCGAGCTTGCTGTGGAGTCGGATTACGGAGTGATGTTTGTACCCTACGCTCTGTTTGTTCAGATTCACGATGCGCTACCTGAGTCCCTTCCCGTTCGATGCCTTGACGGCGTTCATCTACACTCTGGCAACGACTGGTACCGTTGCAATGTCCATCATGGTCACGCGTTACCTCAACATCGTATCCTCGAACAGTTCCAGGAAACTCCTGCATATCTGTATGGTATAGGATGAGATAGCTCAGGAATAGCGATGGCAGCCGTGTTCATCCTCTGCTGGCCGATGTTCCCCGACACGGACGAGGGCAAGGTTTACGCAATGTCAAGTTGTTTCTTATGTCGTTTTCTTCATGGGATTAGTTCCGTTTCTGTTTACGGTCGTGTTTTGGATTGTGGGGCGGAGATACGTGCAAAGCACCATCATTGTCGATGCGATGAGCCGAACAGGAAAAGCGTCCGAGCTTACTGCGGGTCCTGTTCAGTATGGCATCATCATGACGCTGACGACCTTCTTTTACTGGAAGCGGGTGGACGCCATTTTCGTCATCCTGTCTCTCGCGTTCGGTGACGGATTCGCGCCCTGGTTCGGAGCCATCAAGAAGGGAAACAAGGCGCTGTGGTGGAATCCGTCGAAGACGTGGTTCGGGCTGATTGCCTTCGCCGTGTTCAGCGCGCTGTCTATCATCGGCTACTGCTACTACTTCCAATCGTAGGGATTGATGATTGCCTGTGATGTAGCCAACACCTGATGCGGATTGCCGACCGCAACTTCGTCTTCAACGCATGCGTTGTTTCCGTTGTCTGCGCCCTAACGGAGTCCCTGACCATCACAAACTACGACAACATCACTGTGTCTGCGGTGTGTGTTCTGATGTACAACTACCTGAAGAAGTTCTCGCCTGTTTGCTCTCAACAAACACGCCACATGACCTTGTGCAACACTTGGTCGAGCATATAGCACAACTGCGGCTTGGATAGGTTCTGCAAGAAGCGGCGCTGACTCTCCTCCTCCTCTTTCTGCGTTCTGGCAGTGGTGGTCCTCGAGTCCACCTCCGGCGTGGGAGTGGTACGTAAGCTGTTTCGCTTACTGCAACTCCTCTGAGACGATTTTGAGATGTGAGCAATCGTGTGGTTCGGATTGTGCGAATCGTGAACGACGGAGTAGTTTGACCGTATCGACGGCGGCCTCACCGAACTCGTCATCGAGTAGGAAGGGACTTCGCCGTTGTACGAGGATGCTCCGCGCTGCGGAGAAAAGACATACATATGCGCCTCCTCATTCACGCGAGATATGGGAAGGGAATTTCGTCGAGACACGCTCGAATACAGCAGATCAGGGGAATACACACCCACCTTGGCGGAGGAGTTCGGCAAGGTTAGGGACTGCGAGCGCTTCTTCTGATGATACGTGCCGTCATAGCCGTCCGAGGATTCCGTGCCCTCCAGACTTCTCCTCCTATGCACGGTGACTTCCTGGATAGCGTCAGACCTCATGTCATTCCTGAAAGCAAATACGTCTTGTGACACATCTGGCGCAGAGGAAGTCTTCGCAATAGCGTATGCCATCTTTGGATTGGTAATATCCGTTGCAACTGTTATGGAGCCGCTCAGGAAGCGGGAAACGACAACCCGGAACCGTGTAATCAATCTTTCTGCTGTTGTTGAATCGTGAACGGGAATTCCAACAAAGTGGGGGACAGCGAGAAGTCGAACAAACACACTACCGGATTCTGCCAAACGACGAGACGGAGGATGCATTCAGCACCACGTCCGACTTCTTCTTGTTCGCGCAGCTCGTTCCGAAGATTCGCCAGAAGGACATCTTCTCGTCCGCTCCAGCGGAACACGCGAAGGTGCCATCGGGAGACACTGCGAGATGCAGTACGCGTGCCTCGTGAGCGAAGAACTCCTTCATCAGCGTCATGTTGGGGTACTTCCACAAGCAGAGCTGATTCTTGGCGTACCCGTGCGCCGACAGCAGCTCCTTCTCGTGCGGGTTCCACTTCAGCGCGCACACCTGCGACCCCGTGTCCACGCTATTCAGCAGCGTTCCCGTGGACGCGTTCCACAGCTTGATGCAGCGATCGGCCGAGCCGCCGCCCGTGGCCAGCACGTTGTTCTGGTAGGGGCACCAGGCCAGCGCCTTCACCGCCGCCATGTGGTCCGTGAGGACGTACTTCGCCTGGCCTTCTCGGGAAGAGAAGTCGTCAAAGATGCACAGTTTGTTGTCATTCCCGCCGGAGGCTAGGAACTTGCCGTCTAGCGACCACGCCAGTCCGCACACCTCCTGGTCGTGCCCGTATAAAATATTCGTGATGTGCTTCGCCACGCGGACATCGTGGTTGATCACGCGCGAATCCTTCCCGCCCGAGGTCAGGATGTGGTGGTTCCACGCCAGACTGCTCACACGTCCAGCGTGTCCGCCGAACGTGCGCATCTTCTCCAGCTTGCTTGTGTCCCACAGCTGCACCTCGTTCCGCGTGGTTCCCACGGCGAGAAAGTTGCCTCCGTCGTTGAGCCACGCGACGGAGCACACGTAATCGTCGTTGTCGCAGGGCAGGAAGGACTCAATGCCTCCGCTGGAGGGGTTCCACAGAAAGACCGTGTTGTTGAGAGCGATGGCAAGGATGTTGTTCGCTCCCCAGTCCAGAAGGTTTAGATAGTAGTTGTTCAGCAAATCGGGCGCATTCAGCGTCTTCTCGGGAGACGAGGGAAGTGGGCGTGTGGGAATGGATGTGCTTACGGTGTTGGGGTCGTTCACGGAGTACAACACGCGAAGCTTGTTCTGATAACCCGCTTCGGGCGTTGGCACCTTCTCCTTGTATGCCAGCACTCGGTAGTTCGGATCCACCTGCTCGTCGGTCCCGTTTCCGCTCTGCTGATTTATGTTGTAGCTCGTCCGGCCCACATCCAACTGATCGTGCGAACCCAGAGAGGGCCCGGTCTACACATGATACAGAGATGATAGAAATACGGAAACCCGCTGCTGCTGCGACTTGTCCTGCATCTTCCGCTGCCATCGCGCGACCACCTTGGACTCGAAGGGCATCGTCCCGTTTAGCACGTTTTCAAATTCGATGGCTTCCCGCTGCTCCATCGCCGAAAAGAAGAGTGTGCGGCGAAAGAGCGTGAGTCCCGCGGTCGTCGCCTCGACGGAGTTGGGAAAGGACGACACAAACGGTTGGACGCGCGGCCAGAATGGACCCAAACGAATATATACGGAAGGAGGAAGACCACAAGCAGCGAAAGCCCCCGCGAACCGAGAATTACGTTTGCGATCGCTTCTTTCGCGTAACCGAGTAGGTGGGAATCGCGGGTCCTATCGGTCAATCGTTTGGTATTGTCGAGAAGAACTGGATCTGTCCGAAGTGCGGTAACAGCAACTACGCAATGAGCAATACGTGTCACACCTGCAGAGAGAAGAAGCCGCTGGGAGGCGGCGGTCTGGTCATGGAAACGGCCATGGTGCGCGACCAGGTTTGAATACGAGGGGCGGAGTGACTCGCAGGCTGGCGAGGCGTCGCAGTGGAGAGAGGCCATCGACCCCAAATCGCAACTCCTCTACTACTTCAACACAGTGACCGGACAGACGAGTTGGCAGCGTCCGGCCGAGATGGGCGCCGTGGCCTCCGGCACCGGCTGGTACGGTCGCGGTGAGGCCGGCAACCCGTTCGTGCTGGCGTACGAGCGCCAGAACGAGCAATTCCTGAAGCGGCCTGCCCGCAAGCAGGTGGAGACGATGCTGTCGAGCCACTCGAACCGCGAGGGCAACAACGACTACAACATTTGGTACGGACGCTGGGCCGGCGACAATTGGAGCTACGGCCTGGAGCAGGGCGAGCCGGCGACCACGCGGTGCAACGTGGCGAAGGACGCGGGCTACACGCGCGCGGACAAGGAGGCGCGCAAGGGCAAGGAGTGCTTCTTCTGCATCCACTTCGCGCGCGGGTGCTGCTGCAAGGGCTCGAACTGCGAGTACTTCCACCGCATCCCGCTGCCGGCGGACATGGCGAAGATCGACCTGAACCACGACTGCTTCGGGCGCGAGCGCTTCGGCAACCACCGCAAGGACATGGGCGGCAGTGGGCGTGCGGCGCGGGCGTGAGGCGTAGTTGGCTCGATCAACGACGACTGCCGCACGCTGTATGTGGCGGGGCTGAAGCGCCACGACGGCTACGACCTGAAGGAGGCGATCACGCGGCACTTCTCGGAGTTCGGCGAGGTGGAGCTGGTGAACGTGATCTTCCGCCTCAGCATCGCCTTCGTGCGCTTCCGCATGCGCTGCTCCGCGGAGTTCGCGAAGGTGGCCATGGCGGGCCAGTCGCTGGACGAGGACGAGGTGCTCAACCTGCGCTGGGCCTTCGCGGACCCCAACCCCACGGCGAAGGAGTCCATCGTGCGCAGCAACCGCGACGCGGTGATCCTCGGTCTGATGGCGCGCGGCATCAAGTGAGCGTGGGCGGACGGCGTGAGGCGTAGTCTGCAGGAGACGGGCTTCCAGTACCCCGCCAACTACCAGCCGCAGCTGTCGGCGGACACGGCGGCGGTGAACGCGCTGCCCAGCACGGAGAACCAGTTCGACCGCGCGGCACTGCAGGGCTACGGCGTGCTGGGCAAGAAGCAGGCGAACAAGAAGGCGTATGTGGAGGTGAAAGAGTACGAGGCGGACGCCTACGCGCAGGCCACGGACGCGCTGGAGGACGAGGAGCTGAAGGATGTGGTAGATCTCGAGAAGTACGAGAAGCCTGCTGAGGAGTCTGAGAAGGAGACGGTGGAGAAGCCTGAGGCGTCTGAGAAGATGGAGGCGGTGGAGAAGCCTGAGGAAAAGAAGACGGAGAATGCTGCAAAAGTGACCAGTGCGGGGGACGAGAAGGAGCAATCGTGATTTAGTTGTTCATTTTCACGGTGGTTTGTTTCAGCTAGGAAAACAACCGCTCAAATGAAACGCCTCTGTTGTCAGGGAAACACACAAAATGGCCGATAAGAGTGACGCAACAGAGGTAAAGCACCCGTTCAAGCTCTACCTGAGAATACGACCTCAGAAGAATGGGAACACCCAGCTCATCCCCTGTTATGCTCCCAAAGACAACAAATCGTTTCACGTCATCGTTCCCGAGGATTCTGTCGTAGCGATTTTTAAACTGGAGTGAGGCCCTAGACATATAAGAAGGGACGCATCGAAGGCGACTTTGAATACGCAAACATCTTTCTCCCCAGCGCCACGCAGGTACGCCATGAGAGGCGGGCTCATTCGATAGGAGCAGGTGTTCGACGTGACTACAAAGGATGCGCTTGACGGGTTCCTGCAGGATAAGAGCTGTCTTCTTCTTGCCTACGGCGTAACAAGCAGCGGAAAGACGTACACCGTGATTGGACCCGAAGAGTAGCATCCTCGACCTGCAGTTGATCCGTAGGAACCAGGGTCTGGTGCCCCGTGCGCTGAAGTACATTATCAACGGAATGCAGTCGCCCGAATTCAAACTCCGCCACAAGGACGAGCTAAACAAGATCGCCCTGGAAATGAGCTTCCTCGAGGACTACCAGAACAACATCTACGATCTGTTGTCTCCCACGACGCGCATCGGCCAGACGAAGCCCAGTCTGATCGCCCGTAGCGATGCACAGGGCATTCTCCACGTGGCCAACCTCACGGTGTCTTCGATTCTCTGGCGTGATGTGTAGGAGAAGAAGATCACCTCGCTGAAGGAGGGAATGGACTTGATCACCCTGGGAACGAACGAGAAGCACATGGCCGAGACCGAGATGAACCACGACTCGTCGCGATCGCACTCGATGTGCACATTCAACATCGTGCGTTACCGTCCCTTCAACAAGGAAGTGATCGCGTCCTGCCGCATCGTCGATCTTGCCGGCAGCGAGCGCGCCTCCCGCACCAACGCCAGCGGCGAGCGCACGCAGGAGGCCGGCGCGATCAACACCGACCTGATGTACCTGATGATTTGCCTGCGCTCGCTGGTGGAGCAGCAGTCCAAGCAGAACCAGAAGATGATGTACCGGAACTGCAAGCTGACGCACCTGCTCTCCGTCCCATTGCATAGCGGGAGTGATGGATAGACGTCGTTCATCGGCGCAATGGCCGGGCCTGTGCACATGATTATCAACATCAGTAACGACCGCAAGGACTTCGACGAGACCTTCTACGTGCTGGAACAGACCACCATCGTCAAGAACATCAAGACTGTCCAGTCCAAGTTACATTCGCTCTATTGCCTCACTCGCAGGGTCGACAACAAGCCCATCGCGCCGCAGCGCACCGCTGGCGGGCGACGCATCCCCGGACCGGGCGTGGTGGCGTGCGCGAGGCGTGAGGCGTAGGAGCTGACGGCGCGCGTGGAGACGCCGCTGTTCCAGAACGTGCGAGGCTTCAACTACTCGGACTTCGACCGGATGAAGACGATGATCGCGAACCACGAGAAGGAGAAGAGACAGATGCAGGAGAGGTTCGACCGGAAGCTGGAGGAGGCGAAGGAGGAGACGGAGCTTCAGGTGCGTCGCAAGATGGTGATGGAACTGCAGGCGCGGCAGGCGAACGGCGAGTCGGAGAGCAGCCAGGTGGTGGCGATGGTGGAGGGCATGAAGCGGAACTACGAGATGATGATGAAGAGTCTGGCGGAGGCGCAGCGGGCGAAGGAGGAGGAGTTCGAGGGCGCGACGCTGCGACTGAAGAAGCAAATCAACGATTTGGAGGAAGAGAACTTGCGTCTCAGCATGCGTGTGGCTGCTTTGACGAGTGCGTGTGAGGTGTGGGCGTGAGGGCTAGACTCGAACGGCGACGTGGCGTCGAAGGAAGAGTTGCTGGAGAACATGGAGGAGCTGCTGCAAAAGATCACGGCGAAGGACAAGGCGATCGAGAACCTGAACCAGCAGATCGACCAGCTGGAGGAGGACATGCGCGCCGCGGAGAGCAAGGGCAAGGGCGGAGCTGGTGAGGAGATGGAGAAGGAGAAGGTGGAGATGGAGAAGATGGAGAAGGAGAAGGAGAGAGTGGAGAAGGAGAAGGAGAGAGTGGAGAAGGAGAAGGCGGCGCTGGTGCAGGAGAACGAGGCGCTGAAGAAGGACAAGGAGAAGCTGCAGGCGGAGATCACGCTGCTGCAGGAGAACGTGCGCATCCAGGGCGAGACGCTCAGCAACACCATCAAGCTGCGCGCCTCCTCCTTCTCCACGCTCAACAAGCCCGTCGCGCCGCCCGCCATTCCCGCGCACTCGCCCTCGCGTCTGCCGCCGCCCATTCCTGCACGATCGGCTTCGCCCTCGCGTCTGCCGCCACCCATCACTCACACCGTGCCGCCACGCCCGCCGACCGTGGCGTCCATCTCTCACACGGTGCCGCCACGCCCGCCGACCGGTGCGCCCAGCTACGCGCAGCAGCGCTCGCAGTCGCCCGTGCCGCAGATGAGTCGCTCCGTCGCCTCCGTGACCGGCCTGCGCGTGCAGCGACCCGGCTCGCCGCTGAGTCAGCCCTCTGCGCTGTACCAACAGCCCGTGTCGCCCGTGCAGCGACCCGTGTCGCCCGTGCAGCGACCCGCCACGCCGGTGAACTCGCTGCCGGCGACGGCCCTGCCGCAGATCAGTCCCTCGTAGGGGAGCGAGGAGGAGGTGAGAGGTAGGAAGACGACGGCGAAGTACGCGATGCGCAAGCAAGTGACTATCTCCATTCCATCTCCCACCACACAGAAGACGAAGCGCTTCAACGAGTTTGACAAGGGCAGTGCCTTGTAACGCAGCCATTCTCCGTTTGTTTGTTGAACAGAATGGACGCACTACACGCCTTTCTGCTGTCCTCGGTGCTCTCGTTCCTTTTCCTCCACTGGCTCTGGAATCACCTCACTCTGAGACGATTACGGAAAACGGTGCTCCTTTCTTCCAAGCGTGAAGCTTAGATCGACGAAGAGCGGCAGCTGCGCAAAACGGCAGAAAAGCTACGATGGACGGAGCGAGTGGGTCGAACGCACGCGGAGCAGGTTTCTTCTCCGATTCATGAATGGTAACAGGTAGCAACTGCGAACAGCCATTGAAACGTGCAGGAAGGAGCTCGAGGGAGACACATACAACTTCAAACCCATCGCCGTGGCGCACTCCTGTTATATCCATTGTCAGGGCGTCCCCAGACAGCCGGGACTGGCGCCGATGGCCAAGTCGCGGCTTGACATTGAAGAGTGGGTTCCGCCTCCCGCGTTCGACGACCTGGACAAGTACAGCCACATCTGGGTGCTGTTCGTTTTCCACAAGAACACCAACACCTCCACCCTGCTGAAATCGAGCACCGATCGAGGTGTAACGTTCCCCGTACTGTCTATACTCACCATATCACATGCAGGCCAAGGTGCACCCTCCGCGCCTTCACGGCAAGAGCACGGGATTGTTTGCCACTCGCACGCCTCACCGCCCGTCGCCCATCGGTCTAAGCGTGGTGAAGCTGGAGGAGGTCCACGCCTGGGGGAAGAAGCGATACCTCGTCGTTTCGAGTCGCTGCGATTCAGATGAATAACGCGTAGACACGGATATTGTGGACGGCTCCCCCATTTTGGACATCAAGCCGTACCTGCCGTCCTTCGATCGCATCGAGAACGCCATTGTTCCTCAGTGGGTGATGAATGAGGCGAGTCTGCGGGAGGTTCGCTTCAGCGATGAGAGTTTGCAGGAGCTGGAGCGTCTGCAGGACCATTTCATCTACTACAAGACGAGCGAGGAGATGAAGGCCGTTCTCACGCAGGTACTGAGTGCGGATGTCAGCAAGCGGTCCAATCGCCGTGTCTCGGAGTTCGAGTTTGACTGCCTATCCGTCCTCTTCTCGATGCAGGAGAACACCATCATGGTGGAGCACATCGTGCTTACCAGTGAGTACGAGAAGGAAAACCGTCTTTTATAAATTCCATTTGGCCAGAACGTACTGTTTGTTTTGTCCACATACAATTGCCCTTCCACGCCCCATCAT
>ERZ827156.4077-NODE-4077-length-12270-cov-7.819894_pt1 | contig 12270 bp, 14 predicted proteins | sample MGYA00519919_ERZ827156 | MGnify/ENA primary metagenome ERZ827156 (study PRJEB31778, sample SAMEA3449269) | human gut metagenome | biome: human gut; feature: human-associated habitat; material: faeces | place: United Kingdom | collected 2010/2012 ... | reverse complement strand
AAATGTCGGCTCTGTCCGATCGGCTGATGCAGGTCACCAAGGGCATGACCATCACGGTGCGCTACTTCAAGGAGGACACCACCCACCCGGAGGTTCCGGCGGTGGGCAACTACATCACCCTGTCCGGAAAAGCAGACCGCATCGACCCGGTGTTCCGCACCCTGCAGGTGGGAGACACCGTGGTGCCCTTTGAGGATTTGGTGGAGGTCAGCGGGGAAGGCATCATGGACATTGATGTGTATCTGGGCATCGGGAAAGAATGAGATGATAAAAAATGCTGAAAGAGATGTTTATGGGACACCTCTTTCGGTAAAATGACCTCAGAAGAAGCAAAACACACTTCGGATGGAGGAAAATACCATGGCAAACGGTGATTACGGCTATTTCGGCAAAGGCGACACGGGCTATGCCCAATACATGACGGCTTTCAACCGCAACTTCGGCGGCTCGTCCGGCGGCGGTGGCGGCGGAAACCACAACAATGGCGGCGGTGGCGGAGACGGCAGCGGCTGCGGCGGCCTCATTGCCATTGCGGTGGTGGTCGTGCTGGTGCTTATTGCCATGGGAAGCTGAGGGCATCCCTCTAGCACAAGGCGGCCTTGCGTGACCCAGTCACAGAAAATCTAACTAGGAAATGTTATCATATAGCCACAGGAAACACCAACAACATTCCAATGGAGGATTTTAATACGCTTGTTGCAACCTGCATGGTCTGTGGATGACGAAGCTGTAAGAAATAAACGGGCTCCTGCCAGTGGTTGACGCTTGCAGGAGCCTGTTCTTGCGTGCAGCCAATGGTTCTGGCGCAGGCGTATCAGACAAAAATGAAAATGGAGTAAACATTGAAATACAGAGAGATCGTGGACGGCATTTTTCTTGACCGTCCCAACCGTTTTATTGCTCATGTAGATGTGAACGGTACGGTGGAAACCGTCCATGTCAAAAACACCGGGCGGTGCAGGGAACTGTTGCTGCCCGGTGCGGCGGTGCGTCTGGAAGTGTCGGACAACCCGAAACGCAAGACAAAATACGACCTTGTGGCGGTATGCAAGCAGGAACTTGGCTGGGTCAACATGGACAGTCAGGCACCCAACAAGGTGGTAGGAGAATGGCTCTCCAAGCAGGAGTTTGACCTTGTCCGGCCGGAGTTTGCATACGGAAAATCCCGCATCGACTTCTACATGGAAAAGGGCGAACAGAAATACCTGCTGGAGGTCAAAGGCTGCACACTGGAAGTGGACGGCATCGGCTATTTCCCGGATGCACCCACTGAACGGGGCGTGAAGCACTTGCACGAATTAGCGCAGGCACAGCGGGCAGGATATCGGTGCGCAGTGGCCTTTGTAATTCAGATGGAAGGCATCACCGAGGTGAGGCCGAATGTTGATATTCAGCCGGAGTTTGGCACAGCGCTGTCTGAAGCGAAAGCCGCTGGCGTGAGGGTGCTGTTCCTGCTTTGCCATGTCGGGCGGGACAGTCTGGAGATCGTGGAGCAGCGGGAAGGGTAAAATGGGATGGAAGAACATCCTGTTTCTTATCGCAAGTCAAGAAATTAGCGCAGCATTCAAACAGCATATTTGCGATATGCAATTCGTTGTAAAAATCAGGGGGTAAGTTGCAAAAGGCCGCTGTACCGCAGAGTACTTCTCTGGCACAGCGACCTTTTTGTTTTTGGCTGCGGCTTACCGCATCCGTCCATCGCCGCCCATCAGAGCGGCATTTCTTCAAGATAGTCCAGCGGGAACGGCGGAGAGCACAGGGGCTTCATGGCAATGCTCATGAGCTTCATGGCAATGCTCATGAGCTTCATGGGATTGTCGTCTGCCGCCACCCGGTTGGAGCTGAGCTTTCCGCAGCGTTTGCAGCGGTGGATGATGGCCCACTCGCCGCCCTTTTTGAAATCATTGTTCATCATGCGTTCTGGAAAAGTTATATTTTTCGCACATTTTCTATTGACATGCTCTGTGCCATGTGATATATTTATCACACAAGGTGTGCGAAATTTCTCACCTCATTTCATTGTATGGTATATCTTCATTCACAAGAAAGGAACTTTCCTATGAAAAAAGTCACGTTGAAAGAGCTGGTCGCCGACAAGATCATCTTTGCCGTTCTGGTCGCGCTCTACTACTGGATGTGGGCACGGAACGACTGGAAGGATTTTTATCCCACCATCCAGACCATTGTAGGTGGCTTCACGTTCTGGTATTTTGTGTTCCGCGCTATCCGGGTGCGGAAATATAAGCAGGAAGCTGCCGACGAAATGGCCGAGGCCAATCTCCACCGATGCGACAGCATCTGTCTGAAGGTCTGCAGGGCCGCCCTGATTGGGATTGGTTTTGCCTGTGCCATCGGTCGGCTCGTGCTTACCACCGAGGTCATCGGCTACTGCCTGATGGGGACGCTGATCCTGATGGAAGTCGTGCGCACGGTTGCATTCTGGCTGATGGACGAGAAAGGACTCTGAGCATGGCACTGGTCACAAAACTGAAAGAATACCGGGAGCGGGACAATTTCAAGCAGTCGGAGCTGGCCGAGCTGGTCGGGGTACGCCGGGAAACCATTGTCAACCTTGAAAAAGGCAAGTACAACCCATCCCTGAAACTGGCGATGGACATTGCAAAGGTCTTTCACACCACGGTGGAAGAATTGTTTGCGTATACAGAGGATTAAAAAGACGCAGTGCAGATTATGGCAGGGCCGTAACCGGCACTGCGTCTTTGCGTCTGGCTGGCTTTCAAATAACGATATTGAGCGCAGGATGTGACACCGCCGGTGCTGCACAGACCCAAGCTGTATTAAAAAACTGAGGATCGTACCGGAAGAACAGCAAAACACCCGCCTGCGTATTGTGTGCAAAGCACAGTACATGGGCGGGTGTGGTTTTGTTGTGGTTTGTTCGCACTGTCAGAACAGGTCGAAACATAATTTTTGTGGAGTTCCGTCCAGCAGATACCGGATAGAGAGACGGTCGTTTTCCGCTTCTGCCTGCACCTGCGTGGCGTGCTCAAAGAGGGTGCGCAGACGGCGGTACTCTGCCCGCTGCGCATCCGTGTAGTGAGACGGCATATCCGAGGTAAGGAACACATTGCCCAGCAGGGCATTGACCGTGGCAAGGGTGCGTTTTTGCTCTGCCGTCAGCTTGCAGTTTTCCTCCCGGAGGAAGAACACATCCGGGTCGCTGCCATAGGCACGGCCATTGAGCTGCCGCCGGAATAGCGTGTTGTTGATGGCTTGCTTTGTGGACACTCGCTCCCGGTGGAACAGGCGCATATACCACACATCGTCCCAGTCCAGCCCTACGTCACAGCTGACACGGCAGTACTCCACCAGCCCGAAGGCCGGCATCACCGGTACGCCGCAGCCGAGAATCTGCTTTTGCCCGCACCAGCTGCGCAGCAGCTCCATAGCACGGTACATCCGGGCTGCCCGGCTCTCATGGGTGTTGCCAAAGGGGGCAGCGCCGTACAGAAAATCCAGCTTGACAAGGTCGAAGCCCCAGTCGTTCAGCACCCGGTCAAACACCCGGCGCAGATAGTCCAGCACGGCCGGGTTGTCGATATCCAGCGCATAAAAGCTGCTCCAGTTGCTGCCGCAGCACCACGGTTTGCCGTCCACTTTCAGCAGCCAGTCCGGGTGCTGCCGGAAAAGGGCGGAGTCCTTTTCGCACACAAAGGGTGCAAGCCATAGCCCGGCCTGAAAGCCAGTGGCATGAATTTCCTCCACCATGCCTTTCAGCCCGTGGGGGAATTTCTGTGCATCTGTTTCCAGCCAGTCGCCCACCTTCGGCTCCCAGCCATCGTCGATCTGGAACAGGTCTCCCAGACAAAGTAGGCTGCGGCAGCCGGTCAGATCCTCCCGGATGGTATCCTCGGTGATGTCCTGATAGCGGTTGTACCAACTGGAATAGCCTGCCAGCTTCTTTTCCGTCCGAGGGCGTATGCCCATAGCCTGAAACCAGCCGTCGAACACCTCCGTCTCGCCGCCCTCGGCAAAAAACAGGTCAAGGAGTGGGAAACTGCCGCCGGGATGCTCCACCCCGGCGCAGTCACGCTCCAGCGTCAGCAGGGCTTTGCCGCTGTCGTAGCGGAGGATGGTGTAGCCCGGCTTCTCGCCCAGCGATGCCACCAGCCGGAACTGTGTGCCCTTGCGGAAATAGCAGTAGGAAAAGCCGTGGCTTTGCCCCTTTTGATGCCCATAAGGCGCAAAATGATAATCGCCGTAGCGGTCAAAGGCATATTTTTTGCGCAGAAAGCCGGGGATGTGGTCGGTGCCGCGGAGCTTGCCGTTCCGGTCCAGCTCCGGGCTGTAGGTCCATGTCTGGTAGCCGTTCATGAACAGACGCTCGTCTGCTTCCATCGTCCACGGCAGCTCGGCACGCACCGTCTTCAGCGTCCCGGCGGGCAGGTCTGCTGTCAGATGCAGCGCACCGCCATTCTCCGTGACCGTGCAGTTGCCTGTCTGTACGCCGCCGGAAGTTTCCGCGTACCAGTGCAGCGTTTCAGTCATGGTGCGCTTCCTCCCCGTGGAGCTGTGCGCTGATCTCGGCAGCGCGGGCATCGGTCAGAACAAACTTGCGGCGGAACAGCACCAGCGCACCAGCCAGCACCAGCATGGGCAGAACGGTCATCATCAGGCGCAGACCCAGCAGGGTTCCGGCGCTTTGTACTGCCACCGGGCCGGTCTCCTCCGTGTTGCCCACAAGACCGATGAGGTCCAGCCCGATGCCGGTCAGGAATACCGCCACACCGGAGGCAGCCTTGACCACAAAGGTCTGCATGGAAAAGATAACGCTCTCCTCCCGGCGTCCGGTCTTGAGCTGACCGTAATCCACGCTGTTGGAAAGGAACAGGGTGGTCAGCACGCTCAGCATCCCGTTGCAGGCGAACACCACCACGCCCGGAATGCACAGCAGGGCAAGGCTATGGGAAAGGCCGGTCAGGCAGAACACCAGCAGCATGCCGTAGCCGCACAGCGCCAGCAAAAGGCTCAGGTAAAATACCTGCGTGCTGCTGAACTTTTTGCGCAGCAAGGGGTAAAGCACCATCATGCCAAGGATCTGCGCCGCACCGCCCACGGTGGAAAACAGGGTGTAGGTGGCTTTCCAGCCTGCACCGCCAAGGTCGTATTTGAAGAAATAGATGATGAAGTTGGAGGTAAGGTACAGCGCCGAGTTGATCAGCACGATGCTGCCTACCACTACCATAGCCTGATCGTTGCGGAACAGGGCGGAGAACATCTCCTTTACGGTGGCGGTCTTCATCTCACTGGGGGTGGTTTCTTTCATGGAAATGCAGCACACCAGCTCTGTCACTGCAAAAATTACCGCTACGATCAATGCCACCCAGCGGAAGCCAGCGCGCTCGCTGTCGCCGCCAAGGGCTCCCACCAGCAGCATGGTGAACATAGCGATGAGGGCAGAGCCAACGCCTGCACAGGTGCGCCCCACCATGGAGAGGTTCTCCCGGTCTTTTGGGGTGCGGGTCACGGCCGGGATCATGGACCAGTAGGGGATATCCATCATGGTATAGGTGACGCCCCACAGGATGTACACCACGCTGAAATAGACCATCAACGCCGCTTCGTCCAGCACCGGGGCGGCAAACAGGGCGTAGAGCACCAGCGCATTGAGCAGCGTGCCGGAAAAGATCCACGGACGGAAACGTCCCCAGCGGGTGCGGGTCTTTGCCACCAGAACCCCCATAAAGGGGTCGTTGAAGGCATCAAAGAACCGGGCAGCCATGAGCACGACGCCCACAAAGCTGGCCGAAAGCCCCAGCACATCCTGATAATAATACATGACGTAAGAAGCCGACAGGGCATATACCATATCCTTGCCCACGGCACCAATGCCGAATGCGGTTTTCTGTTTCAGGGTCAGTTCCATACAGCGTCCTCCTTTTCAATGGTGAACCGCACCGCAACGGGCTGGGTCTGCGGTGCAGAAACGGTCAGCAGGGCTTCTCCGGCAGTGCCCACGGTGCGCAGATAGGTGCCGGTCATGCCGCCCTCGGCAACGGCAGTCTGCGGGCCCACAAGGGCGGCGCTGCCCTCCACCGCAAACTGCACCGGGAACTGTGCGTAGGGGGCAGGGGTGCCATTCTCGTCCAGAATGCGCACCCGGACAGCCGCCATATCGTAAGTATCTTTTTCCCGGAGAGCCGTCCGGCTGACCTTGACTTCCAAGTGCAGCTTTGCACTGGGGCAAAGGGTCACGCTGCGCACCACGTTGCCGTCCTGCACGGCATCGAACCGCCAGCGGGTGGCTTCGCCGCCCCAGTTGCCCACATATTTGCCGTAAAGCGCCACGCCATCTTCGAAGCTCATTTTGTAGTGCAGCATACACCAGCCGAATTTGACCTTGTAGGCCAGCGGCAGTCCCGCCAAGCCGTATTTTCCGGCGGCCAGCAGGCAGTCCCGCACAGCGGCTGCCTTGGCGGGGGAAAAGTGCTCCTGCGTTTCCAGCAGCTCGCCAATGGGATCGTCCATCACAAAGGGCGGGTGGGGCAATGCCGTCCACTGGCTTTGGCGCAGGGCGGTGACGAACACATCGTTTTTGTAAAGCCTTACCTGCTGGGCATTGCTGAAAACATAGGCCGTGCCCAGCTGCCCGGCGGGGTTATCGCCGATGTCCATGGAGGAGCTGACCGCCAGCACCGGGTCGGCATCGCCCTGACTGGCATAGACCGCTGCCGCCAATTTGGGGTTGCGGAAGCTGTCCAGTACCCCGTGGTAGCAGATGCGGTCCCCGGAGCCAAAGTCCTTGTGGGTCTGGTAGTCGAACATACACCAGCCAAAGCACCCGGCGTGCTCTCCGCTGGCATAGGCGGCGTTCTGCACCCGGACGTGCCGCAGGGCGTGTTCCTGTCGATGAGGGCCATCGTCAAAGGCCTTGGTGGGGTACATATGGCCGTTGCACTCCGAGATGAGCAGCGCCTTGCCCATATCCGGGGTCACGTCCTTTTTGGGCTTTGCGCCGGGCGTTACGCCGTTGTGGGAAAAATCGTTGTAAGCGTAGACATCCTCCAGCAGATGGCTTTTTTCCAGATACCGCACACCGGAGGTGGCGCGGCTGGGGTCCAGCTGATGGGCAATTTGATTGGTGCGGGTGTAGAAGGCGTCGTCGTCCACGCTCTCGTTGATGCGCACGCCCCACAGGATGATGCTGGGATGGCTGCGGTTTTGCAGGAGCATCTCCCGCAGCATTTCACAGGCGGCGTCCTTCCAGTTGTCGTCCCCGATGTGCTGCCAGCCCGGCAGTTCGGTGAACACCAGCAGACCCCGCCGGTCGCACTCATCCAGAAAATATGGACTTTGGGGGTAGTGGCTGGTGCGCACGGCGGTGCAGTGCAGCTCCTCCTGCAAAATGCGGGCATCCTCTCGCTGCAGGCTTTCCGGTGCGGCGTAGCCGATGTAAGGGTAGCTCTGGTGTCGGTTCAGACCCCGCAGGAAGGTCTTTTTTCCGTTGAGGTAAAAGCCGTCTGCCCGGAACTCTGCGGTGCGGAAGCCAAACGTCACCTGTTTGCGGTCGATGGCTTGTCCGGCGGCGTTCAAAAGCTCTGCCACGGCATGATGCAGCACCGGGTGCTCGGTATCCCACGGCTGTGCGTCCGGGACGGAAAGCTGCATCTTCCCGGTTTCTGCCGCCTGTGCGGTCTGCTGGGCCAGCAGGGCGCCGTCTGCGGTCTCCAGCCGGATGCGGACCGCCACGGCTGCGGGTGTAAGCTCTGCCGTCCACTGCACCACGGCATCATGCAGGGTGGGCGTGTAGACGAACAAATCCGTCAGGCGGCTTTCTGCCGTGGCTTCCAGCCAGACCTCCCGGTACAGCCCACCGTAGGTCAGGTAGTCGATAACAAAGCCAAAGGGTGGAATGGCCGGGTCTTCACGGGTATCCAATTGCACGGTCAGCAGGTTTTCACCCTCCCGGTCCACAAGGTCTGTGATCTCCACCGCAAAGCCGGTATAGCCGCCCCGGTGCTGCCCGGCAACCCTGCCGTTGACCCGCACCACCGCCTGATGGGCGGCTCCGTCAAAGCGGAGGAACAGCCGGGGCGCAGTCTGTACCGGCGGCACCCGGAACCGTTTGCGGTAGCCGCAGACCATCTCGTAATCGGCAGGGGAGGCATAGTGCAGCGGCACCTCCCGGCAGGTATGGGGCAAGCGGACGGCTTGCTGTTTTGGTACAGGCAGCCCCTTGCCAAAGGCTTCCGTCCAGTGTCGTGTAAACTCCCAATCCTCGCAAAAACTGTGTTTCATCGCGGCAGCACTCCTTCCAGTAAGATCGAGATCATTTCCTCCAGTACAGCCACATACTGCACCCCGCTTTCTGCCAGACTGCGGTCTGCCAGAAAGCTCTCAATGGACGCGGTGATTATCTGCCGCAGCACCGGCAGGGATACCGGACGCATGACCCCCTCTGCCACAGCCTGTTCCAGCAGCGCCATGGTGGGTTCCCACCCGTTTTCCAATTGACTGCGCACCCGCGCCGCCACCACCGGGTATTTCTCGTCCAGCTCCTTCATCTGCCGCAGGTCCAGCGCGGCGTATTCTGTCGGCATGGCAATGATGACCGCCCGCAGCTTCTCCTGCAAAGTACCGCTGCCCGCCAGAATTTTCTGCTTGCAGTGGTGGATCTCCGCAAAGGCATGGTCTACCATGTCCAGCAGAAGCGCCTCCTTGGAGGGGTAAACGGTGTAGATGGTCTTTTTGCTGATGTGCAGCGGCTCTGCCACCTGTTGCATGGTGAAATGCAGCCCCTGTTGACGGAATAACTGCATCGCCTGTGTGCGCACCAGCGCATCGAGCTTTTCCTGCATGAGCGTCCTCCTTATGGAAACTATGCTTGCGTTTCTGGTTTCCATTCTAGTGCGGAAACCGAGCCAAATCAAGCGGTTTCCGAACTTTCTGCGTTCTGCCGAGAAAGTGCAGACATTTTGCAGCAGAATGACAAAAAGAACCCCGACGTGCCTTGAAAGCCGCCGGAGTCTTTTGCGTGCAGGTGCTTTTCCGCAGCGGCAAGCCCTCGTCAAAATTCCGGGTGCCATTCATCCCGGATGCCAATGTCGGCGCAGACGATCTTTCCGCACAGGGGCGCAGAGATTTTTGCGATATGCAAAGGCTTATAGCTGTCGAAGGTTACGGTCAGATCCGCATGAGCAGCACCCTCGGCAACTTCGCCGGTATCCGTATTGATGCCGCTTGGCAGGTCCACGGCCAGCACAAAGGCACCGCTTTTGTGCAGACAGCGTATCAGCCCACAGCCAGCAAGGCCGGAAGGCCGCAATTCACCATGGAACCCGGTGCCGTAGAGGGAATCCACAGCAGCATCAAAGTGCTGGGTTTCCAGTACAGAGCAGTCGGCGCAGATGTGCACCGGCAGGGAGTGCAGACGTTCAAAATTGTGGATGGCGTCAACGGTTTTCGGCTTGCCCTCGGCCAGAAAAACGGTCACATTCCAGCCATCTTTTGCGGCGGCGCGGGCGATCACGAACCCATCGCCGCCGTTGTTGCCCTTTCCGCAGACCACCAGCAGTCTGCCGGGGCACGGAAACTGCTTTTGCAGTTCGGCGTAAGCCGCCAGCCCGGCGTTTTCCATCATTTGCAGGTAGGGCAGACCGTGGGCATCCCCGGCTCGTTCAATTTCCTTCATCTGCGCAGCCGTCACAATGCGATGTTTCATGTTGGCACCTTCTTTCTATCTCTATTATAATGGATGAGAATGTTTGGAACAAGATGAAAGATACCGGTGCATAGAATCTGTCCCTGGAGAGCTGGAACAAGCCCTCCGGGGGCATTTTTGTTTTTCACTATCTTTTCCGCAGGGGAAAACCATGGTATACTGAATCCAAAGTATAGCAGTTTGCGTTTTTGATGCTCAAGCAACATCCGCAAACTGCATATCGCAAATATGCCGTTTTGATCGGCACTATTTTTGAAAATTGCGATAATAAACCGGGAGGTACCGTTATGAAGTGGGGAATTTTAGCGACCGGCACCATTGCCAAAAAGTTTGCGTCTACGGTGGAACAGATGGGCGCAGAAGGGGAGCAGCTTGTTGCCGTGGGGTCACGGCACATGGAAAGCGCACAGGCGTTTGCGCAGCAGTACGGCATTCCCCGCTGCTATGACTCCTACGAAGCCCTTGCCGCCGACCCGGAGGTGGAGGCCATCTATATCGCCACCCCCAACACCCTGCATTACGAAAACTGCAAGCTCTGCTTGGAGCAGGGCAAGCACGTTTTGTGCGAAAAACCCTTTACCATCAGCCCGGAACAGGCGCAGGAGCTGTACCGTCTGGCAGAGGAAAAGCACCTCTTTCTCATGGAGGCGTTCTGGATCTGGCTGCTGCCGCTGTACGACCGCCTGCGCGAGATCCTTGCGGCTGGCACCATCGGAGAGCTGAAGCAGATCACCTGTCAGTACGGCTTTGTTGCCACCGGTACCCGGAAGGACCGCAAGTTTGATTCCGGTCTGGGCGGCGGTGCGCTGCTGGATATCGGCATCTACAATCTGGGCTTTCTGCGCATCCTTACCGGACAGGACCCGGAGAAGGTGGAAACCAAAGAGGTGCACATCAACGAGTACGGCACCGACGATTACAGCCGCCTTGCGCTGACCTACCCCGGCGGCTGCATGGCAGAGTCGGTCCAGACCATCGGGCAGGAGCTGGAGCGCAATGCCCGCATCCTTGGCACCAAGGGCAGTATTTTCCTGCCGGATTTCCAGCACGCCGAGACCATGACGCTGGAAGTGGAGGGCAAAGAGCCGGAGGTCATCCGCTGCCCGGTGGACATCAACGGCTTTGAGTATGAGATCCGGGAAGCAAGCCGCTGCGTCAAGCTGGGGCGTACCGGCAGCGACCGCTACACCCCGCAGGACAGCCTTGCCCTGACCCGCCTGATGTACGACACCCGCATGAGCTGGGGCATGAAGTTTGCGGGCGAGGTGTAAGCGCACAGCTTGCACAGGGGGCTTTTTTGGGCGTGCGGAGACTATGGTATACGGAGAGCGGCAACTCGGAATTGATATAAAAAAGAAGGACACATAGATGAAAACAGTGGTTCTTTATAATATTATTTCTTTTATCATCCTCGTTGCTTTGATTTTTGTCTTAAGGATTGTTAGTAAGAGTAATTTAAGACAAAATCAACAACTTGTTATTAAAGTCATTGCAACTATTTTAATTGTTTGTGTGATAGCGTTCGTGCTTTTTATTGATGCAATAGCATTTGGCATTATAGGACCAGTTCAAGATTAACAATTCCAGTTTGACAAGGAAGTGCTTTGCATGAAAAAGCGTATATCAAGGATTCTCGGTTTAGTAATGCTGATTATAGCTATTGCATTTATAGTGTTTGCATTGAACCATCCAGAAATGAGTTTTCCTTGGAACAATACCATTACTTGGTTACTGTATGGTTTGTATGTTCTTGTGACAGTCGTGCTGCTTATTGCGCCTAAGATGAAGAAGTAAACGATTCTAATTTGTAAAGGATTGTGACTATATGAAAAAAGCAGCTATTTCTTCCATTATTGCTATTATCTTGGGATACCTTGGCACAGTATTTGGAGCCGAAATAATGAATTGGCCTCAGCTCGGTCCAATTCTTTCAATTGTTGTAATGGGGGCTGCAATTATTACCTCTTTGGAAAATGATAAATAATTGCATGGCAGCTTCCAATTTGTAAATCTCAATAGAATAGCAGTTTATTAGCATCGGTCGGAGAAATCTGATCGGTGCTTTCTTGATGCTCGTCAGAAATGCCGGGCAATTTTTATGCCCATTTTGCAGAAGGGAGAATTTATATCATGCAAAACAAAAACACAAAAGAAACAAAGAAAATCGATTTACATCCAAAAAAGTGTAATATCTGCGGAGGATTGGTTATTTACACAAACAACAACCTTATTTACGGGAAATCGTATGGAAGCGGGAAATGTTATTTATGTACGCAATGTGGAAGTTACGATGGAACACATGAGCCAAGACCAACTGAAGCACTAGGATTGTTAGCAGACAGTCAGATGAGAACATTAAAAAAGAAATGCCATAGTATTTTCGACGAATTTTGGAATTGTGGTTCCAATGGAAAACAAAGAAGATATCTGAGAAATATGGCATATAAGAGACTAGCTACAATGATGAGGATTCCATTAGAAGAATGTCATTTTGGATACTTTGATTTGTTACAGTTAAAAAAAGCTTATAACTGCTGCCAGGTATTAAAGAAAAGATCAGAGACTTATACATGGGAACATACAGATGT
>ERZ827156.4075-NODE-4075-length-12275-cov-3.986170_pt1 | contig 12275 bp, 9 predicted proteins | sample MGYA00519919_ERZ827156 | MGnify/ENA primary metagenome ERZ827156 (study PRJEB31778, sample SAMEA3449269) | human gut metagenome | biome: human gut; feature: human-associated habitat; material: faeces | place: United Kingdom | collected 2010/2012 ... | reverse complement strand
GCGGCGGCGTGACGCGGCCGAGGGCGAGGGCACGGTATTCGCGCCGCAGCTCCTCAGAATGCAGCGCACGGCGCAGCAGCTCGTGAACGTAGCCGGACTTCGCCGCGATGAGCAGGCCCGAGGTGCCCTTGTCCAAGCGGCTGACGAAGTGCGGCACCGTGCCCTCGCCGAGGTAGGCGACCAGCGCTCCGGCAAGGTTCGGCGCGGCGAGGTCGGTGGACATCGGGTGCATGGCGAGTCCGGCGGGCTTGTTGAGCACCAGCAGGTCCTCATCCTCGTAGACGATGGCAAGGGGAATGTCGAGCGGCGCGACGTCCGTTTCGCGCGGCGCGCGCTCGGAGAGAACGACGGTCACGGTATCGCCGGTGCGGACGACGGCGTTCACATGGACGCCTGCGCCGTTGAGCAGGATCGCGCCCTCACGCCATTTGAGCGTTTTGAGCAGCGTGGAGGAGATGCCAAGCTCGCCGCGCAGCAGGTGCTTGAGCGGACGGCCGTCGAAGGCGGCGGGGACGGTGCATTGCAGGGTGCGCATGGCGATCGGCTCCTCTCTTGAAAATTCACAGACAGTATACCATTCCGGCGGGAAAAATGATATACTAACGGCAGAAATTTTATCGGAGGTGTGCCCGTGGACAAACACACGATCTGCCTTTTGAACGATTCCTTTCCGCCCATCATCGACGGCGTGGCGAACGCCGTGGTGAACTACGCGGAAAACATTGAAAAGCATCACGGTCACGCCGTGGTGGTCACGCCCGCCGTGCCGGGCGCGGACGACAGCGGCTTTCCGTTTCCGGTGGTGCGCTACCCGAGCATCGACACGCGCCGGCTCGTCGGCTACGTCGCGGGCTATCCGTTTTCGCCGGAGACGGCGCTGCGCGTGCGCGAGGAGAAGGTCGAGCTGCTGCACACGCATTGCCCCATCGCCTCGGCGATCCTCGCGCGCTCGCTGCGCGAGGTGGTGGACGCGCCGCTGGTGCTGACCTACCACACGAAGTACGACATCGACATTGCCAAGGCGGTGAAGAGCAGGCTTTTGCAGGAGAGCGCCATTCGTGCCCTTGTGCAGAACGTGAACGCCTGCGACGAGGTGTGGGTGGTGAGCCGCGGCGCGGGCGAGAACCTGCGCTCGCTCGGCTACGAGGGCGCGTACACCGTGATGGAGAACGGCGTGGACGTGCCGCGCGGGCGCGTGAGCGCTGCGGCGGTCGCCGCTGCGACAGCGGGCTATGACCTGCCGGACGGCGTGCCGCTGTTCCTCTTCGTCGGGCGGCTGATGTGGTATAAGGGCCTGCATATCATTCTCGACGCGCTCCGCGCGCTGCGGGAGCAAGGACAGGACTTCCGCATGGTGTTCATCGGCGCGGGCGGCGACGAGAAGGAGGTCCGCGCGGAGGTGGAGACGCTGCGGCTCTCGGACCGCTGCTTCTTCACCGGCTCCATTGCCGACCGCGAGACGCTGCGCGCGTGGTATAGCCGCGCGGACCTGTTTCTGTTCCCCTCGACCTTTGACACGAACGGTCTTGTCGTGCGCGAGGCGGCGGCGAGCGGCTGCCCCAGCGTGCTCATTGCGGGAAGCTGCGCCGCCGAGGGCGTGACCGACGGGCGGAACGGCTTCCTGATCGAGGAGAACGCCGTGAGCCTGTGCGCGAAGCTGACCGCGCTCTGCGCGGATCGTGAGGCGATGCGCCGCGTGGGCGAGAACGCCATGCGCGAGCTGTATCTTTCGTGGGAGGATGCGGTCGCGCGGGCCAATGAGCGCTACGCGGTCGTGCTCGACCGCTACCGCAGCGGGAAATACCCGAAGCACGAGCGCTTCAGCGACGAGTTCTTCAACACGCAGGGCGACCTGATGGAGGCCATGAGCCGCGTCGCCGAGATGCGCGGCGAGACGGGACGGCTCCGCCGCGAGCTGCGCGAGGGCTTCGACGAGGCGCGCGAGGCGCTGCGGGAAAAGCTTGAAAAGGAATGGTAGGCAGCTTTTGCCGACCGAAAAAGAACCGACACAAACGAGGAGGAAGAGAACATGAAAGAAATTCGGGTTCTGCTGCTCAACGGCAGCCCGCGGGCCAACGGCAATACCGCGCTCGCGCTGCGCGAGATGGAAAAGGTCTTTGCCCAGAACGGCGTGCAGACGGAGACGGTGCTGCTCGGGAATCAGGCGATCCGCGGCTGCACGGCCTGCGGCGCGTGCGCGAAGCTGGGACGGTGCGTGTTCGACGATGCCGTCAACGAGCTGGCCCCGAAGCTTGAGGCGGCGGACGGGCTGGTCGTCGCCAGCCCGGTCTATTACGCCTCGGCCAACGCGACGCTCATCGCCTGCCTGGACCGCCTGTTTTACTCCACGCCCTTTGACAAGACCATGAAGGTCGGCGCGAGTGTGGTGTGCGCGCGGCGCGGCGGCTGCTCGGCGACCTTTGACGAGCTGAACAAATACTTCACCATTTCCGGTATGCCCATCGCCTCGAGCCAGTATTGGAACAGCGTCCACGGCAGGGCTGCGGGCGAGGCGGCGATGGACGCCGAGGGCTTGCAGACCATGCGGACGCTGGCGCGGAACATGACGTTCCTGATGAAAAGCATCGCGCTCGGCCGCGAGACCCTTGGCCTGCCCGAGCAGGAGGAGCGCGTCGCGACGCACTTCATCCGGTAAAGCAAAAAAAGCGACCGTGAAACGGTCGCTTTTTTTGCTTGATTTATCGGTTCAGATACGCGCGGCACTTCGCTTCCGCGTCGTGCGCGAGCTTTTCCTCGTCCACCGTGACGAGATGACCGTGCTCGACGGTCACGCGGCCATGGACCACGGTGTAGTCCACCGGTCCGCGCACGCCGACCGTGCCGAGGACGCTGGTGGGATCGAAGCAGGAGCCGACCAGCTCAAGGCGGCGGGAGTCGATCATAAAGAGGTCGCAGCACTTGCCGACCTCGAGCATACCGATGTCGTCGCTGCGGCCGAGCAGACGTGCGCTGCCGCGCGTCGCCATCTTCAGCACGTCATAGCCGCTGGGGGCCGCCTTGCTGGAGTTCAGGCGGTGGAGCAGGAATGCGACGCGCAGTTCCTCCATGAGACTGGAGCCGTCGTTGGAGGCGGAGCCGTCGACGCCGAGGCCGACGGGAACGCCAAGCTCCAGCATCTCGGGGATGCGGGCGATGCCGGAGGAGAGCTTCATGTTGGAAATGGGGCAGTGGCACACGCCCGTGCCGGTCTTGGCGAGGACGCGCAGCTCCTCGTCGTTGAAGTGGATGCCGTGGGCGAACCAGACGTCGTCGCCGGTCCAGCCGAGACGCTCCATGTACTCGAGCGGGCGGACGCCCTCACGCGCGAGCATGAAGTTTTCTTCATCCTTCGTCTCGCACAGGTGGGTGTGCAGACGCACACCGAGCTGACGGGCGAGGACGGCGCTCTCACGCAGCAGATCGGCGCTGACGGAGAACGGCGAGCAGGGCGCGAGCGCGACGCGGTGCATTGCACCGAAGTTACGGTCATGGTACTGCGCGATGACGCGCTCGGAATCCTTCATGATCTCGTCGACCGTCTGCACCACGCTGTCCGGCGGCAGGCCGCCGTCCTTCACCGAGAGGTCCATGCTGCCGCGGGAGGCGTACATACGGATGCCCAGCTCGTCCGCGGCGCCGAACTGCGCGCCGAGCAGGTCGCCGGTGTCCTTCGGGAAGACGTAGTGATGGTCGAAGCAGGTCGTGCAGCCGTGCTTCATCAGCTCGCCCATGCCGGTGAGGGAGGAGAGACGGATGACCTCGGCGTCGAGGTTCTTCCAGATCTCATAGAGCGTCTTGAGCCAGTCGAACAGCTCCATGTTCTGCACCTCGGGGAGGTTGCGGGAGAAGACCTGATAGAGGTGATGGTGCGTGTTGACCAGACCGGGGTAGCAGAGCATATGGCTCGCGTCGATGGTTTTGTCGGCCTTGCGGTCGAGGCTTGCGCCGATGGCCTTGATGAAGCCGTTCTCGGCGTAAAGGTCGACGTTTTCGTACACGGTGTCGGCGCTGTCGCAGGAGACGAGCGTGCGGATGTTTTTGATGAGTAAAGTTGACATAATGGTTTCCTCCTCATGAAAAAGGAAGCGCCTTGCGGCGCTTCCTTTTTTGATAATTCAGCGCTCTTCGCGGAAGTAATTCAGACCCAGAGAAGCGGGCGGCTGCTTTTCCTTGTTGTTGCGCATACTCGAAATGATGAGTACGATGACCGTGACCACATAGGGCAGGATCTTATAGAGCTGCGTGGGAATGAACGCGATGACCAGACGCAGGTAGAGGATCATCAGCGCGCCGAAGAGCACGCTGCCCCAGATCGCGCCCAGCGGACGCCACAGGCAGAAGATGACCAGCGCGACGGCGAGCCAGCCGACGCCGGAAAGGCCCTCGTGGTTCCACACACCGCCCGCGATGGTCATGATGTAGACCATGCCGCCGACGGCGCTCACACCGCCGCCGATGACGGTGGCGAGGTACTTATAGCGCGTGACGTTGATGCCGGCGGCGTCCGCGGTCGCGGGGCTCTCGCCCACGCTGCGCAGGTACAGGCCGCTGCGGGTCTTGTTGAGGTACCAGTACAGCGCGACGGCGCAGGCAACGGCGAGGTAGAAGAAGAAGCTGTTGCCGAAGAGGATGCCGCCGACCACCGGAATGTCCTGCAGGCCCTTGGGGAAGGGGGAGTTCTGGAAGTAGCCCTTGAGCATATTGCTCACGGAGATGTAGCCGTTCTCGCTCACGCGCATATACTCGCCGATGAACTGGCCGACGCCCGTGCCGAAGATGGACAGCGCCAGACCGGTGACGTTCTGATTCGCGCGCAGCGTGATGGTCAGGAAGCTGAAGATCAGCGAGGCGATCGCGCCGGCGAGGAAGGCGAAGAAGATGCCGACGAGGATGGCGACGAAGCCGTTGGGGGAGGAGGAGAGCTTTTCATAGTAGTACACACCGCCGAGGCCGAGCGCGCCGCCCATGAACATGATGCCCTCCACGCCGAGGTTGAGGTTGCCGGACTTTTCCGTCAGGATCTCGCCGAGCGTACCGAACAGCAGCGGGGTGCCGTAGGTGATGGCGGCGATGATGAGGGTGATAAGCAAAGTCATTCCTTAGCCGCCTCCTTTTCGGTCTTCGACGAGCGGAAGATGAGTCGATAGTTGATGAAGAACTCGCAGCCGAGCATACAGAAGAGCAGGATGCCCGTGATGATGTCGGAGATCGAGGCGGGCACGGCCAGACGGGTCTGAAGCGTTTCGGCGCCCTTGGAGATGACCGCGAGCATCATGGAAATGGCGATCATCGCGAAGGCGTTGAGCTGGCTGAGCCATGCGACCGTGATGGAGGTGAAGCCGACGCCGGCGGCGACGCCGTCGTAGAGCGTGGTGTTCGCGCCGGAGGCGACGATGAAGCCGACCAGACCGGAGATCGCGCCGGAGAGGAACATCGTGCGCATCATGACGTGGCCGACGTTCATGCCCGCGTAGCGGGCGGTGTTGATGGAGTCGCCGATGACGGCGATCTCGTAGCCGTGCTTGGTGTGGTTCATGTAAACGTGCATGAACACGACGAGGATCAGCACGATGATCCAGCCGCAGTGAACGCCCAGGACCTTCGGCAGTGTGGCCGCCCTATCGAACTGGGGGATGATCTGCGAGCCGGGACGGCCTTCCCACGGACCGCCCTGCAGCCAGCGGACGACGCCGATGATGATGTAGTTCATCATGAGAGTGAAGAGCGTTTCGTTGGTGTTCCACTTGGCCTTGAAGAAGGCGGGGATCAGCGCCCAGATGCCGCCGGCGACAGCGCCCGCCAGACCCATGATGAGGAGCAGGACAGCGGACGGAACCTTGCCGACCCAGTAGAGGGCGAAGTAGCTCGCGGCGATGGCGCCCGCGGTGATCTGGCCCTCGGCGCCGATGTTCCAGAAGCGCATCTTGAAGCAGGGGGCGATGGCCAGCGCGCAGCCGAGCAGAGGCACGGCGAGCTTGACGGTCTGGCGGATGGCGGTCTTTTTGCCGAGTGCGCCGGTGATGATGGTGGCGTAGCCGTCGATCGGCGTGGCGCCGTCGGGCAGGGCGATCATCATGACGAGGCCGCCGAGCAGGAGCGCGAGGACGATGGAGGCAAGGCGGATGCACCAGACCTTCCAGGGCTCCATCATGTCTCGCTTGGCGAGACGGATCAGGGGAACCTTATTCTCGTTATGCATGGACCGCTTCCTCCTTTCCGCCGCCGACGCGGGTCATCATCAGGCCGATCTCTTCCTTGGTGGCGGTGCGGGCATCGACGATGCCGCTGACCTTGCCGCCGCAGAGCACGAGGATGCGGTCGCACAGCTCCAGCAGCACGTCCAGATCCTCGCCGACGAAGATGACGGCGACGCCCTTCATCTTCTGCTCGGTCATAAGGTTGTAGATGGTGTAGGAGGTGTTGATGTCCAGACCGCGCACGGCGTAGGCGGACATCAGCACGTTCGGCGCGGACGCGATCTCGCGGCCGACGAGCACCTTCTGCACGTTGCCGCCGGACATACGGCGGACGGGGAACTCGGTGCTGGGGGTGACGACCTCCAGCTCCTTCCAGATGTTCATGGCAAGCTCGTTCGGATCCTTGCGGTTGACAAACACGCCCTTGCCCTTCTTCCAGGAGCGGAGCATCATGTTGCCGGTCATGCCCATCGAGCCGACAAGGCCCATGCCGAGACGGTCCTCGGGGACGAAGGCGAGCGCGACGCCGGACTTTTTGATCTGCATCGGCGTCTTGCCGACCAGCTCGGACTCCGGAGCGCCCTCGGGCGTGTAGCGGATGCTGCTGCCCTCGGCGACGGGATAGAGGCCGGCGATGGACTCGAGCAGCTCGCGCTGACCGCTGCCGGCGATGCCCGCCACGCCGAGGATCTCGCCGCCCATGGCGGTGAAGGAGACGTGGTCGAGGCGGACGACGCCCTCGTTGTCGTAGCAGGTGACATCCTGCAGCGTCAGGCGTGGGACGGGATTCTCATAGCGCGGACGGTCGATGTTGAGCGTGACCGCGTGGCCGACCATCATGTCGGTCAGCGCCTGCGGGTTGGTCTCGCTCGTGTTGACCGTGCCGATGTACTGGCCCTTGCGCAGCACCGCGACCTTGTCCGACAGAGACATGACCTCGTGCAGCTTGTGGGTGATGATGACGATGGCCTTGCCGTCGGCGCGCATATTACGCAGCACGTTGAAGAGCTTCTCGGTCTCCTGCGGGGTGAGGACGGCGGTGGGCTCGTCCAGAATGAGCGTGTCCGCGCCGCGGTAGAGGACCTTGACGATCTCGACCGTCTGCTTCTGGGAGACGGACATATCGTAGATCTTCTTGGTCGGGTCGATGTCGAAGCCGTAGCGGTCACAGATCTCCTTGACCCTGGCGTTGGCGGCCTTGATGTCCAGCTTGCCCGGCTCGTCGAGACCGAGGACGATGTTCTCCGCCGCGGTGAACACGTCCACGAGCTTGTAGTGCTGGTGGATCATGCCGATGTGGTTGTCGAAGGCATCCTTCGGCGAGCGGATGGAGGTGAGCACACCGTTGACGTAAATTTCGCCCTCGTCGGGGAAATAGATGCCGGCGAGCATATTCATCAGCGTCGTCTTTCCGCTGCCGTTTTCACCGAGCAGGGAAAGGATCTCGCCCCGGTTGATGGTCAGGTCGATGCTGTCGTTTGCGACGACCTTGCCAAAGCGCTTGGTAATGTGTCTGAGTTCAACTGCACAATTGTTGTCCAAGGTCCTGTCATCCTTTCTTTCGAACCCGGCCGGCGGGGAGACCGGCGGTCGGGATCAGGCTGCAGCCACCTTACCGGAGAGGGGGACCGCGTCTCCGATAATTGCTGATTATTCAATACCTATACTAACATAATTCAAGCATGATGTAAATGGAAAAGCTATCGTCGAATCCGTCAAAAATCGGAAGAAAAAACCGGAATAATCCACAAAAAGTTTGATTCCCTAAAAAATTTTCAGCAAAAAGTGAAAAAAGGAAGCCGCCCGCAGGCGGCTTCCTTTGATGTAAGGGATATCTTAGAACGCGGAGTTGAGCCACTCGATGCCGTCGATCTTGATGGCGAAGTAAGGAGCGGACTGGAAGTAGGACTCGTGGAAGGCACCGTCGAACACGGCTTCCTCGGAGTCGGGGGTGAAGTCGCCGTCGGTATCCAGAGCGAAGGCGGAGGTCAGGGCCTCGCCGTCTACGGTGAAGGTGGAGGTGTCGAAGACCTTGATGGAGCCGTCAGCCAGACCGGCCTCGACCTCGGCGAGCTTCTCAGCGGTGCCGGGGGCGGCGATGGCTTCGTTGAGCTCGGTCAGTACGACGCTACCGTCAGCATAGCCCTTGCAGAAGTCCTGATCGAAGGCCTGGCCGTTGGCGACAGACTCGATGGCATAGACGAAGTAGTTCGTCCAGTCGATGCGGCAGCCGATGATGGAGGCATCGGGAGCAACGCCGGTCATGTCGTTATTGTAGCCGGTGTGGAACGCGCCCTTGGACTGCGCCATGGTGGCGGGGGTGGTGTTGTCGGAGTGCTGGGAGATGAGCTTGCAGCCGAGGTCGCACAGAGCGGAGGCGGCGTTGGACTCTTCGGTAGCGTCAGACCAGGAGCCGACGAACTGGACCTTCATGGTCACGCTCGGGCAGACGGAGCGGGCGCCCAGGAAGTAGGAGGTCATACCGGAGATGACTTCGGCGAAGGAGAACGCGCCGACGTAGCCGATGACGGCCTCTTCGGGCTTGATGGTGCCTTCGTCGATGAGCTGCTGGAGCTTCATACCGGCAACGACGCCGGCGAGGTAACGGCCTTCATAGATGTTGGCGAAGGCATTGTGGGTGTTCTCAAGGCCATCGTTCCAGGAGCCCTGGTTGGTGCAGCCGACGAACTGGATCTCGGGATAGTCGGGAGCGACCTTGAGCATGAAGGGCTCGAAGCCGTAGGAGTTGTTGAAGATGAGCTCGCAGCCCTCTTCGGCCAGCTCGATGTTGGCGTCCTCACAGGTGGAGTCTTCGCCGATGTTGTACTTGACGACCCAGTCAACATTGATGCCCTTGGCGGCGAGCGCCTCGGTGGCGGCTTCCTTGCCGCGGATGAAGTTGTAGGTGTAGCCCTGGTCGTTCTCGTCGCCGATGCAGATCAGGCCGACCTTGATGGTCTTGGTCTCGGTTTCGGTGTTCTGCTGCTGATCGTCATTGCTGGGAGTCTCGTCCTGAGTCTTATTGCCGCAGGCAACGAGAGACAGCACCATGATGACGGAGAGCAGGATCGCAAGAAGCTTCTTCATGTGGATAAATCCTCCTTAAAAATTGGTATGCCCATTGGGACAATACCTTTGAACAGTATCATACAAAATTTTCAAGCAAAACGCAACGGGCAAACGAAAAAAAGAATTGAAAACATAACCAAAGTTGCTGAAAAATTTTTAGCGAAAGCGGCGAAAAAGCGGAAAAAGGACTGAAAAAGCAAACAAAAGGTTTGCCCTTGCGGGCAAACCTTTTGTATAAGTTGTACGGAACGTTTGGAGATTTATCCGAACCGCTCTTACTGGTGGACGCGGGTGCCGGTCTTGCCGGAGATGCCGTCGGCGGCCTTCTCGAGCAGGGTGATGAGGGCAACGCGGCCGGGCTTGGACTCGGCGAAGGACAGAGCGGCCTGCACCTTGGGCAGCATGCTACCGGGGGCAAACTGCCCCTGGTCGATGTATTCTCTCGCCTCATGTACCGTCATGGTGTCGATTTCCTTTTGCTCGGGCGTGTTGAAGTTCAGGCAGACCTTGTCCACCGCCGTGAGGATGACGAGGAAGTCCGCCCGGAGCTTCCAGGCCAGAATCGAGCTCGTGAGGTCCTTGTCGATGACGGCCTCGACCTCGGTGTAGAGGTCATCGCTTTCGATGACGGGGATGCCTGCGCCTCCGCAGGCGACGACCACGTAACCGGCGTCCATGAGATCGCGGATCTGGTCGATCTCGAGGATGTGCTGCGGGCGGGGGCTTGCCACGACGCGACGCCAACCTCGACCGGAATCCTCCTTGACCGGCACGCCTTCGGCTTCGGAGAGCTTCTCCGCCTCGTCCTTGGTCATAAAGGCGCCGATGGGCTTTTCCAGGTCCTTGAACGCGGGATCGTCATCGTCCACCACCACATGGGTCACGACGTCGACCACCGAGCGCATGATGTCGAATTCGTGCAACTTGTTCATGAGGGCGCAGGTGAGCTGCGCTCCAATATACCCTTGGCTCATGGCGTTGCAGTCCTGCAGCGGCATGAAGGGCACGTGGGCGGAATCTCGAAGGCCTGGTTGATGATGCCGACCTGTGGGCCGTTGCCGTGCGTGATGACGACGTTGATGCCCTCCTTGATCATCTTGGCGATGAACTTGGCGCTGCCGGCAATGCGCTTTCGCTGTTCTTTGGGGTCATCGCCCAGAGCGTTGCCGCCCAATGCGATGACGACGCGCTTGCCCATCAAGTCAGTTTGGTTCATGGCGTGCTCCCTCTAGGCCGAAATGGTTCTCTTTCCGGAATAGCACGCCGGCTCACGCCGGGGACGCTTCTCCCCGCTTTGCCTTTGGGCACGAGAAAGGAAGAGCTATCGTCTTTTGATTTGCCCCGTTCATGGACGTGCGCAACCGTCGGTTGCGTGCGATAATGCGTGAAATGACTACTAAAAAGGCTAGTGCAACCAAGGCGCAACCCGTATGTTTGACGAATGAGAGGATGCATGACGTCAAGACGAAAGGGCACCCGCATGAACGTAGAAATCGCGCAGCGCCTTGCAGCTATGCGTCGCGAGAAGGGTTATAGCCAGGAGGAGCTAGCAAATAGGCTTGGCCTTTCCCGACAAGCCGTTTCCAAATGGGAGCGAGCGGAATCATCACCCGACACGGGCAATCTCATCGCCCTCGCAGATCTCTATGGCGTGACGCTTGACGAGTTAGTGCGTGTGGATGTGGACATCAGCGACGACGTGCGCTTCGAGGAAGCCGACAAGGAGGCGACGGCCGAAGTCTCCGCTGACGTCATCACAGCAGCCGCCGAAAGCGTGGCGGCGTCGACCGCCCGCGCCGAGGCTGCCGCGCAAGTTCACGAGCTGAAAGACGAGCTCAAGGATGCCGTCGCGCAGGCGACCAAGGATGCTTCTGGTGCGCAGGGAAAGGCACCGGATACACCGCAACCGCCACCACCCGATCCGCAGACGCGCTATGCTTCGCAGGCGCCCGACGGACAGCACGCATCCGCACGTCCCACGCATAGTCCTTGGGCGACGTTTCCGTATCCCGTGCTGTGCGTGATTATCTTCCTGGTGATCGGCTTCGTCTTTGGATGGTGGCACCCCGGCTGGGTCATCTTCCTCACGATTCCCATCTACTACTGGATCGTTCGCGTCGTCGAAGACGACCCGAACTGGCGTGCCTCTCACGAGGAAAAACGTGAGGAGGGCCGATAACCATGACGCGTCTCACAACCGCTTCGTATGTGAAGATCGGCCTTCTCGTTCTTTTGGCCATCGTGCTGTGCGGAGGCATCGCGAGCTGCTCCGCGCGCTGCACGCCGAGCTATGACTTCAACTATTCCTACGATGATGTCACCATGCGCGAAACCGGTGCGGGGACTGTCGCCGGCGCAGATGTGCGCAGCATCTCCATTGCGTGGGCGGCCGGCTCGGCTACCATCACCGTTTGCGACGATGCCGAGACGGGTGGCGAGGTCGTCTTTACGGAGACGGGCTCGGCCGTGCGCAGCCATCCCCTGCGCTGGACCTGCGAGAACGGTACTCTCTACATTAGCTACGATACTCTCAAAAACGGCATTTCGGGCTGTTCGAGCTTCGGCTCCAAGCAGCTCGAGGTCAAGGTTCCGCGTAGCGTCGCTCAGTCCCTCGAGCGCTTCGAGCTTGATGTCGCTTCGGGCGATTACACGGTCGAGGGCCTGACGTGCCAGACCGCGAAACTCGGCGTCGCCTCCGGTACTGTCGAGGTAGCCGATGTGGTCGTCCAGAATCTCAAAGCCGACATTGCAAGTGGTCACGTCGCCTTGGCTGGCGATCTCGCTGAGGCGTTTGACCTGAAGATAGCCAGTGGCGATGTCAGCATCTCGACCAGACAGTGCCCCAAGACCGGGAAGCTGGATATCGCGAGCGGCTCGGTAAATATCGCGCTTCCAAGCCAGAGCGCCTTCGGGCTTTCCTATGATGCCCTGTCGGGTCGTGTCGATAGTGATTTCCCAGTGCAATCAGGTTCGCCGTATGCCGGGCCGCCCAACGCCAAGGGAAGTGTC
>ERZ827156.4073-NODE-4073-length-12277-cov-4.081492_pt1 | contig 12277 bp, 13 predicted proteins | sample MGYA00519919_ERZ827156 | MGnify/ENA primary metagenome ERZ827156 (study PRJEB31778, sample SAMEA3449269) | human gut metagenome | biome: human gut; feature: human-associated habitat; material: faeces | place: United Kingdom | collected 2010/2012 ... | reverse complement strand
AGTCTCTCCTTTATGTGTCTTTGTATAACCATTTAGTAGATAGAGTTCTGCGAGGTTTTTTACTCTCGTAACTGCGAATATGCCGAATGATTATATTCTGAGGTTTATTATACACAGATACCGGGATTTGGCAAGGAAAGTAAAATCTAAATATTATGAAAAATCGTAACTATTCAGTAGCCACTGTCCACTGTGAAGGTACTGAACAGTTACGAAAAATCAAAGAAAAGTGAGTGAGAATCTTGTGTTTTATGTGGGAAATTTCTATAATAAAAGAAGAATCGTTTGAAAAAAATGAGAAGATTTCTGAGGGCTACAAACATAATGTAAAGGAGACAGGAAATTATGAAATTTACCAATGGTTACTGGCTGCTTCGTGATGAGATGAAAGCTGCCTATGCAGTAGAGTACGGAAGTCACCGGGTATACGGGCAGGAACTGACGATGTATCTGCCGTGTTCCCATATTGTGGATCGGGGAAGCTGTCTGAATATCCCGCTTCTGACGGTGACACTGTCCAGTCCGATGGACGGTGTGATCAAAGTGTCTGCGGTGCATCATGACGGAGCCGTATATAACGGACCTTTTGCAAAGATTTATACCGGCGATGCGCATGTGCGGATCGAGGAGAATGAGGAGCAGCTGATCTATCAGACGGGCTCTCTGAAAGCGGTGATCGATAAAGCACCGAATGGATACAAGATGGCATTTTATGAGGGAGATACTTTCCTCACAGAGTCGAGTTTCCGGAATCTTGCCTATATGCAGAACACAAAAACCGGGAAAAACTATATGCTGGAGCAGATGTTCCTCGATGTGGATGAATATGTCTACGGACTCGGGGAACGTTTCACGCCGTTCGTAAAAAACGGACAGGTAGTGGAGATGTGGAACGAGGATGGCGGAACTGCCAGTGAGATTGCCTATAAAAATATCCCGTTCTATGTGACAAATAAAGGCTACGGTATCCTGGTGGACAACGAGGGCGATGTGGCGTATGAGATCGCCAGTGAGAAGGTAGAACGGGTCCAGTTTTCCGTGGAGGGGGAACGTCTGGATTATTATGTGATCAGTGGAAAAACGCCGATGAGAACCGTAGAAAAATACACAGAACTGACCGGAAAACCGGCACTGCCGCCGGCATGGTCGTTCGGATTGTGGTTGACGACTTCTTTTACTACGAATTATGATGAGGCGACCACTTCCGGTTTTATTCAGGGCATGGCAGACCGGGAGATTCCGCTGCATGTGTTCCATTTTGACTGCTACTGGATGGATGCCTATGAGTGGTGTAACTTTGAATGGGATCCCGCGACATTCCCGGATCCGAAAGGCATGCTGAAACGGTATCATGATCGCGGGCTTCACATCTGTGTATGGATCAATCCGTATATCGGACAGAAATCCTGTCTGTTCAAAGAGGGAAAGGATCATGGCTATCTGGTTAAGAAAACAGACGGAAGCGTATGGCAGACGGATCTGTGGCAGCCTGGTATGGCACTGGTTGATTTTACGAATCCGGATGCTGTGGCATGGTATCAGGGAAAGTTAAAGACGCTGCTGGATATGGGCGTGGATTGCTTTAAAACTGATTTTGGTGAGAGAATCCCGGTGAAAGAAATCGAGTATTTTGACCATTCCGATCCGGTGAAAATGCATAATTACTATACTTATCTGTATAATCAGGCAGTTTTCGAATTACTGGAGCGTGAGAGAGGAACCGGCGAAGCTGTACTGTTCGCGCGTTCTGCCACCGTCGGTGGTCAGCAGTTCCCGGCACACTGGGGCGGTGACTGTTCTGCAAGCTATGTTTCCATGGCAGAGACTCTTCGTGGAGGACTTTCTCTGTCTCTGGGTGGATTTGGTTTCTGGAGTCATGATATCAGTGGATTCGAGAGTACCGCACCGGCGGACATCTACAAACGCTGGTGCCAGTTTGGCCTGTTAAGTTCTCACAGCCGGCTGCACGGTTCGTCTTCTTACCGTGTGCCGTGGATGTTTGATGAAGAGGCATGTGATATTCTGCGGGAATTTGTCAATCTGAAATGTCGTCTGATGCCATACCTGTACGGGCAGGCTGTGCGTTCACACAAAGAAGGCCGTCCGGTGCTGCGCCCGATGTTCCTGGATTTCCCGGAGGATCGTGCATGTGATACCCTGGATCGGCAGTATATGTTCGGCGATTCTCTGCTGGTGGCTCCGATCTTTAAAGAGAACGGTGAAGTGCAGTATTATCTGCCGGAGGGAACCTGGTATAATCTGATCACCGGAGCAGAGGTGAGTGGAGGAAAATGGCAGAAAGAGACGCATGATTATCACAGTCTGCCACTGATGATCCGTCCAAATACAGTGCTTGCTTTGGGCAATAATGACCAGAAACCGGATTATGATTATGCGGATGGTGTTAGCCTTCTGGTATCCGCGTTTGATGAGGGAGCCGAAGCGAAAACTGAGATACCGGATCTGAAAGGAGAGACGGTGATGACGGTGACTGCGAAACGTGTGGGAGATGAGATTCACCTGCATGTGGAAGGCGGAAATGGAAATTATACGGTGAGGAGCCTTTCGGGTTGCAAGGTAGTTGTGGAAGCGTAAGAATCTGCGGGGACAGAGAAGAAATACCGAAGCGTATCCGTAGAAATGTCAGAAAAGCCATAATGCGAAAATAAAATTGTAAAATTATATCACCACAAAGAAAAAGCATGCATACAGAAGCGAAAAAATCCTGTATGCATGTTTTTTTGATGCATTGCATATTAAAAATTGATCTGGTGAATCAATTTGCTTACATAAGATGCGTAGAACACTGCTGGATGTATTTGGATTCTGTGTCGGTCGTGGGAGATTGCAGTTGAAAAAGTGCTGTGTGCGGATCAGTTGCCGGCAGCCGTACCGCGCTCCGCCCAGCGAAACCACTTTTGTGGAAATTCAAAGACAAACAGGATGCCAAGCACGATCGCCACCGCGATCTTCAAAGTTTGGAATCCACGGTCGGAAGCTTTGGCCAGCTGATCCGTCACGACATAATAGGCAGTCCAGTAGATCCCTGCTCCCGGAACCAGCGGGAAGATGCCTGCAATGAGAAAGATCGTCACCGGACAGTGGCGCCGGACCGCGCTGAGTCTGGAGAGAAAAACGACAAGAACCGTGGCAAAAAAGGTGGAACCGAAGAGCCCGCAGCCAGCCAGCAGTAACTTGTAGCAGATCCAGCCACAGCCTCCGGCCAGACCACAGTTTACATAATATTCCTTTGGCACCTGAAAGAGCAGGGCGAAAGCGATCGTACCGACAAAAGCGGTAAGAAATTCGAAAATCAGATGTACGGACATAAAGATAACCTCCTGAGAGATAGATAAATATATTTGATTTACGCAAGCAATAAGTAAGCTTCGCAAAGCGTATGTTATCTCGTTTTATAAAATCCGCCGGGACGAAAGAAACCCATGCATTCATAGAACCCCATGAATCACGGCAGAATCGCACCGCCCACAAAATGGTGATACCCGATCATTACAAGACCGACGCCCATTGCGATACTGAACGTGACAAGCAGTGCGTCCAACATGCGGACCGCACCGGCAATATAGTCCTGGTCAGCAATATCGCGGATGCCATTCGTAAACGCCACACCGGGAACCAGTGGGATGATGGAACCGATGATAATCTCACTCAGATGATGTCCAAGTCCCAACTGATAGATCAGGACGGCGATGAAAGTCACAAACATGCCACCGGATATATTCGTTGCGATTTTGGAAAGCTGTCCTTTCACCACGCACAGCAGATAGACATACAGCAGCAGTCCGGCGATAAAAGCCACGATACAGTCTACCGGATCGCCGCCGAAGAGATAACAGAAGCATCCGCTGCCCACGCCGGAAGCAAGGATCTGGCAGAGATTCCGCTTGGCGGGCATCTGCTGGATATCCTGAAGCTTCTGATAGGCTTCCTCCGGTGTATAGAATCCGTGTTCAATCTCACGGGAGAGCTGGTTGACCGCAGTGACACGGTCAAGCCGGGTAGCACTCAACGGGATGTGGCGTACCCAGGCAAAGTTTTGATCCGAGTTGCTGTCAGCCGTGAGAAAGAAACCACTGCTTAAGACAAACGGATCACACGAGTCGATGCCGTAGGCATGGGCGATCCGGTTGATGGTTTCCTCTACACGGAAAATCTCCGCTCCGCTCGCCAGCAGGATATCCCCGGCAAGTGCCGCCACATTTAACGCCATACGGTTATGTTCTTTTTCTACAGTTTCCAAAATAAAATCCCCCATTGTACACAAAAGATGCGGATACAGAAATAGAAAGATTTCGGGATGTATTCGCGTATGGTATGACTCTAACACATTTTCGAAAGAAAACAAAGAAAAACCGATACATTTTCAGCAGAAAATCAGGAGACATTTCACCATGTGTATGAGGAAAAGCAGCCGGAATCGATGGAAACGTATGGAAACGGTGGGATTTTTTGCTTGTTTTGAAATAGGTCTTGACGGGGGGAAGGAATATCTGTAATATATTCAAGAAGTACGCCCATCTGGTTGAAAAAGTTGGTGGGTGAGAAATGGAAAATAGAAAAGAAGTAACCGGCGGATCGTGGGTCGACTGTGTGATGGCGGTTATGAAAAAGAGGATAAGTATATGAAGAAAGATTGGGAAAACGTGACACTGATGCCGGAGTTTGACGAGCAGGGTGTTGCCTGCTATCGGCTGGATGGCGGAGATTATCTGAATGAGTATTATGTGGTTTCGGAGGCGGAGACGAGAAAGCTTCTGAACACACCGGAGTAAACGGGTTACTCACTCCCAGAGATGTCACAAATCCCTGGATATAATCTGTATGATAAAAAATCAGCACAAGCGTACTCATAAAAAACAGAGTGTTCAAAAGCGGGCAGGCAAGACTCGCCACCAGATAGGCACCATTTTTCATTTTTCCGCGGACCGCTTTAAAAATTAGTCCTGTGATCCATCCTTCCAGGAGTCTCGGAACGATACATACCACTGCGGTTCCCAGCGGATTGATGCTGAATAACATGGTTCCGAAAGCACCCATACCGAAGCACTGCATAAAACTGGTGATACCGAATGCCAGTCCGCAGATCGCACCGCCCAAAGGTCCGAGAATCATCGCCCCAACTGCTACCGGTACCGTCAGAAACGTAATAGATTTCGGATGCTTCGTGGATATAGGAGTGCATCAGGACGGACTTGTGCATATCTCAGAGATATGTGACCGCTATATCAAGCACCCGCTTGAGGCTGTCAGTGTAGGAGACATAGTAGATGTACAGGTTATGAGCGTTGACCTCAAAAAGCAGCGCATCCAGCTTACCATGAAAATCGGACAGGGCACAGACAAGGCCGGTAAGTCAGAACACAGCGGCAGCGGAAAAAACAATGACGATAACAAGGCTGACAGAAGTAATAGAAATAACGGCGGCAGGAATAGCAGAAACGATAGAAATAGTATAGGCAGCAAGAATAATAACAACAGAAACAAAAAGCCACACTACATAAAGGGCAAGAAAAATAATTTCTTTGACAATATTATTCTTGATAATTAAAAACACCTTGACAAAACACCACAAAGTGCATATCATAGGTTTGTAAAATAAATAGGAATTCTTCAGGGCAGGGTGCGATTCCCTACCGGTGGTACAGCCCACGAGCCGCAAGGCATGATTCGGTGTGATTCCGAAGCCGACAGTATAGTCTGGATGAGAGAAGATTATTAGGTGTCATTACACTGTGATATTAAGTCCCGGAAGATTTTCTTCCGGGATTTTTTAAAGCCGCTATTCAGATTTCAGATAGCTGCACTCACAATATCCTCAGGATTCCTTAAGCATCAAAGGAGTGTAAAATGGACGTAACAACAAACAACACAAAATCAAAAGTAAACATCAGACTTTTAGTCGGCACAGGAATGTTAAGCGGACTTGCATTTGTACTTCAGTACCTCGAGTTCCCAATTCCAATCATGCCGGGCTTTATTAAGTTTGATTTCTCAGATCTGCCTGCACTTATCGGCGCATTTGCATATGGACCGTTAGCAGGAGTGATTGTAGAGTTTATCAAGAACCTGCTTCACTGTACAGTAACACAGAGCTTTACGGTAGGAGAGCTTTCAAACTTTATTCTTGGAGCAGTATTTACAGCAACAGCAGGACTTATCTACAAGAAAAATAAGTCAAAAAAGGGTGCAATAATCGGCGCTGTAGTCGGTTCAGTGGTAATGGGAATCGTCAGCTTCCCGTCGAACCTGTTTATCGTGTATCCGGCATACACAAAGTTCATGCCAATGGAAGCAATCATTGGTGCGTACAGTGAGCTTCTTCCATCAGTAGGCAAGCTGTGGCAGGCACTTTTAATATTCAATGTTCCGTTTACCATCGTAAAGGGACTTATATCAACACTTATCACAGTGCTTATATACAAGAGACTGTCACCGGTTTTAAAGGGCAGAGGATAGAGAAAATACCTGACACAATATATATTAGTCACAAACATAAAGAGCGCAGTCAATTGCGCTCTTTTCTTTTTTTAAAAGGAATGTTATAATAAATCCAAATATTTAGTTGGGAGCAGGACATGAAGCTTGAATTTGATGTAAAAGTAACAGAAAAGGATTTATATTCATTTAATATAGAGCAGGCGTACAAGGGCAGTCAGGGTGTCATATCATTGCTGTTTGCTGTGCTTTTGGCTGCGGCAGCAGTGTTAAGCGCACAAAAAGGCAATACGGAGTATGTGGTGCTTTATATTATAGTGGGTATTCTGGTGCTGCTATATGTGCCGTTTTCACTCAAGGGCAGGGTAAAGATGATTATGAAGACAAATGAAGTTTTCTCAAAGCCACTGCATTTTGAGATAGATGAAAAGAACATAAAAGTAAGCCAGGGAGATGAGATGGCGCAGCTTCCGTGGGAGCAGGTGTACAGATTCGTGGCAAATGATAAGAGGATACTTATATTCAGCAACAGGAAGAATGCATACATTCTCTCAAAGGAGCAGTTGGGCGACAGCTATGAGCCGTTAAAGGAGCTGGCAGGCAGTACACTGGAGAAATACAGACTGAAAATCAAATAAACAAAATAGATATAAGATAAAATAAATAGATAAGGGTATAAGCTGGTAATATGAGTAGTGAAGGAAATATAACAGTAATAGAAAGCTTTTCGGCAGATGATACGCATGCACTTGGGGTTACGCTTGGACAGCAGGCAAAGCCGGGGGATGTGTGTACACTTGTGGGTGATTTAGGAGTGGGTAAAACAGTGCTCACGCAGGGCATAGCAGAGGGGCTTGGCATCACAGAGCCGATAAACAGCCCTACATTTACAATAGTGCAGGTGTACGAGGATGGCAGGCTGCCGTTTTATCATTTCGATGTATACAGGATTGGTGACATTGAGGAGATGGATGAAATAGGCTATGAGGATTATTTCTACGGAGATGGGCTTACGATGATAGAGTGGGCAAATCTCATTGAGGAGATACTCCCAAAGAAGAGAAAAGAGATTACTATTGAAAAAGACCTGGAAAAAGGCTTTGACTATAGAAAAATAACAATAAAAGAGGTTTTATAATGAAGATACTTGCGCTTGACAGCTCAGGGCTTGTGGCCAGTGTGGCTGTCGTATCGGACAATAATCTGATAGGAGAATACACGATAAATTATAAAAAGACACATTCGCAGACGCTTCTTCCGATGCTTGATGAGGTGGCTAAGATGACAGAGCTTGACCTTAAGACTATAGATTTTATTGCAGTCTCAGCAGGACCGGGATCGTTCACAGGGCTTCGCATAGGCTCTGCGACGGCGAAGGGGCTTGCACTGGCACTGGATAAGCAGATAGTTTCTGTACCTACTGTAGATGCGCTTGCATACAATCTGTGGGGCAGTGCAGATGTTGTGTGTCCGCTTATGGATGCAAGAAGACAGCAGACCTATACAGGGCTGTATGATTTTACCGATGGCAGGATGAATACCATTTTGCCGCAGTGCGTAGTGATGATAGAAGAGATAGTTGACCAAATCAATGAGCTCGGCCGCAGGGTGATTTTCCTTGGAGACGGAGTGGATGTGTTCAGGGATTATATAAATGAGCACGTAAAGGTGGACTATGACTTTGCACCTGCCATGTGCAATAAGCAAAGAGCATCGGCTGTAGCATGTCTTGGACAGGTGCTCTATGAGCAGGGCAGGGCAGAAAATGCAGCAGACCATAAGCCTGAGTATCTCAGATTATCACAGGCGGAGAGAGAGAGACAGGAAAAGGAGAGAGATTTTAGAATATGATAATAAGACCCATGGAGCCGGAGGATGCAGACTCGGTGGCGCAGATAGAAAAAGACAGCTTCACACAGCCCTGGAGCAGACAGGGATTTTTGGATGCCATGAGGCTTCCGGAGAATATCATGCTTGTGGCACAGGAGGATGGCGAGATACTGGGGTATCAGTGCACGTATGTGTCATTTGATGAGGGAGAGCTGACCAATATAGCAGTCAAAAAATCAGCACGAGGAAAAGGTGTGGGTGCACATCTTATCAGATGCCTGCAGGAAAAGGCAAAAGAGTCAGGTGTTGAGCGCATTGTGCTCGAAGCCAGGGTGACTAATGAGGCTGCGATATCACTGTATCAGAAGATGGGGTTTGTAAACCTTGGAATCAGAAAAAATCTATATGAGCATCCGGTAGAGGACGGTGTCATCATGTCCTATACTGCGGAGGAAAATTTATGTTAGACGTGTGTTTACTTGGAACAGCAGGCATGATGCCTTTGCCAAACAGATGGCTTACGGCACTTTCACTAAAATATAACGGCAGCAATATACTTATTGACTGCGGTGAGGGAACGCAGATTGCGATGAAGGAAGCCGGAATCAATTTCAAGCCGATAGATATTTTATGCATCACCCACTTTCATGCAGATCATATCAGTGGATTGCCGGGGCTTCTTCTTACAATGGGAAATGCGGAGCGCACCGAGCCGCTTACCATTATTGGACCTAAGGGGCTTACAAGGGTTGTCACTGCACTTCGGACGATTGCGCCGGAGCTGCCTTTTGAGATAAAATGCATAGAGCTCAATGAGCAGGATGAATATTTTGAGATGAACGGATATCATATACATGCATTCCGCGTAAAGCATGCGGTGCTGTGCTATGGCTATTCGGTTGAGATAAAGCGTAGTGGCAGATTTTCCGTGGAAAGAGCAAAGGAAAAAGAAATTCCGATGCGCCTGTGGAATCCTCTTCAGAAAGGCAATACCGTTGAATTTGAGGGCAGAGTGTATACTCCGGATATGGTGCTTGGACCTGCAAGAAAGGGCATAAAGGTAACATATTGTACGGACTCAAGGCCACTTGAGCACATAGTGGAGGCAGCAGAGGGATCAGACCTTTTTATCTGCGAGGGCATGTATGCTGAAAAGGAAAAGATAGTAAAAGCAAAGCAGTATAAGCATATGACCTTTTACGAGGCAGCAGACATGGCAAAGAGAGCCGGCGTGAAGGAGCTGTGGCTTACACATTTTTCCCCGTCACTTGTCCGTGCAGAGGATTATATGCCACAGGTGAGGGATATTTTTGCAAACGCATATCTTGGAAAAGATGCAAAGAGTGTGGAGCTCATGTTTGACGAGGACTAAGGAGGGGCGATATGAAGAAAACAGGTATAGTTATTTTAACAATAGCGCTGATTGCTGCGATATGTGGTTCGTTTTATGTCGTAAACGACAAGTCTAAAAGGGCTAATCAAAAGGAAAAGGTACTGACCGAGGTACAAAGAATAACAACTAAGGATCTCGACAAGAACTATCCACAGACACCTCGTGAGGTGGTGAAGCTTTATAACAGGATTGTGAAGTGTTACTATGGTATGCAGTATAGCGATGAAGAGCTTGATGCACTCACCGACCAGGCGCTTAAGCTTTTTGATGACGAGCTTGCAGCAAACAATCCAAAGGATACCTACAAACAGTCTGTCACGGCAGATGCGCAAAGCTACAAGGAACAGGGCATTACACTTGCTCAGACCGGAGTGTGTGACAGCAATGATGTAAAATATGTCACCGATAATGGTAGTAAAATTGCATATGTTAAGGCGTCTTACTTCATGAAGGAGGGCAGCTCGTATTCTAAGACATATCAGGAATATGTACTCAGGCAGGATAAGGAAGGCTGTTGGAGGATTCTTACATTTTATAAGATTGCGGCAGATTCTGATACGGAAACGGAATAGAGTAATATAATTAAGATTGGTGTAATAAAATGACAGAAAATACAGAAACAAAAAAAGAAATTAAAATACTTGCAATCGAAAGCTCATGCGACGAGACTGCGGCAGCAGTCGTAGTAAATGGACGTGATCTGCGAAGTAATGTGATTTCATCGCAGATAGCTCTTCATACTTTATATGGAGGGGTAGTTCCGGAGATTGCCTCAAGAAAGCATATTGAGAAAATTAATCAGGTCATAGAGCAGGCACTTTCAGATGCACATATGACACTCGACGATATAGACGCAATAGGAGTCACATATGGTCCGGGGCTTGTAGGAGCACTGCTTGTAGGCGTGGCAGAAGCAAAGGCCATAGCATATGCAAGAAACATTCCTCTTGTCGGAGTGCATCATATAGAGGGACATATCAGCGCAAATTATATAGAAAATAAAGACTTAGAGCCACCATTTCTGGCACTCGTCGTATCAGGAGGACACACACATCTGGTGAGAGTGGTAGATTACGGCAAATATGAGATCCTCGGACGTACGAGGGATGATGCGGCAGGAGAGGCCTTTGACAAGGTAGCGAGAGCAATAGGACTTGGCTATCCGGGCGGTCCTAAGATAGAAAAGGTTTCACATGAGGGAGATCCGCACAGCATAGAGTTCCCGAGAGCAAAGATTGTGGGCGGAGTTTATGATTTCAGCTTTAGCGGGCTTAAATCAGCAGTACTCAATTATTTAAACGGCTGCAGGATGAAGGGACTGGAAATAAACCAGGCAGACGTGGCAGCATCGTTCCAACAGGCGGTTACAGATGTGCTTGTCGGACACGCTGAGAATGCCATAGATGAGTTTAAAATGGACAAATTTGCCATTGCGGGAGGCGTTGCTTCTAATGGTGTTATCCGTCATGCGATGGAGGAAATGTGCGCGCGCAAGGGTGTTAAATTCTATCGTCCGTCACCGATACTGTGTACAGACAATGCTGCTATGATAGGTGCGGCAGCATACTATGATTTTATAGCAGGCAAGAGGTCTGGGCTTGATCTGAATGCGGTTCCGAATCTAAAGCTTGGTGAATGATTCTGTAATTGCTTCCGGTTACACCGGGGTGCAAACATAATGTGCAGATTTATCATGGATAGGAAAATAAAGGAATATGGATAAGAAGAAATACACAGCAATCATACTGTCAGCCGGTACAGGAAGCCGGATGAAAAGTAATATGCCAAAGCAGTATATGGAGCTTTTGGGGCGGCCTGTGATTTATTATAGTATAAAAGCATTTGAGGATAGTCCGGTGGATGAAATAGTTATAGTCTGCAGTGCGGATTATATTGAGTATTTCAGACATTCGATAATCGAAAAATATGGCTTTAAGAAGGTGAAAGCAATAGTGCAGGGGGGCAAAGAGCGCTACAACTCTGTATATGAGGGGCTTAAAGCAGCAAACGGCACGGACTATGTGCTGATCCATGACGGCGCACGCCCTCTGGTGGATAATGAAATAATAGTCCGTTCTATGCATACGGTTGAAAAAGAAAAAGCATGCGTAGCAGGAATGCCTGTAAAGGACACAATAAAGGTGTCAGATGAATTGGGATATTCAGCAAATACTCCTGACAGGAAAAGCCTGTGGCAGATTCAAACACCGCAATGCTTTGAATATGATTTGCTGGCTCAGTCCTATGATAAGCTGTTTAGTGACATGTCATATGGGAAAAGTGTGCCGGCAATTACGGATGATGCAATGATAGTAGAGTATGGGAGTGACACAAAAGTAAAGCTCATAGAGGGCTCGTATGAAAATATAAAGGTCACAACTCCTGAAGATATGGGGATTGCAGAACTTTTTTTAAAGAAACGCAGAAAAATGTAAAAAAATTAGAAATTAGTGTTGACATATTGTAACATTGATGATAATATAAATCCTGCGCTGAACAAGTGCAGACAACTAAACAATTAAGTATTAATTGTGACATGCAGGGGTATCGAAGTGGTCATAACGAGGCGGTCTTGAAAACCGTTTGTCCGCAAGGGCG
>ERZ827156.4070-NODE-4070-length-12281-cov-8.641175_pt1 | contig 12281 bp, 9 predicted proteins | sample MGYA00519919_ERZ827156 | MGnify/ENA primary metagenome ERZ827156 (study PRJEB31778, sample SAMEA3449269) | human gut metagenome | biome: human gut; feature: human-associated habitat; material: faeces | place: United Kingdom | collected 2010/2012 ... | reverse complement strand
TGATTGAGAATATATTTCAGAGTTACAACAATATTCAAAATGGCGCGTGAAAATGAATTGCCATCAGTTGAACTTAACAGCAGTCCCACTAGGACGCCAGCAATAACGCCCACCAGCAATTTAAACGGCAGGCTGCGAAAAATACTATTTTTCTTCATTTAATAAATCTCCTTCATTGGTGTAGTTAATAAAATTATAATATAGGCTGGGAAAAATAACAATGGAAAGGTTTGGGGGATGGGAGAATTCCAAAATGTAGCTATTAAAAGTTGATTATATTAATTATCAATTATTTACATCCCAAAATGTAGAAATTATATATGTATATTATAATAAGTGACATTAAAAATCAAACAAAGTTTTTTAATCCGAATTGATAATTTATATTGACATCTTAATTCTAAAGTAGTAATATCCAGATATGAACTACATAATTAAGCAAAAGGAGGTGATACAATGATACAGCTATCTTTAGAATTTCAACTTGAAAAGCCACAGTTACCGCTGGAATATGAGAGATTGATGGTTAGTTTCTTAAAAGCAGCAAGCAGGAATTATTCGGAAGATATGTTTGAGCGATTATATAATAAGGAGCATTCAATTATTAAATCATTTACATTCAGTACATATCTGCCAGGTGCGGTATTTAAAGGTGACACTATATTTCTTAGGGACAACAGATTTAAAGTGTTTTTTACAGATGCTGATATGGGACAGATTATAGAATGGTTTAATGCTTTTCAGCTTATGAGATACAAGCAGTATCCTGTCAGTGGCAATTCTATGAAATTGATTTCAATAAGGTCAAACAATCGTAAAGATATTGTTGATGATGAAATTATTGTAAAGATGCAGAGTCCATTGATTGTAAGACGGCACGACAGTGTGACTAACAAAGACATTTATTATACATATGCAGATGAAGGATTTTCAAAGGCATTATGTGAAAATGTAGAGATTTTTATTCAGAAAATGGAAATCGGGGTTGATACAGAAGGATTATCAATAGAACCTGTCAAAGCAAGAAAAGTAGTAGTTAACTGCTTTGGAAGAAAGGTTGATGCTAACCTTGGAATATATAAGCTTAGCGGTAATTGCGAGCTGCTTAATATTCTTTATCAGGCAGGGCTGGGTGCCAGAAGATCAGAAGGTCACGGTAAGTTCGAAATATTACTATAATTTTAGGAAAGGAGGGACAGAATGTGGGTAAATATCTGGTAACTATGGGAGATTTCCTGAAAAATGCGGGGATAGTAGGTCTTAACTATATGCTAGATATGTCAGATGCAGAGAGCGGAAAGGATTATGGCATAAAAATGCAGAACAGACCGGTAGATGGGCTTGAACTGTATGAGCAGGGATTATGGCTTGACGAGGATTTCGTGCAGCAGTGTGACTGGACTGGAATGTATTTTGATGCCTGTGTTAAATATTATGGAGATTTTACAGTATATAAAGGAATATTAGACAGAATTAACAAGATTATATGCAAAATTGATAATGACCAATGGAAGCCGGACAAGCTGGTTAAAGAAGATAAGGAAGATATCAAGTTTATAAATGATAAGCTTTTGTCCAATAGTTATAAGGCTGGATTTGAAAATATAAGAAACGAAGTTGATGGGTCTGAGATATATGTGAATCTTCAGCAAAATAAATTAAATGCTAAATCAACATCACAAGAACTAAAACAGAGACTTGAAGGTATCAAGAACTTTATAATGCAGCCAAAGTGTAAAGAAACATTTGTAATGAAGAGCGTCATATATAACTATATTAACCGTTTCTGGGATGGTAAATGTTTTCTGCTAAGAGCTAATGCAAAGAAGGACATGCGTATATTGTTTGAACAGGATTTTACAAAACCATTTAAAGAATATATCAGGACAAATCATGATAAAGATAAGGATATGTGTATAGACTGTGGAAGACCAATGGGAAACAAGGAACGTGTTTCTATTGCTTTTATGAAGGATATGGCAGATGATCTTGCAAGAAAAAAGTCTGCATTCTGGAATTGTAAAGTAGATGCCTTTTTGTGTCCTGCATGCGCATTTGTATATGCTGCCAGTCCGCTTGGATTCACACTTTTAGGACAGCGTTTTGCATTTATGAATACTAATTCATCAATTAATCAGTTACTGGCTTCTAATAGCAGGAGTGGAAAGATTGTGACAGAGGCAGAGAAAAAAGAAGCTGAACGATATACACAATGGTTTGCCAGAATGTTGAAGCAGTTGATGGATTGTAAAGTTGAACAGTTTAACAATATTCAGGTTATTTTAAAGGGAACAGATGAGAAGGATAAATATATCTTTTCTGTAATAAGTAATGAAGCACTTCAGACATTTAATGATGAAAAGGTAAGAAAAGCTTTAGAGTATTTAGGAAAATATCCTTACACAAGAATTGGAGCGGATTATCTTAATATATACGAAAATGTAGTTATGAATATTCTGAAACATAGAAGTCAGGAATTGCTTCTAAAGAAAGTGCTTAAGAATAATCTTGATTCTGATAATGCGGGACAGATAGTAACTGCTTATTGGATATATGTTGTAATGTTGTATAGTGCACTTGTTAAGAAAGATAAGGATTTGCAAGGAAATGGAGGTAAGGTTATAGAAATGGGAAGTATAACAGTAATGGATAGTGGTTTTGCTTTAAGAACTGCCATATTGTCTTCAAAAGGGGCAAAGGATGATGAATGTATCAAAGGAACAATATATCAGCTTCTTAATGCATTATCTACGAGAAATACAGGAAAATTTCTGGATATTGTAATGAGATTATATTGTACCTGTAAGGTGCCAGCTGAAGTGGGACAGGTTGATAAATTAGTTATTCCAAGAGAGTTTGTATATATCCAGAAAAATCAGGAGTTATTTGAAGAATATGGATATGCATTTGTCTTGGGATTAAAAGGATGCAGACAGAATAAGAAGAATGAGGAGGTTATTTAGATGAGTAAGAACGGATTGACAATGACAATAGTATTTGTTGCAGAGAGTGCGAATTATGGAGAAGGATTAGGTAATATTTCTAATATTAAGAAAATGACAAGAGGTAATGCAAGCCAGTATTCATATATATCAAGGCAGGCAATAAGATACAATATTGTACAGCAGGCTGAGTGGGATAACACACCTGTCGAGGATAAGAGCGGAGTTGTACAGTTTGCTCCATCAGCTACTATTGAGGATTACCCAGAAATAGATTTATTTGGTTATATGAAGACAATGGCAAAGGACGATAATGCAAGGGGAGGTGCATCAACAAGAAGTGCAGTGGCTAGACTTAGCAACGCCATATCACTTGAACCATATCAGGGGGAGCTGGAGTTTCTTACTAATATGGGATTAGCTAAGCGCCAGAATCTTGACAATGGTATTGCACAGAGTGAAATTCACCGTTCTTATTATGCATATACAATTTCAGTGGATCTTGACAGGGTTGGAATTGATGGAGAGATTAATGTATCAAAGGAGGAAAAAGCTAAAAGGGTTAAAATACTTCTTGAAACCGTTCAGTATCTTTATAGAGATATACGCGGCAGGAGAGAAAATTTATCTCCATTATTTATCATAGGTGGTAACTATGAAAGAAAGAATCCGTTTTTTGAAAATATAGTTAAGATTGATAATAATATGATAAATGTTGATACATTGGTAGAAATGAAAGAAAGCAGTGAAGATCTTGAAAATTCTACAATAGTAGGAGTAACATCAGGAATCTTTAATAATGACAGTCAGATTAAGGAAAAACTTGGGGCTGTAACAATAGCAGAAGCATTTGAAGAGTTTAAGAAGAAAGTGGATGAGTACTATGCATAGAGCAATAAGACTGGATTGTTTTCAGAATCTTGTTAATTATAGAAAACCGAGCAGTTTTATAATTAAAGAGACCTATCCTCTTCCACCATATTCAACAGTAAGTGGAATGATACATGCCGCATGTGGATTTAAAGAGTATCACAAAATGAAGCTGAGTATTCAGGGCGATAACAAAGGGACTATATCAGATCTGTATACACGCTATTCATTTTCAGCAGGTGCCAGATATGAAGAGGGCAGGCATCAGATATGCGTAAAAGATGGCGGTAATTATGGAATATTTAAGGGAATAGCCAATGTTGAACTATTATGTGAATGCAAGCTCATAATACATATTGTGCCAGAGGATGAGGCTGATTTTGAAATAATATATCAGGCACTTAAGAATCCGCCAACATATCTGTCTCTTGGAAGATATGAGGATATTATAGATATAAGAGATGTCAGAATTGTTTCATTAAAAGAAGATGAAGAAGTACTGACTAATCACGGTATGTATATTCCTGTGTCTTACATGGGGGAAGAACATGTTAAAGCAACTGTTTATACATTAAATAAAGAATATGAGATAACTAAACAGGGGTTAAGGCGATGGAAGTCTGAAAAAGAAGGTGGAAGAGTTAAGGTATATTACTGCCCGTCTCATAAATGCCTGGAAAGAGCGTATGTAGATGATACGGATGATGAAGATGTTGTAATATTTGCGTGATGAGATTTTATTAATAGTTACATTGTGGATTTAAATGTATGGAGGGGTAGATGGAATATTTTGCAAAGTCAGTTCCGAATGGGGGTTCTAAAGAAGAACAGGTGACATTAAAACAGCATTTGGATGATACAGTTGAATGTGCACAGGATTTTTTTGAAAAATTCGGACATTATTTTACAGAAAAAGAAAAAGCAATAATAATAGAAGCATGCAAAGTGCATGACTTGGGAAAGGCAAACATTGTTTTTCAATCTAAGATAAATAAAGAGCTGCATGTAATAAAGACTCAGGAGATACCACACGGATTTTTAAGTGCAATGACTACATCGCCTGAAGAATTTAAAAATCATATACCAGAAGCAGATAATGATGATTATAAAGCTTTCTATACAGCAGTATATCATCATCATGTCAGAGAAGATAAAAATGGTGATGATATAATATTAAATTTCTGTAAGAAATACTATAACCCATATATAAGGGATTTTTTAAATGATGAAAGTATCAAAGCTAAGGTTTCCAGTATAAATAAATATCTTCTGTTCAGAAATACAGGCAGCATATCGGGAAACAAATACATCATGAGCTGTTATGATAAGAATGAATATTTGTATGAATGGCAGGAATTCGTGCTAATCAAAGGTCTGCTGAATAAATTTGATTATACAGTGAGTGCTGGTTATACAGAAGCAGAGGATTGTTCTGATTTCACAACAAAATATCTTAAAACATCTATAGAAAACATTTTTCAACAGCATGGATTAAGACCAGTTCAGGAGTATATGAGAGATAAATGTGACAAGAATCTTGTTGTAGTTGCACCAACTGGAATGGGAAAAACAGAGGCATCATTATTATGGCTTAATGGTGAAAAGGGATTTTATACATTGCCATATGTAGTATCATCGAATGCAATATATGAAAGAATAAGAGACAGGTATGAATATAAGGACGTGGCAATACTTCATTCAGACAGTATGCACTATTATTTTGAAGACCAGGTAAACGAAACAGATTCTGATGGATATGGAAAATATCAGAAAGCAAAATTATTATCTCAGCCGCTTACTATATGTACAGTAGATCAGTTGTTTAAGTTTGTGTATAAGGCGTTGGGAACAGAAATATTTGCAGCTACATTGAAATATTCTAAGATAATTATTGATGAGATACAGGCATATAGTCCATCAGTAATAGCAGCAATAATATATGGATTAAAGATAGTGACTGATATGGGTGGAAAATTTGCCATAATAACAGCAACATTTCCACCAGTATTGGGAAGTTTTATGCATAAATATGGATTGATGGCTGATAGTCAGTATGAATACAGAGATTTTTCTGCATTATCGGATTTTAAAAGACATTGGATAGATATAAAAGATGGCGATATAGAAATAGATAGGGTTGTAGAAGATAGCTATGATAAAAAGGTTCTTGTAATATGCAATACGGTAAAAAAGGCACAGCAGATATATAAAAGCCTGACCGAAAAAACAGATAATGTTCATCTTCTGCATGCACGATTTACCAAAGAACATAAGAGAATGCTGGAAAATGAGATTATAAAGTTCTCAGATAGTGAAAATGAAACGGGAATATGGGTAACAACACAGTTAGTTGAGGCAAGTCTGGATATTGATTTTGATGTGTTGTATACAGAGATGAGTACGGCTGATAGTTTGTTGCAGAGAATGGGAAGATGCAACAGGAAAGGTCGGCATATTCCGGATAAGGCCAATATACATATATACATTAATGCAAATGGAGTAGGAGTCAGCCGGGCTATATATAATCGTGAGATATACACTCGTTCTGTTGAGTGTTTAGAAAAATATATTGGCAGAGTTATGACAGAATCAGACAAATCTGAATATATCAATAAAGTATACTGTACAGATGAGATAAAGGATACGGATTATTACAGGGATATAGAGAAGTTTCTTGCAATGTTTAAAGAACTGACACCAGCAGAATACAGTAAAAGTGAAGCTGATGAAAAATTCAGGGATATTAACAGTATTAAAATTATTCCTGATGACGTATATGAAGATAATTGTGAAGTTATAAGCGAGTGCATTGATATAATGCATAGCTCTGATGCTGATAGAAGAGAGAAGAATGACGCAAGAACAAAGCTGGATTCATATGTGATTTCTATACAGTTATATGCTTATAAGAAATATCCGGATGGGATAGATCGTGATGTAATATATGGTAGTGATATTCATAGATCATGTATTATGTACGATTTCAATGTTGTGGATTTAACAGGAGCAGGGTTAGTTTTAGGCGAATATGAAAGAGATATATTTGTCTGAATATTCATACGATAGGAGCATTTTATGGAAGAAAGAATAACAGGAGTGATGATTTATTATTATTTCGTGTGCTCAAGAAAGTTATGGTATTTTTGTCATCAGATTAATATGGAAGATGAGAATGAAAATGTGCAGCTTGGAAAATTACTGGATGAGAACAGTTACAAGCGGGATGATAAGCATATTGAAATAGATGGCATTATTAATATTGATTTTATTCATGAAAAAAATGAACTTCATGAGATAAAGAAGAGCAAGAGTATAGAAGAGGCTGGAATATGGCAGGTTAAGTATTATTTATATTACCTGAAAAAAAGAAATGTGGATGGACTTCATGGCGTGATAGACTATCCGCTGCTGAAGAAAAATGTTGATGTAGAATTGTCGGATGAGGACTGTAAAAAACTAGATGATATTATAAAAGAAATCATTAGTGTGAAGAATCAGGAGTATCCGCCGAAGCTGGAAGAGAAAAAGATATGCAAAAAATGTGCATATTATGATTTGTGTTTCATATAGACAGAAGAAGGTGATGATAATTGAAACAGAGTTTTTATGTGTATAATAATGGGGATTTAAAACGCAAGGATAATACATTACAGTTCACTGCTTATGACGGAGAAAAAAGAGATATTCCAATTGAAAGAATTTCAGATATATATGTAATGTCTGAAATGTCGTTTAATACGACATTTCTTAATTATATATCGCAGTATGGAATACCTATACATTTCTTTAATTATTATAATTATTATTCAGGAAGTTTTTATCCAAAGGATGGAAATCCGGCAGGTCAGTTGCTGGTTAAGCAGGTTGAACATTATGTGGATTATGATAAGAGATTGGATATTGCTATAAAATTTATACAGGCGGCAGCAGATAATATATATAGAAATCTCAGATATTATAATGGCCGCGAAAAAGATGTCTCGGAATATATGAGGGATATAGATTCACTTCGTGGAACTCTTTGTAAAGCAAGGACAATAGAAGAATTGATGGGAATTGAAGGAAATATAAGAAAGAGATATTATGCAGCGTGGAATGTGATTGTTAATCAGGATATACAGTTTGATAAGCGTGTTATGCATCCGCCAGACAATATGATTAATTCGTTGATTTCATTTGTTAATTCCCTGGTGTATACGCGTTTATTAAGCGAGATATATCATACGCAACTGAATCCAACGATAAGTTATCTGCATGAACCGGGAGTAAGAAGATATTCATTATGTCTGGATATATCGGAAGTATTTAAACCATTGATTGGAGATAGATTGATATTTTCGTTGTTAAACAGAAGACAGATAACAGAAGACAGCTTTACAAAAGAACTTAACTATCTTCATCTTAAGAAAGAAGCTTCTAAACTTATTGTTTCAGAATTTGAGAATCGTATGAAGAAAACAATAATGCATAAAGAATTGGGAAGGCAGGTGTCTTATCAGTATCTGATGAGGTTAGAAGCATATAAGCTTATAAAGCATTTAATAGGTGAGAAAGAATATGAAGGGTTTAGAATATGGTGGTAGTATATGTATATTGTACTTGTATATGATGTTAGTAAAGATGAAAATGGGCAAAAGAGATGGTCACATATTTTCAAAATCTGCAAAAAGTATCTGACGCATATTCAGAATTCTGTCTTTGAAGGAGAAATATCAACAGTTCAATTAGAAAAATTACGACGTGAGTTGAAACCTCATGTTAATACTAATCTGGATTCAGTCATTTTATTCAAAAGCAGGAGTGAAAAATGGTTGGATAAAGAATTTTGGGGTAAGGAAGATGATTTGACGAGTTTCATAATTTGATTGTCGACCAGAAATAGTGTAAAATATGCACAGAGTCGACAATGGCAATATTGCTATGCTTCTGGCATATTCAGGGCATAAAGTATTAGTAATCTGTTGGCGGATTTAAAGGGTAGACAGAATAACGCTTCAGAGTTGAGAAACAGAGAGGCTTTAATAATTACGGGGAATTAATAGATACATAGTGGGATGTAAATGAAGAAAAAGAGCGTGAAGAAAATGTGACGGAATCCGGAATTAATAGATACATAGTGGGATGTAAATTTATCATTTATGTCTGTATGCTCCGCAGTTTTTAGGAATTAATAGATACATAGTGGGATGTAAATAAATATGTTATTTCTACAATGCTAGACGCTTACGAGGAATTAATAGATACATAGTGGGATGTAAATTGCGAACAGAACAAAGGTGGTTATACAGTAGAAGTTGAATTAATAGATACATAGTGGGATGTAAATGCAGAAGAGATTGCAGAGTAAGCCTATGGTATATGCAAGGAATTAATAGATACATAGTGGGATGTAAATACCTTGAATAAGGTTGATGCATACTGTAAACCGCTGGAATTAATAGATACATAGTGGGATGTAAATTGTATCAAATGAATTTCTGTCATGCGTCAATGAGTGGAATTAATAGATACATAGTGGGATGTAAATGAAATTGACGGAGGACTTGGTTTATGTCCGAATTTGGAATTAATAGATACATAGTGGGATGTAAATAGCTCATACAGAATCCTGATTACTTTCAAATCTTTGGAATTAATAGATACATAGTGGGATGTAAATCTAAGATATCTGCAATCTCTCTGCCCTTTGGAGTGCGAATTAATAGATACATAGTGGGATGTAAATTAATTCCATTGCTATTATTCTGCTGATTAGCACGGGAATTAATAGATACATAGTGGGATGTAAATGCAAGCAGAAAGATTGTTACAAAATCCGCTTGCTAGAATTAATAGATACATAGTGGGATGTAAATTTAACGAAATATGCTAATGGGAGCATATCGAGTACGAATTAATAGATACATAGTGGGATGTAAATTCTATTAATCATTGATAAATACCCCCTCATTTAAGGAATTAATAGATACATAGTGGGATGTAAATTAGCTGATACAATTAATATAACTGCAAGAGGCGGATTGGAATTAATAGATACATAGTGGGATGTAAATAGACCGCCGAAAACGATATGTGTTCTGGCATTATGGAATTAATAGATACATAGTGGGATGTAAATTGTTATTCTTATCATTCAAAGCTGTTATAGAAGCCTGGAATTAATAGATACATAGTGGGATGTAAATGAAGGTTACTCAATGGGATTTAATCCGCAATTCTTGGAATTAATAGATACATAGTGGGATGTAAATCGGAATCAATCCATAATCGTCATTCGGAGAGTCAGAGAATTAATAGATACATAGTGGGATGTAAATAAAAATAGCAATGCCAGCTGGAACGATTGTACCCGGAATTAATAGATACATAGTGGGATGTAAATTAATCATGAATAATGAGTTTCAGGTCATGAGGAAAAGAATTAATAGATACATAGTGGGATGTAAATTTGCGAAGCAAGCAACAATGTTTTATTCTGTTTTCGAATTAATAGATACATAGTGGGATGTAAATATCTGAGGCATATGAAGCCGGTATGGTCGCATACACGAATTAATAGATACATAGTGGGATGTAAATTGGTATTAATCTCCTTTCAATAAATGTCTGTAGTGCGAATTAATAGATACATAGTGGGATGTAAATTATGTTATCTGCGGGGTAATCGGTGCAGCGTCATCAGAATTAATAGATACATAGTGGGATGTAAATATTCAAGCCCTTTTTAATCTCCTTAATCGGTATTCCGGAATTAATAGATACATAGTGGGATGTAAATGCATTAATATAAATGATTATCCTTATAAAGCAAAAGAATTAATAGATACATAGTGGGATGTAAATACACCTTTCTGTCGGTTCTTTATAGAATCCGCTGTGAATTAATAGATACATAGTGGGATGTAAATGCTTTTTAAAAGGCAACAGTAAAGAGCGCAGGCTAGAATTAATAGATACATAGTGGGATGTAAATTCTCATATGAAATGACTCTTTCTTCAAAATCAATATGAATTAATAGATACATAGTGGGATGTAAATTGAATAGTCTCTGAGTGATACTTTGTCTAATAATTTTTTCATATCTAATAGATTCTCGATGTAAATTGAATAGTCTCTGAGTGATACTGGATAAGTGTAGGAATTAATAGATACATAGTGGGATGTAAATAAGCAAGTTCTTCTCTTCTGCTGACATATCAGCCAGAATTAATAGATACATAGTGGGATGTAAATAAAGGTAAGCTGTCATAACTTACATCAGAAGTTATTGAATTAATAGATACATAGTGGGATGTAAATTTGAAAGAGCGTATGCCTGTTGAGTTTTATGAAAGAGGAATTAATAGATACATAGTGGGATGTAAATGTGGCAGTAACGCTGAAAGTTACAGCCTGAGCCCGAGAATTAATAGATACATAGTGGGATGTAAATAAATCTTCGCCACCTATACCAGGTACCCAGTTTGGAATTAATAGATACATAGTGGGATGTAAATTACCTTATCGGTGATGGAACAGGATTCGTAGATGATGAATTAATAGATACATAGTGGGATGTAAATATATGATATGCAATATACGGATTGCTTGTACCATAAGAATTAATAGATACATAGTGGGATGTAAATGTTTCAATCTTAATACTTGCCATTTGTGAAATCCTCGAATTAATAGATACATAGTGGGATGTAAATTTAGCTAGAGCGAATGCCGCTAATTGGTCTTCTGTCAGAATTAATAGATACATAGTGGGATGTAAATTATATAATATTGTGTACTTGTCATCACCTGTTGTAGAATTAATAGATACATAGTGGGATGTAAATGCTTAATGTAGAAGAGCTTGAAGGACAGGTATTTCCGGAATTAATAGATACATAGTGGGATGTAAATGAAGAAGCAGGACGAGAACTAGTTTTTTTCTTTGTGAATTAATAGATACATAGTGGGATGTAAATTCAGTTTTAGTATTCCATCCGGCAAAATCATAGCCGAATTAATAGATACATAGTGGGATGTAAATTACGGGTAAGCATAAGTACCTGACAAAGTACCTGCATGAATTAATAGATACATAGTGGGATGTAAATGTACTGCAAATATGAATATATCCCAAAACGAGAACGAATTAATAGATACATAGTGGGATGTAAATCTTAACAGATAATCAGGTATAAGGCTTATTCTGCCGAATTAATAGATACATAGTGGAATGTAAATCTGCGAATAGGTGTAATTTCAAGAAAAATGTTTTTCATCGTTATTCTGTTGCACCGGTGCAACTTTGAATTATTCTACTATGCACAAATCTTCTGCAAGCATATCTGCCTATGATTTTGCTCTTGCATAATCTTTCATTTCTAAATCCTCACTTTCTTAAAATTGGGTATAAAAATACCACCGATCTTGCGAATGGTGGCTACAAAACTGATTATTTTATTTCTGGCCAATCCGTAAGTTTATCACTT
>ERZ827156.4065-NODE-4065-length-12294-cov-10.912248_pt1 | contig 12294 bp, 6 predicted proteins | sample MGYA00519919_ERZ827156 | MGnify/ENA primary metagenome ERZ827156 (study PRJEB31778, sample SAMEA3449269) | human gut metagenome | biome: human gut; feature: human-associated habitat; material: faeces | place: United Kingdom | collected 2010/2012 ... | reverse complement strand
TTGGATTACCGAAGTGATTACATCAGTAATTTCTTATATAGTATATAAGAAAAATACATAACTAAAAAACCAAAATGGTTTCGGCATTGTTTTTTTTGTAATACAATGTTGCTTTTTTAAAATCTCCCCCTAAAATGGGGTAAATGACGAAATATCTGTTGTGCTAGTATTCTACTTGATATATAATGATAAATACTTATATAACACATTGAAAAGGAGAAGAATGATGAAGAAAGGATTAGCAAAAAGAATTCTTGTTAGTTTGCTTACAGTAGTCATGATATCTGCTAGTGTTTTACCAACGCTGGTAAGCACAGCTAATGTGGCTCGGGCTAACGAGAATGTAACGAATGTCCTTACAGAAGGTGTGGAAATTGATACACCAAATGTTGTCAAGGATGAGATGTACAGTGACTATGTTAAAGTGACATTTATTGTTAATGACACTGAGACAATAGTCAAATATGTAAAAACAGGCGATACCGTTACAGTAAGGTCAACTAATTCCAGTGTCGGAGTACTTGTTGGCGATGCACCTAACGGTAGTGCAGTAACAGAGGATACGACAATATATGTCAAGACATATAATTATAAGGATGTCCTGAATATTAAGAAGGAACTTGTGAATGAATACGGAGAACCTGATGCAGATGGTTACTATACTTTAAAGTTTACAGCCGGCGCAAAGAATATGCCTTCAATTCATTCAGCAACAAGAAATGATATGGTTCTTGTTATTGATGCATCACTTAGTATGGCTTGTTCAGTTAAAGGTTCAAGAGCTACTGATGGTAATGAATATATGGCAGATACATATGCTGATACAAGATTTAAAGCTATGTATAATGCTGTTGATTCATTTTTGAATGCATTCCTTCCAGAAGGAAATGATAAGAATACAATATCACTTGTTATATATAATGTAAGTGCATTAGATCAGTTGAATGCAATATATAAGAAGTCATCAACAACTAAAAAATCAGAAGTTATGGCTGCACTTGATGCTGTATTTAACGAAGCTGCTTTTAATGAGTCGTTTGCAAATTCACCTAAAAATGAATATGGTGTAAATGTTGATAAAATGACAAATCCTGGAAGTCTTGCATCTAAAACCAATGTTAAAGCGGGACTGGATGTTGCAGCAGATATTTTTGTTGCTAATAATAATACTAATGCTAAGTCAATTATACTTTTCACTGATGGTGTTGCAAACAGACCTAATACTGCCGTTACAACAGAATCTATGACACAGTATGCAGTGGGTGGGACATATACATATAATGAAACTGATTATACAATTTCTGATATAGCTTATAAGACAAGTTACTATAATGAGAATAATGAAGAAATAAAAGATAATAAAAATCAAATAGCAGCGGCTTATTATGCTAGTCAGAAGGGACAGAAATTAGCAAAGGATAATGTATCAATATATTCATTTGCATTAATTGATAGTGTTACTGATAATGTTCGAGCAGCTATGGGTGATACTAATCTTGATGTAAGTGAATATGTGTCTAGTGCTTCGCCTGTTAAAAAAACAACTAATATTAAACTCCAGATTTCACCTAAGTTTACTTATACTGAATCTGGGACTGGCTATGCAAAGAAGTTTTTTGCTACAACAAATGTAGATGAATTAAATAAAGAATTTAAGAGTATTATTGCATCATTAAAGGAACTTCCTTTTGATACGGCAACAGTAACTGATACGCTTAATGAGCATTTCGAACTTGTTCCAGGACAGACTGGAGTTACAGACAATGGTAATGGAACATTTACAGTTACTTATCCAAAAAAGATTACAACAGATGCACAGGAGATAACTGTTAAGATTAAGGCTAAAGACGGTTATGCAGGATCTTCATATACTAACGCTGGTTGTACATTCAATGCAACAGTTGGTGATCTTACATATAGTCAGGACTTTGTAGAAGAACCATCAGCAGTAATCACACCTGATGCTGTTAATGATTCATATACAGTTAATCAGGGAGAGACACTTACAGTAGCTGATGTATCTGTATTAGATAATGATAATAATATAAAAGTTAATAATCCGGATAAGAATGTAACAATCAAGGCAGAGAAGGTTACTGACCCACAGAATGGTACAATAACATTCAATGAAGATGGTACATTTACATATACTCCTAACAATGGTTTTAGTGGTGAGGATACATTTAGATATAAGACGGTTCTTACAGTTGACGGAAGAACTTATGAGAAGGAAGCAACAGTAACTATTACAGTTGTTCCTAAGTACACACAGACTATTAAGTATGTATTTGAAAATGATACTAAGGCAGCTGAGGATAATGTTCAGACTGTAGTTAAGGGTAATTCCACAACAGCAGTTACATCGCCTTCAATCCCTGGTTACAAGCCAAGCATAGAAGTTGTTGAGGCTACACAGCTTACTGGCGATAAAGAGATTACTGTTAAGTATGTAAGGGATGATGAACAGACAAAGGATGTAACTTATACAGTAGAGTATTACAAAGATAATGTTAAGGATGATACTAAGACACAGAGTTATACTAATCCAATCTGGGTTAATGCTACTGAACAGCAGGTAAAGCTATCTGAGATTAATACTACAGATAAGTTCGGAGCAGGATATGAGTTCGTATATACAGCCCCTGCAACAATACCATCAACAATAGCTGATAAGGGTGTAATTAAAGTTTATTATGTAGCTAAGGAATTCAAGTACACAGTAAAATATGTTCTTGAAGGAACAGATACAGAACTTACAGCTGGATATGCTAAGTCAGCAACATTTGGAACAGAAGTTGGAGCTGATAAGAAGAATATCGAAGGTTATACAGTAGTAGATGCTGATAAGAAGTTAACTATTGGTTCAGATGAAAGTCAGAATGTACTTGTTATTGAGTACAGAGCTAATACATACGGATATTCAGTAGAATATTACTATGATGGTGTTAAGGATGAGTCAGCTACATTAAATAAGTCAGCTCAGTTTAATACTAAAGTAAATTCATACGATCCTGGAGAAAAGCCTGGTTATAAGTTTGAAAAGACTGAGAATTTACCATTAACAATTACAACAGATGCGTCAAAGAACGTAATTAAAGTATACTATGTAAAAGATGCAAGTCAGACAAAGAACATCACATATACAGTTAAGTACTTTAAGGACGGAGTAGAAGTAACAGCAGATGAGCAGAAGGAAACAAAGCCAATCTGGGTTAATGATACAAAAGCACCTGTTGAAAAATCTGCTATTAACACAACAGATAAGTATGAAGGATTCTCATTTGATGCAGACACAACTGGAGTAATTCCTGACACAATAGGTAATGATGGTGTAATCAGAGTATATTATGTTTCTAATGAATATGAGTATACAGTTGAGTATTATTTTGATGATGTAATAGATAACTCTAAGACTGATACATTTAAAGCTAAGTATAATACACAGGTAAATACATATGCTGATAAGAAGGAACCAGGATATAAGTTTGAAAGAGCAACAGCACCAATTACAATTACAACGGATGCTTCAAAGAATGTAATCAGAGTATACTATGTAAAAGACTGGTTCAAGTACACAATTAATTACTACTATGACGGAGTAATTGATACAAGTGCTACAATTAATGATAAGGCAGCATTTGGAACAACAATAAAGTATACAGATAAGGTACAGCCAGGCTTTAAGTTTGTTAAGGCAGATGGTTCACCATTAGTAATATCTATCAATGAAGCTGCTAACGTAATTAATGTATATTATCAGTCAAACTCATATGCATATACAGTAGAGTATTACTATGATGGAATTATTGACACTGAAAAGACAGAAAAGAGTGCTGCAAAGTATAATTCAGTGGTTAATGATTATACAGATAAGTGCGATACTGGATATAAGTTCGAAAAGGTAGAAGGACTTCCATTAACAATAGCAACTGATGAGTCAAAGAACGTAATCAGAGTATATTATGTAAAGGATGAAAGTCAGAAAAAGAACGTAACTTATACAGTTAAGTACTTTAAGGATGGAACAGAAGTAACAGAAGATCAGCAGCCAGTAAATAAAGAGGTCTGGGTAAATGATCCATCAGTAATTGATGTTAATAAGGCTAATATCAATACAACTGATAAGTATGTTGGATATAAGTTAGATACAGAAGCTACAGGAACAATACCTGATACAGCTAATGATGGAGATGTTATCAATGTATACTATGTAAGAGATAATGACCAGAAAAAGGCAGTATCTTATACAGTAGAGTATTATAAGGATGGAGTTAAGGATGACTCTAAGACAGATGTAATCCCTAATGATATCTGGGTAAATGATGACGTACAGTCAGTAGATGCAACAAAGATTAATGTTACAGATAAGTTTGGAGCAGGATATAAGTTTGAAAAGACTGATCCGGCAACAATACCATCAACAATAGCTGATAAGGGTGTTATCAAAGTTTATTATGTAGCTAAGGAATTCAAGTACACAGTAAAATATGTTCTTGAAGGAACAGATACAGAACTTACAGCTGGATATGCTAAGTCAGCAACATTTGGAACAGAAGTTGGAGCTGATAAGAAGAATATCGAAGGTTATACAGTAGTAGATGCTGATAAGAAGTTAACTATTGGTTCAGATGAAAGTCAGAATGTACTTGTTATTGAGTACAGAGCTAATACATACGGATATTCAGTAGAATATTACTATGATGGTGTTAAGGATGAGTCAGCTACATTAAATAAGTCAGCTCAGTTTAATACTAAAGTAAATTCATACGATCCTGGAGAAAAGCCTGGTTATAAGTTTGAAAAGACTGAGAATTTACCATTAACAATTACAACAGATGCGTCAAAGAACGTAATTAAAGTATACTATGTAAAAGATGCGAGTCAGACAAAGAACATCACATATACAGTTAAGTACTTTAAGGATGGAGCTGAGGTAACAGCAGACAAGCAGACAGTAACTAAGACTGTATGGGTAAATGATCCATCAGAATTAACTGTTGATAAGACTGCTATTAATACAACGGATAAGTATGTTGGATACAAGTTGGATTCAGCAGCAACAGGAGAGATTCCTACAGTAGTTGCAGATGGAACAGTTATCAATGTATATTATGTTAAGGATGAACTTCAGACAAAGGAAGTAACTTATACAGTTAAGTACTTTAGAGATGGAGTTGAAGTAACAGCAGATAAGCAGACAGTAACTAAGCGAATCTGGATAAATGCTCCATTAGAAGTTGAAGTTAACAAGACAGCTATTAACACAACAGACAAGTATGTTGGATATAAGTTAGATTCAGCAGCAACAGGAGAGATTCCTTCAGTAGTTGCATCAGGAACAGTTATCAATGTATATTATGTTAAGGATGCAAGCCAGACAAAGGATGTAACTTATACAATCAAGTACTATAAAGATGGTGAAGAACAGACAGAAGATACTATTACAGTAACTAAGAAGGTTTGGGTAAATGAGCCATCAGTAATTGATGTTAATAAGGCTGACATTAACACAACAGATAAGTATGAAGGTTATACATTTGATTCAGAAACAACAGGAATTATTCCTAATAAAGCTGATAACGGTTCAGTTATCAAGGTATATTACAAGAAGGTTGTAGTACCAGCTGAGCCATCATCAGACAATAGTCAGGAAACCGTTAAGACAGGTGATAATTCTAACATGATGCTTTACATTCTTATGCTTGCAACATGTGTGGCAGGAGCTGCTACAGTTGTTGTAACAGGAAGAAAGAAGTCAGAACAGGAGTAAGCTTATCTTAGATAAAAGTATTACTTAAAACATAAGACACTGTCGTACCATATTATGTGGTATGGCGGTGTCTTTTTACATGTAAAAATGTTATTATCTTGACATTGTTTGAATTTGGAAATACAATAGTTGCATATGCAACAATTGGAGGTGCAAGTAATGTTGAGAAGAATTTTTTCTTATATGAAAGAATATAAGAAATATGCATGGCTGGCGCTTATATGTATAGGTGTTGAAGTTGTGCTTGAGATTATGGTGCCTAAGCTGATGGCTGACCTGATTGATATAGGTGTGACCAATTCAGATGTTCCATATATAATAAATAAAGGTATCCAGATGGCTGTATGTGCAGTTGCTGCACTTATATTAGGTGTGGGAAGTGCAAGATTTTCTGCGCTTGCAGGTCAGGGACTGGGTGCTAATATAAGAAAGGCTGAGTATGAGAAACTTCAGTCTTATTCATTTTCTAATATAGACCATTTCAGTGTTTCGTCATTGGTTACACGACTCACAAGTGATGTGACTAATATCCAGAATGCTGTATCGACAGGAATGCGTCCATTTGGACGAAGTCCGGTAATGCTGATATTTGCAACGACTCTGGCATTCCAGATTAATTCAACACTGGCACTGGTCTTTCTTGTAGCACTGCCAGTTCTGGCAGTCCTGCTCATCATAATAATCATTAATGTTGGTCCACGATATGGAAGAATGCAGGGAGCAGTTGACCTTGTAAACAGGTGTATAGAGGAGAATCTTACAGCAGTAAGAGTTGTTAAATCATATGTGCGTGGCGATTACGAAATTGAAAAATTCGGACACGTTAATGATAATCTGAAAAACGAATCAGAGAAAGCATTTGGAATAGCTGTACTTAACATGCCTGCTATGCAGTTCGTTATGTATTCTACAATTCTTGGTATTCTTCTTATTGGTGGAAGACTGATTAATTCAGGACAGATGATGATTGGACAGCTTACTTCTTTCTTAAGCTATGTCCTTCTGATACTTAATTCTCTTATGATGATGTCAAATGTATTCCTTCTTATGACAAGGTCACTTGCTTCTGCAGAAAGAATTATGAAGGTAATTGATGAGCCGATTGATATAACTGATGAGAATGCAAAGGACATTGAAGTTAAGAAGGGTGAGATTGAATTTAACCATGTCTGGTTTAAATATAAGGATACCGCCAAAGAATATGTGCTGTCAGATGTTTCATTTCACATTAATGCAGGACAGACAGTCGGAATAATCGGTCAGACAGGTTCATCAAAGACGACGCTTATCCAGCTTATTCCAAGACTTTATGATGCAAGTAAGGGTGAGATTAAGATAGATGGAATAAATGTTAAGGAATACCCGGTTAGACATTTAAGAGATGCAATATCAGTTGTATTACAGAAGAATACACTGTTTTCGGGTTCGCTTATTGATAATTTGAGATGGGGCGATGAAAATGCGACTCTGAATGAGATTAAAGAGGCATGCAGCATAGCGTGTGTTGATGAATTTATAGACAGGCTTCCTGGAGGACTTGATGCAGAGATGGGACAGGAGGGTGTCAATGTATCCGGTGGACAGAAGCAGAGAATATGTATTGCAAGAGCAATATTAAAGAAGCCGAAGGTTCTTATTCTTGATGATTCAACGAGTGCGGTTGATACTGCAACAGAAGGAAAGATAAGAAATGCACTTGCAAAGAAGCTGCCAGATATGACTAAGATTATAATTGCACAGAGAATATCGTCAGTGTGTCATGCAGACCAGATAATTATTATGGACGGCGGTCGTGTGGACGCAATCGGAACACACGAAAGTCTGTTAAGGACTAATAAGATATATCAAGAAATATATGAATCACAGAAGGAAGGAGCTGATCTTTAATGGCTAAGTATGTTGGATATAAAAGACCTAAAGATACGAAAAAGACTGTTAAACATCTCCTTACATATCTGGGTCATTACAAATGGGCATTCCTGCTTATAGCAATTCTTGTATTTATAAGTGCAGGCGCAGGAATTATGGGAACATTTTTAATAAAGCCTGTAGTTAATAATTTCATTGTGCCGGGCAATATTAAAGGCCTTATTATGGCTGTGTGTGGAATGGGTGTAATGTATGCGTGTGGCGCACTGTCAACGCTTGGCTACAACAGGCTTATGGTGCATACTTCCCAGAAGGTGGTAAGTGAGATTCGAATGGATCTGTTTAAGCATACACAGAAGCTTCCGTTAAAATATTTTGACAATAATACACATGGCGAGATTATGAGTCATTTCACCAATGATGTGGACACTGTGCAGGAAGCGATGAACAACAGCTTTGCGATGGTAATCCAGAGCTTTCTTACACTTTTTGGAACTATAACAATGATGCTGGTATTAAGCGTAAGGCTGACTATTATTGTTGTTGTTTTTCTTATTCTTATGTTTATCTTTATCAAATACAATGGTAAACGCAGCAAGAAATATTATCACAGACAGCAGAAGGAGCTTGGTAATATCAACGGCTTCGTTCAGGAAATGATGGCAGGACAGAAGGTAGAGAAGGTTTTTAATCATGAGCAGAAGAATTTTGAAAAATTCTGTGAGATGAATGAAAGTTTCAGGAAGGAATCAACTAATGCACTTGCATATTCGGGAATGCTTATTCCTGTAATTGTAAGCCTGTCGTATTTTAATTATGCGCTTTCTGCCTGTGTTGGAGGCATATTTGTAATCAAGGGAATTATGGACCTTGGAAGCATATCGGCATATCTTGTGTATGTAAGACAGAGTGCCATGCCGTTAAATCAGTTCACACAGCAGATTAATTTCATACTTTCTGCACTTTCGGGAGCTGAGAGAATATTTGACATGATGGACGAGGCGGAGGAGCCTGACGAAGGAAAGGTAACTTTGTGCAATGTCATTAAAAATGCGGATAATACCCTTACAGAAACTTCTGATAAGACAGGATTTTTTGCATGGAAGCTGCCGGCAGGGGAGCTTATTGAGCTTAAGGGTGATGTAAGATTTAATGATGTTGTGTTTGGATATGTGCCTGAAAAGAAGGTACTTAACAAGATTTCGTTGTTTGCAAAGCCGGGGCAGAAGATAGCATTTGTTGGTTCAACAGGAGCAGGGAAGACTACTATTGTTAATCTTATAAACAGATTCTATGATATTCAGTCAGGTACGATTACATATGATGGAATTGATGTAAAGGATATTAAGAAAGATGACTTAAGGCGTTCTCTTGCAATGGTAATCCAGGATACACATTTGTTCACAGGAACTATTGCTGATAATATAAGATATGGAAAGCTTGATGCAACTGACGAGGAAATCAGGGAGGCAGCTAAGATTGCCAATGCTGATTCATTTATAACAAGACTTCCACAGGGGTATGATACAATGCTTACTGCTGATGGCAGCAATCTTTCACAGGGACAGAGACAGCTTATCGCAATTGCGAGAGCTGCAATTGCCAAGCCGCCGGTGCTTATTCTTGATGAGGCGACAAGCTCGATTGATACAAGAACAGAGCGGCTTATAGAGAAGGGAATGGATGCAATAATGGAGGGAAGGACTGTATTTGTTATTGCACACAGGCTTTCGACAGTAAGAAATTCCAATGCCATAATGGTTCTTGAAAAGGGTGAAGTCATTGAACGAGGCAGCCACGATGAACTGTTAGAGCAGAAGGGAAGATATTACCAGTTGTATACAGGACAATTTGAGCTTGAGTAAGAGAAAGGGATGAAATATGGACAAGAAAACAAAGAATGTATTTTTTGATATAGAAATGTTAAGAAGAAGACTGATAAGACCATATTTTATAGAACTTGGGCTTACAGTTGGCCAGGGGCAGCCAAGGATTCTTAAGGAATTAAGAGAACATGGGATTATGAACCAGAAAGAGCTCGCAGATGCTTGTCTTATGGATGTAACTACAATGTCAAGAACATTAGACAGAATGGAAAAGGATGGTCTGTTAAAGAGAGAAAATAATCCGGCAAGCAGAAGGTCGTGGAATGTGTCGCTTACTGATTATGGCGCACAGAAAGCTGATGAAGTTATTAGGATATTTAACAGAATTGATAATGTTATATATAATGGATTCAGTGAAGAAGAGGTGCAGACACTATCTGTTATGGCAGACAAAGTTGAGAAAAACCTCTGGGAGGCAATTAAGAATGAAGAGCAGAAATAAACTTATTATCAGATGGGTGTTTTATCTTCTGGGATTACTGATACTTGCACTTGGAATTATGCTTAATACGAAAGCTAATCTTGGTGTTTCACCAATAATTTCAGTACCATATTCGATATCTCATATCATAGGATTTAACTTCGCCAATATGACGATGATTGTATATTTTATCTTTGTTTTAATTGAGATGATAATGCACACTGTGTGGTATCTTACAGACAGAAAAGAAGCTAAGTATATTGGAATGTATATTATAAGAGATGCTTTACAGATACCGGTAAGTATAGTATTTACCCGCTTCTTGAATGTGTTCTCAGCACTTATTCCATCTGTACATAACAACATTGTATTACAGATTATAGTATTGCTGCTTGCTGTATTATTGACAGGAATAGGAGCAGCAATGTCACTGAATATGAGAATTATACCTAATCCGGGAGATGGAATTGTACAGGCAATAAGTGATACTACAAGGCTTAAAGGCAGAACCGGCAAGGGTGTGGGCTTCTGCAAGAACTGTTTTGATATATTCAATGTCTGCACAACATTTTTAATAGGACTCTTTACCGGACATATACTTCTTGGTCTTGGACTTGGAACAATTCTTTCGATGATTGGCGTTGGTCGTGTAATTGCAGTGTTTAACAAGCTGTTCAAGGAGCGAATGGAAGCTGTTGCTTTTGATTATGTGGAAGCGTAAGTAAAATACTGGAATTACAGGCAGGAAACCTACTAGATAGAGAGATATTAGGATATTAGTAGGTCCATTGGATGTGAGATGCATGGCAACTAAGAGCCGGAAACCTACTAGATAGAATGATATCTGACGTTTAGTAGGTGTTTTGGAGATGAAATCTGTCTTTGAACAACAGAATAACTATAAAAAGACCTACTATATTTGATGAGAACATCAAGTTAGTAGGTCTTTTAAACAAAATTCATATGTAATTGTAAGAATTAAACCTACACAATTAAATACCATGAAGCTTTTAGTAGGTTTTGCCACTTATCCAGAGACAGGGGAATATGCCCCAAAATGTAAACAGTCAACATTTCATTCAATAAGAATATGATTACAGACTTACCTTCTTATCAAGAAGCATGGCACTTCCGAATGTGCATGCAACCACCATTAATAACTGGAATATGGTAGCTGGAAGGCTTGACATTAATGCCTGGGATAAGCTGTCTGGATTCTTATAAAGTTCAGGCAACAAAGAAGAAATCTTAATTGTTGCATATGCAAGGACACAGAATAATATAACTGAGATAAATCCTTTAATCTTATTGTTCTGCAAGGCAGTTGAAGATAGTGTTATGGCAAAGTATGCAAGTGATATAAGGAAGAAGAAAGCTATAAGGAATGATATTATTCCAGCTACAATATTAATAATTATATTGACAACATCAATACCCATAATCTTTAACATTTCTGAGAAATTCTTGAGTGCGTCAGCCAGATCACCAAAGACACCAGCCATCATGAATATATCAAGAACTCCAAAGCCGATGAATATTGCTGAAATTCCTATTCCAATAATCAGTGTATAGAGCAGCTTTGATGTAATTATGCTAAGAGATGAATTAGGTGTCATGAATATCAGGTAACTGCTTTTGCTTGAAAGTTCTCTATAATATGTTACAACTCCAAATATAAATACAATAAAATAACTTACAGAGGCAGCTATTATTAAAAGTCCTCCGAAAAGGCTTGTATAGTTAATATTTTCAGTCAGGCAGAAAAACATAAACAGAGCCTGAAGTACACAGATAATACCTGCCACGATTCCTATACCGAGAAGATTCTTTCTCAATTCGTATTTTGTTAATTTTAACATTGAAGATTCCCCCTTTTAATATGCATAAATGCGTTTGTACTGGTCAACGATTGACATGCCCGAAGCTGTTCGTAAATTTTCAGCATCTCCCTGTGAAACAATCACACCGTCTTTGATAAATACTGCGTAGTCAATAACAGCTTCAAGCTCATCAACAAGGTGGCTCGACATGATGATAATCTTATCAGGTGAAGCCTTGCTGATTACCGCATTGATAACCTGCTCTCTTGCAACAATATCAACACCGTTAAGTGGTTCATCAAGCATAATAACAGATGCATTTCTTGAAAGATTAACAGCAAGCTTAAGTTTAGCCATCATTCCTGATGACATCTTGCTGGCTTTCATGTCAGGCGTAAGCTTCATCTCATTAAGATAGTTGTAGTACTGGTCAAGTGAGAAATCCTCAAAGAAATCAGCATAATATTTTCCAATATCAGCACAGCTCATATAGTTATAAAAATAACTTTCAGTAGGCATATAAGCTAT
>ERZ827156.4062-NODE-4062-length-12301-cov-4.218520_pt1 | contig 12301 bp, 6 predicted proteins | sample MGYA00519919_ERZ827156 | MGnify/ENA primary metagenome ERZ827156 (study PRJEB31778, sample SAMEA3449269) | human gut metagenome | biome: human gut; feature: human-associated habitat; material: faeces | place: United Kingdom | collected 2010/2012 ... | reverse complement strand
TTGATTTTGATTCCATTGATTCCCTTTATGAACTACTCATACATATCTCCAAATACTTCTCCCTAACTCTCTTATTCGTCATATAGGAATAACTGTTCCATCTGTCATTATCAAAGTCTCTTATCTTCCAAGCCCAGAACCCATCTAGTCAGTCATTTTCTTTACAATCAATCTTACCTTATCATAATCATAAGGGCAATAAAGCACCTGTCCGAAGCTTGCACTGTTCTTTTCCGCCTTATATGTTTTGACCAGTTTCGTTGTTCCAGGCTCATATTCCAAAACGTGGTCAATTAAAGAAAATGGTATGTCCGTGTAGTTTACCACTTACTTTCCTTAGAAGCCATCTTATCCTTTAATGACTTTAACAAGAGCCTTTGCAATCATAATTGCGTCTTTTTCTGTATTGTCTCTACCAAACGAAATACGAATAGTACCTTCTGAATACTCAGATGGTACTCCGATTGCCTTAATAACATGCGAGACTTCTGTATTTACAGAATCACAAGCCGAACCAGTTGATATACAAATTCCCATCAAATCCAAACGATGCAGTAACATTTCCCCACTCGTTCTGCGGATAGACAAATTTATATTCCCCGGAACATGATTATTAGAACCATTTCTAATAAAATCTATCTTAGACTTCAGAAGAACATCGTTAAATGCTTCATCTAAAGCACGTAGTTTTTTATTCACTTTTTCCATTTCATCGCAACTTTTTTTCAATGCAATGGACATTCCTACAATCGAGGCAATATTTTCAGTTCCTGCACGCTTATGGAATTCCTGAGCACCACCATCTTCAAATGAAGATATTTTTGTACCTCTCTTAATGTACAAAAAGCCAATTCCCTTTGGTCCGTTAAATTTATGTGCCGAGGCAGAAAGCATATCCACACCTAAGTTACTGACATCAATTGGAATATGCCCAACTGCCTGAACTGCATCTGTATGAAATAAGATACCGTTATCATGAGCTACGGTTGCTAACTCTTTTATTGGTTCAATCGTTCCAATTTCATTATTAACCATCATTACAGAAATCAGCTCAGTATTACCTTTAATAAATTTCACTAAATCTTCGCATGATACAACACCTTGTTTGTCAACTGGAAGATAATCCACTTGAAATCCAAAGTGTTCTAATCTTCTACAGGCATTCAAGATTGCATGATGCTCAATCTGCGTTGCAATTGTATGATGTTTTTTCCCCTTCTCAGCAATCCCCTTTATTGCCCAGTTATCACTTTCCGTGCCTCCTGATGTAAAATAAATTTCATCTGGTTGAGCACCGATACATTCTGCAATTAAAGTTCTAGCTTCCATCAAGGCTTTTTTCGGTTTACGTGCAAATGAATATAGTTGCGAAGCATTGCAATATTCTTCTTGAAGCCATGGAAGCATTGCATTAAATGCATCTTTATCCAATTTTGTTGTTGCTGCATTATCAGCGTATATAAAATGCTTCATAGCTATTCCTCACTTAAAAAGTGTACACCCTTCATCCTTAAATTCTTCTATTTTGTCCAGCAAATCATCAACAGTACATCCTAAAAAATCAGCCAAACAGTCCATACAATAAAAGTTGGCAATGTCTTTTCCAAGAAGCTTTTTGTTTATGCCTACAGTATCTTTATCCAATTGCTTTTTTCCACAAGCAATACACTCTTTACTCATTATTCTCTCACCATTAAACATGGAACATCTTTATTTTTATATTCACTGTCAATCATGCCTTGCTGAAGTTTGATAATTCTTCGCATTTTCATAGCTAGCGTTAAACAGTAGTCTCTAAATTCCATCTTGTCAACATCAAACTCATTTCTAACATTTGGAAACAGCAGCTTTAAATATGCAGTTGCCAACCTCTTAATTGCCTCTGTATCACGAGTATCCGCATGCTCGGGAACTTCTACAATCTTTTCCACAATGGCACGATAACTCATATCATTTCTGAGTTCATGAAGAATAGAGCAGAAATATTCAGAGTTAAGTGCCCATCCGGTCAGTTTAAGCCCATCATTCATTCTAGGTATATCCCAACCCTTAACAAATCCGTGAATACGGTCAAGAAGCGCCGTTTCCTGAAACAACGTAGGTAATTCTCCTAACATATAACTATACTCATTCATGTTTTCTTCTTTTATATTACCAAGGAATACTACACCAGCATCAGATTCTCCATTATAGCCATTGGAATTAAATGTGCCGTATTCAAGATATCCTTGAAGTATGGAACGCATTTCATTTTCGTTACCGAAGTTTACAAGCTTTACTTCATCAATCGCTACATAGTCCGGACCACAAATATAACCCGGTTTTCTTCTGTTAGCATCATAAAACATTTTTGAACGGGTTACTTTTCCGCCGTCTGTCAGTAAGCCGTTTTTACTGATATGACCAAAAACATAGCTCTTTCCAGTTCCCTTAGGAGCTAGTTCAATAAGGTTTATTCTTTTCTCTACAAACGGCAATAATCTAGTAAGCATTGTCAGCTTTTGAAGTTTCGTTTCATATCCGTCAGCATTATAGTCGATAGCTCCTAATAAGATATCTATCCATTCATCCGTTTCAAAGTTTGACCTCATTTCTTTAAAATACTCAACATCTACCGTATAAGGGCGGAAATTCTTGAAACCAGTCAGCTTTATTTTCCCCGGAATCTTTGGCTTTACTGTATCGTCAGGTGGACGATATCCTAATTTTATAATCCCCCAAGTTTCTCCTGTATTTATCAAATCTTCTTTATAGACATCCCAAATAGCTGGTTCAATCAAAGTTTCTTTTTCAGTCACTCCAAAATCAGGAATAGCAAATGATATTTCTCCGGTCTTTATATTGATATCTACGGAAATTTTTGTCAGGATTTGAACACTTTCATTCTCATAGATGATTTTATTCTTTATACTCATCCAGTCCTCTTTTTTGGGTATGAACTTCTTAACAAATGCAGATACTTCATCCACATCAAAATTGCCAAAATCATCGCTGAACATTTTCAAAAGATAATCTCTTAAAAATGCAGGAAGTCCAAGAGAAGAAAAGAAATTATTATTTTTTAAATCTTTATAAACAACCATTTCATCAAAATAGTCTCTAAGTTTATCAGTCATTTATTTTCACCCCTAAAAATCGAACATATTATTCTGTGACATTCCCTTTTTCTCAATTTCAAACTGCTGTCCAGATGCGAGAACACCGCCACCATCAAGGATATCAATAGCAAACTTGCCTTTTTTGCTGTAATTTTTCAGTTCTACGCTATATATATAAGGTTCAGCAGTTTCTTCTGCATTGTAATAATTACCATCCAATTTAATGGCAATATTATTACTTCTAATTCCAACGTAAATTTTAATGATTGCGTATTCTTTTGCACATAATGTTAAAACTCTTGATTCGTCAACAATAAAAGCTTCTATATTAGATATTTTTTGTGCAATTTCAATAATCGGAACCGCGACTTCCTCCATAGAAGCTCCACCATGTACTTCTACATTTGCACGTCGGCTTCCCCTAAATCTGTCATAATTTGCCAGAATCCAATACCCAGACTCTTCAATTGCAAAATCTGGTTTATCGTCAATTTCACTTATCTTGCAACATCTTCCTGAATGCTCGCCTTTTGTCTCCATACTCCAAATATTTTCAGTTCCATGAAGAACAGCAAGTCGGCTGGCACCATGGTCAGAAATAATAATTGCTTTATTATATGAACCCGCAAATATGCTTGCTTTAATTTTTATCAATAAATCATCTATTATTTCGAGCTCTTTTATGAGGTAAATTGGTGTTTTTTCTTTCTCATAGTCGAAGCTATCTTTGCCATGATGCTTAATATCATCTAAATCCTTTATATCTGATATTGGACATCCTTTACCTTTTAACGTGTCTACAAATTCCTTGTTAAATACAGTTAATGAAGGCAACTCACATCTTGCATAAGATATATTTGTTGAAAGTCCATATTCGCTACACTTCTGCTGAATAAAGCTTAAGTATTCAACTCCCATTGCATCAACAAAAAATACTTGTGCGTTTTGTGTATCAAGCTTATCTACATAGGCTGTACGTGGTTTTAAGATTGTAACAAAATCCCTTTTTATTGCCTGCTCTTCAACAACTTTTTCAAAAGATGGCAGAATACGATTTGTTATCTTTTGATATTTGTAATTCTCAAAATAGGTATTCAAAAATTCATTTCTATATCTATAACTTGACAAATAATTCGCTAAATCAGGATAGATATTCATCAAAATAGAAACCAATTCGTCCTTTGAATACTTCACACCATAATTGCTAAGCCATTTGATGATTTTTTCTTTTTCCGGTTGTGTTAAATCTGTCAGATAGTAAATTTCATCTTCTCCTTTGGTTGATAAAATTTTACAAAAATCTATCGTCTCAGGCAATGGCTTTTTCAGCTCACTAATTAAACTTTTTCTTTGCCTATACAATTTCTGATAGTTTTCACTCTTCCAATCAATATCAAGTACAGCCCGAAAAATATTCTTTATCAATTCATTAGATTTTGACGTCTTATTTAACACAAGCTTGAGGTAATCATTATTCTTAACACCACAAATCAGAAGTGCAACATAGTAGAGCCATCTCTTTTTAACATCAAATTCCTGATATTCGCTTATTGCATGTAAAAGATTATTTTCTGACCCAAAATTGTCTGCAATAACCGTAGTCCACGTTCCTGATTTTCCCATTTGATGGAGTATGTCATCCCATTGTTCCGGCAATCCACATGCTTGAGGAACAATTCCTGTTCTTGAATCTTTATTGCGGAGAATATCATAACTATTATTTACTTGTGAAATATGAAAGACTGATTCAGCAAAAGAGCTTTTATCTATTGCTGTTGCAATATATGCATCTCTATTGAAGCAACTATCTATGGCTGTTCCAATTTTCTGTATCCCACTATATGAATCCGTAAAAATATCGGAGAGCATCGGAGAAATGAAATTCATATTGCAAATATTGTCAGGATTTCCATCAACGATAACCAGTCTTCCACTCTCAGATATTCTAGGATCTGTAAATTTGAGATATTTCTCACATTGATAGGTAATAATTACAACATGACCAGAAATGCTTGTTGTAATCAGTGTTTTTAAAGCCTGCTTTGCCACATTTTCTCCAAATAGCATAAGGAATCCAGACAATCCAGTTATGAATGTATTACCACTGTTACTTGATACAGATGCGTATAACTCATCCAGTTTTATTGCCTCATCTTGGTTGCAAAACTCCTCTATAGATGGGAACTTGTTCTTCCCCACATCAAAATATTCTGCTATATTTGCTAAATCTTCCTTTGTCTGAACATCAACAATCAAAGGATATCTTTTATTAGAGTTCAGATATTTTTGAACTCTCTTTTTTGTGTCATCCAGATTCATATGTTTTGTCCTCCGAATCACTTTTGTTTCTTTATGATTTCCAACCCAACAACAAAATTATCTTCAATCATTTTCTTCAGATATTCTTTTACCTGTTCAGCTGGCATTTCGTCTATTACTTTTTTGGCTCTTCCATACCCTGACTCATTATATTTCGCATTAGCCATCGCCTTAATCTTTGCTGTAACCGCTTTATTTCCAAGCCAATGATACGGCAAATCTGAGATATGGTTCTGAAGGTAAGTTCTAACTTCATCAACATCATCAAACAGTTCAGAGAACTCTTCAAGGAAAACATCTCTAAATGCTTTATCTCTATCTTCTTTATTATTCAATTTCTGCACATAGGTCATTTTATCAAGATAGTCTAGTGCTTTTGTAATGGTACTCTCATCTTTAGTTTTAGAATTTATAGCTCCAAATAGCTTTCTTGCTGTTGCGACTTCATCATCAGGAACCATGGCAAGGATAGGCATATGATACTTATTCGACCACATATATGGTGAATCAGTACCGGTCAAATCGTTCCATTTCTTTTTGAGTTGAGTATACAACTGAGCATTCTTATATAAATCAACTGCTTTTTGAACCTTGTCGGTATACTTATCTCGCTCAAGTAAATAAGAACCTCCAAATCCATATGTATCATCATCAAGAATGGATTTAACATCTTCTTCTGAAAGGTCGTCTAAATAGAAACTACAAGCTTTAATAAATAAACTGCTCTGTGAGCCCATAAAATATTTAAAGTTTTCTATATTCTCACGAAGTAAATCAAGAAATGGCTTCTTTTGTGAATCAAGAAGATTTCTTTGCTTATACAGGTTGTAAAGCATCTCATAAAAAGCTTTGCTATCGCCAAGCTCATTTTTAATCATTGAATAAGCCAATCGAATCTGACCAATCTTATCAACCCATGCACGAATTGCTTCCATATAGGTTGCATTTTTAGATAAAACACCATTGCTTATTTCAATAATTTCATATTCACAAATAAGCTCATCTATTTTTGCATTGACTGTATCTGTATTCCATACCCAATTGGCAGCATCTGAGCTAAATTTATATTGCAACTGATTGATATACTGACCGCCATCATTGATTTTTTCAGCAACAGCAGGAAGTTTTCCTCCATCGTATAACTTTAAATACTCAAGCATACCAGTTTTGCAATTGTCCTTTGTGAGTATACTCTTCAAATCATCTACAACGCCATCATTATCTAAGCATAATTTCCCAATGGTAAGAGCAATATCATTATCAGACTTCTCGCCTTCCATATTCTTATTATTCGCAATGCCACAATAATTGTCAATAAGTTTTGAAACGACACCTTTATCTGTCTTAAAAGCCTTATCGTCAAGCATATACTTGATTACCCAAATAGGGAAAGAAAAACCTTTCATCTGCTCTCGGATTCGTGACCTTGTTTCAGTAACAGAAACACAATACATTTCTGGAATATAAAAGGCAACTGATGTAGCCTTGTTAAAGGCACGTTCTTCTTCCGTCAATGTTACGATAAACTTATCTTTGTAACGTTTTTCCGGCGTGTTGTCCTGCTTAATAATTTCAGAAATCATACTGGCAAGCTTTTCTGCATCTAACGGTACTGTTGTTAAATTGTCACTGTAAGAATAAACGCCTTTTGTGTATTCCTTTAAAATAAATCCAAGAATAAAAGCCGTCAAGTTACAAGGCATAAATCCGTATGGTTCTGCTTTCAGCATCTCATATATTGAAGCAATAGAAATACGGTCACTTTTATTAAAAGTCTCGTTAATAAACTCATCTACCGTTTTCTTCAAATCTGCAATATAAGAATGAGAGTTATTCCAATATTCCTGAACTTTCCACGCACCCTTCAGAGCATTTTCAAGTTTAGTTGCTTCATTACCGGAACGAAATGTCCCTTTTGTTTCTTCGTTAATACCACATGTTGCACCTTTTCCCAATAAATTGGCATCATACATTGTATTCAGAACACTTGTATAAGCACCCTCAAGACATTTGGGGTAATGGAATTTATCTATATCAAGCAGATAGATAAACAAATCCTGAATATTAGCTACTCGTTCTCCATTTGTTGCATAGCGAGAGTATACATAGAAATCGCCGCCTTTAATTCTCTTCGCCCAATTTGAAAGCACCTCAATAGCGTATCCCTCGTATGTCTTTCTCTGGTCTAAATCGCTGTTTCCGATTGCAAGAGACATGGCATAGTTTTCAACAAACTCACTATACTCGCCTTCACCGAGAATACATGTTGAACTATCGATTACAATTGCATTTGATTCAGGATTATTCACAAAGAAATTCTCTATCTTTTTCTTTAATGCACCGCTTTCAGCAGAATCTCTACCAATAGTTGCAACGGCATAAAGTTTGTTATTAGTTACACTTGGATTGTTTGCCTTTTTAATTTCACTATCAAAATCAGAGAGTGTAGCATATGCCAATGAATAACGAAGCTTTAATGCACCCATAAACTCAATAGTAGTACGCAAATTACTACCTGCCATAAATGACATATCTTTTGTAGATTTACCTTTAGCCTGAGCAATGAACGGACCCGGGTCTACACTCGGTCCCATGTTTTTGCAGCAATATGAGAATACATCGCCAGTCAAAGGCGTTCTGGTTACTACATGGTCGTTCAAAAGTTTCTTTGCAATATTCTGTGCCGCAGTTTCAAGGTCAGTGCCCTCGAAAGCAAGTGTCAAATTTTTGTTATTTGGAAGAAAAATATCACGGTTACCACTCATTCTTTCAGATATAGCCTGAAGTAACAAGATAACCTTGAGTACACGCTTTTCATCTTCCATAAGCTCCTTATCCATTTTCTGAGTATAACAGCTTAAAATCTCTCTTATTCCATCAGCCAATTTCTGGCTGCCTGTTTCATAAAAGAAATTCCATAACATATCAATCGTGACAAATGGATTTTGAGACCTAAAATCATATCTGTCAATAAACCACTGAAATGCTTTAACATCTTCGCCTTCATCATTTTTAATAAAATTGAACATGCTACGGGCTGTAGATGTGTAGTAAATCGAAATATGCTGCAATATAAGGGCTGCATAAGGATGAATCGGCAAAACATTACTTAAATCTTTGTCTGTTAAACCAATTTTTTTGCTTACAGCAGAACGGCTCTGCATAGTACGGGCTTCTAAACTTTTCCTGTGATCCTTCCATTTCTTAGCTTTATCAACATCATCTGTTACCTTCAATGCCTCATGCATCAATTCAAAGGCTATATTTTCAGGCAAAGAAATGTGAATTGGCGAAACAAATCTGTCGAGGATTTTTCGCTTATCTGGGTCTCCATCAGAAAAATAGCCTTCAGCTTTATGAGTAACAATCAAAAGACAGAACGGTGCCGTAGCAGCAAGCTCTGCAACCTGCTGAAAACCTGTAAGATGATGCATGTTATTCTCAAAATACTCTGAAAATTCATCCCAAATGAATACAAGTTCCTTAAGGTTATTCTTTTCGATAATTTCACGCATCCAATCGCAAAGTTCCCCTGTAGTCATGGAAAAACTTCCCTTTACAACTGGAACTTTAAACACTTTTTCAACCAAAGTATTCAAAGCTTCTTCCTTGAAATTTCTTAATTTCTCGAGAATACTATCGGCAGTATCTCCGTTCAACACTGTCTGATATTTACCCTTAGCATAAATGTCAAAACTCTGCTTATTTTCTTCATCTTCAAAATATCTGATAAGCGAATTCTTCAAAGAAGTACTGGCTACATTTTCAATTCCCGCATCAGCCAATGCTTTCTCTACACCTTCCTGAATAGCAACAACCAAATCCGTATCACTTTGAATATCAGATGAGCCATAACGATGACAAACAAGAATTTTACCTTCGTTTTTCTGTGCAATCAGTTTTTGACAAAGAAAATTATCAAGATTATAACGCTCAAAGTATGCGTTTGTTTCCTCGTCTGAAGCCTCAATGAGTTTCTTTAATGTCAAGACAGCGTGCGACTTACCCGTTCCATAAGCACCGTCAACCCATACCGATAATTTCTGCTTGCGTGACAAAACATCTACCATTGACTTCAGTAACTTAATGAATGTAGGATGAGGATAGAATTTTTTCCACAAATCCGGCTGTTCCTCTATTATTTTCTTATCTACCTGCGGAAAATACTCCGGGTCGATGTCAAAATACTCTCTGTAGCTCATTCTCTTTTCCTCCTCAAAATAGCTCGTTTAAAATTTCATTAGACGTCTTATCACTTTTGAGCGTAATATTATCCAGACCAAGCGTAAATCTAGCTTCAATCAAATCAGGATAATTAAATGTAAGACCATTCAGAATTTTCTCCATTGTTTCTCGGTTCAATCCAAAAATCTGTGTCGGACTAATTCCAGTACTCTCAACAGATGTATCAAGCAATCTGGTTAATGTGAACTGCTTATAACTTCCACACTTATCAGCAAATAAATACAACGCATACAACATTACTCGCTCATCCGGATTTGACCATGGAAATCTAATAATCGAGTTTAATTTTCGACCGTTACTCTTTTCCTCATAATCACATATACCAAATCCTAATTCCTTTAGTGGCTTAATTGAAATAAATATGTTTTTAAAAGCAGAAACTATGTGTCCCCTAACGGTCTCACTAATCGTATCATCCAACATTGCATAAATTGCCTCAGGTGAATATGAAGTATTCAAATCAATATTCTTTATCCACCATCCAAACTGACTAGAGTATGCCCAATTGCAGGCAATCAATCCCCACGCAAGAGAAGAATCAATACCAATATCAGCAATAATCTCACCGAATCGTGTTAATAATGGCTCTTTTTGGCGTTTATTCTTTATTGCAATTCCTGAATCCTGTAAAAAGCATTTAAGATACTTCACTTTATTTGTTCCAAGTGAATGACTCGAAGTCCAAAAGTCATAACCTCCGTCAATCGCTTCAAAATACTGTGTTAACCACTCATATTCAACACCCATATTTCCGTATCTATTTACACTACCCATTTTACCTTCTCCTTTTGGTAATCTCATAGAGTTAGCAAGCAAGCAGCCATAAAAAACCTTATGACATTTCCTGCATTTTACACATCTATCGTCTATCTTAACCTTTCCATCGTTCATTTTTATAAATCCATGCGGACAATTCGATTCACAAACTCTGCAAAATACGCAATACACAGTCTTTCTCATTATGATTTTAAAAGTAGACATAAAATCAATATCTGTTTTTGTGTTACTCCCTATATTAAAAGTAAACTCAAATTCTCTGTCATTATCGGTAAACTCACCAATATAACTTTTGCCTTTAAAAACAATCTCTATTTCATTCTCAGTTCGATAAATCACTTGACCTATTGTTTTAATCCATTCTCTCCAGTCTGATGATTTTCTCTGAGCTTTTATTCGAAATACACCCTTTTCAAAGCTATCCGTACATAAGCTGCTCGCAATAGAGAGTTCTCGTCCACTTCTTCGTGCTTTCCATCCACCAATCTCCATAAATTCATCGATTTGCTTTTTCGTATTTAAAATCTTAGAACTTGTTTCAAGAATGATTTCATTAAAATCTGTAGTTGAAAAAGCATTTTCTGTTGGCGTACTATAGCACACTTCCTTGAAGAACATATTTTTGTATGTTGCCATAGGACATACCAAACAGCCCGCTCTACTGTTACCTTTTTTGTATGCTTTATTTATAATCAAGTTTCTTGCATAAATGTAATTAAACAATTCAGCAGAATTCCACTCTAATATTGGGTGGCAACTATATTGCCCTCGCACCTTTTCGCCTAAACTAACGTAATCATACTCACTTCTTGAAGCACTTTCATCTCCTCTTATGCCCGTGAAAGCCATTCCACGAAAATGTGGGTTATTTGTATATTCCCTCAATTTAATTATTTGCGGTGCTGTCTTATGAACGCTACAACACCATCTCATTGTTTGTGCTGGTGGTCCAAATATACGCCAGCTATCTAAAGGAGAAAGTTCTGATTTTGAAACCAAAAAAACTATTTTCTCTTCTTCACAAAAACTTTTAATGTTTTCCACAACATCATATGTATCAGGAAATTCCATTCCCGTGTTACCAAACAGAACTTTAAATTCATTATGAGGAAGTGCTCTTTGAACCAAATCCAAGGCAACGACACTGTCCTTACCACCGGAAAAAGCTACATAAAAAACATCCACCTTGTCTTTATACTCAATAAAAGTATTATATATTTTCTTTATAGTTTCCTGTACAAGCTGCTCCATTAACTGTCGATTCTTATCGACCATAGCAGGTATATCAACAAATCGAAGAGGATAACCTTCCGGCTCCGGGTCTTCAATAAGAACTAATTCCGGAGGCGTATAAAGAGAACCTCCCTTGGTTTTTGCAACGAGTCTTCCTCGATAATAATAATTATTGGCTTCTGCCCACATATACGGGAAGCTGTCATTTTTATCATAATCCCAATATTTATCAAACCCTAAAATATCAAGTTCTTTATAATAAACGGGTCTGGGTTCCTTTGAAAATGCCAGTGGCATGGGGGTTAATATATAACCACCGGTAGAACTATCCCATTCGTATGCATACATCCTGTTTATTCCTTCCTGTTCCGAATTTGTGTTGCTTTCCTCATAGCAGTATCTAAGTCCTTATAACTACGCCTTGTAATCATATTAACATCTGCAAGATAATTCAGTGCTTCGCTTTTCTTTAATTCAATTCGGCTTTCAGAAAGCACTGCTGCACAAGCATCCTCAAATTCTTTAATTTTTCCATCTTTTCTTTTTGTTTCTTTTCTGGATCTTCACTCTTCATATCCTGGATATTAGACTTTATCAACATCTTTCTAGTTTGCATATTATCTAATTTT
>ERZ827156.4035-NODE-4035-length-12385-cov-23.163828_pt1 | contig 12385 bp, 15 predicted proteins | sample MGYA00519919_ERZ827156 | MGnify/ENA primary metagenome ERZ827156 (study PRJEB31778, sample SAMEA3449269) | human gut metagenome | biome: human gut; feature: human-associated habitat; material: faeces | place: United Kingdom | collected 2010/2012 ... | reverse complement strand
CCCGCCGAGGTGTTCGCCCCCATCACCGACGAGCTGTACGAGAGCAAGATCGTCTATAAGACCGAGAAGTATCAGGACAAGGTGCGCACCTTCTGCATGAACCCCAAGGGCGCGGTGGTCAACGAGAACACCAACGGCATCGTCACCGTCAACGGCCACAGCTACGAGGACCCGGCCCTGCACACGGAGAACACCAACTTCGCGCTGCTGGTGTCCAAGCACTTCACCGAGCCGTTCCGGGACAGCAACGGCTACGGTGAGAGCATCGCCCGGCTCAGCAACATGCTGGGCGGCGGCGTGATGGTGCAGCGCTTCGGCGACCTGATCCGCGGCCAGCGCAGCACCCCCAAGCGCATCGAAAAGGGCTTCATGACCCCCACCCTGGCGGCCACCCCCGGCGATTTGAGCCTGGTGATGCCCAAGCGCATCCTGGACGGCATCATCGAGATGATCTACGCCCTGGACAAGATCGCCCCCGGCACCGCCAGCGACGACACGCTGCTCTACGGCGTGGAGGTGAAATTCTACAACATGGAGGTGGCCCTGGACGAGCATCTGGAGACGCCCCACAAGGGTCTGTTCGTCATCGGCGACGGCAGCGGCGTCACCCACTCCCTGTCCCATGCCAGCGCCAGCGGCGTGTATGTGGCCCGCTATCTGGCGGAGAACGAGTAAGATATGCCGTATGGAAAAGCGCCCCGGCGGGGCGCTTTTCGTTTGTCTTTTCCCCGGCCCTGTGGTACAATACGGAAAAACGGGAGGTGAGACGGATGGCGGATATGCAGACCGATGTGCGCTATATCAAGGGCGTGGGCGAGACCCGGGCCAAAGCCCTGGAAAAGCTGGGCATCTTCACCCTGGGCGACCTGATCGCCTACTATCCCCGTCGGTGGGAGGACCGCTCCCGGCTGTACGCCATCCGGGCGCTGCCGGAGGGCGAATACGCCTGCTGCCGGGCCATGATCGCCCAGGAGCCCACCTCCGCCCGCATCGCCGGGGGCCGCACGCTGGTACAGGTGCGGGCTGTGGACGAGGGCGGCGTGCTGGACGTGACATTCTTCAACCAGGAGTACCGGAAAAACAGCCTGCACCGGGGCGAGACGTATATCTTCTACGGCAAGGCGGAGGGCGGCGGCGCCCGGCGGCGGATGGTCAATCCCCTGCTGGAGACCGAGGGAAAGCAGCTGCTGACCGGGCGGATCATGCCGGTCTATCCGCTGACGGCGGGCATCACCCAGATCATGATGGCCAAGGCCGTGCGGCAGGGGCTGGACGCTTGCCGCGACCTGCCGGAGGACGTGCTGCCGGACGAGATACGGCGATCCCACCACCTGTGTTACGCCGGGTTCGCCTATGAGAACATCCACTTCCCCGCCTCCGCCGAGGCCCTGGACACCGCCCGTCGGCGGCTGGTGTTCGAGGAGCTGTTCCTGCTGAGCTGCGGCCTGTCCCTGCTGCGGCAGCGGCGGGAACAGGTGCAGGGCCTGCCCTGCCGGAGACTTGACATGGCGCCCTTCTACGCGGCGCTGCCCTTTGCCCTCACCGGCGCTCAAAAGCGGGCCATCGGCGACGCCGTGGGCGACATGGCGTCGGGCCGGCCCATGAACCGGTTGTGCCAGGGCGACGTGGGCAGCGGCAAGACCATGGTGGCCGCCGCCTGCGTGTGGTTCGCCGCCCAGAGCGGCTGGCAGTCGGCGCTGATGGCCCCCACGGAGATCCTGGCCCGGCAGCACTATGAAAATCTGTCCCCGCTGTTCGCCCGGTTCGGCCTGCGGTGCGCCCTGCTGACCGGGTCCACCCCGGCCAGAGAGCGCCGGGCCATTCTGTCCGGGCTGCAGAGCGGCGACATCGCCCTGTGCATCGGCACCCACGCCCTGCTGACCGGTGACGTGCAGTACGCTCGGCTGGGGCTGGTCATCACCGACGAGCAGCACCGCTTCGGCGTGGACCAGCGCTCCGCGCTGTCCCACAAGGGGGCCTCCCCCCACCTGCTGGTGCTGTCCGCCACGCCCATCCCCCGGACGCTGGCGCTGATCATCTACGGCGATTTGGACGTGTCCGTCATCGACGAGCTGCCGCCGGGGCGGCAGACGGTGGAGACCTTCGCCCTGGGCGAAAAATACCGGGCGCGGCTCAACGGCTTCATCCGCAAGCAGGTACAGGAGGGCCACCAGGTGTTCATCGTCTGCCCGCTGGTGGGCGAGGGCGACGACCTGCCCGACGAGCGCAAGGCCGTGACGGCCTACGCCAAAACCCTGCAGGAGCAGACCTTCCCGGACCTGCGGGTGGCGGTGCTCCACGGGCGCATGAAGCCCAAGGAGAAGGAAAAGGTCATGGCGGCCTTCGCCGCCGGCGAGAGCGACATCCTGGTGTCCACCACGGTGGTGGAGGTGGGTGTGGACGTGCCCAACGCCACGCTGATGGTGGTGGAGAACGCCGACCGCTTCGGACTGAGCCAGCTGCACCAGCTGCGGGGCCGCGTAGGCCGCGGCAAGGCCAAGAGCTGGTGCGTGCTGCTCAGCGACGTGCAGAACGAGGACACCCGCCGGCGCCTGAAGGCCCTGACGGAGACCAATGACGGCTTCCGCATCGCCGAGGAGGACCTGAAGCTCCGCGGCCCCGGCGACTTCTTCGGCAGCCGCCAGCACGGTCTGCCGGTGCTGAAGGCCGCCGACCTCAGCTGCGACATGCCCCTGCTGGCGGAGGCGCGCTCCGCCGCCCAGGCGCTGCTGCGCGACGATCCCCAGCTGTCCGACGGCGCTCACGCCCCCCTGCGCCGCCGCATCCACGCCCTGTTCCAGCTGAAGGACGGCACCCTGAACTGACCGCCCCCGCTGTTTTCGCAAAAAATTTTTCTTACGCAAAAGCCCCTCCGGTCTCACCGGAGGGGCTTTATGCTGTCAAAAAAGCCATTGCTTTTTTGACAGCCCAAAAATGCCGCAGCTTCACGCCCCGGCGGCGTTTTTTTTGCATAAAAAGACCACAGGGAACGCCGAAGCGTTCCCTGTGGTGGTGTGTGTCGGGCAAAAGGGGGGGTACCCGACAGGGGGATGGCACAAATAAAGGGGGGTGACTTCACTTGTGTCCAAGCATATTGTACACCCCCGGTCAGCATTTGTCAAACAATTTTTCCCGGTACCGCTGTCGTGCAGGTTTTAATATGTACTTGGACAGTCCGGGTAACTGATCCGGGCTGTCCAAAACACTATACAGCCCTATATGGGCAGAAAGAGAGGCTCTATATGAGCGAGAAGGCAAACGACAAGGTATACACATTCAAAGAGCGAGAGTGGGTCGTGACCGGCTGGGCCGAGGGCAAAATGGAAGTGGAGCGCGAGGACGAGAACAAGCGGAAGTATACGGAAATGCAGCCGTACTTCCAGTTGTTCGTACTGTCCCCGGTGAGCTCCTTCAAGTCCGACAACTACAGCGCCAGAGGCCTGAAGGCCGAGAAGCTGCGCTGTGTGTCCAACGCCGTATGGAAGGATCTCAAGCCGCTGGAAGTGGTCAATCTGTATTTCGACGATAAAAAGCGCGTGTCGCTGGCTGCGTCTACGGGCGTTACCGTCGAGCTGAACGAAGTCTCTTTCTAAGGCTTTCCATACTTCCCTGATCTCCGCAAAACGCCGGGAGGTCGCTCCTCCCGGCGTGACCCCCCCCGCTAACAGGGGGTCACTACCTACAAGATAGCCGGTTAGGGGGTCTGTTATGGAAGGAAAGGAGAACATCGTTCTTTACGACTGGCTTTCATTTACAAGCAAAAACCACACCCCGGAGCAGCTCATAGAAGCGCTGGGGCTTACCCATTGTCCGTGGCAGGAGACCAAGGGCGCGCACGGCTACCGTGACCGCAAATACTTCTCCTGCATCAGTGTCCACTACAACGGCCGGGAGGATATGGGCGTATGGGTGGAGATGTCCGGCCAGGGCTGCCGGACGTTCGAGTCCCTCTCCGCCAAAAGCTGGGACGATCTGTTCGGCTGGATCGCCATCCAACAGTTGAAGATCACCCGTCTGGACGTGGCTTTTGACGACCACACCAGCATACTGGATATAGACGAAGTCGTGGAGGACACCCGCCGCAAGCATTACGTCAGCCGCAGCGACTATTGGGAGACCGTGCTCAGCTCCAAGGGCTCCACGGTGCAGATCGGCAGCCCGCAGAGCAAGGTACTTGTCCGCATCTACGACAAGGCCGCCGAACGGCACTGTGAACCCGGTACTCATTGGGTGCGTGTGGAGATGCAGCTCCGGGACGACCGGGCGCTGCAGTTCACCAAGATACCCATGACCGTGGGCGAGGCGTTCTCCGGTGTGCTGCTGAACTACCTTCGGTATGTCATTCCGGATGATACCGATACCAACAAGTGGCGCTGGCAGATGACGGATTACTGGCTGGATATGCTGGAGGTGCTGACACCCATCAAGATATATACGGCACCGGGCATGGACTACAACATAGACCGTTGCCGTGAGTATGTGGTCAATCAGGCGGGCAACGCCATAGACGCCCTGCTGCAGATCTACGGTATACATGAGTTCCAGCGTCTGATCAGGGAACGTCCCACGGTGGAGAACCCCAAGTATACCCGGCTGGTACAGCAGTACAAGGCCGACAGGCTCTCGGCGATGGCGGGACGGTATATGACATGAACGAGTTTCAGATATTCTACGCCGTCTGGCGGTGTCTCCGCCACGCATGGTACAAGTACAGGAGGAAGGTCATGCGGTTTTGTGACAGGCTCAAGTGGTGTGTGATAGGCGGCTTCGCCTATGCGCTGGGACGGTTCCTGTTCCACTGCCTGCAGACCGGCATAGGAGGATAACATGGCAAAGAACAACATCCGTTCCGTCCGGTTCTCGGACGAGATGATAGAGATTATCAACCAGCAGATTGGCGACAACTTCACCCAGAAGTTTGAGCGTATGGTCTACAACTGCTATATGCTGCTGCCGGAGAAGGAACGGCAGGCGGCAGAGCTGGACAAGCGCATCACAGAGAAGCGTGAGAGCCTGAACGCGCTGATTGATCGCTATTACGAGGCCGCACAATTCCTCGGTCAGTTGGATGTCCGGCTGCGTGAGCTGGATCGCCTGTTTGACGCGCAATCGTAACACAACAACGACACGCTGCGGCGCGCATGGCCGAGCCGATCAGCTCCGCAGTGTGTTACATGGCGGGATGTGAGTAAGGGTAGCTGGCCGGGTTTTCACCCCGGAGATGGAGGTTCGAATCCTCCCCCCGCAACCATTAAGTCTATGAAAGGAGGGTACTGCCGAAGCTGCTTCCACTGTGACTGTCGCCACTGTTCTGGGTAACACCACCACACTGGCCACGCTGGTCAAGGATGTCTGGGACATCATGACCGGCAATCCCGTGCTGCTGGTATTCATCTGCGCAGGTCTGGTTACGCTGGGCTTTTCCCTGTTCCGCAAGGCCAAGCGCGCTGCCCGCGGCTGATGCCGCACTCAAGGGGTATGGGGCTGACCCCATACCCCTTTTTCTCATGGAGGTATTACGATGACAGTGACTGCATTTCTAACCGGCGTCTGCCGCCTGATCTCCGGTACGTTCAGTGCCGTATTTTCAGAACCGCTGCTGACGTTCTTTCTGACGGTCATGCTCATGGCCGTGGTCGCGGGTCTGTTTTTATATATCTATCGCAGGTCAAAACGATTTTGAAGTGAGGTAACGATATGATCAAATTTCTGGTAACAGCGGCCATTGTGCTGGTCTGCCTGTTCATCCTTGTGCTGGTGTCCTGCCTGATGGTCTGGGTGGTCATGCGGCTGCTGCGCTGGCTGTTTCCTCGGCGCTTCGGCAGCAAGGCCGCGCCGGTGAAGAAGCCGAAGAAGGTCAAGAAGGTCATCACAGCGGACGAGGACGAAGAAGCGTAACACGGATAGATCTTCAGCACCGGCGAGCTGCCGCGGGAAATGTGTTACACAAAAGAACAGCGCCCGGACGGACGCTGTTCAGGAGTAGGTTGCCTTGGGCTTACCTGTGCTTGCTTAGCCGCCCTGCGATTATCCCGGCAAGGATCATGGTTGCAAAAAACGGCGTTGTCAGCATTTCAAAAAGCCCGTGCAATATTTGGATCATGAGCACACCTCCCTTCGTTCGTGGTGTTGGTAGCTCCCGGTGTTGGGGGGCGCTCTGATCCTCTCTAAAGTTTTTTGTTCCTCTCAGGTTCTCCTTTCTGCGGTTACTCCCCCGCCGTGGCGGGGGAGTCGGGGTCAGTTCTCTTTGTTTGTCTTTTTCAGGAAGAAGTAGTGGTCTAAAGTGTATGTGACCAGCTTCTTCGCCAGTCGGTACACGATGTACCAGACTAAGATACGCAATCCCACATCAACAAGCGTTACCGTGAGGGATGCTGCTATGTCCGCCGTTCTTTCGATACCCATAATTCTCCTCCTTGGTGGTGATTTTTTTGAAGCCTCTTAAGCGTATTATAGCAGTTCTGCTGACCGTTGCAACACTATCTGCCAATATCTGCATTACTGCTTCCGCCGATGTATCTTCGGATCCTGGCGCAAAAGCTGGCTGGTGGGTCTCTTGGCTTCATGGTGTAATGAATCGATCCGACGGCGTTACCGTGGCAGATCTTCCATTAGGAAGCTGGATCACTAATATTGCTGCTGGTATATGCGGTCAGGTTTGCGACGCATCTGATGACCACTGGCACCACGCTGACGAGCACGATTATATCAAGGTCTCCGAAGGCAAAGACGGCACCTATGCCGTCCGGGCAAAGTGTAAGTACTGCCACAAGGAGTTTGTTGCGTCCGGCCTGACGGCAGACAGCTTGTCCGACGCCTACACCGACTACGTTTCTGCCCTGCCGGCGCAAGGGTATGACAGCGCCGGCACGCTGCTCTGGCAGCCGCGGTGGAGCGACGCCGTTTATGGTAAAGGGGTGTTTGGCTCTGCGTCTCAGACTTTCAATTTTACTACCGGTTTGTCTCGTAAGTATTCCGATTTTGCACGTTGTTCCGCTTCTGGCTCATGCCTTAAATTTTCTTTTAGTTATCAGTCACTAACAAACTATTATTGCGATGTATTAAGCGCGAAATTCTCATGTCCTATTTCTGGTTATTATCGTCGGTTGGATTCTGTGCATTGGACTTGTTCGGTTTTGAAAAATCCAAAGAGTGGCGAAACTACAGATTCTCGGTACTCTGATTCCTCAAACTGGTCTTCGGAAGATACTGGTTCACGTTCTGTTGGGGAGACTGTTTCTGTTTTTTGCCCAGGGTCATCGTTTGGCCACGCAGTTGCCTTAAAGGGCGGCGTTGTTGATGTTTACACTCCTGTTTTTTCCATTGTTCCTGCTGACCAACCGGTGATCACCAACAACTACTACATCAACACCCGCGTGAACAACTTCAACGGCGACTACTACGACAGCGTCACCAACAATTACTACAACAACACGACCATCGTCAACGAGACCACCAACAACTACTACGACATGACCACCAACACCACCTACGTCATGCAGAAGTGGTCTTATGACTACCAGTCCCGCACCTACTTCATCACGCTGGAGGACGGTACCACCGTCACGGTGCAGTTCGGTGACGATTGCATGACCATCACCAACAACAACGTCACCAACAGCTACCAGTACGTCATTAAGAACACACCCTCTACCCCCGACACCCCCACCACCTGCAAGCACGATTGGACGGAGACCATCGACACCGCCCCCACCTGTCTGGAAAGCGGCCACGCCAGCTATACCTGCTCCAAGTGCGGCGAGACCTACGAGCAGATTCTCGCCGCCAAGGGTCACGACTGGAAGGTCATTGAGCACGTCAACATGGTCTATAACTCGGATGGCACCGTGGCCACCCAGGGCCATACGCTCTACCAGTGCTCCGTCTGCGGCGAACAGTGGTATACCGATACCGGCGCCCCGCCCCCGGATGTCTCCGGCAGCAGTAATATCCTCGCATGGCTGCAATCGTTCCAGACGTGGCTGGATGAGAAGCTGGACCTGACGCCGGTACTGGAACGTCTGGACGCCATCCTCGCCCAACTTCAGGACACCTCCGGCTCCGCCACCTGTGACCATACCTACCAGCAGCACATGGAGCAGGAGGCGGACTGCACGCTCCCCGGCCTTCAGATCTCTACCTGCCCCCAGTGCGGGGACAGCTACTCGGAGATCATCGACCCGCTGGGCCATGACTGGATCATATCATCCCATGTGGACGCCGTCACCGACCCGGACACCGACGAGGAGACCGCCTCGGCCTATGACATTTATACCTGCTCCCGCTGCGGAAAGACCTACGAGGATCACACGGGCGCCGGCGCACCTGACGAGGATTACAGCAATGCCACCATCTCCCAGCTGGTGGTCAAGGTGTTCTCCAAGCTGGGCACCTTCGCCGGTAAGCTGATAGGCTTCATCGTCCGGCTGTTTGACAAGGCCATCTCCAGCGTGGACGAGGTCATCTCCAAGTTCAACGAGTATACGGAGCAGATCAGCGGCTTCGGCGGCGATTACCCGGCGTGGCTCACCGGCTTCTGGACGGTGCTGCCGTCTGAACTGCAGGTCGCGCTGACCTTCGCCGTAGTCTGTATGGTGCTGGGCATCGTGGGCAAGAAGCTGTTTTTCTCGTAACACACTTCTTGCTGCAGCTCCGGCGCCAGGATCTGAAATTTGTGTTACAGGGGTGAGATACCATGTCTGTTTTACTTGAGCCGCTGCGGGCTCTGCTGAATATGATCACCAGCCTGATCAACGGCCTTATCGTCGGCTCCCTGCACTTCATCCTTAACCTGCTGGACGGTCTGGACGATGTGGACCTGCTGCTGGACCATACGGTGGACTCCGTCAAAAACTTCTTCACGGCGTTCCTGAACCTCGGCACCAGCCTGTTTCCCTTTATCCCCGCCGAGTGGCTGACCATCATTGAAGCGGCGCTGGTCATTCTGGCCATCGGCGTCATTATCAAAAGGAGGGTATTCTGATGCAAGTTCTCGGACAAGTCCTGTCTGCCTGTCTGCAGATATTTCAGATAGAGTTCACCGTGGACGGTCTGACCTTCACCCTCTGGAATATCCTCCTCTGGCTCATCGTGGCCGGCGCCGTGATCTATCTTCTGTTCAAGTGGGGTGATGTTAATTGAAGTACATACCGCTGACCTCCGCGCTGCTGGCGCTGCTGCTTATGCTCACCGCGAACGCCTACGCCACAACGGCTGATACCAGTCCCACGGCCGAGGATATACCGGAGTGGGCGCTCAGACCGGCGCTGGAACCGGACGAGGAACCCGCCGTCGATGACATCGACACCACGGAGGGTGAAACAAAGCAGGAGTATACCACCATCTACGACACGGACGGCTCCATCCTCTATACGGATGACCCGGCGCTGGTCGACATGGTCAAGGCCACTACGCTGCCGCAGGAGACCACCGACCCCGGTCTGTTCCTCTCCAAGCCCTTTGACGAATACACCGTTACGGAGGGTATGCTGCTCCTGCTCCTCGTGTTGGGCTTCATGCTCATGCTTTGGCACTTTGTAAAGGGGGTGTTCTGATGGCGTCTGTTGTGGCTGAATTCTTCCAGATCACCGGCGTGGACATCGTGCCGCCCACCACCATGGCCGAGTTGATACCCTATCTGCTGACCGTATTCGTGGCCGTCGTGCTGGTCACCGCCGTGTTCCGCATCGTGGCGGCCGTGGCCGCCGCGCTGGTCAACTGGCGGAGGTTCTGATATGGCTGTCATTATACTTATCGGTCTCGGTCTGGTGCTGGCGCTCTGTCCCACCATCCGCTGCGCGTTCTTCCATCCGGTGAAGCTGGTACGCTATGGCGCCGTTGACCTGTTCCAATATCTCAAGTACCGCAAATGGAACGAGTGCAGGACCGGCGAGTTGGTGGCCTACGTCGGCCTGTTCGGCAAGGGCAAGACACTCTCCGCTGTCCATAAGGTGGTCTCCATGTACGAGCAGTATAACGGCAGGCCGGTCTGGGATAAGGACCGCGGTATGTGGGTGGAGCAGCGGGTCAAGGTGCTGTCCAATGTGGCGCTGTCCATCCCCTATGACGATTTCGTGTCGCTGCAGCAGGTAGTCTACTGCGCCGAGAAGAATGGCCAGTACGATAAAGAGCACGACACGCTCACCGTCACACTGGTGCTGGGCGACGAGTTCAGCGTCCAGATGAACAGCCGGAACTTCAAGAGCAACATCGACCCGCTGTTCCTCAATACCCTGCTGACCTGCCGCCATTACCACATCTCCATGTACTACACTGCCCAGCGCTTCGGCCATGTGGATGCGCTGCTCCGTCAGGTGACAAGCTGCGTGGTGGATTGTGATAAGCTGTGGCGCTTCCAACGTCAGAATCTCTATGACGCATGGGAGATGGAAAACGCCACCAATACCCAGCTGCTCACACCCCTTACCCGCCGCTGCTGGTTCGTGACCAACAAAGACTATGCGGCATACGACACGCTGGCCTGTGTGGGCAATCTGCAAAAGTCCTTCAAGGAGGGCGATATGCTGTCTGAGGAGGAGATACTCTCTCTGCGCCGGAACGAGCAGCAGGCCAATATGGACGGTGTGGTCAAGCCCTCCCGGAAGTGGCGGAGAAGTCAGAAGAAATTACGCAAGTGATGTAACACGTCCTGGTCCTGCTGCGGCGCCCATCCAAGCCGGCTGCAGCTGCACAATGTGTTACAGCGGGGCCCCGCGCCAAGGCTTCAGCCGCGCGGGGCCCCTGCCTATGCTGCGGCTTCATCGGGTGTCTGCCAACCTAACACTCTGCGCGGATACCGGTTCATCCAATCCTGCACCCGCTGTACCTCTGCCGGAGATACCTCGTCAAAGTTGGTGCCTTTGGGAAAGAACCGGCGTATCATGCGGTTGTGGTTCTCCACGCTGCCTTTCTCCCATGCGGAGTAGCTGTGACAGTAGTAGATGTCAAAGCGGCTGCCCTTGCTCCGGCAACTCTTGACCAGCTTGTCATACTCCATGAACTCGCTGCCGTTGTCGGTGGTGATAGACCGGAACTTCTGCCGGAAGCCCGGCGTCTTACGCTCCATTCGGTCTATGGCCCTGCGTATGGTCTCCGCCCGTCTGTCCGGCAGCTTGACGATGATCTCCTGTCTGCTCAGTCGCTCTGTCAGTGTAAGAAGTACACTTCTCCCGTTCTGGCCGCTGACTACCAAGTCCATTTCCCAATGCCCGTATTCTGCGCGCTGCGTGATATGCTCCGGGCGTATCTCTATGCTGGGCAGCTTTGGGTGTACTACTCGCTGCCTCTTGTCCTCGGTTTTCTTCGGCCTTTTCTTCCACTTCTCCCATAGGTGCCGGTTGCCCAGCTTGTAGAATACCTGCTTGTCGATATAGCTGTACAGAGTACTGACGCATATCCTTGTAGCAAAAGGGTACTTCCGCGCCGCTGCCAAAGCAGCAGCCGGGGAGTACCTATCCACGATGATCTTATGCTCGATGAAGGCGGCAAAGGCGTGGTCACTGCCGATCTTCAACGGCCTGCCCTTGGCAGTCTGATTGTAGTCATGTATCTGCTGTCCCTTGTCCGCCGAGTATCGCAGCTTGTCATAGTAGCCGTAGTCATGGAGATACTGCCCGCGCCGTATCTCGTTGTAGACCGTCTGGCGGCAGCAGCCCAGCTTCCGGGCGATGTAGCTGACCGGCTTTTTCTCGTTCAGCAGCGTTTGCAGGATGATGCGTTCCTCTTTCGTCATGTAGTGTCCCATGAGAGCCTCCCTTATCTTTCAGGATAGTTCGTGGTCCTTCAATAATTGTAACACAAATTCGCCGACGTCGCCGGGGCTGCTGCAGCAATCTTGTGTTACGCCGCGCCCCGCGTCCCCATGCTGTGAAATTGCGTCAGCATGGCCGGCGAAGCTGGCCATGTTGGTTACCCAACGCAGGGAACCACCCGCCTGTCAAGACTGCCCGCAAGGGCACTCCGCATGAAAAAAGCAGCTCCCCCGTGAGAGCTGCTTTTTTCGTGGTCTTGATTGGCGCGGTGTTTCCATGCTACATCGCGCAGCGATACCGCTTGTAACACACTCCGCCGCCAGCTGCCTGGCGTCCGGAGATCTTCTTGTGTTACACCTCAAGATTGATATTTTTTGTCATTTGTCCATTTTCTTCTTGACATCTGCCGGTACCGCTGTCGGAATTTTTTGCCGCGTGCGCCCCTTGTCCCCCGCCGTCCCCAGTGGTATACTGTCCTCATATCCGCAGTCTCCGCGAAAGGAGGGACCGCCGCCATGACCCGTGACCAGCTGCGCGCCAAGGCCAACGACCTGCCCCTGCTGCCGGGGGTCTATCTGATGATGGACAAGACCGGCCAGGTGATCTATGTGGGCAAGGCCAAAAAGCTGAAAAAC
>ERZ827156.4033-NODE-4033-length-12393-cov-8.381991_pt1 | contig 12393 bp, 9 predicted proteins | sample MGYA00519919_ERZ827156 | MGnify/ENA primary metagenome ERZ827156 (study PRJEB31778, sample SAMEA3449269) | human gut metagenome | biome: human gut; feature: human-associated habitat; material: faeces | place: United Kingdom | collected 2010/2012 ... | reverse complement strand
CGGTCAGTTTTTGAGGGTGGAAAGTCATCGTCAAAAGCAGATGGAAAGAATAGGGGTATGTCTACTAGCAAAGGACGGGTGGAGTCTGAAAGAAGTATTACTTGTGAGGGTGGAAGTAAGACAATTAATCCTAAAGAAATAAGATATAGTCAATCGTCTGTAAATGGTTCAAGTGAGATTATAGATAGCATGAAGAAGAATGGGTGGAAGGGTGACCCGATTGATGTGGTAGAAATGCCTGATGGAATATATACAACAATAGATAATACACGTGTTGTATCTGCAAGAGAAGCTGGTATTAATGTTAAAGCTAATGTGCATGGATATAATGATATTTTACCTGAGGAATATATCGAGAGATTTACAACTAAGAAAGGTGTTCCTGTTACATGGGGCGATGCAATTAGTCTAAGAGTTGGAAAACAAAAGGCATCTTTTAGAAATAGTAATCCATTTGGAGCGTTTGATATGGATACAATAAAGTAGGAGGCAAACATGGAAATATATGATGTAAGTAAAGTATATCAAGAATTTAATTATCCCAAAGAGTTTTTAAAAATTGTTGAACTAAATCTGGTGGACTTTGATTTTTGGTACTTAATGAGCAAAGAACAGGTTGAAAAAAGAATTAAAGGATTAAAGGAACGTTATCCAGATAGAGAACTTGTTCCTTTTGCTAGAAGAGATGATAGTGATGATATAGCTTGTTTTGATATTAAAAAAAATAGTAAAGTCCAAATTATTCATGATTTTGCAAGTGCTGGATATGAACAGAGAAAAGAGTATAATACTTTCTGGGAATGGTTTAAGGAAGCAATACAGGAAATGATAGATGAGGAAGAAGCAGATGATTAATTATGAAGAATTAAGCAAAGAAGTATCGTATGCACTTCGTCATGCACCTTGGGAATATGAGTTGGAGATGGATGAAGAAGGTTGGGTGTCAGTAGAACAATTAGTGGATGCTCTGAATAAGGATATGAAATGGATAGGTACATCAGAAGACGATTTATTAGTTATGATAGATAAATCAGAGAAGAAGAGACATGAAATAAGCGGTGGAAAAATCAGAGCATTTTATGGTCATTCAATTCCGATGCACATAAAGAAAGAAAAAATGATACCTCCAGATATTTTATATCATGGTACGGCTAGAAGATTTTTATCAAGTATAAAAATTAATGGTCTATTACCTCAAGGAAGACAATATGTTCATTTGTCACAAGATATTAGTACAGCACAGAGTGTTGGATTAAGACGTGATAATAAACCATGTGTTTTGCAAATTGATGCAAAAAGAGCTTGGGAAGATGGAATACTTTTTTATTTTGGAAATGAAAAGGTATGGTTAGCTGATGTAATACCAAGTAAATATATAACAGAAATATAGTTGATAGAAGCCAGTAGATTTAAGGGTGGAAGTACAACAATAGATGATGTTACAGAAATGGATTGGTATAATTATTATAGGGATACATATGGGAAAGAAAATGTGTGTTGGGAAAGTTGTAATCCATCAGAAGTAGCGTCCGCTTGGCAAGGTAGTTATCCCTATACTGGTGTGGATGCCTATACGAATATAACATTACATGATGGTGATATAATCTATATGGGCGAACCATTCCCAACGGGGTATTCTACAACATCAGAAGTAGCGCAGACTATAGGCAATGATGCTCAAAAGGTCTTTGGAGGATTGCAAGTAAAACCATATTATGAAAAAGGAATGGCTTATGCAGAATACAGAAGTAAGTTAACTCCTTACAAAGTTCATGGAGAACTAAATGTGGCAGATGGAGTCGCTTTGAATAATCCGCAATTTGGTCAAGGAGGATTAGCGCAAAGATTTGACCCTAATTTTGATTTTAATTGTGCTAATGGAGTACTGGAAAAGTATATATATCCAAGGAGCCAATGGAATTAAATAAAGAAAAGTTCTGGACTACTATTTTTTGTGATAATAAGATAATATCAAAAGTTGAATTAAGTAATGCTGAAGAGAAGTACAAAATGAATTATCAAACAATGAATGATAATATTCTGAAAGAATTAAGAAAACATAATAATGATTTTTTGAAAAATGAATTAGGAATTCCAAGTAATGAAAGTATTACAGGAATAGAATATGATTATGCATGGGGAAAAATATTTTCATATTATGATAATAAATCATCGGAGACAGGCATTGTGATTGTTTATATTTAATTATGGTTATACTTTAAGACTTCCTTAGAAGTAAAATCTGATATGTAATGACCTCTTGTCAAGTACAAGTTAACAGAAATCACCACAAAACTTTATTTAGTTGTCTGAAGGCACCCGGAAAGAGCCTCGGAGTATCAGTTCCCGGCATTGGCCACTCTGATATACGTGGATTGGTTACCGACAGGTCAATGGTCCGCCGTGAGCTCTACCGTCTAATTGCGTGGATCACAGATTTCTCTGTGCCAACATAGATTTATCGCAGATAGCTCGAACCTTGAAATGGCCGAAGCCCTTTCAGGATGTCTTCAGTTGTTACTTTAGTTACTGGCCAGATGTATGTGGCGCAAGCCATCTTACATCTGCTTGATTACCTGCTATAACAGCGGGATGATGATGTCAAGGCTGCGAAGCACCGCTGGCAGCGGCCTGGTCTTGATATCGGCAGCACGATGTTATACCTGTATCAGGTGATATGATCAGTCATCATGCCCCACATGAAACAGGCAAGCTCACGCGCAATCGCTGTTTTAGCTACATTGTGTTTCTTACTTTTTCCAAGAACCATTTTGTAGTATCGGCGTCTTAAGCGTTCATTGGCTTTATCTGCATAAGCAATAACCTGTGGTGAATTACCGGCTTGACGTGATTTCAGTTCCTTTGATTTGAATCCTATCTGACCACGGGCATAGCACTGGGAAGCTTCTGTAAGGAGCATACGCACATGACGATTTCCGGCTTTGGTAATGCCAAGCCTTGTCTGTTCATCACCGCTGGAATCCTCACCCGGTACAAGTCCCAGGTAGGAAGCAAATTTCTGTGCAGAAGCAAAACGCTGAAAATCGCCAACCTCAATCAGAACAGATAATGCGGTGTGAGTCTTGATACCGATGAAACAACAGAGTTTCTTAACCGATTCTCTGTATTCATCCTTGGAGGCAAGCTCCTCAATGCGTTTATCCAACCGTTCAAGCTTATCGCTAAGGGTAGTATAGGTCAGCAGATATTCGTCGAGGATTTCCTTATAAAGTGCCTCAGGCTTTAATGACTTAAGCCATTTGATGTGCGCTGCTGTCCAATGACTGTTTCCATCATAGCGATAGTTGTGGCGAAGACAAAATGCAAGAATCTGCTGCTTGACCTTTTTCAGTGCCAGTTTATGATCATCCCTCATACGGAGGAATTCTTTTGTTTCCTCGTCCGTTGCTGTAGGGATATGAACAGGACTGTAATTATGCTGTGCCAGACATTTGGCAATGATTTCAGCATCACGCCGATCAGTCTTAATTCTTCTTCTGCTGCACTGCTCAAGCATCGTTGTTGGCGCAAGTATCACACAGTTAACATGATGCTCTATTAATTGATGATATAAAGTATAACCGAGGCAACCCGCCTCATAACCGCATATAAAGTTAGCATCGTTTCCGTAGACGGTACGAAGAAACTCCAGATATTTCAGAACATTTTTGTAATCAGCTTCTGTTCTCTGGAAGTGGGAACCTTTCTCTGCATCGATTGTGTACGCACAAAATGTAAAACTTTCTTTGTGTACATCCATTCCTACGTAAACTGTGTTATAATTCATTTGATGACCTCCCTTTGTATGCGGTAATCCCTGTTACTATTTGCTTTTGACAATCATTAGTATACAGGTAAATCCACGAAGTTACAAAGTGGAGGTCATTACATATTGTCTAAATAATAGATATAACAATGGACGCTCAAATAAAATAATGCTTCACACTTATTATTTAATGTCACAATATTACCTAATTTTTTCCGATATAATCCGATTTTTACAATATTTTCCTGTTGATTTACCAGCATTCCATAACAATATCCAAAATATACGCTAACCTTAGCTTTTAAAAATTTTTCACTCCTATCTTCTGGAATATTATAATCAGAAAAAACACTCCATCCATTTAATACGTTTGCCCAAACTGACTGATTGATTAAATTTTCTTTGTTTTTCTGTCTTTTCAAATAATATCCCATATGCTCGGCAACTGAACATAAACTACTTACCTCTCCCTGATAATTATATTTATATCTATTAAATTCCGGTTGTTTCTGATTATCTTCGGTTGTTTTATCCTCATATGCAAGCCATATAGAAACTCTTAATGCTATATCAAATAAACAGCCAACATTAAGTCTTTTTTCTACATTTTCAACATTCATTTCATCAATACTTTGTAATAGTTCACTCGCAATTTCAGAAAAAAGGTGAAACTCGCATTTGTATTGATTTAATATCTTTTTATCCTTTTCAATACATTCATAAATAAACTTCCACATGGTATCATAGATTTCTTGTATAAATTCAATGCCTTTTTCCTTTGATATAGTTTTTTCAGATTTCAAGAAACAATATGCCATACTATAACTTTGTTGTTCTATAGTCGCCACTGCATCATTGGTATCATAATTCCATAATACTAACATTCCCTTTTTATAAATTTCAATGAATTCATCGTATCTTTTTCGATTCTGCGAATCGACAATATTTTCCCAATCTAACACATAATTTTGAAATGTGTCTACTTTTTTTTCATAATTCATTTCACTTTCAAACACATATCGGATATATGCTTCTATTTCTTCATTTCGTTTGTTTCCTCCTTTGAAAGCAGAATAAATCTCCAATATAGATATTAGAATTGCAATTAATGTCGCTATAAACAAATAAAAAACCATATTGTATAATCCTATTGAATGGAATATTACACCAGCTAAACACATTCCTAAAGAAACAACAATAAGTTTCATTTGCGTCAGTTTCCACGGTTTGATACTTAAATAAAATTCATTTATAGGAACCCCCATATAAGAATCAGAATTACTTCCCGTAATTAGCGCTATAATTGTAAAGATTAAAGTTCCAATCGTTGCCTGAATCTGTAAAATTGTCAATGAAAACGATGTTATATCCTCTATTTGAATTAACACATTGTTCTTAACCAGAACATTCCAATCACAAATTATGCCAATTGTCAAACACACACCCATACAGACAATACCTAATATCTCATTTCTTTTATTCTTTTTCTGTATCTTTTTCCATGTTTCCATTCACTTAACTCCTCTCTAAACAAGTTTCATGCATAATTTCTGCAATGTTCTATTTTCCGTTAAATACACCTTAATTCCATTAGATCAGGCTATCTCTATTTTGAGGAGGGTAATTTTCATTGCCCTCCTATGTTATAATTATATCAAATAGCTTTACAAGCTTCTACAAAAATCTTATTTCTTTACCAGTCCTCGTTTTCTCCACACCAGCACCGCAGCACCAGCCACCATCAGAAGTCCCACTGCAAGCGGAATGATCGGCATAGTTCCTCCAGTCTGTGGTGTATCCGGCACATCCGGGATTGGTGCATCCTTAACCGTCACGGTCTGCACTTTTCCGGTATCCTTGATGGTAATCTTGACCGGCTTTGCCAACTGATAACCGGACGGAGCAGAAGTCTCCGTAAAGGTATAAGTCTCTCCAACAACCAGTATTCCGGTGATGTCATAGGCGTCATCTTTTGTCACAAACTTCATCACCGTATTCCCTTTGGAATCTGTCACGGCAAACTTTGCACCTCCAAGAGCCTGTCCAGTTCCCTTGTCCAGTTTCAAAAGCCGGATATGTGTCTGCTCATCCATCATGATCACCTTATCATCGGTATGATCTTCATAGCTTCCATCTTTCTTCTTGATTGACACAACGGATGTATAAGACACTCCAGCTTCACCTGACACAGCAGAACCGCTTACCGGTTTGATAGTAACAGCACTTCCGCTTGCCACCGTGTTCTCTGTATCGGCTGCTGTAGATGATGCTGCCACCGGTTTAATCTGGTAGGTGATCGCATCTGCTGTAACATAACCATCTGCAGGTCTTGTTTCTTTCAATGTATAGTCCTTGTCGCGGAATAATCCTCCCACAAGAAGATTCCCTTTTTCGTCAAAAGAATACTTAAAATTCTGATAACCGTCTTTCTCTGTTACATAGACTTTCACAGAATCCTTATCGCCTGATGTCCAGCTGATAATCTTTTTTCCGGTTGCATCTGTGATCTCCAGCTTACAGCCGGCAATCTCTTTCGAGCCGGTCACACCAACCTTGCTGACCACATTGGTTGTCTGGGTATTTTCTTTCACTGCTTTTGCCTCGATTGTCTTGGTTTCAGCATCCTTATATTCCAGATGGATATTGATCGGTGTCGTATCTACAAAGTAGCTGTCCGATACAGATAACTCCTGCAGATAATAATCCCCGGAATTTAACCTTACGGCTGCAGCACCATTCGTTGGTGCCGGAGAAGCGGTTACACCCAGATCCAGTCCCGGCATCACTTCCGCTTTTCCTTCTGTAAACGGTAAGGATGTTGCTGCTGGTGTAGCCGTTGCCGCTGCATCACTTCCTGCTGTTTCTGCCGAAGCAGTCTCTGTATAAAGCTCACTCATAAGCGGCAGTTTCTTGTCGCAAACCACGCTTCCGTCCTCCGTTGTGGTAAGCGTTGCCAGCTGTGTACCTGCATCTACGATCTTCTCTCCGGCATAGTTGTAAATATCATGCTTAGAATATAAACCAAACTGTGCTCCTTCAATGGATTCCTTCGTCTTTGCATCCTGCTTTACAAGCTGAAGCTTTGTTCCTGCAAAATCATTCTTGATATGGAGCAGTCCCTTTTCGTCCGTCACATCCGTACTGTTAAGGACATATTCATCCTGTCCATCCTTCCACTGAAACTCTAATGACCACTCTTTCGTGTCCGGATACACATAACCATAAGGTGTCTTGTTTTCTTTCAGCTTGTATTTTCCTAATGGAAGCGATACATGAATGGTTCCATCTTCATCCATCGTGTAACCGGTAATGCCGCCACACTCCGAAGTAAATTCCACACCTTTTCCGGTTGTAAGAACAGCCACTTTATCACCATCCTTGAACCATGTGTCGCGGGCATTGTCGGTGCTCTGTCCATCCTGTGTCAGGATATCTCCATCCGCGTAAAGTGTAAATTCCACGCCATCCAGTTTCATCTCTTCAAAAATGAACTCCTGCTTCTCGTTGTCCCAGCCCTTTAACACTTCGCCGGTCTTTAAGAGATTTAAGCGTCCTTTTGTCTCTTCATTCAGGTACTCCAGCGTGATCGTCACATGGTGATATCCTTCCTCGTCAATGTAGCTCTCGTAATTGTCTGCCTTGCTGTTTACCACAACCTCCACATACTGATGATTGATATGCATACCATCTGCAGCAGCTGCCTCATAAATATGATAGGTTCCGGAACAGAGCGAATCCACCGTTACTACTTCACCCGATTCATCACAGATAAAGGTATCTGCCGTCTTGGTTTCACCATCTTCCATATATTCCTGTGTCACCAGCTCTTCTTTTCCATCCACTACCTGATAGATCTGATAACTGGTTCCCGGCTTTAATACGGTTTTCTCAGTGTTTTTATCTTTCTTGATAATCTTGAAATAAGCCTTGAATAATTCATTGACCTTTTCAAACTCATATACCTTGCCATTCTCTGTGATCTGTGCCTCAAAATCATCCACATAATACGCATCTACATCTCCGGAATCCACCTGATGTACCACATAGTTTCCATAGACCAGATCTCCTGTTGCAGCATATCCGTCCGCATTTGTCTTGATCGTTGCTCTTTCATCATCGGCACATTTTTCATAACTGCCTTTCGATTTCAAATACACCTGAAATGTTGTATTGTTCTCCGGATAATATTTTTTTCGGGTTGGATCGTAGGATTTCTTCTTTACAGCAATCTTTCCTTTGATCGGTGAGTCGGAAAAATCTGCCTCGAAAAGAACCGGTGTAAATTCGTCCGTCTTTGCAGATGCATCGATCTTTAACTCTTTTACTTCATCACTTAACAAAAAACCTGTCGGGGCTTGTATCTCTTTCAGGTAATAGGTGTTACCGCTTCGGAGATAATCGGTTGTTAATTTCCCTCCGATTGTCTGATAGACACCAGCTGCTTTGGCATTGCCTGCCACATCATAAACGGTTGCTTTCTGCGTACATTCCTTGTCTGCATACAGTTGAAATACGGCACCGTCTAAAGTGGCATCTCCATGAGCACTGCCATCTGCAGAGCCTCCGGATTTCTTTGCGATCGAAATGGCTGCCTTTTTGTATTTATTCGTCGGATTCGTAATATACGCTTTCTCGTACTGTGTCGGATGCTCCACCAGCTTATCCGGCCAGTCTCCGCTTGCATTTTTTTGCCAGCTGTTCGCTTCCTTCAAGGTGATCTTTACTCCTTTTGCCAGGGATGGATCCAGAAAAATATTTTTATTATTTCCAACACTGTTCTCTGTCAAAGTATAAGCATTGGAAATATCTTTCATCTGTGCTTTCAGATCCTGTTTGATCAGATCATCTGCTTCTGCTTTGGTCATGTTCTTTCCAAAATGAACACCCTGTTTATATCCATCATCCTCCAGAGCTTCCTTTGCCGCTTTTTTCTGTTCTGCATTCATTGCTGCCAACGTATCGTCAGTGTAATACGCCATCTCATCAGCTTCCAGACGGTAAGTCATTCTCCATGCAACGGTTCCTCCATCTGTTGTAAAGCCGCTTACCTCAAACTCTGTGTTATCATCTTCATCCGCATTGCTTGTCGTGTCTCCATTGCGGTCAAACACATTGAACGAATACAGATCATCCAGGTTGTCGGCAGACAAAGTAAACTGGATACCGCCCAGTCCCTTTCCATCCTCGTCCTGCTTATGTACCGTAATACGCTGACGGTAATAAGTATGGTCTGTTGTTGTCTTATATCCTGGTAGTTTCGATGATTCCGCATCCACAGTAATCAGTTTCTGATATCCTTTGGTTGCTCCGGTCTTTTCCCACATGGTTGCTTTCGCCTCCCATGTACCGCTCGGCTGAAAGATCTGCTTATACAGATCTGCCACGGATTTATTTGGAAAATAGCCGGTATTTGCTTTTACCTGCTTGATCACATTTTTAAGATTGACTTCTGAAGTATTTCCCTCAGAAACCGCCCATATGAGCGCCTGTCCCAGTACAAAGGCTTTCTTTGCACGATTGCAGTCATTCACATAAAAACGGATGATCTTTGCATAATAACCGTGTTTTTCTCCACCGGTATTCTGGTTCCATGTATGGGTATCCGTCACCTGATAGGTATTTCCGGTATGACAGGTCTTACCCAGACTGAGGCAGAATGCCGTCTTGTTGCCGACATTGATCTTCCACCATGTCCCGGATTTCGTTTTGGAACCGACATCCACCGTTCCTAATCTTCCATAAGAAGATACCGTTGTTTTTGCTGTCGTTGCAGCACTGACATTCACTGTATTCTGCGGCAGCAAGCCACACAGCATAGATAATGCCAGCAATCCCGTAAGCATCTGCTTACATCTTTTCTTCACTTTTGATTTCATGATAAACCTCATTTCTACGCATATTTCTTTTCCCTGCATCCTCTGCGTCAGAATGCAGACTGATTCGCTTATTTGTCCGGACTTTCTTTCTGCCCTGTCCGGTGGCGGGCGGATGAGAAACTGCATTATTTTTCCTCCAATCAAAAAAGCAGGAAATGTATTATCTTTCTTACATACATTTCCTGCTACATAAACAGTTGCTATATTTTATTTTTTCACTTCCATACAATGCCAAACATTTCTACCGCTTAATTATCTATCAGAACAATATCTTTTGGCGTGTCTTTCGTCACGGTTATCGTTACTTTTTCTGCTTTATTCTGTCCTTCCGGCGTTGTCTTCTCATAAAACACATAGGTCTTTCCAATTTCCAAGACGATCTGCCTTCCGGATTCGCCTACCGTGATCCGTTTACTGGTATTCCATCGGTCATTTTCCTCGTAATATCCGATCGTTGCTCCACCAATATACTGCCCGGTTGATTTATCCTGTCTTTTCACGGTAAATATCATTTCCGATGCATTTTCCTGTTTTCTCGTCAGATTTTCTGGAGAACCATCATAAAAAACCGCACACCAGATGTCCTTATAGCGGGCAATCGCACCACAACGATATCCTTTGTTCTTGATGTTTCGATAATGTCCGGGACTGTGTTTCCACGAAAGCATCACTTCTTTGGCACTTGTCTGTCCACACGCCATATTTTCTCCTAAGGATATGTTGTTGACTACCAATGTATCGCCGAAAAAGTTCTCCATATCGGTTGGAAGATTTTTATGTCTATCATAACCGCTATGCTTTAAACGGTACAGGGCAAACCGATATAACTCATCTGACCATGTCAATGCCTTTGCACCTTTCTCTGCCCGGTACCTGTTCTGGATGGTAAATGCTTTCTTTGCCTGTGCCTTATAACCATCCTGTCCTTTTCCAATCACCTTGATGCTGTAACGGTACACCCGCACCTTTTTATGACCTTTATATAATCGGATCATCATAGTGGTTCTTCCGCCGGCTTTGCCTTTCAAGTAAATATACTTTCTTCCATTTGCCTTCGCCTTCAACACCTTTTTGTTTTTCACACTGACTTTCACTTTGGAATACTTCTTTAGCTTTGTCGGTGCAAAACGGATTCCTGCCGAATCCTTGTTTAAGTCGATGGTCATCTTTTTGTTCAGCACTTTTGCTTTTGCATCTGCCGTAACATGCTGCGTCATAAGCACCAGCATCGCCATAAAAAATACCATGCCTGTTTTCATCATTTTTCTCATATCGTTCACGCTCCTTGCTGTACGCTGGTCATTCCCAGCAATGTTAATTATATCGTATCTGTTAGTTTATTAAAACATTTTTATCACCCAGCACCGCTGTCCTTTTCATGGCTGCCTACTCCATAAAAATCATACATGACCTGATTGCTGATATCCAGTTCACCCTGCGATTTCGCCTGATACAGCACCGTAAGCATATAGGCTTTGTGATTATGTACCTTTGTCACCTGCTTTTGATACTGCTCGATCGCATAATCAATATCCAATCGATCCAGTTTCAAAAGCCTTGATTTTACAACAGCCGCCGGTTTGTCCTCTCCCATAACCCGGATAATCGGCTTCCCGGTGTTTAAAACATCATAAAGTACATCCTTTACCGTATTGAACTGCTTCTCCTTTCCACGAGGAATATACCTTGCTTCCAGTTCATAGTGCTGCACGATGAACTCCATCGAATAATCTTCTCGGATCACCTCCTGATCCTGATATGGATTAAGATTAGGATTTAATATACCAGTCTTTATATCAGGATTTATATTATAGTCTTTATTATTGTTACCCCCATTTGCGTTGCTACCGTAAGCGTTATTACCGTTTGCGTTGTTACCGTTACCGTTGCTACCGAAAAGGGGGTAACGGTCATCTTTACCGTTAGTACCAAAAGGGGGGTAACGGTCATTTGTCTCTTTTTCTGCAGCCGGATCACTGTTGTTTTCAGAAGAAGCCTGTTCATTCTCTTCTGCACATAAATCTGCCTGCTGTTTCCTTTCTGCCCGTGTCAGATTGTTACTGGAAATTTCTCCATTGCTGTTATGATATAGTGTATGCGGTCCCAGATCCGGCTCATCGAGCAGCTCATACTCCGCCTGCCACTTACCGTTATCCGGCATAAAGTGTACCTTTAAATATCCAAAATCTTTTAACTCCTTCCATGCACTGTCAAATGCTTTTTTTCCTTCTTTGGTCAGATTCCGAAAATCTTCTTTTGTCCATTTCTTATCCGGCATCGAGATATATGCTTGGATCACAAGATATAATCCTTTTGCCTTCAAAGAAATGTGGGTGTCTCTTGTTATCTCATTTTGAACGACGGTAAATCCTTTTTTGCTTCGGAAGAAACCTTCTGCCATGTTATCACCTACCTGCCATCGAACGGTTGATCCTCATCTGTGGCAGATGAAAAATCACCGTCTTTATTTGCCGGTTTTTCTGCACTTTTCTTCTGTGCAAACTCAACCTCTTCTGTGATGATACTAAAGCCATATACCTTGCTGCCCTCTCTTGTCGTGTAGTTATTATTCTGCACCCGCCCAATTACCAGCACACGGGAACCACTGTGAAAATATCTCTCGACAAATTCCGCCTGCCTTCCAAAGGAAGTACAGTGAAAGAAATCGGCATCGGCTTCTCCATCACGCTTTGCCCGCCGGTTTACTGCAAGATCAAATTTGGTAATGACAACTTCACTGCCATCCTCTGC
>ERZ827156.4028-NODE-4028-length-12404-cov-4.138878_pt1 | contig 12404 bp, 6 predicted proteins | sample MGYA00519919_ERZ827156 | MGnify/ENA primary metagenome ERZ827156 (study PRJEB31778, sample SAMEA3449269) | human gut metagenome | biome: human gut; feature: human-associated habitat; material: faeces | place: United Kingdom | collected 2010/2012 ... | reverse complement strand
TCGGAAGGGGACTTCCCGTGTTCCTACCCACTTTCGGCAATACCCCTTCCTGCAGGAGCCCTTCACACGGTTATCAAGCAACGCTCTCCTAATTCCGTTGTACACAGTCTTCGTCACGTTAATGTCTTCCGGAACGTGGTAATAGTGGCCGGGACGTCTGTACTTCCAGTACTCATCAGGGTTGTACCGTCTTCTCCATTTGGAATTATTCGCGGTCTTCGATAACAGAATCTCCCTCCTGTAGATCTGTTGTATTGTAGCCCTGTCTGTCATCTACTTGGAACGCTGCTATACATACTATTACAATGCAATCGGATGAAAGAGAGGGGAGAGATTGCGTAGTGAGGGGATACGAAACGGTATTAAAGGCATACTGCTCGAAAAAGGTCTGGATGAAATTCAGTAGAAAAAGCCACAAAGCAAGCATGATAACACGCTCCTTTATGGCTTTTAATAGGGAAACATGAAGTGAGGTAGGAAGTGATCGTGCTGGGCGATTGAAGCCGATTCCCGCGGGAAGTCATTTCGAGCGGATTTGGAATGCCAAAACCCAAACACCAAACTACACTCTCCAAACACTGTATTACACTCTCCACTCCCTGTTTCACCCCTTCCAACACAAAACAGTAATTCTCTTTGCAACAGAATCCTTTCCCAAGTATCATGTTTGAGGACTTAGTGAGCAACCTCCTGTCGTCCTACCTTGGCGACTACCTCGAGGGCCTCTCTACCAACGATCTCAAGCTGTCCCTCTGGAAAGGAGATGTGGAACTGAAGAATTTGGTAATCCATCGTGCTTGATTCAATGAGATAGAAAGTGAAGACAGAAGCGCTGGATTTCCTGAATCTGCCCATCCAGGTGAAGAGCGGATTTGCGGGCTCCATAATCCTTAAGGTAGTCCTATTTCATCCTCCGTCACGCAACAGATCCCTTGGAAACATCTCGGAACGGAACCGACTCTCATTGTAATTGATAATGTGTTTGTAATAGCGTGTCCGAAGTCGGAATTGAAGTATGATGAGGAGAAGGAGAAGGAGAAGGCGGAGCAGCGAAAACGCGAACAACTCACTGTTTTTTCCTCTCCTTTTGCTCACTGCCTAGCAAATTGACGAGAACGAGATTCGCATGGAGGAGGAGCGCAACGCGAAGAACGATACCTCCATGATGGCTCGCCTGTCCGCAAAGATCATCAACAACCTCCAGGTCCGTGTGAACCACATCCACATCCGCTTTGAGGACCACTCCTCCTGCCCGGGTCATCCCTTCGCGGCGGGCGTGATTCTGGAGGAGCTTCGCCTCTACTCCCCGTCAGAGGGCGACGCACCGCTCATCCCCGGCGTGATGCACAAGAAGGCGCACATCACGCGCTTCGGCGTGTACTGGGACTTTGACGAGCCGACGTGCATCCGCGCGGAGGACGTGGAGAGCTTCCAGCAGGACATGGACGCTGCCTTCACGTCTGCCAGTGTTGCCAGTATTGCCATTCCTACCAATGCTACTAGTGCTGCCACTACAACCACTCCTACCAATGCTACTAGTGCTGCCACTACAACCACTCCTCCCCACAAATCAAATGAGAAGCAAGGCGTGCGCCCGCAGCACTGGATCGTGGAGCCCATCTCGCTGTCCTTCTCCATGGACGCGGACACACGCAGCGTGGAGCTGCGCAAGCCGGAGGTGAAGGCGGTGGTGGAGCAGGTGGCGGCAGAGCAGGGCTGGTCGGACCAGGTGGAGGAGACGCGCCGCATGATGCACGCCTACAAGCACGTGCGCAAGGACGGCGTGCGCGGCCGCACCGCGGCGGAGGAGTGGGAGTTGATGTCGGCGTATCTGTTCGCCAAATACCCCGGCGTGTTCCTGGAGCCGTCCATCGCCGTGGCGAAGGACTTCTGCTACCGCTGCTGGGACCGCAGCAACCGCGCGGCGCCCGTGTTGGTGGTGACGGGCGAGATGGACCGCTTCTGCGTGGCGCTGGAGCAGGAGCAGTACCGTGACCTGCTGCGCTTCGTGGCGGCGCTGAACACGCAGACGCTGCGCGCCAAGTACAAGCGGTTCCGACCGCGCGAGGAGGCGGTGGAGGCGGCGCCGCGCGCGTGGTGGCGGTTCGCGATCCAGAGCGTGTGCTGGGAGAACGGGCGGCAGCGCGAGAACAAGGGGTGGAAGGCGTTCATGGCGTTCAAGCAGCAACGGCTGGAGTACATCGAGCTGTACCAGCGCAAGAAGCAAGGGCTGCTGAAGAAGGACCCCGAGGGCCTGGCGCAGCTGGCGCAGCTGGAGGAGAAGCTGTCGCTGGAGAACATCGTGCTGTTCCGCAAGGTGGCGAAGAAGGAGATGGAGATGGCGGAGAAGGAGAAGAAGAAGGAGAAGAAGAAGGAGAAGAAGGGGCTGCTGAGTCGGTTCTTCAAGAAGGAGGAGGAAGACGAAGAGGAGGAGGAGGTGTTGGACACGCACACGCGCGAAGAGCTGCTGACGGAGTTCGAGATTGACGAGTCCGAGTGCTCGCCGTGGGAGGGCGGTCGGCCGGACGACGTGCTGTTCAGCCTGCAGTTCACGCTGGGCAAGATGGGCATCTCGCTGCGCAGCGGCGGCAGCAGCATTCTGGAGACGCGCCTGACGCACTTCGCGACGAGCGTGGTGAAGCGGAAGGAGCGGCTGGAGGTGCTGGCGGGGCTGCGCGAGCTGTGCGTCGAGGACGAGAGCGAGGAGGTGGGCCAGTGGACGCAGGTGGTCTACCCCGAGAAGAGCGCCGTGTTCGACAAGAAGAAGCTGAAGGTGTTCCTGCCGCCGGCGCTGGTGGAGGGCGAGGACACGCCCTTCCTCCAGGCGGCGCTGACCTTCAACAGCAACCCGAAGGCGAAGGAGGACGCGGACGTGACGGTGAAGGTCACCACACTCCCGCTGTGCGTGGTGGGCAACGTGGCGTGCGTGATGGACACGCTGCAGTTCATCGTGCCGGAGTTGTCGCGGCTGGACCTGCGCGCGCTGTCCGCCTCGGCGTCCTCGCTGTACAGCGAGCTGTCGGCGACGAAGAAGCTGAAGCTGAAGGCGAAGCGCGAGGCCGTGGCGCACAAGTACGTGGAGTACGACGTGTGGCTGGGCGCGCTGCACGTGCTGCTGCCCGAGGACAAGAACAAGTCGGTGACGGAGACACAGAGCATCGTGGTACGTCTGGGCGACCTGTCGGTGAGCAGCCACCCGCGGCGCGTGAGCATGGAGGAGACGCTGGACGCGAAGTCGATCTACGACGAGGTGCAGGTGAGCATGTCGCGCGTGAACGTGCTGCTGACGAACGGAGAGAAGGAGTGGATGAAGGCGCGCGTGCAGGAGGAGAAGAATTTATATATTGTGGACGACTTCAACATGAACCTGACGCTGGGGCTCAGCGTGGCGCCTTCCGAGATGGAGTTCGCCAACACGCGCGTGGAGGCGAACGTGGAGATGATGAAGGTGCGCCTGACTAAGCAGAAGATGCGCGCGGTGCTGCGCTTCCTGAGCGCCTTCGCGCAGAACGTGCATGCGATCGTGGAGGACAACAGCGTGGATTTCTCCGTGCTGAAGAGCGAGGCGATTCAGTTTGCCTCTAGTTCGATCACTGTGCCGAAGAAGGGCATTGAAGATGAGAAGAGTGAGGAGAAGGAAGAGAAGAAGGAGGCGGAAACGGAAAAGGAAAAGAAGGACGCGGAAACGGAGAAGGAAAAGAAGGAGGAGATGGAGGAGGAAAAGATGAAGGAGGGTGAAGTGAAGAAGGAAAAGAAGGGTGAAGTGAAGAAGGATGAGAAGGACGCGGAAACGGAGAAGGAAAAGAAGACGATGGACGCGATCACGCTGCTGCAGCAAAAGCGCATTCTCTCCCTCACGACGCACGTCGAGGGCGTGTCGGTGCTGATGGAGGAGGTCTCCTCCGCCAACGAGCACACCGCCATCATCAACGCCACCGTGGCCGATCTGGAACTGCGCGTGGAGCACCGCTCCTTCGACACGGAGGTCGCCTTGACGTTGCGCCGCATCGAGGTGAAGGACTGCCTGCAGAGCCTCTCCAAGCGCCGCGAGCGCTTCCTCGTGGTGTCCAAGAAGGTCGGCGCCAACGGCGAGGTGGAGGCGCAGGAGGCGCAGGACCTGTTCAAGGTGACGGTGGGCGTCGTGCAGCCCTTCTCGCCCTCCTACGCCGCCTCGGAGAGTGACGTGACGGTGCGCGTGGCGTTCGGCTCGCTGAGCGTTCTGCCGTACCGACCCACGCTGTACCACCTGATGCTCTTCTTCGCGTCCGAACCCGAGCCACAGCAGCAGACGAAGCGCGCGCGCCGAGCCTCCACCGCCTCGGTCACGTCGTACCTGTCGGACGTGCTGGAGAGTGAGTCGGGACTGCTGAAGACGCGCGCGGCGGACCTGATCGCCCACGAGTCGAACAAGGTGGCGCGCTACGAGAAGCACCGCCCGCTGCCGGTGGACTGGCTGCGCAACAAGGTGAAGCTGGTGGTGGAGATGCAATCACTGAACGTGCTACTTGTGACGGTGGGAACGCTTTGCAGGAGTGATTCATAGGACCGTGGAGACGGCTTGCTGTTCGCGACGGTGAAGGAGCTGGCGATGCAGGTGGCCGTGTGTCCCGCGACGCTGACGCTGACCACGCAGCTGGGTGGCGTGTCAGTGGAGGACGTGAGTCGCGGCGCGGGCAACTACCCGTCGGTGCTGGAGATCCTGGACCAGCAGCCGGGCGAGCGGTTCGTGGACGTGCGCGTGGTGCTGTTCATGGACTCGCGCTTCCCCGACTACCCCGGCACCTTCCTGGACCTGCGCGGCGTGGTAAAGGCGCCCTCGGTGACGCTGCGCATGCGAATCGTGGAGGAGCTGAAGCACTACCTGCTGGCGGGTCCGCTGGCGGAGGGGCTGAAGCTGTTCGAGGCGGAGAACACGGCCGCCGGGTCGCTGCGCTCTGTAGACTCGCTCCACACGCCGCTTGAAACCATTGCTGAAGAGGAAGAGGAAGAGGAAGAGTCGCTGTTCGCGTCCATCGTCAGCAGTCTGAAGGAATCGGCGCTGGCTGTGGGGAAGGGGCTGCTGCCGGGCTGCGAACTGCGCATGCCCCACGTCGACTTCGTGCTGCACAGCATCCGCGTGTCCGTGCCCACCGCCTCGCAGTCCACCGAAGTGGCTTCCTTCGAGATGGGCCGTCTGACCCTCCAGAACACGCTGAGCGCCGACCCCGCGTCGCTGAACACGCTGTCCGTCGCCGTGAGCAACATGAAGGCGACCACGCACTTCGTCACGGCCGCAGGAACCAACGACCTCGCGCTGCTGGGAGGCATCGACCTGGCGATCACGGCGGTGGTGAGCAGTCCGCTGGACGTGAAGGTGCGCATCACGAAGATGGCCGTGGCGATGAACAAGGAGCAGATCGCCTTCTTCGTGAAGATCTTGAAGGGCAACCTGCAGGAGAAGGCGGTGGTGGTGCTCGATGCGCTGCCCACGCCTCCCTCGTCCGCCTCCTCCGTCGCCTCCGATTCCTCCATCTCCAACAGCCTTGATAGCATTGCCAGCATTGACAACATCACGAGTGTTGCTAGCACTGCTAGCACAGCTGCCACACCCATGGACCCCGCTCTCTCTACGGGTGTGGAGAACACGCCGGTGGAAGAGGAGTCGCTGCTGTCGTTGCTGTTCCCCGACTCCTACCGCTTCTTCCAGACGTTGCGCGGCGAATTCTGCTTCGACGGCATCTGTGTCGAGCTGCTGAACGGCGCGGAGGGCTACAGCAGCGCCGATGCGGGCGAGGTGATCTACGAGAACATGGGCACGCTGAAGGTGCCTCCTCCTTATTCTCCTCACCAGTAGAACTCCATCAGCCTGCTGGACCTGGGCAAGATGCAGTGCTTCATGAACCTGCAGGACCACCGCGTCACGGCGGGTCTGTCCCTCTCGCACCTGCTCATTCACGACACGCGCGCCAACTGCCCCATTCACGCCAACTACCGCACGCCACTCTCCTTCGGCGCGCTGGCCAAACCGGCGGTGACGGTGCTGCTGGCGATCGACAACTACAAGCCGAAGGGGCTGGAGCACCTGCTGGACTTTGGCGCGGAGCGCGAGGAGGACGTGGCGGACATCAAGGTGAGCGTGGCGGTGGGCGAGCTGAAGGTGGTGCCCACGGCGTGGCTGTACGACATCGTGCACAACGTAGTCACCGACGAGGTGATCATGCCGAAGCTGCCCGCGCGCAAGGAGAAGGAGGTAATGCAGAAGGAGGAGGAGAAGAAGGAGAAGAGCAGAGCCCTCTTCGACACGCCCTTTGGACCCAACATCGCGTTCGACTTGCATGTGGAGCACCCGTCGATCTTCATCCTGGAGAACACCAGCGAGACCAACACCTCCTCCTTCATGATCTCCCTCGCCATCGCCGCCTCCGCCTCCATCTCCGCCACGCGCGACATCGACGCGGCGCTGGGCATTACGGACATTCGCGGCTGTCGCTCGTCGCCACTGGCGAAGCAGCACCCGCCGCCAGGCATGATGGACGCTATCACGCCGTTCGACGTGAACCTGAACCTGCACGTGCGCGACGACATGCAGAAGGTGTCGGGCACGCTGATGACGAACCACGACTTGGAACTGCGTGTGGGCGTGATGGACGTCAAACTGTTCTCCAACGCGATGTACCATTTGCTCCCTACGGATCGCCGACACCTGATTCAGGACGCGAAGGCGGACGAGAAGAAGGAGAAGAAGGAACATCGAGAGAAGGGCGAGCGCACGGAGCGCGAGGTGCGCAAGGACAAGGGGCTGGTGGTGGACATAGACTTCAAGGCGATCATCAACTCGGTGTCAATCACGGTGGTGAACGACACGAAGGACTTTGAGATCCCCGTGATGCAGGTGGTGGTGGGCGATATGACGGGCGACGTGACGCGCCGCAGCGGCGAGATGGACGTGATGATGCACATGAGTCTGTTCGCGGAGTACTACAACGAGCAGCGCACCGTGTGGGAGCCAGTGCTGGAGAAGTGGGAGGTGGAGCTGACGGTGCACGAGGACCCGCGCGACCGCGTGGTAGGAGTCTTCTCTGTCGATGACGTGTAGGTGCAGCGGCTGACGGCGCTGCGCAGCAAGGAGGCGATGCTGGAGAACGCGCTGCGGCACGCGACGCTGACAGCGCCGCACGTGATGAACCTGAACCTGTCGGCGACCTTCCTAGCGACGGCTGTGCACTGCGTGACGGCCTTCCAGGAATGCAAGGACACCACACAGAAGATCGGTGCGGCGTTCTTTATCGGCATTCGCAACAGCACGGGCATGCCGGTGAGCTACCAGATCGACAACGACAACGGCATCAATGAATTGTTGACGCGCCGCATGGAGCATAAGGTGATCGACGCACAGGACCTGCCGTGCTTCGCGGGGCTGGCGGACGTGGGCTGCACAGCGGGCCTGCGCACGTGTTGGGTGAGTCTGCACTACACAGCGCCGCTGCTGCGCGTGTATGATACGATTCCCGCGCTGTACGATATCGAGCCGTTGGTGTTTGCTGATGATGTGTGCGTGTGCAGTGATACTGGCAACACCACTGACAACAACAACCCCATCTTCGCACCCATCTGCACGCTGAACGGCGTAAGCAAAACTGGTGAGACGCATTTCACGCTCTACTGCGAGAACGCTGACGAGGCGCAACTCTGGCGCGACGCGATCCAGGAAGCGCAGAAGCGCGACGCGGCGCTGGACGGCCAGATGCAGCGCGTCAAGTCGATGTACGCCGACGCCACCTCGCTCGCCTCGCTCTCCTCGCGCAGCTCCGACGTGATCGTCACCACGCTGCCCGCGCACCCGTCGCTGACGCTCAAGTACTTCAACCAGCCCTACCGCAAGTCGCCGCCACGCGCCATCTCGCTGACCGTAGCGGACTACCCCGCGTTCGACCTGTTGGTGGACGCGGCGGAGTCGCGCTTCGTGCCGCTGCAGAAGGAGCAGACGGCGGAGTCGCGCTTCGTGCCGCTGCAGAAGGAGCAGACGGCGTGCGAGGTGTTCATCGAGACGACGATCGAGGGGGGCCGCAAGATTCTGAACGTGTGCTCGAACACCAGCGTGAAGAACAGCACGGCGGTGGACATGCAGTTCGCCTTCGGCTCCTTCGTGAAGGACAGCGACATTGCCTACAGCGACGTGCTCGCCGCGCCCATCAGAAAGGGCGAGCGGCAGTGGATGCCCGTCACGCCCGTCGCCTCGCCGGCGCTGTTCCTGGGCAAGGAGGAGCTGGTGCGGTGCGTCCCGCTGAGCGACCTGCAGCAGACCGCCAAGGCGCTGCTGGTGAACCTGGCGACGGTGGAGGATCCCTACTACGTGTACCTGACGTGCGAGAAGCGGCAGGTGGCGGAGAAGGGCGACGCGCACACGTTGCGCGACAGCTTCTGCGTGGTGGTGACGGACGTGGCGCAGTTCGAGAACCTGCTGCCCGTGTCGGTGGACTTCCGCGTGAGGAACAAGTACGGAGTGACGGCGATGGAGGGCACGGTGCCCGAGGGCGGCGTGGTGTCGCTGGCGAAGTGCAAGTTCTCCAAGGACGAGAGCTTCCGCGTGGAGGTAAAGCTGACCGGCGGACCCTTCCCCTTCTGCGACTACGCGGGCGCGATCGACCTGGCGGCGGCGTCGGGAACGGTGCACCTGGAGAAGCGGACGGAGTTCAAGAACCTGAACCTGTCGTTCCTGACGTCGCGCAGCGCATACCACTCGGTGACGGTGCAGCTGTTCTGCAACTACTGGCTGGTGAACAAGACGGGCGAGACGCTGCTGGTGCGCGACGCGAAGTGCAATGACTTCGAGTACACCGTGGCCTCGCCGCCACTGGAGCTGAAGAACGATTCCGACGTGGTGTACGCGAAGGAGGAGCTGCTGCTGCCGTCGCTGATCTCGGTGAAGAAGAAGGACAAGAGCGATGCGATCCGCCTGTCGCTGCCCGGCTACGAGGAGTTCAGCGAGCCCTTCAGCATCAACACGCTGGGCGTGTCGGGCGTTGTGACCATCACCTCGAAGAACCGCCACCAGCCGGAGAAGGCGTTCGGCGTGGCGATCACCCGTGCGCCGGGCGTGTTCGCGCGGTCGTTCGTGGTGACAGTGACGCCGCTGTACATCGTGATGAACCACATGGACCGGACGGTGCGCCTGCGACAGGTGCAGTGCGACAGCGAGGTGGTGCTGAAGAGCAAGGATTACACGTCGTTCCACTGGACCTCGAAGACGGCGGAGCACAAGGTGCAGCTCGAGGTGGAGGGCGAGGAGTACGAGTGGTCCCAAGGATTCGAGTTGGTGCCGGGTCACGTGTCGCTGCAGCTGACGAAGAAGCGCGACAGGGTGAGTCGATATGACGTGTGGGAGCACGAGGAGCTGGAAGACCCCGTGGAGCACCCGTATTCCGTCGTGCAGGTGGACGTGACGATGATCCAGTCGCAGTGCTATGTGTTCCTGAAAAACATGGTGAGTGCTTGTGAGGAGGCTGAGGCGTAGGACGTGAACTACCTGCCCTTCTGTATCAGCAACAACACGGCGATGGACGTGGTGACGCTGGCGCAGGAGCAGGCCTCCTTCAACCAAGCCGTGTCGGTCCAGCCGCTCACCTCGCGCATGTTCACGCTGCCGCGCCTCGACGCCCCGCAGCGCGTGCAGATCTTCGTGCGGCCGCTGGGCGCGCTGCCCGAGAAGGCGCACTTCGGCGTGAAGCTGACGACGGACCTGGCGAAGCCGGGCGTGCTGGGCGAGTTCGCGATGGGCAGCCCCGGGCGGACGCTGCGCGTGTCGCTGGAGATGCAGAAGAGCATGAAGATGATCGTGATCGAGGAGGTGAAGAAGAAGAAGTTCTCGCTGCTGAGGAAGCCCGACGCCCACACGCGCCTGCAGTACCTGAGTCAGAGTCGCAAGAACCTGCTGGCGCGCTGCGTGGAGGTCAGCGACAAGGTGGAGGCCAAGGCGAAGGAGGTGGAGACCTTCATCGAGGAGCAGGAGCGCAGCGGTAGTGGGTTGCCGCCCTCGGCACGTGCCACGTTCGTGCAGGTGTTGAGTGCGTACGACATGGATCTGTGCTGCGGGCGCGTGATGCGCTGCCGCGTGTTCTTCGGCACGGACGGGAAGGAGAACAAGACGGCGGTGGTGCGCGGGCATCTGAACTACTACAACGCATGGGAGGTGTTCAACGAGCCCGAGGAGCTGACGCTGCGCCTGGAGTCGCGCGACTTGCAGAAGGCGGTGGAGGGCCACGCGCTGCTGCGGCTGGGCGACTACGCGGAGAAGGAGGTGCTGTACGACATGGTGGTGCCCGCCTACGACAACGACCAGAAGCTGGTGGGCTACGCGCGCGTGCGCTTCGTGAACGCGGTGGACCCGGCGATCGCGCAGGCGGTGTTCGAGAAGCTGGAGTGGATGCGCGAGAAGGAGCTGTTGGAGGCGGCGTTGCAGCGCGTGCATACGGAGGCGTACCTGGAGAAGACGCTGAACAAGAAGGTGACGGACGCGTCCCTGCAGATCGCGCGCGCCACGCACACCGGCGTGTACAAGCAGGTGGCCTCCTCCAGCGTGCGCTCCTCGTTCAACCCGCGCGCGACGCCGAGCACGCGCTCGCTGTTCAGCACGCGGTCGCTGTCGCTGGAGCAACTGTCCTCGCTGGACGGCGACGAGGGCACGGAGGACCTGGAGAAGAGCATGTCCTACTGTGTGACGCTGCACCGGCTCATGAAGGTCCCGCTGCCTGCGCAGGAGCTCAAGGGCGTCTATGCCACCGCCACCATCGGCGCTACAACGCTGCGCGTTCCCGTGGCGACGACGGTGGTGCCGGACGAGGAGGCCTACGCCAAGGCGGACGAGCTGACGCTGGAGTGCCCCGTAGCGAGTCTCGGCTGCGAGTTCGTGAAGGAGGGCCGCACGTTCGTGGTGGCGAGCGTGACCAAGGGTGGCGAGGCGGACAAGGCAGGCGTGCGCGTGGGGCACATCGTCGCCTCGGTGGACGGAGGTGACATTCCGCCGACGGAGGAGGAGCTGGCAATGCTGCTGGGAAGCGAGGAGGTGGCGACGCTGGGTTTCGTGGCGCCGCCGATCAACACACTCAACGCGGTTCTGTTCGAGCAGCAGTTCATCTTCCCCGCGGGATGCACGGTGAACGAAACGGCGATGAAACTGTCGGTGTGGCAAGAGTCGGCGAAGGGCGACGACACGCTGCTGTGCGCGGCGGACCTGCCGATTAACCGCGACAACGACCAGGTGCGCGACGTGCGTCTGAGCCGCGCGTTCTCGGCGTGCGTAGGAACGGCGTGGGAGTCCTTCGACGTGGAGAACGAGCTGGTGGAGACGGCGCTGTCTTTGAACCTGAAGGGCTTCGCTGTGAGCGTGGTGAACGCCGAGCCGCGCGAGCTGGTGTACGTGAGCGTGAACGACCTGCTGGTGGACGTGGACCTGTTCGAGTCGGGCAAGAAGATGGCAGAGCTGCGCGTGGGCTCTTTCCAGGTGGACAACCAGATTCTGGGCTGTCGCTTCCCCGTGCTCTTCGGCTCCCCGCAGTGTGTGGCGACTCCCAATCAACCGACCAATCCAACTGGCAGTCAGAATGCCAATCCAACTGGCAGTCAGAATGCCAATCCAACTGGCAGTCAGACTGGCAGTCAGAGCACTCAGCGAAGCTGGCTGCACTGCGCGGCGATCGTGTTGCCGCACCCGTCGGTGCTGTACGTGGAGTACTTCTCGTTGCTGGTGCAAGAGATGAAGATCAGCGCCGACTCCAACATCCTCTCGCAGCTGCTCGCCTTCGTCAACGACCTGCCGCTCGACGAGGTCATGCTCACCGAGCGCGCGCCGCTGGACGTGCTGAACGCGTCGCCGGAGTTCATCAAGCCGTTGCTGATTCCCGACGAGACGCTCAACTCCACGTCGCTGTTCGCGGAGCAGTTGGAGCTGCAGCCGTTGCTGATCACGCTCACCAACAAGATGGACCCAGCACACCCGCTCACGAGTTCGATCCTCCCCTCGATCCCTCTTTTGATCCCGCTGCAGGCGGTGATCGACTCGGCGGGCACGCTGCTGGGCAACGTCGATCACTCCCAGATCAAACTGAACTCTTTTGTGACGGACTCGCTCTTCATCACACAGCAAGATCTCATCGCCCGTCTGAAGATGCACTACGTCAAACAGTTCCTCGGTCAGCTATACAAGATCATCGGCTCCTTCAGCTTCCTCGGCAACCCCTTCGGTCTCGCGGAGAACCTGACCTCCGGCGTGAAGGCATTCTTCTATGAGCCCATGCAGGGTCTCGTCAAATCGCCCAAAGAGTTCGTGGGCGGTCTGGGCCGCGGCACCAAGTCGCTGCTGCTGAACACGGCGTACGGCGTGCTGAACACGGTGGGCAAGATCACGGGCACCGTAGCGGATGGGTTGT
>ERZ827156.4023-NODE-4023-length-12421-cov-13.473718_pt1 | contig 12421 bp, 9 predicted proteins | sample MGYA00519919_ERZ827156 | MGnify/ENA primary metagenome ERZ827156 (study PRJEB31778, sample SAMEA3449269) | human gut metagenome | biome: human gut; feature: human-associated habitat; material: faeces | place: United Kingdom | collected 2010/2012 ... | reverse complement strand
TGATTGGGAGAATTATGTTGACCTCGGCGATGAAAAACGCAAAGAGGTGCTTGCTGCGGCTTATAGGCAGTTTATGCTTAATCAGGTGGTCAAGGCATTGGAACTCAGCTTGGATGGGTATAAACAGGATAATCTTCCGTGGAGGTGAAAATTGTTTTTCATATTGGTATTAGGTTATTGACGTTGAATTCCTTTTTATGTATCTTGACATAGTGTAAAGGGTGTGATATAATTTTATTATTACTAAAATGGGTTATATTAAGCTTTTGCGTATGAAATATTTGCCAAAAACTTTTGCTTGAGATGGGGTAGTGTTGTGTTAAACAATAATTCAACAAACGATCTTTTTGAAATGATAGAAACAGATCCGTCAAAATTCATGGATAATATAGATGCCGAAAAGTTGGTAAGTTATAAGTCTATGTTTACCACATATTTTAACGATTTGCTGAAAGAGAGTGGAATGAGCATATCGCAGCTTGTATCCAAAACGACCATAAGCCAGTCGTATCTGTATCAGATAGCGTCCGGAACACGTCATATGGGGCGGGATACTGCGCTCATATTATCGTTTGTGATGAAACTGGATCTTGATCATACGCAGCAGTTCCTTAAACGCTCAAATAACGCCATGCTTTATCCAAAAGTAAGAAGAGATGCCGTTATCATATGCTGCATTAATTGTAATATGACGTTTGAACAGTCAAACGAAACACTTCTGGATAAGGGTGAAAAGGGGTTGGTGACATAAATGGAATTTGAAAATGAATTTAATAGCGTTTACGTACAGCCGACGCTTCCCGCAGATCTGGCTGAACGGTATCGGATAGTTTCCTGCCTTAAGTATACGGATCAGAAGCAGATCTATCTGATAGAGGATATTGCTGCGGAAAACAAATACATCATGAAATACGCTTATGGCTCATTTGCTTCACTGCTGAAGAAGGAACGTTCCGTTCTTGAGATGGCTGGCAGTGTGATAAGCTGTCCCAGAATCATAGAATTTGCCGAGGAGGCTGAATACGGTTACATTATCCGTGAATATATCAGCGGAGAAACTATAGTTGACATTGTTGAAAGAGGTGAGCTTTCAGAAAAAGAGGCTTTTGACATTACAAAGAAAGTATGTGCTACGCTTCAGAAGCTTCATTCATTGGAGCCACCGATAATAGTACGCGATATCAAGCCCGAGAATATTGTTATACGTGAAGACGAATGTGTATTTATAGACTTTGACGCTGCGCGGGAATGGAACGAAGATGGCTCGACTGATACGGTATGTATTGGAACCCGAACAACTGCCGCGCCTGAGCAGTTCGGCTACAGCCAGACCGATGTCCGCACGGATATCTATGCGCTGGGAATGCTCATGACATACCTGCTGACCGGCGGTTACAATATATCTGAGATCAAGCAGAAAAAGGCGAAAAAGATCGTTGAAAAATGCACTCAGTTCAGTCCGGATAAAAGATACAGAAACGTATCTGCTGTGTGCAAGGCAATGCAGCCCGGTAAATTGCCGTATATTCTGATTCCGACCGTGGCAGCAGCCGGAGCGGCTGTTACAGCTGTGTGCGTTTTAGGCTCGACCAGCCAGAACGATTACATTATATCAGATTCCAATACCTTCTCGTTCACAAAGCAGGCCGATAGCTTTTCAGACCCTATAGTCGATAGTGCATTGACGCAGATCGACGGCCAGGCAGGCGGTGCTGTCCGGGCAGGAAGGTCCAAGCGCGAGATGATAGAATATCTCCTGAATGATTCACAATACGCTGTTTTCGGTGGTGAAACATGGCCTTGCCGTGCTACCAGTAATGAAGATTATTTTATCAGCTATGTTGGAGATAATGAATTATCAGGTATTGACGGAACGACCACCATAAAGCTGGATTCAAAATCTTCAGCCAGTATGTCTACGGGTTGGTTTATTTCAGGTGTCGTATACACCGAGGATGTTTCTTTGCAATCGTTCAGGGTTTATATTGACGGAAACGCCGGCGAGTACAAAACTGACGAATTTGCTGTCTACATGAAAAAGCATCTTCAGGCAGGCGAACACATAAGAATAGATGAAACACGCTCAATGGCCTTTGTGTCATGCGATGACAATGGTTTTTATTTTATTGAGTATGGTTCTAATGATAATACGGACTGCCACCTGAGGTTAAGGTACTATTCGTTTGATGACTTTATTTCATATCTGAACGGCTTAAACAAGCAGGTCTGGTATTATGAAATTGAGCAGTCGCTTAACCAATAATTAATTTTAATTTTTTATCCCCGAATATGTATTAAGCAATTAATGCATATCCGGGGATTCTTTGTACTTATCCACTTTAATTAAAATTACACATTTTGCATAACAAATGAGTCTATTTATATGATATAATTTATGTTGTAAAAATCCGTCATTATTTGATTTGAGGTAAAACCGATGAAAAAACTAAGCGAAACTACCCTAGCATAGACAAGCCTTGGCTAAAATATTACAGCGGAAAAGAAATAACACCAAACCTTACTGAGAAAACCTTGTATCAGTACCTGTATGAAAGCAATAAAAACAAGCATTCATCTCCATAAAAAATGGAGAAACACTGAGCCAAAGTGAAATAATAAGCCAAATTTGCGTTATGTGCAGGGAAAATCTGCCTGAATATTCTATACCATGCGCATACGAAATTATTGATAAGATTCCGCATACTGCAGTAGGTAAAGTGGACTATCGCGCCCTTGAAAAGCTGGCAATGGACTAACATATTGGAGGATAATAATATGAGAGAATTTATTTATACAGCACCTCAGATGGTGGTTAATATCATTTCACTATTTGCAGGATTGGCTGGTATTGGGTTTAGTGTCTTCTCGTTCAGAAAAGATGAAAAAGAAAATAACAAACCCGGTAAATCATTTTGGACCTCACTTATAGCCCCTATACTTATTGCTGTACTATACATATTGTTCAATTATTTAAAAGACAATTTAATAAAAGTACCGGATCTTCAAGATTGGTCATATTCTAATGCGATTCAAACATTGAATGAACGTTCTATTTCCTATGAACTAGTTCCAGGTGATTTCGATGCAAAAAACGCTAAAATTACATATCAATCTTTTAATGGAAATGATCTGATTTTTTCATGGGAAAAACTTGTATTAAACGTCGATAACTTGAATGTTAAGGGTGGCGGTGTTACAAGTGGGACAACAAATGTTTTGTCGTCAGACGCATCATCACCCAATACAACAGAAGAAGTGGATCCAGGTAAGCAGTATACAAAGCTTCCAATTAAAGATTACTTCGCACCTGAAATTTGTGCGGTGCTAGATGGCACAACACTTAATATAGAAGTTTCAAAGTCGTTGGAAGTATTTAAAGAAGCTGATGACCGATATCCTTTTAAATGGGGTATTTATCTTTCAGATAGCATAGAGCAGAAAGTTAATGACTATGTTATTGAAGTTGAAGTAACGATTGATAAGACTTATACTGTATTAGGCGTTGAATTAAGTGTAATGCTTACTAAAGAAAACAGCAATTATATGGTGGAACCGCTTCGCAACGAGTTTTCTGGGTATTTTGACGGAGACAAATTTATCCTCAGTGGTGACATTAGCAATGACTATATAGGACTGAGCGATCTGTGTGTGCAGACTGTGTATTTCGTTGATCAATAATATGGATGTTTTTCAGATGCGCTTAACTATACTGTTTCATCGATGTGTCTACAAGCTAAGTAAGCCAATATTTAGATGTTTGCGTAGGCATGAGTTGGTTTTTGTAAATACAATGCCTAGAATAAAAGGGAATGCCATATTTGCTGTAAATCATTCATGTAAATATGACATCCCTTATGTCCTTGAATCGCTCTCGCAATCAGCTTATGTTATTGTTGGTAAACAGCCTCTTAAACTATTGGATAGGTTTTCATTTATGTTGAATGGTGTGGTATGGGTTGATCGGAAGAATTCAGTGGATAAAAAAGCTTCCGTTGCAAAGATGAAAAAACTGCTTTGCAACGGAGCAAATCTTGTTATTTTCCCAGAAGGTACTTGGAATCTCACACCATCAAAGCCGATGCTGCCGCTTTATTGGGGCATAGTAGATATTGCACGATACTCATGTAAGCCAATCGTTCCAATTGTTTTGGAATATACTGACTCAAAATGCTATGTCGCTTTTGGAGAAAGAATGCAAGTCGTCGGAGATGATGATAAAGGTAAGAAGATCAAAGAAATCAATGACCAACTTTCCACTCTGAAATGGACAATATGGGAGCAGTTTCCCGATACGGGTTATAACACATTGGAAGAATGGAATACTGAGTTGCATAATCGGCTTTCAGAGTACCCAAAGCTGAACTACAAGTATGAGAATTCTGTCATACGTAAAGAGTACGATATGGTGGAAGAAGTATTTGAACATCTAATGAAACTAACGCCCAACAGTAACAACGCGTTTCTATTCAGCAAGCGCAACCATTTTTAAGGAGAAGAACAATGAACAGTGATTATACTAAAAAAAGTGAGGTAGCCTGCTATCCTAGTATAGACAGACCATGGTTAAAATACTATACGGATTCAGCTAGAAACGCTAAAATGCCCCAATTAACCATGTATAAATATATTTATAATATAAACAGAAACTTTCCTAAAGACATTGCTCTTGAATTTTACGGAAGGAAAATCAGTTATAAAGATTTTTTTGTGATGGTAGATCATTGCGCCGAATCACTTTATTCTTTGGGAATAAAAAAAGGAGATATTGTTACTGTTCAATCTATAACTATACCACAGGTTATTGTGTTGATATATGCTCTTAATAAAATTGGAGCATGTGGTAATATGATATATCCGGATGTAAAGCCATTAGAAATTTATAGAACAATAGTTGAAACAAACTCTAAAGCGTTTTTTGTATTGGAAAATATATATTCCTCTTATGAGTCTGAAATTAAGTGTAAACTATGCGAAAATATTATTGTAATGAAAGTATCAGACGAAATGAATGCTATCGCCCAAATAGTATCCTCTGCTAAAAATAAATGTCAGATAAAAAGTAAAAATGGTCTTATTTCCTGGAAAAGTTTTATGAGGAATAGAGGTCAGCAAGTTGTTGAGAATACCGATCCATTTTTGCCTGCTTTTATGGTATATACCGGAGGATCGACAGGAAAACCAAAAGCAGTAGTATTGTCAAGCTATGGAATTAATTCAGTAGTAGAACAATACAAACTTACAGATATAGAATTAATTCGAGGAAAAACAAACTTGAATGTTTTACCTCCATTTATAGCATTTGGTATTAACATAGGTATACATCTTCCGATATCAACTGGCATAAAAACTGTTATTTCGCTCAGTTCTTCGTCAGAAGATGCTTATAAATCCTTCTATAAATATAAGCCTAATTACTATATTACGGGTGCTGCATACCTTGAGAACATAATAAATAATTGTCATCATGACATTGATTTAAGCTTTGTTAATGTTATAGCAATGGGCGGTGATTTTTTGTCATTATCTCAAGAAAAAAGAATAAATCTTTTTCTTGAAAAACATCATAGCCATGTAAAATTGATAAAGGGATATGGTATGTCTGAAACAAGTGGCACTACCATAACCGAGACTAGCTCTTGTCATAAAGCGGGAACTGTTGGTATTCCGTTGCCGCTAGTAAATGTTAAAATTGTGGATTCTGATACTAATGTAGAACTTCCGCTTGGATATGAGGGAGAGCTATGTATTAGCACCCCGAGCACAATGGTAGGATATTACAAAATAGACAGTAACGAAACAATTGAGCCACACAACGATGGTGTTAAATGGGTGCATACAGGAGATGTCGCCACATTAGACGAAAATGGCTATGTTACTATAATTGGGCGAATTAAACGTATAATCACCGTAATTTATAAAGGAACTTATCACAAAGTATTCCCCAAAATACTAGAGGAGAAATTCCAATCAATTAGGGGATTGTCCGAAATAGTTATTGTCGGTCGAAACTGTCCTGACACCCAAAATGAACTAGTTGCTTTTATTGTTCCTGATCCAAATATACAAAATTCTATGTTTGAAGATGTGCTTCGGAACTACGCCGAAAACAATCTTGAAATATATGAAAGACCAGTTGAATATAGATTTGTCAACGATTTACCAAAAACGTTGATTGGAAAAATTGACTTTCGTGCCATAGAGAAAGCTGCTGAGATTGACTTTGATGAGTTGAATCGGTAATCGACATTTAGCTTGGTGATTTTATTGTTGACTATTTAATAAACGATGTAGTGCAAGAGGAGGCTAAAATATGCAGAATGTAATAAGGGAGGACAAGCGGAGAAAGTTAGATCGTCCAATTACGGGAGTAATTTGGAAAGATCGAATCTGGGAACAGTGGTACGATAAGAAAGCGTTAGAATTAACTCAGCCCAAAATGAATCAAAAGGATTATTTGTTCAAGTGCCTTGGTACCGATTATTCTCGTGTTATAATAAACAATCGAGGCAAGAAAAAATACACGGTAAAGCAATTTCATGATATGGTAGATACATATACAAAATCGTTTGCTGAATTGAATTATTCTATTGGTGATGTTGTATGCACGATTAGTCTGACAACACCGGAAATGTATGCTATCAAATATTCTGCTACAGCAATTGGCCTAATTACATGCAATCTTAATATTTTCGACGCTGAAATTGAGGACGACGGTGTAAACAGATTTGTTAGACAATTAAGGACTGTTAATCCAAGGGCTATTTTTTTCCTCGATATTCTAGAAAGCAAGGTTGCAAATATTCTTAATTCAAAGGAATTTAAAGGAATATTAAAGGTAAGACTTCCTCTTGACGAATCCATTCCGAAAATCTCCGCCGAACGATTTGGAATTGCAATGTTAAGAGTGAAAAATATAATCTGCCGCCAAGAGGTTAAGGGTTGTATTTCGTTAAATCAGTTTCTTAAGAAATCGAAGGTCGTTGACAAAGTGCCCGAAAGTGTCTACACTCCCGGATTGCCTTGTAATATTGCATTTACAAGCGGAACTACTGGAATAAATAAAGCTGTACTTCTATCTCATGATGCAAATAACGCTTTGGCATTTCAACAGTCAATTAGTAATTTTGATTGGAAAATAGGAACTAAACATCTTGCTTTGGTTCCGCCATTTCTTGCATTTTGGGATGCTGATATTGTTCATAGCGTACTCTGTCTAGGCGGAGTTAATATAATTGAACTTGAGTTGACATATACCAAGATTCCATCGTATTTTAAAAAACACAAGCCAAATCCTGGCGTATGGTCCCAGTACCTTTGGAGCTCGCTTTTGACACTACCAGATTTTAAACTTAAAGAAATATCTGATAATTTGAAATATGCTATTGTCGGAGGCGAAAGGTGCGAAGTGAGCCAGGCAAATAGTTTTTATCAGAAAACCGGAGTTATGCAAATGACTGGGTTTGGAGCGTCAGAAGTTAATACTGCATTTAGCATAACAAATCCGTTTTGTTTCAAAGTTGGGACCTCAGGGTTGCCTCTACCATTTAATAACGTAAAAATAGTGGACGAGGACGGGAAAGATCTTACTTATAATCAACCTGGCAGGCTATTTATAAGCAGCCCTTGTCTTATGAACGGGTATTTAGGTCGCGATGACTTAACAAAGCAAGTGTTAATAAAAGATGAAAGCGGCGTAATATGGTATGATACACATGATTATGCTATTATAGATGAGGATGGTTGTTTGACCGTCCTTGATCGTGATATTCCCCCTGTTGAAATAACCTTTAAAGGTATAACAGAAAAAGTTAAATTACTTGATGTTGCCGAAGTTATTAACCAAAATTGCAATGTTAAAATATGCAAAATAGAAGCAATAGAGGGAAAAATAATACTATATCTTTCAATCAATGTTTCTCTCGTTATAAATGAGGACGACGCGTTGCAGGATATATTAGAAACAATCGAGTCAAAGCTTCCTAAAAGTCACCAACCTGATTTAATTTGCGTAATGCCATCCTTACCTCGCACACCTGTAGGGAAGGTGGATTATAAAAAGCTGCATCAAATTGGCAGCGAGATTTGCAAAACCCATGACAGTACCGAAAAATTATCTGTCATTAATCTCGGTTTTTACCAGAATACACTGAAGCTGTGAAAGGAAATTTATTATGATTACAGGAGATAAGAATATTACAGGCTACCCTAGCATAGACAAACCTTGGCTTAAATATTACAGCCAGGATGAGATTAACACTCCAATTCCTGAAAAGACTGTGTATGAATTAATTTATGAGAATAACCGAAATCATCTTGCAGATATCGCTCTTGAATATTTTGGGAAGAAAATAACATTCAAAACAGTGTTTGATAAAGCTGAGCTGGTCAAATCCGCCTTAATTGCTAACGGGGTAAAGAAGGGGGATAGGGTAATAATGTTTACAAGCTCATCACCTGAGCTGATTTATTCACTTTTTGCTATCTGTCGAATTGGCGCAGTTGCAAATATGATAAATCCAATATTTACGCATGAACAAATCATAGATCGAATAAATGAAACCGATGCTGAAATTATGTTTGTGCTTGATCAGCTTTTTGAAAAGATTCAGCCGATAATACCCCAATTATGCGTAAAGAAAATCATTGTCATTTCAGCTTTTAATGAAATGCCTGCGGTAACTAAAGCGGTAGCTTCACTGAAAACTAAAAGTCACATTACATATTCAGAGAAAATTGTAAGATGGAATGCTTTTATTTCTGATGGAAGTAATGCTGACAAAACTCCTGACGTTATATATGAAAAGGGTTTGCCGCTAGTTATGGTGTATTCTTCTGGGACGACAGGTGCATCTAAAGGTATTGTCCTTACCAACAATGGAATAAATGCAACTGTATCACATTATTTTAGTCCAAGTTTTTCATATAAGCGGGAAGATAGATTTTTGCAAATCATACCATGCTGGTTTTCAACTGGGTTAGTATTTTCTATACTGATGCCGTTATGTCTTGGTATTACTGTTATTTTAGAGCCTATCTTTAACAAAAAAGTTTTTGCTCACGATTTAAAGCGGTACAGACCAAATATGTCAATTGTTGCAACTTCTCTTTGGAATTTTGCAATAAACAGTTCTGAATTAGAAAATTGTGATCTATCTTTTATGTTATTACCTATAACAGGTGGAGAATTTGTATCTAATAGTTCAGAGACAGAAATAAATGATTTCTTGCGAAATTCTAGTTGTAATGCAAAGCTTTTGAAAGGCTATGGAATGTGTGAATTAGGAAGTACAGTAACCTCTGATACACTATTGCATAGTAAAGTTGGGTCAGTTGGATTTCCGATTAGAGGTGTAACCGTTTCAGTATTTGACTCTGTAACAAATAAAGAAATGAAATATGGCGAGCGTGGAGAAATACGTGTAGATTCGCCTGCGCGTATGAAAGAATACTACAAAAATCTTCAAGCTACAAAAGATTTCTTTTATACAGATGAAAATGGGGTTATGTGGGGACGAACAGGCGATATCGGTTACGTTGACGAAGATGGATTTCTATTTGTTTTGGGCAGAGCAAGCGACACTTTTACTTCCAAATCAGGAGAGAAAATATATTGCTTTGACATTGAAGCTGCAATTTGGGAAAATGAGAATATTGCGGATTGTGAGGTCGTAGGTATTTCAGCAAATGGATATGAAATTCCCGTAGCTCACATAATTGTCAAAGAAGGCTGTGAATCATATGAAGATAAAGTAATCGAAACAATTCATATGTATTGTCAACAAAAGCTGACCGAGGATGCTGTTCCATGCGGATATAAAATTTGCAAAAGCTTTCCTGTAAAGGACAGCGGAAAACGTGATATAGAGCTGATAAAGCAGGATAGAACAAATTTTGTTGTTCCAATAGGCAATGGTATTCTAAAAGAAATATCATTTTAGACATAGGTGTGTTTGAAAGGAAACAATAGCATGAATTCGGAAAAGATACTTACAGGCTACCCTAGCATAGACAAGCCATGGTTAAAATATTACAGCGAGAATGCTGTTAGTGCTGATATTCCAAACCAAACTCTTTATGAGATGGTTTTTGAAAACCATTCTAATCACTTGTCAGATATCGCCTTAAATTACTTCGGGAAGCGAATCACTTATGGTTCACTGTTTGAAACCATTGATAAAATGGCTTCAGCTTTAGTTAATTCAGGCGTAGAGAGAGGAGATTATATTTCGATAATGTCATTAAGTACTCCCGAAACAATTTGTCTTTTTTATGCAATAAATAAGATTGGGGCAGTTGCTTGCTTAGAGTACATTGCACTAAATACTACTTCATTAACTAAAACAATTCGCACCGTAAAGCCCAAAATGCTTTTTATTCTTGACTTGTTTTGTGATAAAATCGACAACAATTCAGTAGAAGATATAGAAGTTATAAAGTTGCCCTTTGTAAGGTCTATGCCATTACAGGCTAAATTGTTGGCCATAACAAAATATAGAACAAAAAAATTAAGTAGTGCTATCTCATTTACCAATTTTATGAATAGAGGACATGGGGAGCCGCCAGTTTTAAAAAATAATGCATCGGATATATGCGTGTTAATGAACACTTCTGGTACAACAGGCGTGCCCAAAAAGGTGGCGCTAAGTAACTTTAATATAAATAGTATCGCCGTTCAATATGAATACACAGGTATGGGATTTAGAAGGAAAGAAAAATTTATAGGTGTAGCTCCTATTTTTCATGCTTTTGGTCTCATAATTGGCATTCACTTACCACTGGTGGAAGGCTTAGAAAACATTTTGTGTATTGATGATAAAATGGTTTTCCGCTTAATGGAAGTTCAGAGGGCCAATCATATTGTATGTATTAATGCTTTGATTCCGCTTATATACAAATGTGATTTTGATCTAAGTTATCTTAAAACCCTTTCTATTGGAGGAGAAAGCATGTCACCCAAAGAAGTTGATAAAGCAAATAAATATTTAAAAGATCATGGCTCTTTTGCTAAGCTGGTAACAGGATATGGCATGACAGAGTTGTCCGGAACTGCTATAACGGAATTAATTCACGCAACAAGATTAGGGAGTGTTGGCATTCCCTTGCCAAAGGTCAATGTGAGAATACTAGATTCCAATACTAACAAAGATTTGGGATATAACCAGTCTGGTGAAATTGTAGTAAATTCTCCAGGGGTAATGCAGAGATATTTATGTAATGAAGCGGAAACAAAAAAATCCCTTTTTATAGATAATGAAAATAGTATATGGATTCATACAGGAGATATAGGAAAGATAGACGAAGATGGATTTGTATACATTCTTGGACGAATGAAAAGGATAGCCATGTATAAGACACAGGATGATGGAATAGTATTGAAAATTTTTCCAGATTACATAGAGCATATTATTTGCTCATACGAAGAAGTAAAAGAGAGTGCTGTAATTTTGGTAAAAGATCATGTTCATTTGAATATTCCAATCGCATATGTTGTATTGAATCATCGTGAACAGACAACAGATTATACAATAATTGAGACTAAAATAAAAACGTATATTCTTAGTGCAACTTCTGAATATAATGTTCCTAAGAAATTTTATTTTGTTGATAGAATACCTATACTCCCCAATGGGAAGCGAGATTATAATCTACTTGAAAATCAAGCAAAAAAACTAAATATAGAAGGGTAAATAACATATACTGCCGCAAACGCTGTGATACCATTTGAATGTGATGGTGCATGCATTTGGGTAGATGAATTGGCTCCTGTATTCTTAGATGGCAAATGTGGATTTGTTGATATTTATGGGTAGGTTAGGAGACCGTTCAAATTTTCAACTATCTCAAGCGAGTGGTTTGATGATAAGCTGGTATATTGTGATGAAAATAATATTACTATAGATTATAACTCGGAACTGGCAGCGGTTCAATAACTAGTAGCAAACAGATAATAGCGTGCGAGTAACATTTAAAATATGCAATGGGGATATATATCTACCCGCATATCTGAATATGAATTCATTGGTCAAATATCCATATTTATTTTTGTAAGAAAAAAAGAGACGTCCAAAATCATGAACGGCTCTTTTGCAGAAATATCCAATGGCAAACAAAATCTATGGGTCTTATTTGGGTATTATAGTTACAAAATGATACGAGAATTTGCGAAAAAAGTGTTTAGTGTGGATTATCGCAATTCGTATTGTGAAGCCATTTCTCGGAGCCTACAACAAACTTCGAAATGCGCGAGGCTTGTTTCAATTCCCGTACGGTTCACCACACCACGAAGCTCCCTAATGGCTTTACAGAGCCGTTTGGGAGTGTTTCTTTTTGTACGGATTTTGGTCTTGGTCTTTATTTGGTCTTTATTTTGAATTTATGGTCTTTAAGCAGGGAGTTCGGCTTTTTCGCCGCCCTGCTTTTC
>ERZ827156.4022-NODE-4022-length-12422-cov-5.229077_pt1:10000-12422 | contig 12422 bp, 5 predicted proteins | sample MGYA00519919_ERZ827156 | MGnify/ENA primary metagenome ERZ827156 (study PRJEB31778, sample SAMEA3449269) | human gut metagenome | biome: human gut; feature: human-associated habitat; material: faeces | place: United Kingdom | collected 2010/2012 ... | reverse complement strand
TCTTTCCAAATTTTCTATTTGTCCCTCTGTTCCAGGTGTTCCAGAAATGTCTGCGCATGCAATGTGAGTCAAACCCATGTTTAAGAGATACTGATACAAGTTCTCCCTTTCTGAATCAGATCGATTCATATCCGAAAGAAGTTGACAATAAGTTCTTTCCAAATTTTCTATTTGTCCCTCTGTTCCAGGTGTTCCAGAAATGTCTGCGATCGAATAACTACGAACGAACGGGTCGTATCGAATTGGAAAATGGAAAGATTTGTCCAAGATTGGTGAAATAGTATCTCTCTCCAAAAAGGCATGTTTTTTTTTACCGCCGCACAAAGAAAAGATTTTGTTGCGAATGAACAAGGTATTCAAGAATTGTCCATATGTAAAATCATAATTCTTGATACGGGCCTTTTCCACATAAAAAGGGAATCTTTTCTTACAATAGAAAGGGAACTGATGTAGATTATTCAAGAATCGAAGTCGATTTGCTTTATAAAAAGCAGATATCAAGGAACTTCTATCAAATGGTTTCACGGGATTCAGCCAATTGTCTTGATGGTGGCATATCCTTGAGAAATAGGAAGAATCCGTGTTATCAAAAGATTTCCTGTTGAAGAAAAATGGTGATATGGCTCCTCGATTGATCTTCGATTTTTCGGAAGTATCCTGATCGAAGGGTTTCCATTTTTTCAAATGAAGGATTCGAAAACCTGTCGGACCTTTCATGATACGGATATCGGACCTATAAATGGGGATATTCCCGAAACTCACAAACAAAAAAGGAAGTGAGTTAGACAAAAAAATAAATGACACTGACTTGAACCAATCCCAATCCCAATCAATCGAATTAAGTACCGTCTTAAGTAACTTGGGCACAAATTTAAGTAACTTGGGCACAAAGAAACGAAGTAAGCCAGCTAACTCTTCCAAATCAAGTAACTTCGGCAAAAGGAAACGAAGTGACGTAGCAAAATCAAAATCTTCTGTGTCGATCAAGTCAGACCAATCAATCGAATTACGTAACTTGTGAAACCATGACAAAAAATTAAGTAACAAGTTAAGTAACAAGTTAAGTAACTTGTTTAACTTGTTAAGTAACTTGTTTAACTTGTTAAGTAACTTGTTAAGTAACTTGTTAAGTAACTTGGGCACAAAGTTAAGTAAGTTGGACAAAAGGAAAGGAAGTGACTTAGCAAAATCTTTTTTACGGCACATTTCCTCAGAAATGAAATGTTCCAAATGTTCATGGAAATTCTTGAAGCCATCAGACCATTTGGCCCTAGATGCATTAGGATTCCAATTCATGGATCTATCGGTTCGAGAAAGAAAAAGAATAGGATCGAACCCTTTCTTCTTCTGGGTTTTTTTTAAATTTGATAAATGTTGGTTGATCGTATAACTCATTAGAGTTCTATGATTCAGAGTATCATTTCCTATTTGATCTCTTTGAATTCCATATTCAAAGTTGCGATCGGATCTATTCATTAACAAGAATTGATTCAATACATTTTTTATGTACCCATAGGTGTTATATTGGATTTGAATCAGATTTCGGATCAATCCGTATTGATTGACTGCCTCGACCCATTTTTTTGGGATCCTTCGATAAAAAAATTCATTCTCTTCATAAAAAATAGGAGGTAGAACCAATAAAGATTTCTTTTTCGATTCATCCCTGGAGTTGAATACCTCATTCAAGAATTGTTTTTGATCCAATCCAATAAAAAAATAAAATCCCTTATGATACACCCGATCCGCCTCGGTTATTGATAGAATGAAAAGATTTGCCATTTCTTGAAATCTCTCTTCTGCTTCGGAGTCCCATCCCGGATCTGAGGAAATAGAATGAATTGAGACAGTCTTTTGTAAATGACTAATCATCTTGAATAGATTCACTATTTCTTTCTTTTCCGCTCGCCTCAAAGCGACAAAAGAAACATCTTGTTCTTTCTTTTTCTTCAACAATTTCGGATCTCTAGCGGGCCTACCCGGAGGATTCGAACGCAGATGAAGTTCTGACAATGGGTCAGAGAAAAAAGAACGAATGGATATTGTAGGACTCCCAATAACTTCTTCGATTTCTTCCGGAGGGAGATGCTTATTCATCTCCTTCTCACCTTCCGTGAATAGTCCGTCCATTGGGGAATATCCAGCCATTGGGGAATATCCAGATTGATCAGAAGATCCCTTCAATTGGCTAGACTCCTTGCAGATCGGATCATCCATCTCTTTACGATCCAAGAAAGAGCTGTCAGAGATCTTTTTTCCTTTTGGAAGAAAAGGGAGTGAAACAATCAATCTATTGATATTGGAACACCAAAAAGATTCTTCCAATGTATCATTTCTGGGTCCAATGGAATTCATAGGTATAGGAAGAAGCCCTCTCAAAAAGAGATTCTTCCTTTCGATAAAATTCGAATTCCTAAGACGA
>ERZ827156.4022-NODE-4022-length-12422-cov-5.229077_pt1:0-5000 | contig 12422 bp, 5 predicted proteins | sample MGYA00519919_ERZ827156 | MGnify/ENA primary metagenome ERZ827156 (study PRJEB31778, sample SAMEA3449269) | human gut metagenome | biome: human gut; feature: human-associated habitat; material: faeces | place: United Kingdom | collected 2010/2012 ... | reverse complement strand
CGCACTTAAAAGCCGAGTACTCTACCATTGAGTTAGCAACCCCCCCCAAAAAAATTAGGTTATATACATACAAAAGAAAAAACAAGGATAAATGGATCCCCCAAAAAGGTCGACTTACCCCCAATGTAATTATATTTATTTAGCACACCGTTGTCAAGATGAACGTTAATGTGTTGAGAAAAACACAATGAATTTTTTTTAATAAAAAAAAAAAAAAAATAAAAACAAGAAACACGAATTGCATTTCTTCTATTCTTGACTATACATATAGAGTTGCTCAAAAGAGCACTATTCATATAGAAACTCCTGTTCTATGATATAGAATAAGAATGCTTGGGACGGAAGGATTCGAACCTCCGAATAGCGGGATCAAAACCCGTTGCCTTACCACTTGGCCACGCCCCACTCAGATTTCTATTCAATAGTACTAAAAATTACTATTAGTATTGGTTCTTCGTCAATTCCGATATTTCTGAAATACATTAGCTTGGTTTTGGTATTTTAATATACGTAGATATAGAATTAAACTAAATTTATTGATCTTAATATAGAATTCAATTAAGATATTGAATGAAAACAAAATTTCTTCTATTCTTTTCTTTTTTGATTTGAGAATTGAAAAATTGTGGGTGCAGCGACTTTCAAAAAAAGGATTGGGTACCTTAGTTGGATTTGTGATCTAGTTTTCTAGCAATAACATATTAATAACTCACAATTATTTTCAAGAACAAAACATTTGTTATGCTTCATTTTTTTAGTTTGATTTATATCGGTCTTAATTCTTCTCTTTTTTCAGATAGTTTTTTCTTCACAAAATTGCCCGAAGCCTACGCCTTTTTAAATCCAATTGTAGATGTTATGCCAGTAATCCCTTTGTTCTTTTTTCTATTAGCCTTCGTTTGGCAAGCGGCTGTAAGTTTTCGATAAGATCTTTACTGTTCTAGAATAAATCTAGATTTAGTCAAAACCGGAAAAGAAAAAAACTTTAAATTCGAACAATTGAGAAGATCAGATACGTCTTAGAATAAAAACCCTCAACTCAAATATTGAAGTTATTTTTTGTTTACTAAACATGAGAAATCGGGATCGGATCACCCCGCCCCTTTCCCATTCTAATTTTTTCCAGTTCATTAAATAGGAAACAAAACTAATTTGATTTTTAGTATAGCTAAAATCCATTTTTAGGCAATGCATGACTCGACCCTTGTTTCAAAAAAATGTCTAAAAATTCTGTTCTATTTGGAGAACCTACTTGATTTCTTCGTGTCAAAACGGGGATGTGGGATAAAAAACATTAAATAGAGAATCGATTTTCTTTTTTCAACCCAAAACTTGGAGATTGTGTAATGCTTACTCTCAAACTCTTTGTTTACACAGTAGTGATCCTCTTTGTTTCTCTCTTCATCTTCGGATTTTTATCTAATGATCCAGGGCGTAACCCCGGGCGGGAAGAATAAAAAATAATATTTTTTTCTGTTTTTAACATTTTCGCTACCCTCTATCTTTAATCTTTAAAGATTAAATAAATAAAAAGAAAATCCAAAATTTTTGGAAAGATAAACCATATCAAAACATCAACGGAACCGGAAAGAGAGGGATTCGAACCCTCGGTACGAACAACTCGTACAACGGATTAGCAATCCGACGCTTTAGTCCACTCAGCCATCTCTCCCAATTAAAAAAGGATAATGACTAATATTAACGTAAAGCTGAAACAGAAAGTTTTTTTGATTAGAAAAAAAAATGTAAAACTTAGAATTGTTTTTTAATATTCTATTTTTAAATACTCAAAAAAAATTCTAATTCTAGAAAATATTAGAATAGAACTGTGTTACTAGAATGTATGTCTATTTTCTATTTTTTTTTAGAATTAATATATTAATTAACTATCATATTAATAAAATTAAAAAAACGACCTAAAAAAATATCTTTAAGTCAATATTTCAATTAACCAATCAATATATATCAATCAATATTTTTTGTATTGGTTGATAGAACAAAGACTTTTTTGGCTTTCAATATTTTTTACAAATTCGAATAAAAACTTCTGTAAATAAAACGGAAAAGATCAAAAACAAAGTAAGCTTTTTTATTTCGTTCAAAAACTCCCCTTTTTCCAGAGCCGTCTCGAAGTCATGTACTCTTTTTTTGTTTTACTAAATTGGAATAAATGATCTATTTGTATTTCATTTGAAAACAAAAAGAATTGTTATTTTATTTGATATTGAAAGAACAACAATTAACAATATTAAGATTAATATATAAGAAAGAATCGTTCTAGTCTTCTAATATTCTTTTGATAGAGTAGCAAATACTAATAATATATAATCCCCCTTTCCAAATCTCATTAGGTTCTCTCACAAACATAGAATATGTTAACATTGTAATTTTCGTAATTTTTGTTTCTGATCTGATCATCTGATCATATCTTGATCACGACCGATCGACTTACTCGACAAAAGGTTCTTTTCTATACAATAATCCTATAATAGCGGGTATAGTTTAGTGGTAAAAGTGTGATTCGTTCGATTAATCCCAATAGTTAAGGGATCCTTCGGCTCATATCCGAGCAAAAACTTTATTTCTTAAAAGGATTGAATCCTTTACCTCTCAATGAAAAATTCGAGAAAGAATATACATTCTCGTAATTTGTATCCAAGAGTCAATTCGAAAATGACAAATTGGATTAGGAAATTGCGAAACATAATTTTTTTAGTAATTTAATTACTATGTTCAAATAGAATAAGTACGAGTAAAGAATCTATGGATACATAGAAAAGCACGTTTTGAATCGTAACTAAATCTTCAGTTTTTTGTTTTATATAGTGGAGATTGAAGCAAAATAAGTATTAAACGATGTCTTTGGTTTACCATAGACATTGACTTCTTGTTCTAGCTCGGTGGAAACAAAGTGCTTTTCCTAAAGATTCTCGCACCTTGAAATAGAAAACGAAGTAACTAGAAAGATTCTATTAAAAATTCCCCTAGATCTAGCGGGATCATCTAGAAAGTACGTTGTTTTGAATGTAGTAAAACACAAAAGCTGACATAGATGTTATGGGTGGAATTTTTGTTTGACTCACGTTTTTTAGGTGGATAGTTTTCCATATCCCATAAAGGAGCCGAATGAAACCAAAGTTTCGTGTTCGGTTTTGAATTAGAGACGTTAAAAATAACGAATTAACGTCGACTATAACCCCTAGCCTTCCAAGCTAACGATGCGGGTTCGATTCCCGCTACCCGCTATATATCTACTTAAACTAATCTAAGTTTCGTATAATAGCTTTTAAACGAAACTAGGTATACTATAAACATAATTTGTTCATCATTCGCATGGAATTAAATATACAATTGAATTCCCGAAGATATCTTATCTAGAAGATATTTCCCATATTCTCTTTTTATGACCACGAGAAGAGATCGTAAAAAAATTGGAACCGAAAGGCGTCCATTGTCTAATGGATAGGACAGAGGTCTTCTAAACCTTTGGTATAGGTTCAAATCCTATTGGACGCAATATTTTTCCATAACTTTGTTCTATAATTAATAGTTCTATAATTAATATTATTAATATTCTAGTATAGAATTAAAAAAATGTATAGAATTGTTTATTTTCTAGAATTCTATTCTCTAAAATGTAGATATTTTGTCTTTTAGTTGATTTTCTAGAAAATCCGTCGACTTTAAATACATCTATAATACATCTCTCGTATAGATATAAATATAGATATATATCTAGAATCCTATTTTTATTCTTTTTTTCTATTTTATTGAAATAGTTTTTTCAAATATTATTGTTTAACTATTCTAATAATGAGTATTTTTTTTTATTTAATTATTTATTCCAATAGATTCCAATTCTAAGAAATTTTGTTCTTTAAAAAAAAATGAAATAAGGATCCATTTCCTTATGCTTGTTCTTGAAGCAAAAAGCGTTCCGTCTGTTCCTGAATAACTTCTTTCAAAAGGACTTTCATTTCGTCGGTGAATGTTTTGGTAGAAGAGATTATTTCGCGAAACTGAGGTTTATTGTTTTTTATGTACTTCCGTAAGTCCTCGAGAAATTTCCTTACTTGTCCAATTTCTAATGAATCAAGATAACCATTCGTTCCGGTAAAAATAGTCATTATCTGTTCCTCGACCGTGAGAGGCGACGATTGAGATTGTTTAAGCAACTCACGTAATCGTCGACCTCTTGCCAATTGATTCTGCGTACCTTTATCGAGATCTGAGGCGAATTGCGCAAAGGCTTCTAATTCTACGAATTGTGCCAATTCCAACTTTAATTTACCAGCTACTTGTTTCATAGCTTTAATTTGAGCTGCGGATCCGACTCGAGAAACTGAAATACCCACATTAATAGCAGGCCGTATTCCAGCATTGAATAAATCGGCGGATAAGAAAATTTGTCCATCTGTAATAGAAATAACATTAGTAGGAATATAAGCCGAAACGTCTCCTGATTGTGTCTCGACTATTGGTAAAGCAGTCATGCTTCCTTCACCTAAGCGAGAACTTAATTTAGCGGCTCTTTCCAAAAGGCGCGAATGCAAATAAAAAACATCTCCTGGATAAGCTTCCCGGCCGGGTGGTCGTCGTAATAAAAGAGACATTTGACGATAAGCCTGCGCTTGTTTGGAGAGATCATCATAAATGATTAAAGTGTGTCGTTCACGGTACATAAAATATTCGGCCAGAGCCGCTCCTGTATAAGGAGCCAGATATTGTAATGTAGCCGGAGAATCCGCCATTTCGGCTACTATAATAGTGTACTCCATTGCCCCTCTTTTCTGTAAAGCGGCAAGTACCTGAGCCACGGAGGATGCTCTTTGACCAATAGCTACGTAAACACAGATTACATTTTGTCCTTGTTGGTTTAGAATTGTATCCGTGGCCACGGCTGTTTTACCGGTCTGTCTATCCCCAATAATTAATTCTCGTTGACCGCGCCCTATAGGGATCATCGAATCAATAGCAATAAGGCCTGTTTGAAGAGGCTC
>ERZ827156.4020-NODE-4020-length-12427-cov-4.407695_pt1 | contig 12427 bp, 9 predicted proteins | sample MGYA00519919_ERZ827156 | MGnify/ENA primary metagenome ERZ827156 (study PRJEB31778, sample SAMEA3449269) | human gut metagenome | biome: human gut; feature: human-associated habitat; material: faeces | place: United Kingdom | collected 2010/2012 ... | reverse complement strand
GGGGTAGACGAGGACGATGTCCGCAATGCCCTGCACCAGCACCCCGGCGTCGGCAGCGCTGTCCCCCTCCGGCAGGGCACGTCCCTGCGCGGCCATGACCTCTGCGGCGGGCAGCGAGGTGATGAAGGCCAGCTCCCGCAGCACCTCCTCCGCACCGCAGATGCGGTCAAAGGCCTCGCTGCGCACAAAGCGGAGGATCTTATTTTCATCCAGTTTTTCGGCGATGGCGGGGGGTGTGAGCTGTGCCGCCACCTGACGCTCCCGCTCGGTGCGGACTGCATCCAGCACAGCGGCATCCTCCCCGCCCCGCACCGCCGCCAGCGCGGCGAAGTCGGCGTGCTCGAGAAAGGCGTGGAGGGCCGTGCCCATCTCGGCAGCGGTGAGGCCGTCCTTTGAGAGGAAGCCCGGGCGCTCGAGGGTGGTGCGCTCGGCGGCGTGGACAAGGCTGGTGACGCTGACCTTGGCGGGGATATTTGCCAGCGCCGCCGCCGGATACTGCCAGCCGAAGCCCTGCCGCAGCGTTTCCACAAGGGCAGGGTCGGCCTCGGGCTGAGGCGGCGCATTCTCCTCGGTGCGCGGCCCTGCGGGCGGGAGAGGGTCTGCCTGCACCGTGAGGGTGAGGGTGCTCCCGGTGTCCACAAAGGGCAGTTCAAGGTTCCCCGCAAGGCGGCGGAGCGGCCCGCCGTTCGGGTGGACGAGGAGGGCTGCCCGCAGCCAGTCAGCAAAGCTGCCCGCCTGCGCGTTCAGGGTCTGGCCCGCCCCGGCGGCAAGGAAGGCGGCGGCTTTGGCGAAGGGGTTGGACGTCCGGCCGATGCCCAGCGGGACGGTGAGGATGAGCTTGTCCTGCGCCCGGGTGAGCGCCACATACAAAAGCCGCATCTGCTCGCTGCGCAGTTCAGCGGCGTGGACAGTGGCGAGGGCGGTGTAGGCCGCCGTCCGATAAGACCCCTCGCCGCCCTCGGGACGGAGGCGGAGTCCCGCCCCGCAGACCCGGTGGAGCAGGACGGGCTGGCGAGTATCGGCGGCGTTGAACTGCCGGGCCGTGTCGGCCACGAAGACCACCGGGAACTGCAGGCCCTTGGAGCGATGGATGGTCATGATGGTGACGCAGCCGGGCCTTGCCCCGCCGGGGGTGGTCTCCTGCCCGGTGGAACCGGCCAGCGCGGCCGCGTCGATGGCCCGGACGAGGGCCGAGATGCCCCCCGCGCCCGCACCGGCGCAGAAAGCGGCAAACCTTCTTGCGTCCTCCCGGCGGCGCTGACCGTTCTCCATGGCACCGAGGGCGGCGAGGTAGCCGGTGGAGACGAAGATCTCCTCCAGCAGTTCCTCCACCGGCACGCTCCGGGCCATCCGGCGCAGGGCGGCGAGGCGCTGGTAAAAAGCCCCCACCCGGCGGGTGAAGTCATCCTCCGCCCCGCTGCGTGCAGCCTGCAATACCGCGCCATAGAGGCTGATGCGGGTGTGCTGGTCGGTGCTCTGCGCCCCTGCCCGGAGGCGGACGAGGTCGTCGTCGGTGAAGCCGAACATGGGGCCGAGCATAGCGGCAGCAAGGTAGATGTCCTGCGCGGGGTTGTCGATGACCCGCAGCAGGGCGATGAGGGGGCGGATGTGGGGTGCGTCCAAGAGGTTCTCCCGGGCGTCGGCGTAGACCGGGATGCCCCGGGCCGTCAGGGCCTCGGCGTAGGCCGGAAAGTCGCCGCGTGCTGCCAGCAGGACGCAGCAGTCCTCATACTGCACCGGGCGGGTGGTGCCGCCATCCCGCACCGGCTCTCCGGAGGACACCATCGTCTCGATGCGGTCGGCAATATAATTTGCATCCGTCTCGGCGGTGTCATCGGACAGGAAGCAGGCCTCCACGCTGCCCTCATACTCCCCCGGCGCACCGCAGACAAGGCGCTGGCCGTCGCCGTAGGCCGTATCGCCCAGCTGAGGGGTCATGAGCTGTTCGAAGAGGAAGTTGATGCCCGCCACCACCTGCGGGGCGGAGCGGAAGTTGGCGTCCAGCGCCAGCAGGGCGTTCCTGCCGGGGGTACCCTCTTCGGGGCGGGGGCGGGCCGCGCCGCCGGGCAGGGGCGGCCAGCTCTCCAGCTTCTCCCGGAAGATGGTGGGGTCGGCCTGCCGGAAGCGGTAGATGCTCTGCTTGAGGTCGCCCACGAGGAAGAGGTCGTCCCCTGCCGGGCTTGCGAGGCAGCGGTAAAGGGCATCCTGCAATGCATTGGTGTCCTGATATTCGTCCACCATGACGGCAGCATAGCCCTGTCGGATGCTCTGGCACAGCTCGGTGGGCTGGCCGTCCTCGTCCCGCAGGAGGCGAAGGGCCAGATGCTCGAAGTCGCTGAATTCCAGCAGCCGGCGCTCCCGCTTCCGGGCCGTAAAGCGGGCGTCGAAGTCCCGCACGGCGGCAAAAAGGGCGCGCAGGCGGGGTTCGGCGGCTCTCCGGTCCAGCTCAGCCTCGTCCAGACTACAGCTGATCAGATCTTCTATTTTTTCAAAGAGCTTCGCGGCCTCGTCGGCCCGGGTCTTGACAGCGTCCTTGTGCTCGCCGGTGAGCCGCTTTTTCATGTTCTTGAGGCCGGGGACCTGCTCCATGCCGAGGACGTAGGGCGTCAGCTTATCGTAGAGGGGCGTCCACTCCCCCGCCTCCGCCAGATGCTCCACCTCTCCCAGCAGGGCGGCGGCGCTCTCGAGCCGTTCCAGCGGCTCGGCGAACCGCTCATTCATGCCTGCCACAGCCTTTTCCTTGGCGGCAGGGGTCTTTTTGCTGGCCTCGGCGTCGGCCCGCGCGGTGACAAGGTCGGCCCGGCTGTCCTTCAATGCGGCGGACAGCAGCTCCCCCGCCGCCCGGGCCGACCGGGCGGCTTCGGCCAGCAGGATGTCGTGCCAGCAGGTGCGGACGAAGCCGTTCTCGTCCTGCCATGGGGCCAGCATCTCGTCCAGCTTCCTGCCGTAGTCGGGCAGGGCGCGGAGGAAGTCATAGACCTGCAGGACGGCCTCCCCCGCCGCGCTGTCGGTACGGCCCTTGCCGTAAAGGTCGGCGAAGGCACAGAAATCCGCGTTCAGATAGGCCGCTTCCAGCGTCTCGGCGAGGGCCGCAGTGCGCAGCGTCTCCACGCTGCCGGGGTCGGCGGGGGTAAAATCGGGCGGGATGTCCAGCGCCTGAAAGTGCTTGCGGAGCAGGTCGAGGCAGAAGGCGTCAATGGTACAGATGGGGGCACGCTGCAAAAGCATCCGCTGGCGGCGGAGGGCCGTGTTGGACGGCTCGGCCTGACTGCGGCGGAGCAGCGCCTGCCCGATGCGGGCGCGAAGCTCGGCGGCGGCGGCATTGGTAAAGGTGACGATGAGGAGCCGGTCGGCGTCCACGGGGTGCTCCGGGTCGGTGATGAGCCGGACGGCCCGCTCCGTCAGCACGGCGGTCTTACCGCTGCCCGCGGCGGCGCTCACCAGCAGCGCACCGCCCCGGTCGTCGATGGCGGCACGCTGGGCCGGGGTCCATTTTGTCTCGCTCACGGGTCTTTTTCCTCCTTCTTATCGGGGTCTTCGGATGGCTCAAAGGGCTTTGCGGGGGCGTCGAGGGCGCGCTCTCCCACGCCGTCCTCGTGGCAGCAGATGAAGCCGTAATCGCACCACCGGCAGGGGCTTCGGCCCGTGACCAGCGGCTCGGCGGCGATGCAGCCGCTGTAGAGCTGCTCGCCCATCCGGGTGACGAGGTCGTCAAGGTGGAGCTGGATGCGGGAGAGCTTGGCCTTGTCGGCCCGCTTGTCCTTCTGGTAGGGGCTGGGTTCGCCGCCCCGGAAGCTGAAGGGCAGATACCGCCCCGTCTCCTCGGCGTCCATGGCGTCGAAGACCTTTCGCTCGTCCCGCACGAGGCCGTCCAGCTTGTAGTCCATGGTCTGGGCGGCCTTGTCCCGGGTGGTGGTCTCGGGGGCGGGGTCGGCCAGCAGATACAAAACGCCCGCCGGTTCGGCCCCGGTGAAGCGTCCGCCCGCGTCCCGGGTCAGGCTGAACAGATAGAGCAGCATCTGGCAGTCGAGGCCGCAGTAGACCTCCCGGAGGTCCAGCTTCTTCGAGCCGGTCTTGTAGTCCACCACCCGCACCCAGCGGGTGCCGTCGTCCTCGATCCACTCGTCGGCACGGTCCACCGTGCCGATGAGCTGCACCGTCCGCCCGTCGGAGAGGCGGTAGGTCTGGCCCCGGACGGCGTCCTCGCCGGGGCCGATCTTCAGCTCACAGGCCACGGGGCGGAAGCTGGACTGGCGCTGCTCGTCCCGCAGGTAGCACAGCAGGCCTGCCATGCTCTTTTTCAGGCGGGAGAGCAGGTAGGCGAAGCGGGCCGTGTCCTCGGGGAGGTAGCGCTTTGCGTACTCGTCCACCAGCAGCCCGGCCAGCACTGCCATGGCCTCGTCGTCGAGGTCGAGGAAGGGCTTCAGGCCCGCGCAGGGGTTGTCAGGGCCGGGATGGGGGTCGAGGGCCATCTGGAGCACCCAGTGCATGAGGGTGCCGCTCTGGTCGGCGGAGAGCTCGGCCCGCCTGCGGGGACGGAGGCCCAGAACATATTGCAGAAAATAGCCGTACCGGCAGGTGTAATATTTTTCCAGCTGGCTGGGCGAAATACGCAGACGCCGCCCCAACAGGGTCTCGAGGGCCTCAAGGTCGCTGACCTGACGGGGGGCGCGGCCCGCCATCCGGCGCAGGAGGGCGAGCCCCTCCGGCTCGGCTGCACCGGGAGCACAGAGGGCCTCGGTGAGGCTGGCCCGTTCGGTGTCCGTCAGGGGCCAGCCGCCGCCCAGCACATCGAGGCCGTCGGCGGGGGTGGCGGCGAGGTCGGGCAGCTCCAGCGCCGGGGGCTGGGGTTCCAGTGCCTCCACGATGGGTTCCAGCGCTGCGCAGAGGGTCAGGCCCTGCCCCTTGGGCCAGCTCATCCACAGCCCCTTGGACGGGGCGGTGAGGGCCTTGTAAAAGCAGACCTGCTCCCGCACCACGCGGTTCTCAAAGCAGTCCGGCAGGTCGATCTGCTGGGCCATCAGGGCGTCGCGGTCGGCGTGGGTCAGCAGCCCCGCCTCGCTGGGGGCCGTGGGGAACTCGCCCTCGGCCAGCCCCAGCACGAAAACGTGATCGGGCTCGTCCAGCCGCATCTTGCCCGCGCTGGCCAGCACCACGGCGTCCAGCGTCTGCGGGATGTGGCCGAGGTCCGACGAGCGGAGCAGCAGCCCGAACAGATCCTCGTACTCGCCCACGGTCACGGTCTGTTCGCCCAGCAGCTGCGCCATCTGGTCCAGAAGCGCCATGACCACGTTCCACTCGCGGGCGGCTTCCTCCGCCGCCGGGATGCCCCGCTCGGCGCGGATGGCCTCCACCTGTGCGGCTTGCTGCTCCTCCGCGCCCAGCTCCTTCAGGCAGAAATAGACCGCCCGGCTGATGGCCTCGGCGTTGGCGTTCCGCACCTTGCTCCGCAGCGCGTCGGTGGCGTTCACCAGCAGGGCGCGGGCCTTTTCCGCCATGGCCAGATCGGCATTGTCCTCCTCGGTGGGGGTGATGTCGCCGAAACCTTTCGGGTTGTTCTGAAATTCCGCCCGCCATGCCGCCGCATTCGGCGACCATGTATAGGCGTAATTTTCCAGTGCGCAGACCTCTTCCTCGGTCAGGGCGCAAAGACCCGTTTTGGCGAGGGTGGTCAGATGTTCGGTCAAGTCGGCCCCGCGGGCCAGCGCCAGCAGCGCCTTGACCGCCGTGGCCGGGGCGCTGAACTCCGGGGTGGTGGGCTCGTCGCAGTAGAGCGGGATGTCCGCCATCCGGAACTCGTACCGTACCGCCGCGCGGTATTTTGCGATGTCGCGGCAGACCACCGCGATCTTCCCACAGCGGACCCCCTGCCGCATCAGGCGGCGGATGGCCCCGGCGGCGGCGCGGGCTTCTTCCTCCCGGCTGGGGGCGGCAAAGAGCCGCACTTCGTCCGCCGGGGCATCCAACGGCGGGCAGACCCCTGTTTCCAGCAGCTCCGTCACCGCCGCAAGGCCGGGGGCGGCGGCATGGCGCAGATCCCGCCGCAGCAGTTCAGGAGCGGCCACCTCGGCCCCGTTTTTCCGGGCCAGTTGGCGGAGCTGCACAGCCACCTGCTTTGCGCCGGAGAAAAGGCTCACGTCACCGGGGAGGAGGGGCGCGCCGTCGTCGCAGAGGGCCACGGTCACGCAGGGCAGCGCAGCCAGCATGGCCCCCAGCAGCCGCTTTTTGGGCGCGTTAAAGGTATCGAACTCGTCGATGAACACTTCCCGCCCCCGCAGAAATCCCGGCACCTCTCCCCCCGCCAGCGCCTCTTCGAGCCGGGCACCGGCCAGTTCCAGCCGGTCGGCGGGGTCCATGCCGCTGCGGAACAGCAGCGTCTCGTAGCCTTGGAAGATCAGCGCCAATTCGCTCAGCTTGCCGCTCTCGGCCCCGCAGCTCTTGGCCAGCTCCGCCAGCCGGGTGCCGGACAGGCCCGCGCTCTTCAGCTCGTCGATGGTCTCGGCCGCCATCTGGCAGAAAGCCGCACTCCGGCGGTGGCGGTAGTAATAGCGGACATTGTCCTGCAATTCTTCCAGTGCGCGGCGCACCAGCACGGCCCGCCCCGCGTCGGAGAGGGTCTGCACGGCGCTGCCGCCCTCGGCGGACAAAATCTTCTCGGCAAGGCTCGTGAAGGAAAAGCTCTCCACCATGCCGGACAGCGCATCCCCCAATTCGCGGTAGATGCGCCCCTCGGTGGAGGACGTGAACTGCTCCGGCACCAGCAGGATGCTCTTTTGCCCCGCCTCGGCGCGGGTGCGGATGCGGTGATACAGCAGCGTCGTCTTGCCGCTGCCGGAACCGCCTAGGATCAATTTTAACATAACGGCATCTCCTCGGTCAGCGGCCTCGCCCTCTCAGTCACGCTTCGCGTGCCAGTCGTCCACCCTCTGTCGCATATGCGACATCTCCCTCCGACCGGAGGGAGTCTTTCCCAAAGTGGGCGCTTTTGACAGATCGGTTCACTCCTGCTGACTGCTTGGGTCTGCGCTTGCGTAAAAGCGCGGGCCCTGCGTTCATTGGTAGCCTTTATTGTACCACAAAATTGCAAGAACATCTATTCTGTGTTACACTAAGCAAAGATGCAAACAGAAAGGGGATCCCCATGAAAATACTCGCTGTCGATTACGGGGACAGCCGCACCGGCCTTGCCACCTGCGATGTCACCGAATTTCTGACCACCGCCATCACGCCCCAGATCACGGAAAAAGGCCGCCCGAAAGTGGCGGCCAAGGTCTGCGAAACAGCAAAAAATATTCAGGCAGAGCTCATCGTCATCGGTCTGCCGCTGAACATGGACGGCACCGAGGGCGAGCGGGCCCAGAAGAGCCGGAAGCTGGCAAAGACGATCCAGATCTGGAGCGGGCTGCCCGTCCGGATGTGGGACGAGCGCCAGTCCACCTGCGAAGCCGCCGACATCCTCTCCGAGGCCGGCACCTTCGGCACCAAGCGGAAAGAGATCTTGGATTCCGTCAGCGCCACGGTCATCTTAGAGGATTACCTTGCATGGCGCAAAGAGCACCCCGGCGAGATCTGAGCAGCAAAAAGGCTCCCACTGCCACGGGAGCCTTTTTGCGTTTTCTTTTTTACGGATACGTCTCAATGCTGACGCTGTGGATGGTGATGGCCTCGGTGGGCTTCTGGTTCTCGTCCACAGCGGCCTGAGCGATGGCGTCCACCACGTCCATGCCCTCATACACCTGCCCGAACACGGTGTCGGTGTAGTCGAGGTAAGGGGCGCCGCCCGCCGTCTGGTAGGCCGCCACGACTTCGGCGCGGTAACCGGCGGCGTTCATCTGGTCCACCAGCTCCTGCGTGACGGAGGCCGAGCCGGGCAGCGTTTCCATCACATAGAAGACGCTGGCACACTGGCCGGAAGAATCCGTGGCGGCGCAGAGTGCACCGGAATAGTGGTGCAGCTGGTCGGTGGCTTCCACCGGGTAGCGGCTGCCGTTCCAGATGGTCGCGCCCCTGCCGTCGGCCCCCTGCCCGGCTTCCACGAGGAACTCGTTCTCGGCGCGGGAGACGGTCAGGCCGTTGTAGTAGCCCGCCTGTACGAGGCCGAGGAAGTTATCGCATGCCTGCGGAGCCAGCGTCGGGAAGAGCACCGCCTTGAACACGCCCGCCGAGGTATCGAACACGGCCACCGTGTCCCCCGCCGCCGGGTGGGCGAACTGGGTTTCGGCAGATTCCACCGCCGGGCGGGAGATGGTCTTCGTGCCCGACGCGCTGCCGCTGAGCTTTTCCTTCAGCGAGCAGCCCGTCAGCGCAAGGCAGCTCAGGAGCGCCAGCACCGCCAGCGCCTTTTTATAAAAACGATTCATAACTCTGACCTCTCGGTGAATAGGATGGGAATATACACAGAGTTTAGTATATCATATTTCCCCGGCGGAATCGAGAGGAAAATGGGTGAAAATTTGCCAGCAGATTTCTGTGCGAAAAACATCTTGACGAGCGGGCAAAAAAACGCTACACTATAAGCACAGCCGGGGGCTGCGGGAGCGCAGAGCTTCCCCCGCTATGGATCACTTTTATTTTCTTTTACAGGAGAACGTATCTTATGGCAGAAGAGATCAAGAACCCGAACGCCGAAGAGGAGTATCAGCCCGACCTGATGACCCTTGAGGACGAGGACGGCAACGAAGTCACTTTTGAGGTGATCGACGCGCTGGACCATAAGGGCGTGCACTATATGGCCGTCGTGGAATACGCCGAGGACGAAGAAGACGTCAACGAGGATGCGCAGCTGGTCATCCTGAGCGTCGGCGAGGACAGCGAGGGCGAATATCTGGATGTCGTGGAAGACGACGAGACCCTGCTGGAAGTGAGCAAGCTGTTCGAAAAGCGGCTCAGCGACCAGTTCGAGATCGAGTAAATTTTCCAGACGATTGACCCGTGCAAGACTTCCTGCCCGGCTCGAATTGTTGCGGTTTATATGATCCTACTAATCATTCAACGGGAGCCCGGCGTTCGCCGGCGGATTGCAGACCTCCCCGCTGTGGGTTCGACCCCAGAGGCTCGATGAGGAAGCGCGAATCCGGAGACAGGGCACCCACCTGTCCGTAAGGGTAGGTTTGATTGCCGCAGACGACCGGGCGGGATCTTTTTATAGGGACTCATCCACCACTGTCCTCTGCCAAGAGGAACGTGTGTGGATTTTTTTATATCTGAAAGGATGTGCATTGCGGCATGAAGTCTGAGCATCTGGTGGGGACGAGCATCCCCCGCTTTACCTACGACACCCCCACGGTGCCGGAAAACGATTTTTACGGGCTCTGTGAGGGCGGACGGCCCCTGTGCATGATCTTCCTGCCGGGGTTCGATCATCCCGTGAGCCGCGAGTACATCACCCGCTATCTGAAGACCCTGCCCTCCCTGAAGGGGGCGCGGCTGGCCTGCGTGGTGCGGTCCAGCGCTCAGGCCGTGGCCGCCGCCACCCGTGGGTCGGATTTTCCCTTCCCCGTCATCTGCGACGGGCCGGGCGTGCTCTACGGCTACCTCGGCGTCGAGCAGACCCGCGGTCTGCTGAGCTGGAGCTTTGCGGCTCAAAAAATTTACAAAGCCGCCAAGGATGCGGGCTACCATTACGACAAAGCCGCCCCGCAGATCCTGCCCCTGACGCTGGTGGTGGGCCATAAGGGCAAGATCTTGTTCACCCACTCCGGCCGCAGCCAGACCGACCTGCCGGAGGACTGCGCCGCCATCGCCGAGATCGTCAAGGCCGTGGAAGCAGCCACCGTACAGGCCCACGCCGATGCGAACCCCCACTGCTCGGACGAGACCCTCACCCTGCCCGACCTCATGGGCTGGGACGACTGATGAATAACCCCCTTTCCCTTGGGCAAAACTACCCAAAAGAAAGGGGGTCTTTTTGTGCAGACCTTTTATAAAGTATGCCTGATCCTGATGATCATCGGCGGCATCAACTGGGGGCTGGTCGGCTTGTTCCAGTTTGATTTTGTCGGCTGGCTACTGGGCGGCAGCAGTTCCATCTGGTCCCGCATCGTATTTACAGTCGTCGGCATTGCCGCTGTCTGCGGCATTCCGGGCCTGTTTGCAGACGAAGAGACATAAATAAAAAAAGCTGTTGCATCACTCCTTCCGTCATCGCTTACCGTTACGCCAAGGCTCCCTCCGAGAGGGAGCTGGCACGGCAAAGCCGTGACTGAGGGAGTCGGCAGCAGCTTTTTTATTGTATTATAAGATCCACTTCGGGGCCGCGACCCGTGCGCCGCCCTTGTCGGGCTGGGCCACATAGACCTGCGGCCAGCGGGTTTTCAGAGCCTCGGCGGCTTTGCGGGCGTCGGCTTCCTGCTCGAAAATGCCGAACACCGCCGCGCCGCTGCCGGTCATCAAAGCCGTCACCGCCCCGTGAAGGCGCAGCGCCGCTTTGATGGCCTCGTTATCCTTGGCACCGCTGCACTCTTCCAGCGCGTTGCCCGCAGCGGCGCAGACCCCGGCCAAGTCCTCGGCGCGGATGGCGGCTTCCTGCGCTTCGCAGTCGGGGTGACGGCTGCTGCCGACCTTGTCATAAGCCGCAAAGGCTTCCGGGGTGGAAACGCCGTAGTCCGGCATGACCACCGTGAACCAGCAGTCCGGGCAGGGCGGCAGGGCTTTCATCACATCGCCCACGCCCTGCACCCGGCAGGTGCCGCCCATCAGCGCAAAGGGCACATCCGCGCCCACCTTGGCCCCCAGCGCGCAGAGCTCGCTCATGGAAAGGCGTGCCCTGTACAGCGCATTCAGACCCACGAGGACGGCTGCAGCGTCCGCGCTGCCGCCCGCCATCCCGGCCCGCACCGGGATGTTCTTATACACGGTGATATCCACGCCCGCCAGCAGCCCGGTGTACCGGAAAAAAGCGATGGCTGCCTTGATGGCGGTGTTGCTGTCGTTGGCAGCCACGGGGCTGCCGGGCAGGGTCAGGTTCAGGCCGTTGCTGCGGGTCAGCACGACCTTTTCATACAGCGTGATGGCCTGCATGGTCATATCCAGATCATGATAGCCGTTGGGCAGAGTGCCCACCACGTCCAGCGCAAGGTTCAGCTTGGCCGGGGCCAGAACCGTCACACGATTCAACTTTGCCATTTCAAACTCCTTCTCATCCGTTCGCGCGGATGCCGTTGTCCTGCAAAAAGGCACGGATGCGCTTCATCGCCTCGGTCAGATGCTCCACCGAGTAGGCGTAGGACACCCGGCAGTACCCCTCGCCGGAGGCACCGAAGGCGTCGCCGGGCACGAGGGCCACATGTTTCTGCTCCAAGAGCTTGGTGCAGAACTCCTGACTCGTCATGCCGGTGGACTTGATGCAGGGGAAGGCATAGAACGCGCCCCGCGGCTCGAAGCAGGTCAGGCCCATCTCGTTGAAGGTACGCACCACCAGACGGCGGCGCATGTTGTACTCGTCCCGCATCCGGTCGATCTCGCCGTCGCAGTCCCGCAAGGCGGTGATGGCGGCGTACTGGCTGGTGGTGGGGGCGCTCATGATGGCGCTCTGGTGGATCTTGGTCATGATCTTGATGATGGGCGCGGGGCCGCAGGCATAGCCCAGCCGCCAGCCCGTCATGGCATAGCTCTTGGAGAAGCCATTGACCACGATGGTCCGCTCCGCCATATCCGGCAGGGACGCAATGGAGACGTGGGGCCGCAGGCCATAGTTGAGCTCCGCGTAAATTTCATCGGAAAGCACCATGATGTTGGTGCCCCGCAGCACCTCCGCAACGGCCTCCAAGTCTTCCCGCTCCATCACGGCACCCGTGGGGTTATTCGGATACGGGAAAATAAGCACCTTCGTCTTGTCCGTAATGGCTGCCTCCAGCTCCTCTGCTGTCAGGCGGAATTCATTTTCTTCCTTCAATTCAATAATCACCGGCACTGCATCTGCAAGAACCGCACAGGGTTCATAGGATACGTAGCTGGGCTGGGGGATCAGGACTTCATCTCCCTGATCCAGCATTGCACGCAGTGCCACATCGATTCCTTCACTTCCTCCGACCGTCACCATGATCTCATGATCCGGGTCATATTCTACATGTATCTTACGTTCCAGATATTTGCTGATCTCGATCTTCAGATCTTTAAGACCTGCATTCGATGTATAGAAAGTCTTGCCCTGTTCCAGGGTGTAGATACCTTCCTCTCTGATTCTCCATGGTGTGTCAAAATCAGGTTCTCCTACACCAAGGGATATTGCGTCCGGCATCTCACTTACCAGGTCAAAGAATTTACGGATTCCAGATGGTTCGATGCCTGTGATTTTCTTAGATAATGGATTTCTCATCATGGTGTTACAAGCATCCTTTCTGTTTTTTTCTGTCCGAACATGATTGTTCCGTGATCCTTATATTTCTTCAGTACGAACTGTGTGCTGGTTCCTGTGACATCTTCGATC
>ERZ827156.4015-NODE-4015-length-12438-cov-4.070338_pt1 | contig 12438 bp, 10 predicted proteins | sample MGYA00519919_ERZ827156 | MGnify/ENA primary metagenome ERZ827156 (study PRJEB31778, sample SAMEA3449269) | human gut metagenome | biome: human gut; feature: human-associated habitat; material: faeces | place: United Kingdom | collected 2010/2012 ... | reverse complement strand
CCACCACCCACTCAATGCATGCCACCCCCACCACCCACTCAATGCATACCACTCCCTCCCTTCACGACATCCACTCACCACTCACCCCGTCCCGTCGCACCTCGCACTCACCGCCCACACTCCACCTCAACACCACCACCGCAGAGGAAGCCAGTCTGCTCCGCAGCTATCAGCTCCACGCCTCGCCCACACTTCTCGCCTCGCCCACCACGCGCTGTTGCATTCCCAGACGCGCCGCCGCTCCGCGCACCGACCTCACGGAGAACGCGCAGCGGCAGCAGATGCACGACCGCGCGGAACAGCTCTGCGCCGTGCTGGCGTTGCATCCCAACTGCGCTGTCGACGGCGTGTTCACCGTAACGCCCATAAGACCCAGTCACGCATAGGACGCGCCCGTGCTGTCCTGCACGCCGCTGCACGCGGTGCTGGCGCGCGTGTGGTGCGCGCTGATGCTCTCACAGTCGCTGGTGGTGTTCTGCTCCGATGCACACCTTCTCTCCGATGTGATGCTCTCCCTCCGGTCGCTCGTCGCCCCGCTGCAGCCGCTCCACGACTTCCGCCCCTTCTTCACCGTCTACGACAGGGACTATGCCGCCATCGCTGCTGCTGCTGCCGCGCACACGCTCCCCACGCCGCTGCTCGCCGGCACGAACGATCCCTTTGTAGCGGAGACGCTGGGCGTTGCCATGGACGTGCTCGTCGTGCCCGCCGAGCCTATGGAGCCAACAGCACCTGGCGAGTCTGCCGAGCCAATCTCACCTACCAAGCAGTCACTCGCCGATCACGCCAACTCGCCGTTCACCACACCCGCAGACTCTGCAGCCGGCGGAGTGGTGGAGTTCACGTCGGTGGGCGCGTTGAAGCGTCTGGTGGGTGGCGTGGCGGGCTGCTGGTACGTGGAGCAGGAGCCGCTGAAGCCGGAGGCGTTCCTGGAGCGGTTCACGGCGGACGTGGAGGCGATCCTGTTCCGCGGGAATCGTGAGCGAGTGGCGGGAGAGTGAAGGGTAGTGGAGGCGACGACGGACGCGTGGTCGGTGAAGAACACGCTACTGCACGGCGTGCTGCAGACCTTCACGTGCAACTTCCTGGCGCCCTTCCGACAATGTCTCGAAGCGCTCTACGAGGAGGCTGTGGTTCCGAAACGTGGGGGCGGTGGGGGGCGGTGAGGCGTAGACCCGTACGCGACGGTGTCGGAGCAGCTGGGCGAGGTGGACGTGTGGCTGGTGGAGGACGCGGTGCACCGGCACCCGGAGTGGCTGAAGTACCCGTTTCGCGACGGCACGGCGACGGACTTCATCTACCGCTTTGCGCGCACGGCGCAGGCGGAGTGGCTGTTGGCGGAGCTGAGGCAACGGGTGCGTGCGGAGCTGCAGACGCGCGAGGAGGCGTGGCGCGAGCGGGTGAGTCGAGATGAACTGATGCGCGTGCTTCCGAGGGGGGAGCAGGAGAGGTACGCGATTCTGCAGCGGATCCATCGAGTGCGTGCGAAACGGGGGAGTAACGAGTAGGTAATCCAACGAACGAAGGGCGGCATTCCTCCCTACCTCGCATCGCATATCCAATGGATTCAGTCCTCGTTGAAATGAACTGTTTGTTGGCCACTTCTCTCGCCTATGCCATCATTGGATGGAGGAGCGAAAGACGCGCATCCTGCTTCCAGGCTGTTTAAACGCCCTTCCCTTTTCAAACTGTCGCTTTTGGAGTGAAACACTCCTGATGGCACGTGAATCGAAAGAAGTGGGAAGGGTGGGCTGAGAAATCGGGCGTTTTTGCGGAGGATCGCCAGAAAGACGTTTCAACACAAACATGTCGGCGTATCCATATCAGTATGCACAGGGATCGGCGTATGGCTATGCACAGCCCCCTGCTCCTGCTCGAACGGCATATCCGCCCGTCCTGCCCCAAACGCTGAATCCTTCTGCTGCCTATGCTCAACCCCCCACTACGACACCGACGATGGGAGCGGGCACCTACACATCGACATATAATCCTTACGACAAGAACTACTACCAGTCTTCTGCCCCCGTTGTGCCCACGCCGTATGTACCGTAATGACTGTCGGATGAGGATAAGACGTAGACCATCCACTTCTAACACGGTCGCTCCTCCGTCTGTGGGATTCCTGTGAGGTGGTGATCCGTAGTCATCGGGAGTCACGCTGAACAACGCTTTTCTCTGCCCGTCTTCAGTTAAGACGCTGGAATGCGCCACAATGGAGGTAGGCATCGGCGGTGGGGCGTTCCTTGAAGGACAACAGCGACCTGAACAAGGTCATTCACTCCGCAGACGGTGTTCTTCGTTGGAGCGTGGCGTGTGGATCATGCGTAGAGGCGAGTCGTGAAATCATCCTGTATCTGTGTTTGTTGAAGAAAGAAAGACACGACCCTTAGTTGGTCAGCTTCGCAGGACCAAAGGCGTTGGCCGTCTCCTCCAATCCCTTGAAGTACTTCACCGTCTTCACGCGGAGCTCCAGCGTGGCGTCGTCGTCGCAGACGATCATGGCGTTCTTGTGCATCTGCAGGCTGGAAACCGTCCACATGTGGTTCACGCCCTCCTCCACGCACTTGGCCAGAGCGAACGCCTTGTGGGCGCCGTTGATGATGATGATCACCTCGCGAGCGTCCAGGATGGTGCCGACACCCACGGTCAGCGCCGTCTTGGGCACCTTGTTGATGTCGTTGTCGAAGAAACGGCTGTTCGCCACAATAGTGTCGTACGCCTACGCTAAGAATGGAGGGCGGAAAGCGTACCAGCGTCTTCACACGGGTACGAGAGCTGAGAGAGGAGCCGGGCTCGTTGAAGGCGATGTGGCCGTCAGGACCAATACCACCGAGGAAGAGTTCGATCCCTCCGTAACGCTTAATCTCGGCTTCGTAGTTGGCGCACTCGACGAGGAGATCAGGGGCGTTTCCATTGAGAATATGAATATTCTGAGGACTAGACGTGAGACCGACATCATACCCTTACGGGATATCAATGTGCTGGAAAAGATATCTGTACATGAAGGAGTGATAGCTCTGGGGGTGGTCCACAGGGAGGTTGACGTACTCGTCCATGTTGAAGGTCACCACGTTCTTGAAGGAGATCTTCTTGTCCTTGTACGCCTGCACCAGTCTCTTATACACGCCGATCGGAGAGGATCCAGTGGGCAGTCCTACGAATCATCCGGAATGAGGAGGATAACCCAGGACAAAAGGTCTCTCGGGAGTGGGGTTGAACTTGTTGATGCGGTCGATCACATAGTTAGCAACGTACTCGCAGAGAAAATCGTAGTTCTCCTTAATGACAAGACGCATAGTTGAGTTGAAAGGAATAATGACAATCAAGAGCCCCCTCCCGCCGCACAGTGGCGGAACGCTAGACGACATACACTTTGGCAGTGACTCATCAAACAAATGAAGAACAGGGTCATTGCAGCGGAAAATGCATGACGATCCAGAGGGCAGTTGGTTGGTTTGTCGATCGCAACGACGAGAAATGCATACTGTTTCTGTGTTGCCTCTTGTTGCTATCGTTTTGAGCGGATCATGGAATGTCTGATAGAAGGAGCGATGATTCCGATCATGACAAGCGCCCTGAATTGTCTAGCGCGGGTCTTTTCATCGCCTTTCTTTCACGGGTAGATCAACGGGGATTTTGTGATCCAATGCACGGAGAGTGGAATTTCGCTCCAGGCGACCGGAATTGCGCAGCAATCGTTCCTCCAGATTTCCTTTGACAAGGGGACGTTTTCCAAGTATATGTACTCGTACTGATGACGGAATAAGGGCTAGATACAGCGAATCGGTGAACTATGGAATCAACTCCAAAGCGATTCTCTCCGTGTTCAAGGACGTGAAGCACATTTTGAATATCACGATGAAAGTGCGTGTGAGTGGGTGTGAGTGATCTGTAGGTTGAACATGTGGATATCGAGTACACGCTCTCCTTTGAGATTCTGTGCAATCACCAGATTCGCAAGGTCTATCGCATTCGTCTCTTTGAGGCGAATCCTTCGTCTGTGAGCTCGAACGCGAGCACTGCCGTGAATACGATTTCGATCCGTCCTGCGTTGCTACAGAAGGGAATTCAGTACCTGCAGACGCGTGATGAAATCCTGATGAAGGTGTTGAATAACGCGGTGTCGGTGGAAACGATTCCCCAGGAGGGAGAGGTGCGCACGGTTAGCAATCTGAATACCGGCGACATGGACGAATTCACCATCCAAGCGCCGACCTCTCTGCGTTTCTTCATAACCGTAGTTCCTTTCATTCTAATTAATCACAGGGACTCCTTTCGGTCCTTCAGTTTGCGCAGGTCATCGCCATCTCCCTCATCCAGTGTCAGTTCGGCGAGGGTGGTTCCATCCTGCGCGTCCAACCGAAGCCAGGCTGCGAGCACGCCGGCGTCGCTTTCTCCTTCTGGCTGATGACATCCACGGAGGACAGCACGTAGGGGTCTGTAGCGGGCTGCACGTGTAGCGACAACGCGGAGAGCATCCACGACAGCATCACACAGCAGAATGAGGTGAGGAGTGCCATGCCAATTCCTTCCGTGCCAACTCCTTTTACACAACAGCCGACTCCTATTACACAACAGCCGACTCCTTTTACACAACAACACCCTGAACCCATGAAGCGACCTCCTCCTGTGAATGATGAAGATAATGACGATGAGTTCTGGAAGCGAGTAGGATGTGTGCCACTGCGCTCACGTGTAGAGGAAAGATGACGAAGAGGAATGGTACTCTCCTGTTTGTAGTAAACACAACCAACTACGGGAATGCATGTATGCAAGGATGTGTGGAATATGGACTTTGGAAAGGGGGTCGATGAAGAGCGACTCGAGCTCCTCTTCCTTCACCCACTTCCTACTCCGATTCTCGCTCTCCGGCCACCAGTCATAGATCTTTGTGCATTCCATCGGGTAGAGCGTCCAGAGGACGGGCTTCTTGAGCTTGTTTTGATATGTTACAGTTGAGATGCTTTCGCCAATGTCCCCTTCCACCTACAAATGACAAAACGAATGTATTGATTACACCCGCTTCTTCAAAGGTTTCTCGCTTTGCGGCTTCGAGGGCCGTTTCGTCCGATTCCCACCCCCCTTTTGGCAGAACCCACTTTCCCTTGGTGTGATGGGACGAAACCATCAAGATCGAGTTATCCTTAATTACGGCACAGCTAACGGGTGATTCGAGCCCGTGATTCTCACCCCACGACAAGTCGCGTTTCTCCATCGTACCGCTGCTTCTCTCTTCCTTCTCGTGCTTTTAGACAGGGATATTCATTCATTTTCTATCTCTGAAGAGGGAGTTTCATTATGAATCTTCTTCCTTTCGGAGATAGGGGAAGGGATGATGTGTGATATGAGTGTGTAATCTGAAGGCGAGTGGTATCAACCCTTCATCTACGCGAAGTCGTGGAGAATTGTGTTGAATCGTCCTTGAAGCTCGAATAACGCTGATTTGGCTTACAATCAATGCTACATGAGGATATCCGAAGGTGGGCGTCTTTCACCTGATCACTGAAATGATGAATCATAGGGATGGAAACAAACACACCAATGCAAGTAGGAATAAAACTGCATCGTTTCTTCAATGTCCTCCTTTGGATGCATTACAACATAGCGCAGGCAATCTTGCTTATTTGTACATCCCTTCCGGGTCAGCCAAAATGGACCGTGCGTACAGGGGACACCGAGCATGATCATCCCCTTTCCCACGCTCATATCCTCGTTATGAGCGATAAAGGACAGTTATCGCGTTGCAATATCCTTCTCAAGGGAAAAGTGCGTGTGAGAAGCTGGATCTGTTCCTGCACGTATTCAGGATGGGAAGATACAAAGTGATTCAGATTCTTCACTAAACCAGAACGATCTGCTTACAGCAGTCATTACGGGTGTGGTTCAGACTAGTCTCACTCGCCTTATCCGATTAACAGAAGTCATGCCTATGAAATAGTGAAATCCTTGTTATGCTGATTTTGCTATCAAACGAAGAGAATGAGCCTGATGATTGCCTAAGTGTATGCTGTGTTAACGACTTTCGTTTGTTCTTACGAATGCTGTTTGTGACATGTTGGAATGCTCATTTCCTGCCCACAGAGGGTTTATGCCGTTTTGGCGATCCGTCTCCTGTTTATCCTCCACAAACTCCATTTCATCCCTCTCCAAGCATTACCGACAGATTGAATCTATGCGCAAATGAAACCCCCTCTCCCCTCCCAATGTCGTGTTTGAAGGCCTCGATTTTGCATTAGTATTCAAAATGAAATGTCGGTCCTATGTGAAATCCTATTCTCCCTATGGAAGACGCTGCTTTCCGTGTTTGCGTTCCTGTTGACGATGGTGCTGAGCCAGTTTGAGGAAATGAAGAGAATCCGGTCCTCCTATGTATTCTTTGTTGAATACTCCTCTCCTAGAACCATCGCTTGCTGTCCGTGTACGAGGACAGGAGGAAGAGCATAGCCACCATTCAGAACGACGGAGTTGCGAACGTGGCGTCGGTTCCCAACTGCCCCGTTCCCACGTCCAACCCGCAGTCGCTGCTGAAGTACGGCTTGTGGCTGGGCGTCTCCTATTCCTTGTGCGTATCGTCGAACAGTCACAATAACAAAGAGGATTGCGAGGGACGCATCCAGACGCTGACCGACGCCGATTTCCGTCGCGTGGCCTACTTCACCTTCCCCTCCTTCATCACGATGTCGTCCCACTGCCGCGCGCAGGGCGCCACGGTGCGGAACGAGTCCTCCTTCGTCTTCCGCGTGAAGGCCTACTGCCCCACCTGCTTTGCCTATTACCGCGAGCAGTGCGGCATTCCCTCCCAGCGCGTTCTCGCCTTCCTAGACGCCTACTGGCTGGGCGGCGATGTGGCGCTCCACCCGTTCGAGGTGGTGTCACTGACGGTGCGCGAGAAGGCGCGCGTGGTCGAGTTGTTGAAGTCGTTCATTGCCGTGGGAGCTGTGTTTGTTGTTGAGGGTAGTACCGACGCTTCCACAGGGCGTGCTACTTCTCGCGGTTCTGCTGCCTGTTTCGAGTGGTGGTGCCTGCCGCGCGCTTCAAGGGGTACTGCTGTGTGATTGAAACGCCGATTGCCATGAAGGGCGCCATTCAGAGAGACGTGTGTCTGAGCGATGGAGAGACGGTGCGCGAGTGGCTGAGCGAGTTTGTGAGCATGAAGGAGGATCAGCGCATCGATGTCTTCAATGCGCTGCAGGAGAGTGTGTATTTCCTTTCCCTGCTGCGCGTACTGGACTACGAGATTCACTTCACGATGATGAAGGGAGGAAGCATCGTCATTTCCTTCTCACATACATATCACGTGCTGTCTAGCGCAATTCGACTCTTTCCCTGCTCTTGGGTCCATGTTTGGAGGGAGGGGTGAGGTGTAGACGAAATCGAGGGCATTCAAGCAACGGATGCTGCAGAGAATCTCCGAGTTTGTGTTGGGGAATCGTTCCTTGCTGTTCGGTGTTTGTTTGCTTGATTCATTCAATTGTCGTCACAGCCAAGAAAATGAATCGTTCGTTGTTGTTATTCGATTCTAAATCTTCTAGCACTAACAAATGACCAAATACGCAGCGCCATTCTGCAAATCGGCTATACAGAAGCTGCCCATGCAGAAGCAAAGGGGATCCGCACGATTCTATACGAGAAGCCCCACGAACTGGAGAGAATGGACATTCGGGAGGGAGAGGATGGGGAATCCATCCACCGGTTATTCAAGCGAGGCATTCTCCTGCTTGAGTGGAAAACACTGTATGATGAGGTTATCGGGGACTTTTCGGTGTATTGCGGGAGGGCGCTGTTTTCGCAGGAATGGAAGAACTTTATGAGCGGTAAGGACCAGCGCCGTGTGGTAAATCAGAAGAATGGGTTGATTCTTCGAATCCGTGACGCATTGTCGGGGCACTTGATTTACAGCGGCGAATTTAACAGGAAACGGGAACGACATGGGCATGGTTTTGTATACGATGCAAATAATGGGAGGCGCCTGTACTATGGGCTGTTTTTGAATGATGCGCTGCAAATCAAGCTCCAAGACTTTTTGGATGACCACACAATGATTGAGTATCACCCTACTGAGATCTATAGGGGAGGATACGCGTTTTTGGAGAATGAGCAGCGGTGTGTTCGTCACGGACATGGGACCGTCGTTATCGATGGCAACCCTCCCGTTGAAGCGAACTGGGTGTATGGTGTGGAGATGGGATGGGACAATGCGCTGATGCAGAAACTACTCCCCGAATTCAACACCATCACTACTCTTTCCATTCCTTCCGACGCGTACAACGAGGCCGACTTCACTCGCTTATCCCTGAAGGCGATTCCCTGTCTGGCCTCCATCACCATCGGCGATCGCTGTTTCGCCCACGTGAAGGTGTTGGTGATCGAGGACCTCCCGAAGCTAGAGATGCTGTCTGTAGGCCGCAACTCCTTCACCCGCGCAGCGAACGGGTGCGCACGAGATGCGTCTCGCCACTTCAGTCTGAGCGGCTGCTGCCAACTGGCGGAGGTGTCGGTGGGCGCCTTCTCCTTCTCGGACTATTCCTTCTTCGCGCTGTACGACCTGGAGGGGCTGGAGCGCCTGTCGATCGGCGCGGTTGGCGCCGCCTCCTCCTGCTTCGCGTATGCCTCCTTCCGCTTGGAGAGTAGCTGTTGAGTGCGTTTTTGACTCTAGATTTGCCCGCGCTGCGCACGGTGATTCTTGGCGACTACTGCTTCCTGTACGCGTCCGTCATTTCTCTCCAACAGCTGCCTTGTCTCCAGCGGCTTCAGTTTGGCGTGGCGGCGTGCTGCGGGAGCGAGGACGCGGCGCTGGTGCTGAAGGAGCTGCCGCGGTTATACTCCGTGCAGAGCATTCGGTACTCCTTCCAGGCTGTTCAGAGCGTGTGCTGTGAGAGTCGGGTGTGGAGAAGAGGGTGAGAGGTAGATGTGCCCATCATGATGCGGTGGTGTGCTCCCTGCGCGTTCCAGCATGTGCGGAAGGTGGATGTGCGGAGTGAGCGATGTGGAGAGGGTTGATTGTAGATGCGCATCGGATGGGTCGGCTTTTGAACGGGTTGTGTGTTTGTTGGAAAGGAGAGTGCATCATGATCGTTGTTTGCAATAGAGTAGCGTGTCGTGCTCCTCTGATTGGGATGAGTCGTGAGAAATGAATGATATGTGAAAGAGGAACGGAGAGATCGCTGTGTTAGACGGGGGGTTGCACAAGGTGGCTGTTGAAAGAGCATACGGTGAGGACCGCTTCTGCTGGTCCCTCACTGCCGTAATGTGTCCGACGATCATCCTCTGCTATTCAACTCAGTATTGCCAAATATCCCTGCTGAATGTTTAGTTGCACCCTAAAGATAAAGTGCTTCTTACAATAGAGTGCTCCTAATGCGTCTTGAGCGGCATCGAGGCGGTGCACATCTGTTATGTACCTTTCTGCAAGACGTGTAATGAATTGGCACCAACTATATCGCGATTGAGTTGAATCCTCCTTAGTTTCCATTCTATCCAAAAGGGCGCCGCCCTTAGCATCTGTTATGTCCCTTTTACAAGACATGCACTGAATTGGCACCAACTATATCGCGATTGAGTTGAATCCTCCTCTGTTTCCATTCTATCCAAAAGGGCGCCACTCTCAGCCAATCAAAAGCGACGAATCGTCCAAAATAGGCCCTTCTTTGTCACAAAGGGAGCAGAAGGAACACCATAACAAGGAAGTTACTTTTTCTTTATGCAGAAAACAATGAAGAGGTTATTGCTTCTTGCTTTCGTCCGTTTGTGCTCCCATTGCTGTGTTACGCCTAGTTTCTGTGGCGATCTCGCTTGATTGCGAATCCAACCAAGTTCACATTTCCGTGACGAAGAAGTGCATGGACTGGGGTTACGAAGAGTCCTACAACTTTCTGAGCGGTACGGAGGTGCTGATCACCAGTGCTCCTTTCGCCAACAACGAGCAGCGTACCGATGAGTACTGCCTTAACGCTACGACCAACAACCAGTACACCTTCAACATGCACGATGGTTACAGAGGTTCGGGTGATTCTTGGACCAACGGTGCCTGGGTGAGTGTTGAAGGCCCTTATGGAAACGTCGTTTTCAAGGGCTTCATGATTGAGAAGACGGATGAAAACATCCCCATGTCCTTCTACTACCCCATCATGAAGACGCAGGAGTGGAAGACGTTAGCCTCCACTTCCTCCATCCCTTCCGACTGGAATACGGTCGGTTTTGGGGACAGCAGCTGGACGCCTGCCACGATGGGCTCTGCTCCTACCATGAGCGGCACGCAGTACTTCCGCAAGACCTTCACGGGCATTGCGGACATGGCCGCCTATGAGTACCGCTTCAACTACCGCTACGGTATCATTGCGTACCTGAATGGCGTGGAGATTTACCGCGACCACATGGCTGCCGGCACTGTGACTCCTTCTTCTACCTCGTCTGGTTCCTTCAACAGCTACGAGTACCACGGCGTGATCCGCTCCGCTGCCGTGGTGACTGTGGGCAACAACGTGCTGGCCGTGGAGCTGCACTTCCCCTCCGCCGGCGAGAACGCCGTGGACTTCGACGCCTTCGTGGCGGCGCTGGCTCCTTCCTCCTCCACCGTCGAGAACACTCCCTGCTTCGTGTACTCCTACCCCACGGTGATCACCGGCTCGGGCACCAACCCCGCCTATGCTGGTGACTGGAACAAGGGCACCTACCCATCCGCGTCTCTCCCCGCCACCATGAACTACGAGCTGTCGGGCCCCATGGCGGCCGCCAACGGCGTGCGCTTCTACCCCTCGGGCAACCCCATGGGCTCTCCCGCCGCCTTCAAGGTGGAGGGCTCCACCGGCGCGAGCGCGTGGTCCACGGTGCTGGAGAAGAGCGGCCAGACCTACACTTCCAACAAGTACAAGTCGTTCTACAACACCTTCGCCTTCCAGTCGTACGGCTCCTACCGTATGACCGTCACTGCCCTCGCCGGCAGCTCGACCATCAGTGTCTACGAGGCACAGCTGCTGGTGTGCAACGTTCCTCTGCCCACCAGCATAGCCTTCGACCCCGCCTCCTACACGTACTACGCCTACTACCAGGATGTGAACATCCACCCTACCATGAATGACTTTACCAGCTGCAGCATCCAGCCCGCGCTGCCCGCCGGTCTGTCGCTGGACACCAACACCTGCACGGTGAGCGGCAAGGCGACGGCGACGCTGCCCTCCACGACCTTCACGATGACCTCTGTGATGGACAGTGCGTCCATTTCCGGCACCTTCACGCTGGAGATCTCCGAGTGCAGCGGCTCCTTCGTGGAGTTCCTGCGTACCTACAAGGGCAGCGCCATCTACGAGACGTTCAGCGTGAAGGACATGGCGACGCAGCAGGTGGTGCTGAACGTGGCTGCGAGTTCCAGCCAGACATCGAACCAGGACTGGACTACGACGCTGTGCATGACCGGTTCCAAGTACATGATCGACATTGGCTCCTCTCGCTACGACTACTGGATCGGCAGATCCTTCCTCTACGTGAAGGCCGTGCTGCTGGGCGACGAGCACGAGACGATCGCACGTATCCGCTTCGATTCTTCTCTGGGTCTGCCCGCTGACCGCATCATCAACGCGCAGTGGGCCGTGGCGCCGCGCAGCACGTGGCAGTACAAGATGGGCGAGGTGCCCGCCAACTGGCAGACCGCCTCGGGCTGGCAGACGGCTTCGATGGGCTCCTTCCCTGCCTCCAGCAACCAGATCCAGCTGTACAAGCAGACGTTCAACCTGGCTTCGCTGGAGGATGTGGCTGGCTTCGTGATCTCGCTGCGCTATTTGTATGGCTGCGTGGTGTACATGAACAACGTGGAGGTGTTCCGCAACGGCGTGACCGGCGATCTGACCACCTCCTCTGTGGGCCTGAACGCCTACACGGACCTGCTGTACCATCAGATCTCGCTGCCTGTGAAGACCGTGGCCATCGGCGAGACCCCCGCCGTGAACTACCTACAGCAGGGCTCCAATGTGATTGCTGTGGCGATTGTGGGGCAGACCGCCTCGCAGACGGCCTCCGTGTTCGACTGCGCCGTGCGCCTGGTAGGCGCCTCTTCTGCGTCACGCAACTTCGACTACACCATCACCTCGACGGGCATCCTGGGCAGCCCCACCCGCGTGGCGGACCTGTTCTACAACTGGAACATATACAGCAACACCTGCAGCGACAACTACTGGAACATCGCCTTTGACGGCGACCGCCGCGAGTGGCTCTCCTCGATCACGGTGTACCTGTACGCGGAGATGACGACCGGCTACCCCAGACAGTTCGTGCTGAAGGCAAGAAACAACAACCTGGAGGAGTGGACGACGCTGAAGACGGTGACGGACATGACGTGGTCGCTGAAGGGCGAGAAGAAGAAGATCTGGCTGGAGAACAACAAGCCCTACAACCAGTACCGCCTGGAGAACATCGGCACGCGCAGCGAGACGGAGTGCGCGTGGG
>ERZ827156.4014-NODE-4014-length-12438-cov-13.030364_pt1 | contig 12438 bp, 16 predicted proteins | sample MGYA00519919_ERZ827156 | MGnify/ENA primary metagenome ERZ827156 (study PRJEB31778, sample SAMEA3449269) | human gut metagenome | biome: human gut; feature: human-associated habitat; material: faeces | place: United Kingdom | collected 2010/2012 ... | reverse complement strand
AGCTGCTTCTGAGCGTTGATCTTGACGCCGGGGCCCATGGTGGAAGCGGTGACGCAGGACTTGATGTACTGGCCCTTTGCCGCTGCGGGCTTTGCCTTGATGATGGCGCCGATGAGAGCAGCGTAGTTCTCATACAGCTTCTGATCTCCGAAGGAGACCTTGCCGATGGGGCAGTGGATGATGTTGGTCTTATCCAGACGGTACTCGACCTTACCTGCCTTAGACTCCTTGACAGCCTGAGCGATGTTCGGGGTGACGGTGCCTGCCTTGGGGGAGGGCATGAGACCCTTAGGTCCGAGGATCTTACCGAGACGGCCGACTGTGCCCATCATGTCGGGAGTGGCGATAACGGTATCGAACTCAAACCAGTTTTCCTTCTGGATCTTCTCGACGAGATCCATGCCGCCTGCGTAATCAGCGCCTGCTGCCAGAGCCTCTTCCTTGCGCTCTTCCTTGCAGAACACGAGAACACGGACGGTCTTGCCGGTGCCGTTGGGAAGGACGATAGCGCCACGGACCTGCTGGTCTGCGTGACGGCCGTCAACACCGAGCTTGACATGCAGCTCGACGGTCTCGTCGAACTTTGCCTTGCTTGCCTTTATTACCAGGCCGAATGCCTCCATGGGATCATAGAGGGCCTGCTTATCTATGAGCTTTGCGCTCTCTTTATAATTTTTACCTCTAAACAATTTCGTTTCCTCCTAATATTGTGGTTCGTCGGATGGATAAATCCTCCCACGGGGACGATCAGTCGCCTACGACTACGCCCATAGAACGGCAGGTGCCGGCGATCATGCTCATTGCAGACTCGATGTCGGTGCAATTGAGGTCGGGCATCTTCTGCTCTGCTATCTTGCGAAGGTCTTCCTTGCTGATGGTTGCGACCTTGTCTCTCTGGGGGACGCCGGAAGCGGTCTCGATGCCGCAGGCCTTCTTTATCAGCAGTGCTGCGGGGGGAGTCTTGGTGATAAAGGTGAAGCTGCGGTCGGAGTAAACGGTGATGACGACAGGGATCATCATACCCATATCGCCCTTGGTACGCTCGTTAAAATCCTTGGTGAACTGGCCGATATTTACGCCGTACTGACCAAGTGCGGGGCCTACAGGGGGAGCCGGAGTTGCCTTTCCTGCAGGAACCTGGAATCTGACATAGCCAACTATTTTCTGTGCCATTATTCAGCACCTCTTTCTTTAATCATTAATTTCTTCGACCTGGTCGAGGTTAAGGTCAACGGGGGTCTCCCTGCCGAACATGGAGACGACGACGCGAACTCTGTCCTTCTCGGGTTCGAGCTCTTCGACAACGCCGTTAAAGCCCGCAAGAGGACCGTCGATGACTTTGACATTATCACCGACACCGTAGCCCGTGACGATCTCATGACGCTCAACGCCCAGATCATAAATTTCCTGCTCCGTGAGGGGAACGGCCTTGCCGCCTGAGCCTACGAAGCCTGTTGCACCGCGGACATTATGGATAAGATGCCAGCTGTCATCGGTAAGCACCATTTTGCACAGCACATAGCCGGGGAACACCTTGCGCTCGACGGTTTTCTCGCCTGCGTCGGTGAACTCGGTGACTGTCTCGAGAGGGATGTTTACCTCGTGGATCAGATCCGTCATGTTGCGGTTTTCCGCTGCCTTCATAATGGCGGCAGCAACTGCGTTCTCATACCCGGAATAGGTATGGATCACATACCATTTTGCATCTTCTGCCATAATCGTTAACCTAAAAGTTCAAAGAAGACATTCACTGCTGCACCTGCGCCCTTATCAAAGGCGAATAGGATGACGGCGGCGACTGCCATAACGCCAAGCGCTATACCGGTGTTCTGCACAAGCTGCTTCGGCGTAGGCCATACGACCTTTCTAAGTTCGCTCTTCATGTCACGGAACCATTTGCCGATGCGCTGGAAGAAACCAAGCTTCTTATCCTCTTTCTTGACGGCGTTCGTGTTCTTGGCGGTAGCTGCAGGTTTCGCATTCTTCTTTTCTTCAGCCATTTTTGCACTCATCCTTTCAGAAAGTTACTTGGTCTCGACATGCTTGGTGTGCTTTCTGCAGAACGGGCAATACTTGCTGCGTTCAAGACGATCGGAAGTATTCTTCTTATTCTTGACCGTGTTGTAGTTTCTCTGCTTGCACTCGTCACATCTCAAGGTGATTTTGACTCTGTTGTCAGCCATACTTTTCGGCACCTCCTATATTATTTGTCCGCATTACGGAGCGGACATTTGCCTCCCTGTGTGGAGCAGGAAATCTTGTCCGGCGCAAAAATTTGCGCACGAAAAAAGACCTCTCGTCCGACAGGTATTGATAAATATACCATACTCCAGACTTGAGGTCAAGTATTTTCGCTTATTTTTCAGAACATTCCGAGACTTTTTAACACCAGCGCCCATGCGAACATGGTGACACAGCTCAGTGCGCTCGTGAAAACGACGATATCGCCTGCCAAAGCGCTGTCGCCGCCCATCTGCTGCGTCATGGTGAACGAGGATATCGCCGTGGGCGAGCCGAAGATGGCGATCATCGCCGCAAGCTCCACTCCCCGTATGCCGCAAAGCACCGATACGGTAAGGAATATTGCAGGCACGACGATGAGCCTGCCGATGCAGACCGTTGCAAGCTGCTTTTTATAGGTGCCGATGCCCTTGAATTCAAAAAACGCACCGAGCAGGAACAGCATCAGGGGGCTTGCCGCCTTGCCTATCATGTTTGCCGCCGACTCGACCGCCTCCGGAAGCTTCAGCCCGATAAGCTGCACCACGATACCGGCCGCAATGCCGATGATGAGTGGATTTTTGAGGACATCCAGCAGCATTTTGCCCACGCTCGGCTTTGTGCCGTTGAATATCTCAAGCGTTATGACCGCAAGCACATTGAACATCGGGATGACGACTGCAACAAGTATAACGACGGGGCCGAGGTCTGCGCCCTCGACGAGCTGCGCCGCCAGCGGTATACCCATGATGACGAAGTTTGAGCGGTAAATTCCCTGTATCATCACGCCACGCATGTTGTCGTTCTTCTCTGCAAGCATGACAAAGCCGAAGCTCAGTCCGTACAGTACAAGCACGCATACCACCGCAAAAATGATGATCTTCGGCTGAGCTGCGACGGACAGATCCGAGGTATACATATTGTAGAACAACATGATGGGCATAAAAAACTTAAACGCCCACTTGTTCGCCTTCGGCACATCCTCGGGACTTATCGCACCCGCTCTGCGGGCGACAAAGCCGACCGCCATGACCAAAAACAGCGGCAGGACGGCATCTACGCATACGGAAAAGCTGCTCATTTGGCCTTCTTCTGAAGCTTGTGCTTTTTGCCGTCGGGGGTCTGGACGTAGGTGTTATCCAACACCTGCTCGGCGCCCTTGCGCCACTCGGCAATATACTCTTTACGCAGGATGTCCCGCTCGTTAAGCTCTTCCTGTGTCAGCTCACGCTCCTTTGCAAGGCGGGCAAGCTCGTTTATTCTCTGGATCTTTGTGTTTTCCATCAGTCAATGCTCCCTAATTCATCAAGCGTTTTCTCAAACGCCGGAATAAAGTGCTCGATAAAATACTCGACCTCGGGCATGTTGTAGCCGTGCAGGGCATCGAGCGTCTGCTGCTCGGCCAAGGCAAACTCGTTGTTGCCGGCCTTGCGCTCCTCGATGCATTTTATATAGGCGCTCATCTTGTCGGCGGCCTTGACGATAGGGCGAAGCTCCTTTACCACATCTCCCGTCAAAACCGGTTCAAAAGCACCTCTAAGCTCCACAGGCAGCATTGTAAGCAGCTTTTCGGACGCTATCTGCTCCACCCTGCGGTATGCGCTCATAATTTCGTCGTCGTGGTATTTTATCGGCGTGGGCAGGTCGCCGGTGAGTATCTCGCTTGCGTCATGGTACAGCGCCACCGTTGCGCAGGCATCGGCATCACAGGGGATGCCGAACACATCACGGCGGATAACGCCGAGCGCATGAGCGATGACTGCAACCATGTGGCTGTGCTCCTGAATATTTTCATGTATCGAATTGCGCATGAGACTCCAGCGCTCGATGTATCTCATTCTCGATATCAGTGCAAAGAAGTTACTGTCCATTTTTTGACCTGTCCGTTTCATTTTTTCAACATTTTATCACAGCCGCCGACACAATTCAACCGCACGGTACTTGTTGATTTTTCATAAAAATATGATTATACTGTATGTGAATCGCCAAAAATCACCCTCGGTTGACAAGGGGATGTACGCCTGACAGCGTTTTTCCAGCATCTTCGTTAGAGAAGAACATGTCTCATGTAGCATTTGCCTGCTGTCAGGTGCGAAGCAGTTTTGGGAGAGCTGATTTTCGTTCAGGCAAGGGCAGAGCCCGACGGGCATAATGGATATATATGGGCTGGGGCTTTGACGAAGCGTGGGTGGAAAGCAGTCTGCCAAAACCGTGCATGCACTTGTAAACCGAGGGTAAAAGTGAAAGGAGATATCGACATGAAAAAGATGACGGCAATTTTGCTCGCACTCGGCTGCATGGCGGCACTTTGCGGCTGCTACTCGACGATGCCGATAACCGAAAAGGACAAGCCCTCGCCCGTTGTGGACGCCACAGCCGAGCCGAGCGCACAGGTCACAAGCCCCGTGCGTGAGGTCAACGCCGAGGAGCTGTGCACCGAAAGCGGACTGACCTTTGTCATGCCGATGAACGCCGAGGATGTGCATTGCAGTATAATCGACTCTGCGCCTGCGGTGTATCAGATGTGCTTTGTGCTCGGCGGCAAGGACTACACCGTGCGTGCTGCCCACACCGACACGCTCGACGAAGCTGTTTCCGGTGTATATGAGGACTGGGCGACCGCCGGCGACGGTGCAATGCAAAACGGCGACCCGACCTGCTTTTATCTGTCGAAGGACGAAACCTCGGGCGTATACTATGCCTACACGGACGGCGTTACATGGTGCGTCTACATGACCGGCGGCGCAAGCGAGGCAGAGATGGAGAGCGTCCTGCGCTCGTTCGTGCCGTCTTTGTAAAATTTCAGCAGCATTTGTTAAAATTTTATTGACTTTCCAACATTTCTGTTGTACAATCAAATCAGCAAATGTAAAGGATGTGTTTCCGATGGACCTCCGAACGAAAATTCAGAGATTTGTGCGTGAACGGCCTTTGTGTTTGTGTTTTGTTTGATGTTTGTATTTGATTTGCACAGGTCTCGCTTTTGAGGCCTGTGCATCGTTTTTTGCTTGGAAAGGAGAATGAGCCATGAAATCAATTAAAAGCATGCTGTTTGGAATTGCGCTGATACTTTTCGGCTGCCTTGCGCCGTTTACTTTGGTAACGGCAACAAGCGTGTTCGGAGCAGTCGGTCTCGCTATAGCCTTTATCGGGCTGTTCGTCGCACTGCTTGCCTTGACCGCCCCGCCGGAGAAGCCGAAAAAGCCCAAAGCGCCCGAGGAAGCGGAAAATAAAGGAGAATAAAAATGAAGCTCATCAAAACCATGCTCTTGGGGATCGCATTGATAATTTTCGGTTTGGTTGCGCCGATCACTTTGAACGCATTTTGGGAGATCGGCATGATACTCGCCATTATCGGTTTGCTTGTAGTGGTGCTGCCTTTCTTCTTTGCTCCGGACAATTGGTGAAGTTTACGGGAGAAAATATCGAAAAGCCCTTTACAAATCGGGGCGGCGGTGGTAATATGATTTAGTCCGTGTTCTCAGTATTCGGGAGACCTTTCCTCCCTTTACTTAGACATTGGGAATATAAAAACCGTGAAAGGGGTATCATTATGATCACCAAAGACCAGAAGACCACAGTTATCGAAGCAAACAAGACCCACGAGAACGACACCGGTTCTCCCGAGGTTCAGATCGCTATCCTCACCGAGCGCATCAAGCAGCTCACCGCTCACCTCAAGGTTCATCCCAACGACGACCACAGCCGTCTGGGCATGTACAAGATGGTCGGCAAGCGCCGCCGTCTGCTCGACTACCTTGCTAAGAAGGACATCGAGCGCTACCGTGCAATCATTGCAAAGCTGGGCATCCGTAAGTAAGTCCGGCACTTCCGAAGGGTATGAAGGTTTTTTAAGGGAGAGACAACTCAATATTGTCTCTCCCTTTTTCAATATCGCTTCGCACCGCTTCAGCGAGACACAAGTACCGACACCCTTCTAACGAAGAAAATCAAGTAAACAACGAGCACCGTAAGCTTAGTATTTGAAAATGCGCCCGTGCGCAGGCTCGTTTTCAAGTGCTATGCTCCGGTGCTCACAAGAAACGAAAGGAGCAAACAAATGATAATCAAGCAAAAAGAATTCCCCAACTACAGAAAGTTTGAGATCGAGTACGAAGGCCGCCCCCTCAAGATGGAGGTCGGCAAGATGGCAGAGCTGTGCAACGCCGCAGTTTTAGTCACCTACGGCGAGACCACCGTGCTCGTCACCTGCACCGCTTCCGCCCGCCCCAAGGACGGCATCGACTACTTCCCCCTCGCAGTCGATTTTAACGAGAAGCTCTACGCAGTAGGCCGCATCCCCGGCTCGTTCATGCGCCGTGAGGGCAAGCCCAGCCTGCCCGCCGTTCTGGCCTCCCGCCTCATCGACCGCCCCATGCGTCCCCTGTTCCCGAGCGACCTGCGCAACGATGTCGTCATCGCATGCGAGGTTCTGTCCGTTGACCGTGACTGCAGCCCCGAGGTCACCGCTATGATCGGCGCATCGGCTGCCGTCTCCATCTCCGATGTTCCCTTCAACGGCCCCATCGCAGGCATCGTCCTCGGCTGGGACGGCGAGAAGTACCTGTTTAACCCCACGCAGGAGCAGCGCAAGACCAACCGCATGACCACCACCATCGCCGCAACCCACAAGAAGATCGTCATGATCGAGTCCGAGGCAGATCAGGTCCCCGACGATGTCATGTACGAGGGCATCGTTCAGGCGCACGAGCACCTGCAGCCGGTTCTCGACCTCATCGACAAGATGGTCGCCGAGATAGGCAAGCCCAAGTTTGAGTACGAGCACGCTTCGTTTGATGAGGAGCTTTTCAACGAGCTCGTCGCCAACGAGTTTGCCGGCATGGAATACTGCATGGACACCGACGACAAGAATGTCCGTGAGGCCCGTGTGAACGAGTGGGTCACCGCAATGGAGGAAAAGTACTCCGACGAGCACCCCGACATGATGCAGTACATGGATGAGATACTCTACAAGCTGCAGAAGAAGGTCGTCAAAAAATGGCTGCTTGCAGGCAAGCGTGTCGACGGCCGTGCAATGAATGAGATCCGCCCCCTCGGCTCCGAGGTCGGCATCATCCCCAGAGTTCACGGCTCTGCCCTGTTCACCCGTGGCCAGACTCAGGTTCTGTCCATCGCAACTCTCGCAACTCTTTCCATGAGCCAGAAGCTCGACACCATTTGGGAAGAGGAAGAGAAGCGCTTCATGCACCACTACAACATGCCCTCCTACTCCACCGGCGAGGCTCGCCCGAGCCGCAGCACCGGCCGTCGTGAGTACGGTCACGGCGCACTGGTCGAGAAGGCACTGGAAAGCGTCATTCCTCCCGTTGAGGACTTCCCCTACACCATCCGTGTAGTTTCCGAGATACTCTCCTCCAACGGCTCTACCTCGCAGGGCTCCATCTGCGGCACGACCCTCGCCCTCATGGACGCAGGCGTTCCCATCAAGGCTCCCGTTGCCGGCATCTCCTGCGGCCTTATCCAGGACGGCGACGACTTCACCACCTTTATCGATATTCAGGGCGTTGAGGACTTCCACGGTGAGATGGACTTCAAGGTCGCCGGCACGAAGGACGGCATCACCGCAATTCAGATGGACCTTAAGAACGACGGTCTGAAGCACGAGATAATCAAGGAAGCGTTCAAGATCACCCGTGAGGCCCGCTTCCAGATACTCGACGAGATCATGCTCAAGGCTCTGCCCGAGCCTCGCAAGGAGCTTGCAAAGACCGCTCCGAAGATGATCCAGATGAAGATCAATCCCGACAAGATTCGTGAGGTCATCGGCTCCGGCGGCAAGGTCATCCAGAAGATCACTGCCGACACCGGCTGCAAGATCGACATTGAGGACGACGGCAGCATCTTCATCGCATCCGAGGATATCGAGGCCTGCCGTGCAGCCCGCACCACCATCGAGAACATCGTTTTCGAGCCCGAGGTCGGCGCACTGTACTACGGCAAGGTCGTGCGCATCATCCCCATCGGCGCATTCATCGAGCTTGCCCCGGGCAAGGACGGTATGTGCCACATCAAGGATCTTGAGTTCAAGCGCACCGAGAAGGTCGAGGATGTTCTGAATGTCGGCGACATGACTTGGGTCAAGGTCACCGAGATAGACGACCGTGGCCGTGTAAACCTCTCCCGCAAGGAAGCTCTCAAAGAGCGCGGCGAGGCATAAGTCGAATCGAACCGACGGAAGCGGAAAACTCACCGGTTTTGACCGGCTCTTTTCCGCCCATACCGCACAAAAAATTCCGGTAATACACAAAGTATTGCCGGAATTATTTTATTTGTCTGAACGAAAAATAGCTCGCCCAAAACTAAACCCGTAAAGGGCGGCAGAACTCCCGCTCCCATCGATTCGCTCCGACCGTGGGTGCGGTGGACTGCGCACAATTTTGTTCTAACGAAAAACAGGCAATGCAGTGCATTGCCTGTTTTTTTATAGCTGTTCAATTAGATTTTGCAGCGCATCGGCGAATTTGCCGATGTGCACGCCGTCGGTGAAGCGGTGGTTGAGCTCGAGCGACATACCTAAAATTTTTCGGCCGTCCCGCTCGTAGTATTTGCCCCACGAGATGCGGGGTATGGCATCGTCGGGGTCAAAATCACGCTCATTGGTGAGCGCCGTGAGCTCCACCCACGGCAGGCACGAGATGTATATAAGGTCTGCGCTCTCCTTGTCGGTCGACAAAAATGTCGTCTGCTCGGCGCTGCGGCGCTTGGCATCTTGACAAAACTCCGCTATATTGCCCTCGCATGGCATTGTGACGATGTGGAAGCTCTCCGAGCCCTTTTTGAGGTCGGTGAAGCTCGGGCTGCGCTCGTCAAAAAGCACGAGCTCGCCGTCAACGATGCCGTATCGGAACGCCTCGACGGAGTTTACGGCTTTCGTCACGAGGTACACCAGCGCATAGTAAAACGACAGGCCGCTGCGCTTTGCGTAGGCGTAGACCTCCGTCACATCGACATTGAAGGTCACGCTGTAAAACGGGTTCGATATTTTTGAGAAAAAGTCGAATATCTCCCGGCGAGACCATGTGTTCGGGTCAATTTTCCGCATGTTACGCACCTATATCGGGGCAATGATACCTCGGCTTGCCGATGCTTGCCTTGCCGTATTCGATGGCAGCCTCGGGGCAGTTGCAAATGCACTTCATGCAGTGGACGCACCTGTCGCCCCAGACGGGCTTGCCGTTTTTGAGCTCGATGTTGTGCGTCAGGCACGACACGGTGCACAGGCCGCAGCTTATGCACTTATCGGTGGCGTAGAACTTGTCGGCCTTGACGAACATTGCGTAAAACGCATCGTTGACAACGCCGCTTTTGAGCTTGTCGGCAAGACTGATCTTCTTCGGCTCGAGCGGCTTGCCCTCGGCGATAAGCTCGGCATAGCCGTCAATTACGGGCACGGCCTTTTCGACTATCGCCTTGGCCTCGTCCTCGCCGGGGACATAGAACATGGCAACATAGTTTTCGGGCATGACGACCTCGCCGACGCCCATGAACTCAAAGCCGCACTCATCGCACAGCGCCTTGCAGTGCTTTTCGGCATTGCCTATCTCCGAGCCGCAGGTCATGACGAAATACGCCTTGTGCGCACCGTCAAAGGAGCCCGCCTTTATCCAGTCGGACACGATGCGTGGTATGCGCCAGCCGTGGGTCGGCGTGACGAAAACGAGTGTTTCCCCCTGAACCGGCTCAAAAATTTTGCCCTCGGAGATATACTCATACACGGGCACGGTCGGCATACCCGTTTTCCCGGCAATGCGCTTTGCCGCAAACTCGCTGTTTCCCGTGCCGGTAAAATAATATATCATAGCTGTTCCTCCTTTGCCGCTCCGATTTTTGTTTTCAATATATGCCACCGCAAAACGCTTGTCAATGCGTATTTTGTAAACTATTTATATAAAAAACGCCGCAGGAATAGCCTGCGGCGTGAAGTGGTTTAACTTACTTTGCGGAAACGCTGAGGGAATTGAGGATAGCCACGACCATTTCGTTCGTCGGGAGCTTTGCGGCCTCGTCGTCGCTCTCATCGACCATGGAAACGACCGTTATCAGCAGATAGTCCGCCGTCACGCCCTCGATTGGGAAGGCAAGGCAGTAGTTGTGGCCGTTAAAGTAGTGAACGCCGGTGTTGCCGTTATAGGTGATGGGGTCGACATGCGAAAAGCGCTCCTTGAGCTCGTCAATATGGGCTGTGAAATCGTCGCCTGCGTAGTAGGAGGCGTACTCGGCCTGCATTGCGAAGTCCTCGCCGTAGATGATTGCGGCGTGGGAGTCGTCGGTGGGGACAAGGAAGCCCTCGGACACCTCGCCGAAGGTACACTTTTCCTCATCGTAGGTCAGGGCGACCTCTACGGTCTTTGCGTCCTTGTAGCCGGAAGCGAAGCTGTAAACGCCGGTCTTGGGCTTGGTGATGGCGGGCTTTGCCTGCTTCTTGCCTGCGGCGGGCTTTGCCTGCTTGGGCTCGCCGCCCTTGCCCTTCTTGGAAAGCAGCACTGCCGCTGCGGCGGCGGCTGCGCCGATGGGTGCTATGATAAGCCATTTCTTCATGATATTTACCTCCGTACACTTTGTTGCGTGTTTAACATATTGGGTTTAACATATATTAATCCCATTATGGCTTCCAAGTCAAGTAAAAAAACATCGAACAGCTTTCGCACCGAACCGTAAAAAACGGACAATAGACAAAACACCCCCTAGGGGGGCTTTTTTGTGCTGTCCGTATATTCTGGGGCGGTGCACATTGAAAGGTGGTCTTTTTCATATCACATAATCAAACCCCTTGGGGTCGCTGTGCATGAGGTCGGCGAGGGTGATGTTCTCAAAATAATCGTTAATGAGCTTATCGAGCCCACGCCACATGTTGAGCGTGCGGCACTCGGCAGCTCGGGGACAGGCATCGGCACCCGGGTCGAGACAGGCGACGGTCGCCATGGACTCCTCGGTCACCCGCAGGATGCTCCCCACGGTGTACTGCTCGGGCGACTTGGCAAGCTTATAGCCGCCGCCCTTGCCTCGCACGCCGGTCAGCAGCTTCGCCCGCACCAGCAGCTTTATGATATTCTCCAAATATTTTTCCGATATCTCCTGCCGCCCGGCAATGATCTTCAGCGGGATAAACCCGTCCGCCTGATGCTCGGCAAGGTCGATCATGACCCGCAGCGCATACCGTCCTTTGGTCGAAACAAGCATTTTTGCTCCCTCCTGTCTGCTTAATCCTAATTATACACCGGAAAAGTGGGTAAATCAACAAAGAAGTTGAAAAAGGCTATTGACAAATGTGCGAAACAGTCTTATAATCCGCGTAAACCTACAGGAAAGGTTGGTTATTAAAAATGACCTTCATATGGAGATACCGATGTCGGCACTAATGCTGCACAAAATTAAAGACATCATTTAAATAATCATTTTGGAGGAACTAATCATGAGTAAGATATATACATCCGCAGATCAGCTTGTCGGCAAGACCCCTCTGCTGGAGCTTGTCCATATTGAAAAGTCCGAGGGTCTCGAAGCCAAGGTCCTCGGTAAGCTCGAGTATTTTAACCCCGCAGGCAGCGTAAAGGATCGCATCGCAAAGGCCATGATAGACGACGCCGAGCAGAAGGGTCTGCTCAAGCCCGGCTCCGTGATAATCGAGCCGACCTCCGGCAACACCGGCATCGGCCTTGCATCCGTCGCCGCCGCAAGAGGCTACCGGATCATAATCGTCATGCCCGAGACCATGAGCGTTGAGCGCCGCCAGCTGATGAAGGCCTACGGTGCCGAGCTCGTGCTCACCGAGGGTGCCAAGGGCATGAAGGGCGCTATCGCCAAGGCCGATGAGCTTGCAAAGGAGATCCCGAACAGCTTCATCCCCGGCCAGTTCGTGAACCCCGCAAACCCGGCGATCCACAAAGCCACCACCGGCCCGGAAATTTGGGACGACACCGACGGCAAGGTCGATATCTTCGTCGCAGGCGTCGGCACCGGCGGCACGGTCACCGGCGTAGGCGAATATCTCAAGAGCCAGAACCCCGATGTCAAGGTCGTCGCCGTCGAGCCCGCCACCTCGCCTGTTCTGAGCAAGGGCGTTTCCGGCAGTCACAAAATTCAGGGCATCGGCGCAGGCTTTGTCCCCGATGTGCTGGACACCAAGGTCTATGACGAGATAATTCCCGTCGAGAACGAGGACGCATTCGCAACCGGCAAGCTCATCGGCAAGAGCGA
>ERZ827156.4011-NODE-4011-length-12446-cov-4.976112_pt1 | contig 12446 bp, 10 predicted proteins | sample MGYA00519919_ERZ827156 | MGnify/ENA primary metagenome ERZ827156 (study PRJEB31778, sample SAMEA3449269) | human gut metagenome | biome: human gut; feature: human-associated habitat; material: faeces | place: United Kingdom | collected 2010/2012 ... | reverse complement strand
TTTTAAAGATATCCGTTTCGGTGCCAGTGCGATCATTGCCCTGATCCACGACGTACTGGTTGTACTTACCGTATATGCGCTGATGCGTATTTCAGTCGGCAATACATTTATCGCATGTATGCTGACGATCATTGGTTATTCTGTCAACGATACGATCGTTATCTTTGACCGTATCCGTGAGAACCTTGCATTAAAGCATGGTAAACAGACAAGGGAAGATCTGATGGAAGTAGCAAACCGAAGCCTGACACAGACCTTATCACGAAGCATCAACACATCCATAACAACATTTATTATGGTATTTATGCTGTTCCTTCTTGGTGTAGCAAGTATTCGTGAATTTGCACTGCCGCTGATGGCAGGTATGATCTGCGGTGCATATTCATCTATCTGCATTGCAACCGAGTTGTGGTATGTGATGAAAGTTCATCTTGGTAAAAATAAAATAACAGAATAAGATCTGTTGAAGAAAAGTGAAAGTCCTGGCAGTTATTTGCCGGGACTTTTAAGATTCATAGGAAATTACGTCCTATGAATCTTAAAGCCCTCCGGGCGGGATCACACTGCGTCGGAGATGAATTATGTCGCGCAGGCGGTGAATCCTGTAGAACAGGATTCTATTTTAGAAAAAAGGAGAAACATATGGATACGATCGCAGCTTATCTGATCTTTTTAAATCTGGTGGGCTTCCTTATTATGGGAGAGGATAAAAGAAGGGCGAAAATGCATCGATGGCGGATCTCAGAAAGAATGTTATTTTTAGTCAGCATTTTAGGCGGCAGTATCGGAACGTGGGCGGGAATGTATGTGTTCCGCCACAAGACGAGACACTGGTATTTTGTTATAGGAATGCCGCTGATCCTCATTTTACAGATCGCAGGTGCCATCTGGCTTTATCGTCAGGGCTTATATCATTTATAATAATTTGATATAACTATTCTGGCTTTTGGAATTGCCAAAAAAAGGAAAGTCATATATAATGATAAACATAGCAAAAGACAAGTGTTTTTCGTAGAAAGACACATTGATCAAACAGCAAAGAAAGGGAGAATTACGGATTATGTATACACTGGAAGATATTCAGGCAGTTGATATGGAAGTGGCAAATGCCATCACCGATGAATTTGAACGTCAGAACAGTCATATTGAGCTGATTGCATCCGAAAACTGGGTAAGCAAGGCAGTGATGTCGGCGATGGGCAGTGTTCTTACAAATAAATATGCAGAAGGTTATCCGGGGAAAAGATATTACGGCGGATGTGAGTGTGTGGATGTTGTAGAGGAACTTGCAAGAGAGCGTGCGAAAGAGCTGTTTGGCTGTGAGTATGCGAACGTACAGCCACATTCCGGTGCACAGGCGAATATGGCTGTACAGTTTGCCATCTTAAAACCGGGTGACACGGTCATGGGAATGAACTTAGATCACGGCGGACATTTGACACACGGAAGCCCTGTAAACTTTTCCGGTACTTATTTTCACATTGTACCTTACGGTGTCAATGACGAGGGATTTATTGATTATGACAAAGTAGAAGAGATCGCGATGGAGTGCAAGCCGAAGATGATCATCGCAGGTGCAAGTGCTTATGCGAGAACCATTGATTTCAAGAGATTCCGTGAGATCGCAGATGCATGCGGAGCAGTTCTGATGGTCGATATGGCACATATCGCAGGACTTGTCGCTGCAGGACTTCATCCAAGCCCAATCCCGTATGCACACGTTGTCACAACCACAACACACAAGACACTGCGTGGACCGCGTGGAGGTATGATCTTATCCAGTCAGGAAATCGCAGACAAATATAACTTTAACAAAGCTATTTTCCCTGGAATCCAGGGCGGACCTTTGATGCATGTGATCGCAGCGAAAGCAGTCTGCTTTAAGGAGGCACTTCAGCCGGAGTTTAAAGTATACCAGCAGAATATCATTGACAATGCACAGGCACTCTGCAAGGGACTGTTAAGCCGTGATATTAAAATCGTATCCGGCGGTACAGACAATCACCTGATGCTTGTTGATCTGACAAATTATGATCAGACCGGAAAGGCAGTGGAGAAACTTCTCGATTCTGTCAATATTACCTGCAACAAGAATACGATCCCGAACGATCCGAAATCCCCATTCGTAACAAGCGGTGTACGTCTTGGAACGCCGGCAGTTACTTCCCGTGGACTAAACACAGAGGATATGGATCAGATTGCAGAGGCAATCGCCATGATGATCAAGGAGGGTGAACCGGCAGCTGATAAAGCGTGTGCAATCGTAAAATCGCTGACAGAGAAATATCCGCTGGAGAGATAAAAGAGAATAGAATATAATTTAATAATGAATAAAAAATGAGGAATCTGTTTCGTGACAGGTTCCTCTTTTTTTGTGATCTTTGAGTTTGTTATTTTACATCATCTGCAATACGGTACAGTGTGTACGAGGTAGAAATCGTATTTTTATTTTTATCGAGATATGTGATTTTCACGGTTGTCGGTGCCATAATATCACCATCACGGCTGTATGACTCATAAGAGTAAGTACCATATGTGTAAGAGTAGTCATGTCCGTAATAATATCCATAATGTCCTAACGGGATACTCTTTCCATTTTTTACAGTTTTTGTTCTCTCGGAGTTTGAATAAGTGGTTGAATAGGAAGAGTTTGTTTTTACGACCGGCTTGCTGTAAGTAGAGTATTCGATCTTCTTTAATTTATAACCCTTGTTCATTTTGACATTGATTTTGACTGAATTTTTATTGTAGACTGTCTTTGCGTAATCATATTCTTTGTTGTCAAAGGTCACACTCTTAAAAGGACTATTGTTAGAGAATGTCGGCTCTGTTACATTGACTTTGACAGTAAATTTTTTAATCTTTTTATTCTGTGCATTATATACATCAAAAGATACTGTGTATTTACCGGTTTTCTTGGCATAGACACCAACGTATCCGGAATTACTGGAGCTGGAAAGTGAAAGTCTTGTTACTTTGGCTTTCAGGTTTTTGCTCGATGTTTTGATATTTTTGATGTTTTTTCCGTTTGTACCGAGCTGTACGGAGATAGCCGAATCATTGACCATCGGATAATTTTTGTAATAAGAAACATCTACAGCCTTTGGGGCGCTTGGACCTGTTGCAGCAGATACCGGTGCAGAAGGGATCAGTAATAATCCGGCGCACAGGCAAAGTGTAAGAACAGCGCAAGTAATTTGCTTAAATAATTTCATATCAGATATCCTCCTGTTGGATTATTTTGCAAGACGGGAAATGGAATAAATACTCTCACATTCCTGCTTGGTATATTTGTCGATATAAGTAATAGTGATCTTGGTACGCGCAGCAAGTGAGGTAGAATAGTTTCTGCCGCTGGAATATGAATTATCAAATATATATGCGTACTCGCCAAGCTTTAAGGTGCTGTTGTTTTTCATTGTTTTTACAACTTCTTTACCTGCCTTATTGTAAGTGGTGACAGTGATTTTTTTCAGCGTGTAACCTTTGTTCATTTTAACAGATAATTTGCCGGATTTTTTGCTCGTAAGGGCATAATTAACTTCTTTACCTGCAAATTTGACAGATTTGACTGGCAGGTCATTTTTTACATATACTGTTACTTTACCCGAAGAAAGTTTGTTTCCTGATTTATCGCAGATATTATAGGTGACTTTGTATTTACCGGTTTTTTTGGCATAGAGGCCGATAGACGCAAAGGTATCCGTGTATGTATCGTCTGAACTGGTAGTATAATAGTGGGTGTTTTTTGCAATCAGATTTTTACTGCTGGTTTTGATGTTTTTGATATAACATACTTTGGCTTTTGGCAGATTGACATAGATTGCAGAACTGTCGAAAGAATTACTGGACATGCGAAGTACAGTGGTGGTCGGTTTGTTCCTGACGGCTGCGGATACCGTTGACTGCGGCTGCAGTAAAAGCATCCCGGCGCAGAGACAGAAAGCTAAAAATAAGCTGACTGTTCGTTTGAAAATTTTCATAAGTGAATCCTCCTTGTTTATAAATTTTTTATAGATGTTACAAAAATATTATAATATGAAGGAAAATTTTATACAATCATAAATTAAAAAATAAATAAGGGAATTTTAAGAAAATTTATAGCATTATATCAGGTAATTTTGATATGCCCAAACTTGTATTTTATGTCAGGTTATTTTATAATTGCATACAATAGATTGTGTATTTTATGAGTGGGGGGGAGAGAAGAAAAAACAGAAACTCAGCCTGCCTGTAAAATATGCAGAAACGAGGAATATATGAAAAAACAGAGTAAAGGAGTTCCGACAAACCGTGATATCCGTTGGGACAGACTTGATAATACAGCACACCTTTTTCCGGTCATTGCCGGGGAGAGCATGAGCAATGTGTACAGGATCAGTGTTACACTGAAAGAGGAGATCAATCCGGAATTACTGCAGAGGGCACTTGATATGGTGCTTCCGAAGTTTGACGGGTTTAACTTAAGACTGCGGCAGGGGGTGTTCTGGTATTATTTTGAGGAAAACGGAAAAGCGGCGCCAAAGGTTCGCATGGAGAACAATTTTCCATGCAGATATATCCAGCAGAATAAAAACCGCAGTTATATGTTCCGTGTGACCTATTATAAATGCAGGATCAATCTGGAAGTATTCCATGTTTTGACGGATGGAATGGGAGGAATCAATTTCTTAAAAGAGCTGACTTACCAGTATCTGCGTCTGGCACATAAAGACCTGCAGGAAAAGCTGGGAGATTCATTAAGTGTTGATACGTCTTTGAACCGGGAAGACAGTTTCTTAAAAAATTACAAAAAAAGTTCCGCAAAAGGATACCAGACAAAAAAGGCATATCTGATCCGTGGAGAAAAGTTAAGACCGGGCGAGTTCGGCGTGATGCACGGTTATATGAAAATACCGGAGTTGAAAAGGGTCTGTCATGCGATGGGAATCAGTATCAACGAATATCTGGTAAGTGTGTACATCTGGAGCGTTTATACAGAATGTCTGCACGGCATGCCGTCAAAGTGTCCGATCCGTGTTGCGGTGCCGGTTAATCTGCGGCCGTATTTTAATTCTATTACCACGAAAAACTTTTTTGTCATGGTGTCCGCAGAATTTCATCCGACCAAAGAGACCTATACGTTTGCAGAGGTGGCTGCAATCGTGAAGGAAAGCCTGCGAAGCCAGATCAACCGGGAAAATCTTGAAAAGCTGTTTTCCTATAACGTTTCCAATGAAAAACTGCTGATTGCAAGAGTTGTGCCGCTTTTCCTGAAAAACCTTGCAATGAAGTATGTATATACAACTTCTGCACTTGCCAATACTGCGACGATCACAAATATCGGCAATATTTCCGTGACAGAAGAGTACCGCCCTTATGTGGAAATGTTTCATGCATTTCTTGCCATGTCAAAGGGGCAGCATCTGAAAGGAACGATCTGCTCTTACGGGGATACACTTGTATTCAGTTTCAGTTATGATCTTGTCGATGCGTCTGTGCAGCGTGGATTTTTCCGGAAAATAGCCTCGGACGGGATTGCGGTAGAAATAAAGAGTAATGGAGTAAATTATGAGTAAATGCAGAAATTGTAATGTGGAAATATCAGATGAAACAGAGCGCTGTCCACTCTGCGGATCCGTGTTAGAATACACAGGTGAAGTGGAGAATATGTACCCGGATGTGAGAGTGCACACCCGGAAAATGACAATGATCAGTAAAATCTATCTGTTTTGTGCACTTTTGGTTGAGGTGCTGCTCATTTATATCAATGTGGTCACCGAGTCACAGATTGCATGGAGTGCGATCACGGGGCTTGGATTCTTTTACGGATATATGCTGATCCGTTTTGCAATTCTTGGAAAGACAGGTTACCGCGCCAAAATCACGGTACTCACGCTGATGGCGATACTGATCGTGATCGCAATCGATTTTCTGGTCGGCTACCGCGGATGGTCTGTCAATTATGCATTGCCGTCGGCGATCATTTTAGTCGATGTTGGTATTATCATCTGTATGATCGTAAACCGCAGAAACTGGCAGAGCTATATGATGTGGCAGATTTTTATGATTTTATGCAGCATTGTTCCGGTAATACTGATTTTTACCGGTATCGTGACGGCACAGCTTTTTGCACTGATCGCATTTGCGTTTTCCCTGTTTCTGTTTCTTGGAACACTGATCATCGGAGACCGCAGGGCAAGGGTGGAACTGAAACGAAGATTTCATGTCCGCTGAGTTATATTTAGAATAAAAAGAACAGGAGCAATCGGATGAGAGAGAGCGAAGCGAGTATCAGGGGAAGAGTCATGAGGGACCTGATCGCCCATGTGACAAATGATCACCTGATTGGGAAAAAGATAAAAAATGGAGAACTGAGGAAAAAAATCGGGGATTCGGAGCCGCCGTGGAAATGTCCGGACTGTTTTTCATTAGATGTGATCGAGATGGATAATTTCTCCATGGAGTATTTACAGGCAAAAGAAAATCCGAATACGGAAAAAGTAATCTTACAGCTTCACGGAGGCGGATATGTCGGAGCGATGCGGAATGCATACCGTATGTTTGCCGGACTTTACTGTGAAGTCAGCCATGGAATGAGTGTTCTGACACCCGATTACCGTGTGGCACCGGAACATCCGTATCCGGCGGCTTTAGAAGATGCCTATGCCGCATACTGTTATCTGTTGGAACAGGGGTGGTTTTCCGAGCAGATCATCATCGCAGGAGATTCCGCAGGAGGCGGTCTTGCGATGGCATTATGCCATTATCTGAAAGATCACGGAAAGCAGCTTCCGTGTGGGATCGTAGCCATGTCACCGTGGACAGACCTTGCGGCGAGCGGGGAATCTTACGAGACAAACTTTGAGCGCGACCCGTTATTTGGAAAAACAAGGGACAGCCTTATTTATAATAAAGATTATATTGGGGATAACGATCCGTATAATGCTTATATTTCGCCTTTATATGGGGATTTCAGGGGATTTCCGCCGATGCTGATACAGGTTGGTTCCTATGAGATGCTGCTCTCGGATTCTGTGGATGTGGCTGCAAAAGCCAGAGAACAGGGAGTAAAAGTAAGAATCAGTATTTATGAAGGAATGTTCCACATCTTTCAGATGGCAGCAAAAATGCTGCCGGAATCTAAAAGAGCGTGGGTTGAGATCGGTAAATTTATTGATGTTTTGCTAAATGACTGACATCCATATAGACAGGGATACCGCTTTCGTATTTTACCGGAACTTCACCGAGTATGAGAGGTGAAAGGTAATCGATCAGTGGCTGTGTGACATCATTGCCTGCATCGTTGATCCATTCTCTCGGAATTGATTTTGCCTCATTTGCAATGTGGCGGATCTCGGCATGCTCATAGGAGATTTCGTACGGAGCATCGGAGATACGGCGCATTGTTACCATGGAAGCGGTAACATCTTCCTCGGAGAGAGCAACCGCTTTCTGACCGAGAGTAAAAGCCTCATCAAGATCAGTCTTTGAAGCAAGGTGTGCAGCGCAGCGCTGTAATACGTTGACTTCCACGGAACGGACTTTAACGCCTAGTTTTTCTTTGACTAAAAATTCAAGTGTTTTTCCGGCTCCGCTTAACTGGCTGTGACCAAAGGTGTCAACAGAACTTTCGGAAGCACTGATATAGTTGCCGGAAGCATCGCGGATACCTTCGGATACGGCAACGATCACGTTATTGCGCTCGAAAAGCATACGCTTTACATCCAGTAAAAAGTCCTCTTTGTCAAATGGAACCTCCGGGAGATAGATCAGATGTGGTGCTGTATTATAACCGTTTCTTGCCAGTGCAGAAGCAGCGGTCAGCCATCCGGCATCACGTCCCATGATTTCCACGATCGTCACACTTTTGACTGCATAGATAAATGTGTCATGTGCGATTTCTAAAAGAGAAGATGCGATATATTTTGCGGCAGAACCGAATCCTGGTGTATGGTCTGTCTCACAGAGATCATTGTCGATGGTCTTTGGAATACCGACAATACGCACAGGACTGCCGATTTTTTTGCCATATTCGGAGAGCTTTAAGACGGTGTCCATGGAATCGTTGCCGCCGATATAAAAGAAAGCATCAATATGGTAAGTTTCAAACTGTTTGAAAATGAATACATAGGAAGAATCATCATCTAAATAATTTGGCAGTTTGTAACGGCAGGAGCCAAGATACATTGCCGGAGTGACCTTTAAGCGGTCGAGATATTCCGAATTCTGCTGTATTAATTCAGAAAGATTCGTCAGATCGTTGTTTAAAATACCTGTGATTCCGTTTAAGGAACCATAAACCGTGTCATACATGTCAGAACGCATTACACCGTCGATCACACCGGCAAGGCTGGCATTGATCGCAACAGTAGGGCCGCCTGACTGTGCTACCATACAGTTTTTTGGACTCATAAGAAAACTCCTTTGTGTTTGATCTTCTTTTTGCAATGTCTATCATACAAAAAAAGGCACGGTTGCGCAATCATTAAATTAAATAGAAAGAGTGATGGTATACCATGAAAATATGTACATTGTGTCCTAGAATGTGCGCTGTGGACCGAAAATCCGGTGAGCGCGGCATCTGCGGACAGACCACAGAGATTAAGGTGGCGCGTGCGGCACTGCACTTCTGGGAAGAACCCTGTATTTCCGGGGAGATGGGTTCCGGTGCGGTCTTTTTTTCCGGCTGTGCACTGCACTGTGTGTTCTGCCAGAATGAAAATATTGCAAATGGTACAGCTGGTAAGGTGATAAGTACGGAGCGGCTTGGCGAAATTTTTCTGGAACTCCAGGAAAAGTGTGCAAATAATATCAACCTTGTGACACCGGGGCAGTTTGTACCACAGATCATAAAAGCGGTAGAGCTTGCAAGAAATCAGAATTTAAAGATTCCCATCGTTTATAACACCAGCAGCTATGAAAATGTGGATACGATCCGTTCTTTAGAAGGAATTGTGGATATCTATCTTCCGGATTTTAAGTATTTTGATACCGCTTTGAGTGCAAAATATTCCCATGCGCCGGATTACCCTGCTGTGGCTAAGGCGGTGATAGCGGAGATGGTGCGTCAGACGGGTGCGGCAGTTTTTGAAAACGGGGAGGATTCCCTGATGAAGCGTGGTACGATCGTGCGCCATCTGATCCTGCCGGGGTGCACGAAAGATTCCAAAGCAGTTTTGAAATATCTGCATGAAACCTATGAGAATCAAATATATATCAGTATCATGCACCAGTTTACACCGCTCTCTAACGTGAAAAAATATCCGGAATTAAACCGTAAGATCACGGATCGGGAATATGATGAGGTTATTGATTTTGCAATCGATATAGGGATTGAAAACGGTTTTATCCAGGAGGGGGAGACGGCGGAGGAGAGTTTTATTCCGGAATTTGACAATGAGGGAGTTTGAGGTTGACGCATTTTCGAATATCTCATATAATTCCATAGTAATGATGGCAATAGAGGGAGTGTGAAACGAATGAAGAGAAAAGTAAGATTCATAGCTGCACTTTTCTGCATGGGATGTCTTGCGACAGAACCTGCGGCAGACATAAAGGCTGCCGGAATCCAGGTGGCTGCTGCACAGACAACACTTTCCGCAGATAATTCGCTGGAAGTGTTATCACTTTCTGCGGGAACATTATCCCCGGACTTTACAGGAAAGACAGTACAATATACAGCTACCGTACCGAATGATGTCACAAGCGTTACAGTGACGGCAACACCGGTTAATGAATTTGCGACGGTACAGTCGATCACAGGAAATGACAATCTGCAGGTCGGTACAAATACGATAAAAGTAGTCGTGAAGGCGCAGAACGGAGCACTCGCCCAGTATACGATCACACTGACCAGAGAAGATGGACAGACAGCAGACGGAACAGTGGATCAGCCGGCGGATGGAACAGACGGTCAGACAACAGACCAGCCGGCGGATGGAACAGATGGACAGGCAGCAGACCAGAACGCAGAGTTTGAAACAGAAGAAGCGGAAGATGTTTCTAATATGGAATATCTCCAGCAGGAATACAATGATCTCTCTGAACAATATGCAAAAGAAAAGTCTTTTTCCAGAAATATGATGGGAATTATGGCTTTTGTGATCGCAGTACTTGTCGTTATTATTATCAATCTTCTATTGAGAGGACGTAAGAGTGACGACTGGGATGAGGAAGAGGATGACTGGGACTGGAAGTCCGAAAAACAGGGAAAGGATCAGGACGCAGAAGATGATACTGATCTGGAAGAAGATGATAATATAGAAGAGAATCCTGGCGTGGAAGAAGATGATTTGGAAGTAGATGATCCGGAAGACGCTGACTGGGAGGAGGAAGAAACACAGAGAAAAGGATTTTTCCACAGAAAACCAAAAGAAAAAGTGGAAGAAGAGCCGGATGATGTGGAAGAAAACGATACAGAGAACGAAGTCGGCGTATCAAAGATCCATAAAGTGCGTGCGGGATTGTTTGGACGTGGCATGTCTGACGATCTTGACGATGAGGACTGGGAAGAGGACGAAGATTTCCTGCCGGTAGAAAGAAAAAAACCGGAAGAAAAACAGCGTCCGGAGAGAAAAGAAAAACCGGAGGAGAAACAAAGGCCGGAGAGAAAAGAAAAACCGGAGGAAAAACAGCGCACGGAGAGAAAAGAAAAACCGGAGGAGAAACAAAGGCCGGAGAGAAAAGAAAAGCCGGAGCGGAAACATACTCCGGAGAAAAAACACATTCCGAGAGAAGAAGAGGAAGAAGATGATTTAGAGATCATCGATTTAAATGATTTATAAATAGAAAAAGAATGGAGAAACTATGCAGATACGATATACATCAAAAGCAAAAAAAGCAATCGATCAGGCTTCAAAGATGTCGAAATCACTGCATCATCATTATATCGGAACGGAGCATATCCTGATCGGACTTTTAAAAGAAGGAACGGGCGTCGCTGCGCAGGTATTAAATGATAATGGAGTAGAACTTGACAAAGTCATGCAGCTGATCGAGGAACTCATTGCACCGGATGCACAGGTGCTGACGGCAGAGGCTAAGGAATATTCGCCGAGGGCACTGCAGGTGTTAGAAGGGGCAGCAAGGGAGGCAGCGCGTTTTCATGCAGAGGAGATCGGGACGGAGCATATCCTGATCGCGATGATGAAAGAGACAGAGTGTGTGGCATCCCGCCTTTTAAATACCTTAGCGGTCAATATCCAGAAAATGTATGTGGATATCCTGATCGCAATGGGAGAAGATGCGAGCCTGTACAAAGAAGATTTCATGAATGGTAAGCCGGTGAAAAAAACAGCATCGGATACACCGGTATTAAATCAATACTCCAGAGATCTGACTGCATTGGCGGCAGAGGGAGTATTAGATCCGTTAGTCGGCAGACAGGAAGAGATCGGCCGTGTGATCCAGATCTTAAGCAGAAGGACAAAGAATAACCCATGTCTGATCGGTGAACCGGGCGTTGGAAAGACTGCGATCGTTGAGGGAATTGCGGAGCGTATTACAACCGGAATGGTTCCGGATACCGTTGCGGGAAAGCGGGTGGTATCTTTGGATATGTCCGGAATCGTGGCAGGCTCAAAATATCGCGGTGAGTTTGAGGAGCGCATTAAAAAGGTACTTCAGGAAGTACGGGCAGCCGGCAATATCCTGCTCTTCATCGATGAACTGCATACAATCATCGGAGCGGGTGGAGCGGAAGGAGCAATCGATGCTTCCAATATATTAAAACCTGCACTTGCGCGTGGGGAACTGCAGCTGATCGGTGCAACGACAATCGATGAATACCGCAAATATATTGAAAAAGATGCTGCGCTAGAGCGCAGATTCCAGCCGGTTACGGTAGAAGAGCCGTCGGAAGAGGAGGCAGTGCAGATTTTAGAGGGACTGCGGGAACAGTATGAAAAGCATCATCAGGTAAAGATTACGGATGATGCGGTATCGGCAGCAGTACGCCTGTCTGCGCGCTATATCAATGACCGTTTCCTGCCGGATAAAGCAATCGATCTGATGGATGAGGCTGCAGCAAAGGTACGTCTGCGCGCGGGTGGAAAACCGGAGGAAGTCGTTGAATTAAGACATCGCATCAACCTGTTAGAAGAGGAAATGTTAGAATTTCTGCACGATGGTGATGTGGAAGGTGCAAAGCAGAAGAAGAACGAAAAAGAAGCGTGTGAAGAAGAGCTTGCCAAAATACAGGCAAAGACAAAGAAAGACAGCCGCAGTAAAAAGTTAAAAGTGACAGAAGACGATATTGCGGATGTGGTATCCGGATGGACGAAGATCCCGGTAAGAAAGATTGCCGAGGGGGAGGCTGCCCGCTTAAGAAAATTAGAGGCTACCTTACACAAACGTGTCATCGGTCAGGAGGATGCGGTGAGTGCAGTGGCAAAAGCTGTGCGAAGAGGACGTGTCGGATTAAAAGATCCGAGGCGCCCGATCGGTTCTTTCCTGTTCTTAGGCCC
>ERZ827156.4006-NODE-4006-length-12467-cov-19.512488_pt1 | contig 12467 bp, 9 predicted proteins | sample MGYA00519919_ERZ827156 | MGnify/ENA primary metagenome ERZ827156 (study PRJEB31778, sample SAMEA3449269) | human gut metagenome | biome: human gut; feature: human-associated habitat; material: faeces | place: United Kingdom | collected 2010/2012 ... | reverse complement strand
GCGTGCGCGTGTTCGTGCCCGCTTCCCAGTCCGGCCTGCCCCGCGGCGCTGAGCTGAGCACTATGATCGGCCAGACCGTGTCCCTGCGCATCACCGAGGTCAACCGTGCCCGCCGCCGTGTGGTCGGCTCCATCAAGGCCGTGACCTACGAGGCCCGTCAGGCCGCCCAGGCGGAGATCTGGAACAACATCGAGGTGGGCAAGCGCTACACCGGCACCGTGAAGTCCATGACCAGCTATGGCGTGTTCGTGGACATCGGCGGCGTGGATGGTATGGTACATATCTCCGAGCTGTCCTGGAGCCGTATCAAGAACCCCGCTGAGGTCGTCTCCGTGGGCGACACGCTGGACGTGTATGTCATCTCCTTCGACCCCGAGAAGCACAAGATCTCCCTGGGCGTCAAGGATCGCAGCATGAACCCCTGGGACAAGTTCATGGCTACCTATCACGTGGGCGATGTGGCCAACGTGCGTATCGTGAAGCTGATGACCTTTGGCGCGTTCGCCGAGGTCGTGCCCGGTGTGGACGGCCTGATCCACATCTCCCAGATCGCGGATCGCCGCATCGAGAAGCCCGGCGACGTGCTGACCGAGGGTGAGATGGTGGATGCCAAGATCACCGCCATCGACGAGGAGAAGCAGAAGATCTCCCTGTCCATCCGCGCGCTGCTGACTCCCTCCGCTGACGAGGACGAGGAGTAATTGAAGCTTAGGAGATCTCCCTCAGCCTGGCTGGGGGAGATCTTTTTGCACCCATAAAGTGTTAATTACTGCACAATGTTTGCGGGGGAGAATTGGCGGTTTCGTCAATTCCCATGGGGAGAGCATTGTGGTAAAATTAACGATTAGAAATAGGGCCCCTCACGGAGGGGGAAAATCGCGGAAACAGGGAGGAGCAGACCATGGGCTTTGCAGATTTTCAGGCACTATATAAGCAGAAGCTGACCACCGCGGACGAGGCGGTGAAGGTCATCAAGTCCGGCGACTGGGTGGACTACGGCTTTTGCGCCATCCATCCACGGGTGCTGGACGAGGCGCTGGCCCGCCGGGCGCCGGAGCTGGAGGACGTGAAGGTCCGGGGTGGCATCAGCCTGTGGAAGCCGGCGATCTTTGACATCGAGGACCCGGTGCACCACATTATTTTCAATTCCCACCACATGAGCAGCGTGGAGCGGCACCACATCGCCAGCGGCGCGGGGTTCCATGAGCCCATGCGCTACTCCGAGCTGCCCCGGTACTACTACGACCACATCACGCCGCCGGACGTGGCCATGTTCCAGGTGACGCCCATGGACAAGCACGGGTATTTCAACTTTGGCCTGTCCGCCAGCCATGTGCGGGCGGTGTGCGAGATGGCCAAGGTGGTCATCGTGGAGGTCAACGAGAACATGCCCCGGTGCCTGGGCGGGTTTGACAACTGCATCCACGTCAGTGAGGTGGACATGATCGTGGAGGGGCGCAACGACCCCATGGGCATCCAGCCCAGCGGCACGGCCACCGATGTGGACAAGGCCGTGGCCAAGCTGATCGTGGAGCAGATCCCCGACGGGGCCTGCCTGCAGCTGGGCATCGGCGGCATGCCCAACACCGTGGGGGCCATGCTGTGCGAGTCCGACCTGAAGGACCTGGGCGTGCACACGGAGATGTATGTGGACGCGTATGTGGACCTGGCTATGGCCGGGAAGGTGACGTGCATGAAGAAGAACATCGACCGGGGCCGGCAGGTGTTCGCCTTCGCCGCCGGCACCCAGAAGCTGTACGACTATCTGGACGACAACCCGGCGTGCATGGCCGCGCCCATCAGCTACACCAACGACATCCGCACCATTGCGGCCATCGACAACTTTATCTCCATCAACAACGCGGTGGACATCGACCTGTACGGACAGGTCAACGGCGAGACGGCGGGGACGAAGCAGATCAGCGGCGCCGGCGGCCAGCAGGACTTCGTGCTGGGCGCGTATCTGTCAAAGGGCGGCAAGAGCTTTATCTGTCTCAGCTCCACCCACGCCGACAAGGACGGCACGCTGCATTCCCGCATCCGGCCCACGCTGCAGCCGGGGTCCGTGGTGACGGACACCCGGGTGAACACCATGTATGTGGTCACCGAGTACGGCTGCGTGTGCCTGAAGGGCCTGACCGTGTGGGAGAGGGCAGAGAAGCTGATCTCCATCGCCCACCCGGACTTCCGGGAGGAACTGATCCGCGAGGCGGAGAAGCAGAGGATCTGGTATCCCCACAACAGAAGATGACGAAAAAAGAAAGCCCCTTGGGGCTTTCTTTTTTGCATGAAAACGCCGCCGGCGGCGCACCCTACCAAAAAGGAGGCGCGGATATGAACGGCGACGAAAACCGAGAAAAGAATGAGGAAAAAGCGGCGGTGCCGGTACAGCCCATCATCGACATGGGCAGCACGGTGGTGAAGAACAGCCGGGGGACGGTGCACTGCCTGACCATCGTGGGACAGGTGGAGGGCCACACGCTGCTGCCGGAGAACCTGAAAACCACCAAGTATGAGCACGTGCTGCCGCTGCTGGCGGCGCTGGAGCAGAGCGAGCAGGTGGACGGCGTGCTGCTGCTGTTGAACACCGTGGGCGGTGACATCGAGGCGGGGCTGGCCATCGCCGAGCTGGCGGCGGGCATGACGAAGCCCTTGGTGACGCTGGTGCTGGGCGGCGGGCACTCCATCGGCGTGCCGCTGGCGGTGTGCGGGCAGGAGACGTTCATCGCCCCCACGGCGTCCATGACGGTGCATCCGGTGCGGATGTCCGGCACGGTCATCGCCGCGCCGGAGACATACCGGTACTTTGAGCGCCTGCAGGAGCGGATCGTGCAGTTCGTGGCGGCCAACAGCCGCGTTAGCGCGGCGCGGTTCCGGGAGCTGATGCTCTCCAGCGGGGACATGGCCAACGACGTGGGTACGGTGCTGTACGGCGAGCAGGCGGTGGCGGAGGGCATCATCGACCGGATCGGGACGCTGTCCGACGCGCTGGAGGCGCTGTACGGCCGGATAGAGCGGCGGAAATAGGCGCATCTCCCCCGGCTGCGGGCCGGGGGAGATCATTTTATGCCGGGCGGGACGGTTTTTTCTTGAAAAACGGCGGCTTCCATAGTATACTAACTTAGTTAAGGTATGCAAAAGTATAAGAGGTGAAGCAGTTGTACTTAAAAGCTTTAGAAATACAGGGCTTCAAGTCCTTCCCTGATAAGACGGTACTGAACTTCGGCGAGGACATCACCGCCATCGTGGGGCCCAACGGCTCCGGCAAGTCCAATATCTCCGACGCCATCCGCTGGGTCATGGGCGAGCAGAACAGCCGCCAGCTTCGGGGCGCCAAGATGGAGGACGTGATCTTCGGCGGCACGGAGAAGCGGAACCAGATGGGCTTTGCCCAGGTGACGCTGGTCATCGACAACACCGAGCACATCTTCCCCACCCGGGAGGAGGCGGAGGTGGCCGTGACGCGGCGCTACTACCGCAGCGGCGAGTCGGAGTACTACATCAACAAGCAGTCGGTGCGTCTCAAGGACGTGAACGAGCTGTTCATGGACACCGGCATGGGCCGGGAGGGCTACTCCATCATCGGACAGGGCAAGATCGACGAGATACTGTCCGTGAAGAGCGGCGAGCGCCGGGAGGTATTTGAGGAGGCTGCGGGCATCAGCAAATACCGGCACCGCAAAGAGGAGTCCGAGCGGAAGCTGGAGCGCACGGAGGAGAACCTGGTGCGCATCAACGACAAGATCGCGGAGCTGGAGCTGCAGGTGGAGCCGCTGCGCGCCCAGGCGGAGACGGCGAAGAAATACCTGGTGCTGCGGGACGAGCTGCGGGTGCTGGAGATCAGCGTGTGGCTGGAGCAGCTGCAGGACCTGCGCACGGCCAAGCTGAAGTTGGAGAGCGACACCGCGCTGGCCAAGGAGGCCTGTGACCGGGCGCAGCAGGCGCTGGACGAGGCCTACGCCCAGGACGAGCGCTACACCGAGGAGATGCGCAAAAACGACATGGAGGCGGAGAGCCTGCGGGGGCAGGTGACTGCGTCCGAGAGCGCCGCCGGGGAGGAGTCCGCCGCCATTGCGGTGCTGCAGACCTCCATGGACCACAATAAGGAGAGCCTGCAGCGGCTGGAGCAGGAGTTGACCGACGCCGACGCCCGGCGGGAGAGCCTGCAGGAGCGGATCGACGCGCAGCTGGCCCACATCCGGGAGATCGACCAGGCGGCCGCAGCGCTGGACGAGGAGCTGAACGGGCTGCTCTCACAGGCGCAGGCGCTGTCCGACAGCGCCAGGGGCGCGGCGGACGAGGCGGAAGCCCTGCGGGGACAGGAGGCCATCGCCGTGGCGGAGGCCGCCGACGGCCGGGCGGCACTGTCGGCCCTGGAGACGGAACTGGATCAGGCGGCGCAGCGCCGCGAAAGCGTGCAGAAGGAGCTGTCTGAGGTCAGAAACAAACTGGAAAGCAGCGAGAAGGAGTCCAAGCAGAACCGCCGGGCACTGAACGACGCGAAAGAAGAGGCCCAGGCGGTGCAGAATATCATCCAGGGCCACAGCCTGCGGATGGACAGCCGCCGCCAGAAGGCCGACAGCGCCCAGAGCGCCAAGCTGGAGCTGACCATGAAGGTCAACGCCCAGGAGGACCGCATCCGTCTGCTGACGGAGATGGAGAAGGAGTACGAGGGCTTCAACAAGGCGGTCAAGGTGGTGATGCAGGCGGCGGAGCGCAATACGCTGCGGGGCGTCCACGGGCCGGTGGCCGGCCTGATGGCCACGGAGCAGGCCTACGCCGTGGCGCTGGAAACGGCGCTGGGCGCGGCGCTGCAGAACATCGTGGTGGACCGGGAGGAGGACGCCAAGGCGGCCATCCAGTTCCTGAAGCAGCGGGACGGCGGCCGGGCCACCTTCCTGCCGCTGACGGCCATCCGGGGCGACGAGCTGCGGGAGAACGTGGCCGGAGAGTACGGCTTTGTGGGCATCGCCAGCCGCCTGGTGCGGTACGACGCCAGATACGACCAGATATTCAAGAACCTGCTGGGGCGCACGGTGGTGGTGGAGAACCTGGACAGCGGCATCGCCATGGCGCGGAAGTTCCGCAGCGCCTTCCGCATCGTGACGCTGGACGGGCAGATCATCAACCGGGGCGGCTCCATGACCGGCGGCTCCGCCAGCCGGTCCTCCGGCGTGCTGTCCCGGGCCAACGAGCTGGAACGGCTGAAGGCCGCCCAGGGGGCCCTGCGGGACAAGCTGAACGCCGCCGTGCAGCAGGCGGAGGACACCCAGCGGGAGCTGCAGAAGGCGGAATATGAGCTGCAGGTGGCCAAGGAGCAGCAGCGCAAGGCCGAGGACGACGTGCTGACGCTGCAGGGCAAGCAGGACCACTATGACCTGCTGCTGGAGAGCCTGGGCCTGAGCTGCGAGAGCATGGAGCGGGAGCTGGCGGATATCGACCGCCGGGAGCAGGAGACCAGGGACCGCGCGGCGCGCACGCGCGCGGACATCAGCGGGGCTGAGGACCGCGCCGCGGCGCTGCGGCAGCAGATGAAGGACAAGCTGGCCGGGCAGACGGATCTGAGCCAGCAGACGGACCGGCTGGCCCAGGCCGTCAGCGACCGGAAGGCCGATCAGGCGGCGCTGAGCGCCGAGAAGAGCGGCGCGCTGCACAACGTGGAGGATCTGCAGCGGCTGCAGGCGGACATGGTGTCCGACCACGCGGAGCGGGACCGGCGGGCGCAGGAGTACCGCCAGGCCATCGAGAGTGCCGACGCGGACATGGCCGCCCATCAGGCGGCGCTGGACGAGAAGAACGCGCAGACCGCCGCCCTGCGGCAGCGGCTGGAGGGACTGTCCCAGGCCAAGCTGCAGCTGGAGCAGCAGCGTGACCAGCACAGCCGCGACAGCCGGGAGCGCAACGACACGCTTTTGCAGACCATGCAGGCGTACAATAAATTGCAGCAGAAGCTGGAGAGCAGCGGGCTGGAGGAGAGCCAGATCCTGGAGAAGCTGTGGGAGCGCTATGAGCTGAGCCACAGCGACGCCATGGAGCAGCGCATCGAGCTGGAGAGCGTCCCCAAGGCCACCCGGCGCATCGCCGAGCTGAACCGGGAGATCAAGTCGCTGGGCACGCCCAATATCGGCGCCATCGAGGAATTCGACCGGGTGAACACCCGCTATACCTACCTGTCCGAGCAGCGCAGCGACGTGGCCCAGGCCAAGGAGGAGCTGCTGGGCATCATCGACCAGATCACCCAGCAGATGACGGGCATCTTCGCCGAGCAGTTCCGGCTGCTGAACGAGAGCTTCCAGGAGACGTTCCTGGAGTTGTTCGGCGGCGGCAAGGCCCGGCTGGAGCTGGAGGACGAGAATGACATCCTCAACTGCGGCATCGAGATCAAGGTGCAGCCCCCCGGCAAGCAGCTCAAGACCATCACGCTGCTGTCCGGCGGCGAGAAGGCATTTGTGGCCATCGCACTGTACTTCGCCATTCTGAAGGTGCATCCCACGCCCTTCTGCGTGATGGACGAGATCGAGGCGGCGCTGGACGAGGCCAACGTGGTGCGCTATGCCCGCTATATGCGGCGCATCGCCGGAAAGACGCAGTTCATCGTCATCACCCACCGGCGGGGCACCATGGAGGAGGCCGACGTGCTGTACGGCGTGACCATGCAGGAAAAGGGCGTCAGCCGGATACTGACCATCAATCTCAACGATATGGCCAAGGAACTGCATATCAAATAAGGAGGGCTGAATCATGGGCTTATTTCAGATACTTAAAGAGGCATTCACCAGCGTCCCCACCTTCGACGACCTGAACGACGAGTTCTACGACGGGCTGGAGGAGGCCATGATCCTGGCGGACATCGGCGCGGACACCGCCGCCGACATCGTCAGGCAGCTGCGCAAACGGGTGAAGGAGCGGTTTATCGGCCGCATGGACGAGGTGAAGGACGCCCTGCGGGACATCCTGCGCAGCAAGCTGGAGGTGGGCGACAGCACCCTGGTGCTGGAGGGCAAGCCCGCTGTGGTGCTGGTCATCGGCGTCAACGGCGTGGGCAAGACCACGTCCATCGGCAAGCTGGCCAAGCAGCTGAAGAGCCAGGGCAAGAAGGTGCTGCTGTGCGCCGGCGACACGTTCCGCGCCGCCGCCGCCGATCAGTTGGAGATCTGGGCGGGGCGCGCCGGTGTGGACATCGTCCGCCAGCACGAGGGCGCCGACCCCGGCGCGGTGCTGTTTGACGCGCTGCAGGCCGCCAAGGCCCGGAACGTGGACGTGGTGCTGTGCGACACCGCCGGGCGGCTGCACAACAAGCAGAACCTGATGAACGAGCTGGCCAAGCTGCGGAAGATCATCGACCGGGAGTGCCCGGATTCCAGCTGCGAGACGCTGCTGGTGCTGGACGCCACCATCGGCCAGAACGGATTGATCCAGGCCCGGACCTTCAAGGAGACGGCGGGGCTGACGGGCATCATCCTGACGAAGCTGGACGGCACCGCCAAGGGCGGCATCGTCGTGGCCATCGCCCAGGAGCTGGGCGTGCCGGTGAAGTTCGTGGGCGTGGGCGAGGGCATCGACGACCTGAAGCCCTTCGACCCGGCGGCCTTTGTGCAGGACATGGTGTAAGGAGGGCGCGGCATGACAAGAGCGGACGGACGCGCGGCGGACCAGCTGCGCAAGGTGGAGATGATCCCCGGCTTTACGAAATTTGCCGAGGGCAGCGTGCTGATCCGCTGCGGCGAGACGGTGGTGCTGTGCAACGCCTCGGTGGAGGACAAGACGCCGCCCCATGTGCCGGAGGGCCACGGCTGGGTGACGGCGGAGTACTCCATGCTGCCCCGGGCCAACCGGGAGCGCAGCCGCCGGGACGTGGACAGGCTGAAGCTGTCCGGCCGCAGCGCGGAGATACAGCGGCTCATCGGCCGCAGCCTGCGCGCGGCGGTGGACATGGAGACCCTTGGCCCCCGGACCATCACCATCGACTGCGACGTGCTGCAGGGTGACGGCGGGACGCGGACGGCGTCCGTTACCGGCGGCTTCACGGCGCTGGCTCTGGCCTGCCAGAAGCTGGTGGCCGGCGGGGTCATCCACCGGCTGCCGCTGGTGCACTACGTCACCGGCGTGTCGGCGGGCATCGTGGACAACGTGCCGCTGCTGGACCTGCAGTACAGCGAGGACAGCCGGGCCCAGGTGGACCTGAACTGCATGATGACCGAGCAGGGACAGCTGATCGAGATACAGGGCACCGGCGAGGGCCGGCCCTTCACCGTGGAGGAGCAGCAGGCGCTGGTGGCGCTGTGCGCCAAGGGCTGCCGGGAGCTGCTGGAAAAGCAGAAAGAGATACTGGGGGAGATCCTATGAAATTTGTATTGGCATCCCACAACAAGGGAAAACTGGCGGAGATGCGCGCCATCCTGGGCGAGCTGGGCGTAGAGGTGGTGACGCCTGCCGACGTGGGCGTGGACATCGACGTGGAGGAGACCGGCACCACCTTCGCCGAGAACGCGGCCCTGAAGGCTGACGCCATCATGAAGGAGAGCGGCCTGCCGGCCATCGCCGACGACTCCGGGCTGTGCGTGGACTGGCTCCAGGGCGCGCCGGGGGTGTATTCCGCCCGGTACGGCGGGCTGGACAGCGACATGGAGCGCTGCCGGCTGCTGCTGGGCAACATGCGGGGCGCCACCGACCGGGCGGCGCACTTCCACACGTCCATCGTCTGCGCCTTCCCCAACGGGGACACGCTGACGGCGGAGGGCGACTGCGCCGGTACCATCGCCTTTGCCCCTATGGGCGACGGCGGGTTCGGCTACGACCCCATTTTCTTCGTGCCGTCCCTGCGCAAGACCTTCGCCCAGCTGACGGCGGAGGAGAAGAACGCCATTTCCCACCGGGGCAACGCCCTGCGGGCCTTTGCATCGGAACTGAAAACGTATTTGGAGAAGCAATGATATGGAACTGACAAGCAAACAACGCGCACAGCTGCGCTCCCTGGCCACCAATATGGACACTATCGTCCATGTGGGCAAGGACGGCATCGGCGACAATCTCATCAAGCAGGTCAACGACGCGCTGGAGGCCCGTGAGCTGATCAAGGGCCGGGTGCTGGAAAACTCCCTGCTGACCGCCCGCGAGGCGGCGGAGCAGCTGGCGGTGGCCGCCCGCTGCGAGGTGGTGCAGGTCATCGGCAGCAAATTCGTGCTGTACCGGATGCAGCACGATAAAAGCAAGCGCAAGATCGAGCTGGTCAAGGCGAAGAAGAGCGTATGAACATCGGAATTTACGGCGGCACCTTCGATCCGCCCCACGCGGGGCATGTCGCCGCCGCCCAGGCGGCTATGGAGGCCCTGCACCTGGACAAGCTGCTGCTGATCCCCGACGCGCAGCCGCCCCACAAGCAGCTGCCCCAGGGCAGCGCGACGCCGCAGCAGCGGTACGACATGACCGTGCTGGCCACGGCGTCGCTGGGCAAGCTGGCCGAGGTCAGCGACATGGAGCTGCGCCGCGCCGGCGTCAGCTACACCGCCGACACGCTGGCGGCCCTGCGTGCGCAGTATCCGGAGGATACGCTGTACCTGCTGATGGGGTCGGACATGTTCCTGAGCCTGCACACCTGGCGGCGGCCGGAGGACATCGTGGCGCTGGCACACATCGCGCCCTTCAGCCGGGAGACGGAGGACGAGTCCGCCGCCTTTGATGCCCAGAAGGCGTATCTGGAGCAGCATTTTGCCGCACAGGTGACGGTGATCCCCAATCCGCAGGTGGTGGAGGTGTCCTCCACCGAGATCCGGGCGCGTCTGGCCCGGGGCCAGGGCGGCGAGCTGCTGCCGCCGCCGGTGTGGGGCTACATCCAGCGGGAGCGGCTCTACGGCACCCGCACCGACCTGACGCACCTGACGCCGGAGGCGCTGCGGCCCATCGCGCTGAGCTATCTCAAGCCCAAGCGGATGCCCCATGTGCTGGGCACGGAGCAGGAGGCGGTGCGTCTGGCGGAAAAGTACGGCGCGGACGTGACCAAGGCCCGCATCGCCGCGCTGCTGCACGACTGCACCAAGAAGCTGGACATGGACGAGCAGCTGGCCCTGTGCCGGCAGTACGCCATACCGCTGGATGAGCTGGAGCAGAAGGCGCTGAAGCTGCTGCACAGCAAGACCGGCGCCGCCATCGCCCGGGACGTGTTTGCGGTGGACGGCGAGGTATACAACGCCATCCTGTACCACACCACCGGCAAGCCGGACATGACGCTGCTGGAGAAGATCATCTATCTGGCGGACTACATCGAGCCCACCCGGGATTTCCCCGGTGTGGAGACGCTGCGAAAAACCGTATACGAGGACCTGGACCGGGGACTGCTCCTGGGACTGACCATGACCATCGACGAGATGGAGGAGATGGGGAACCCCGTCCACCACATGACCCGCGACGCGCGGGATTATCTGCTGAAAAGAGGGATACGATGAAAACACCCAAGGAATTGGCCCTGCTGGCCGCCCGCGCCCTGTCGGAGAAGAAGGGCAAGGAGATCCGCGTGCTGGAGATCGCCGAGCTGACCACGCTGGCGGACTATTTCGTGCTGGCCACCGGTTCAAGCAACACCCAGATCAACGCGCTGGTGGACAGCGTGGAGAAGGTGCTCCACGAGGAGGCGGCGGAGGAGCCGCTACACCGTGAGGGCTATCGCGGCGGCACATGGGTGCTGCTGGACTACGGCTGCATCGCCGTTCATGTGTTCAACCAGGAGGCCCGTGAGTTCTACGGCCTGGAAAGACTATGGCAGGACGGTAAGCCGGTGGACCTGACCGGCGTCATCGACGAGCACGACTGAGCGCATTTTGCACCGATCTCGCCCGTTTCGGGCAAATCAGGGGTTGACAAGCGGCAAAAAAGCGCTAAAATAGGCATTGATATTGCCATAAGCGAAGAAGGGAAAAAGACGGAGATCGTCCGCCCCAAGAGAGCCGGTATGTGGTGTGAGCCGGCGGGGACGCTCTGTTGTACTGGCCCCGGAGCTTTCCGCCTGAACAGGGCGGAACGGGTGCGCGCCGTTACAGCGCCGTCCTTTCAGGACACTGAGCGCCGGCAGGGAGACCGCCGGCGGGATCAGGGTGGTACCGCGTTTTTTTGACGTCCCTGACTGCGCAGGCAGTCGGGGACGTTTTTTTGCAGAGGAACAAACAAAATTCAGATATGGTAAGGAGAAGCGAGCATGAATTACGATTTTGCGGCCATTGAGAAAAAATGGCAGGCCAATTGGGAAAAGACCAAGCCCTACGCCGCCGTCACCGGTGACAAGCGGCCCAAGTTCTACGGCCTGATCGAGTTCCCCTATCCCTCCGGCCAGGGACTGCATGTGGGCCATCCCCGGCCCTTTACCGCCATGGACATCGTCACCCGCAAAAAACGGATGCAGGGCTACAACGTGCTGTTCCCCATCGGCTTCGACGCCTTCGGCCTGCCCACGGAGAACTACGCCATCAAGAACCACATCCACCCGGCTGTGGTCACCAAGAACAACATCGAGAACTTCACCAAGCAGCTGAAGATGCTGGGCTACGGCTTCGATTGGGACCGCTGCGTGGACACCACCGATCCCAAGTACTACAAGTGGACCCAGTGGATCTTCCTGCAGATGTTCAAGCACGGCCTGGCCTATAAGACCACCATGCCCGTGAACTGGTGCACCAGCTGCAAGATCGTCCTGGCCAACGAGGAGGTTGTGGAGGGCGTATGCGAACGCTGCGGCAGTGAAGTTGTCCACCGTGTAAAATCCCAGTGGATGCTTAAAATTACTGAATATGCACAGCGTCTTCTGGACGATCTTTCAGAAGTAAACTATCTTGACAAGATCAAGTCCACACAGACAAACTGGATAGGACGTTCAACAGGTGCAGAAGTAAACTTCGGTTCAACTGCCGGAGATATACTCACTGTTTATACAACAAGACCTGATACACTTTTCGGTGCTACATATATGGTTATTGCTCCTGAACATCCATACATTGAAAAATGGGCTGACAAGCTTGAAAATATGGACGAGATAAAGGCATATCAGGAACTTGCCGCAAAGAAATCTGACTTTGACAGAACAGAAATGAACAAGGACAAGACAGGTGTCGAACTCAAGGGCGTTAAGGGAATCAATCCTGTAAACGGCAGGGAAATACCTATCTTCATTTCTGACTACGTTCTTATGTCATACGGAACAGGTGCTATCATGGCTGTTCCTGCACATGATACCCGTGACTATGAATTTGCAAAGGTATTCGGTCTTCCAATAATCGAAGTTGTAAAGGGCGGAGATGTTACCAAGGAAGCGTTTACAGACTGTGCAACAGGAATTATGACAAACAGCGGTTTCCTTGACGGTCTGACTGTTGAAGAGGCTAAGGTGAAAATCAAGGAATGGCTCACGGAAAACGGCAAGGGCACACCAAAGGTTAACTACAAGCTCAGAGACTGGGTTTTCTCACGTCAGCGTTACTGGG
>ERZ827156.4001-NODE-4001-length-12475-cov-3.750805_pt1 | contig 12475 bp, 12 predicted proteins | sample MGYA00519919_ERZ827156 | MGnify/ENA primary metagenome ERZ827156 (study PRJEB31778, sample SAMEA3449269) | human gut metagenome | biome: human gut; feature: human-associated habitat; material: faeces | place: United Kingdom | collected 2010/2012 ... | reverse complement strand
AACTTAAGGTGCAGGTACTTCTCTTCACGCATTCCGGAACTTTGGCCGCAATGCGTTGCCCCATCGTCACCGACAGGGACTTAAAAATTTCTCGGACGAAATACCGAGCGCCGATGTTGTACGAAACGCTCAGATCGCAGTGGTAGCGCTTTCCGTTTGGGAAAGTGCAGAGACTGTGATTCTTTTCGTCCCGAGTGACTTTGGGGTTCATGCCTCGCTAGCGAGCAACAAAGCTCAACCGTAAACCCGCGCTAGACACAAAAATCTACACACTCCCGGAGGAGCTTTTCAAAGTTCGGCGCCTGCCAAAAAGTCCTTCAGCCGCAGATGAGTGACCGTCGTCGTTGAAAAATCCACATCATCATTGGTGATGATGATCTTTTTCCGCGACTGATCCAACTTATTGAACAGGGCAAATTCCCGACGGTAAGTACTCTCTTCGACGATGCTGTAGGCCACCTGGATCAAATACTGCTTTCCTTCTTTTTCCGCCAAAAAATCGATCTCTTGTTCACCATCCGTGTAGACCGATAATTCAAACCCCCGATAACAAAGTTCGTTGTACACAACGTTTTCGAGATTGTGCGTCAGATCCCAGCGTCCGCCCGTCTGTCGGATGCTGTTGAACGCAACGTCTTCATCATAAATTTTCTGGTAGTACTTCAACGCCCGTTTTGCCCGGGTTGAGAACTGATTAATGGGGCTGGTGATGTACGCCTCCTCCAGGTAATGAAGGTACTTCATGATCGTCGTCAACGAACCGCCGATATGTTCATTACGCAGAAACTTCTGAATCGAACCTGCACTGAAAATGCGTGCATTGGACATCAGCACAAAATCCGTCAATCTCAGAAACAACTCCGTCTGCCGCACCCGATATCGACTCTGAATATCTTTGCTGACGATGGTGTCATCCAAATCCTGCAGGTACTGCAGCCGATTCTCTTTTGTGTCAAATTCCACCACCTTAGGAAAACCGCCGAAAATCAGGTAATCCGTGACGGTATACGTGTGATTCAACTGCGCAGCATACTGCACCAACTCCCGGTAGACAAAAGGCCGAACGCGGAACGACACATAACGCCCCGATAACTCATGCGTGAATTCCTTTGACAACAATTTCGAATTGCTGCTCGTGACAAATAACGAAAGGTTCTTCAGTCTCAAACTGCGGCAGGCAATGTTCCAATCCTCCACCATCTGAATTTCGTCCAGAAAAACATAAAGTTTCTCCTCCGTCAACTGAGATTCCACCGCGGCACTCAACTGGTCGGCATTACGGATTGAACGAAAAATCGCCCGATCCTCAAAGTTGAATTTCATCGTGCGTTTCCCCACCGCTTTAAGTTCCGCTTCCAGTTGCCCCATGATGACGGACTTTCCGCAGCGACGGATGCCGGTGATGATCTTGATGAGATCTGACTCAACGAAAGGACGAATTTTCTGCAAATAGTGTTCTCGAATAATCATCGCTCTGCCTCAGTCAACACCAGACATCCTCACAGTGAAAGATTTTTTCTCGCAAAACAAAAAATCTTTCAACGTAGTGGAGAATTTTTCGAGATATTCACAAATCCTCCAACAAAGTGGAGGATTTGTAAAAGTTAAAACACATCACGTATTCGTTTCTGCGGCTACCGAACAATGACATCCGCCGGCGTTTTCCCGCGCGGCACCAAGACCCACGCTTTAACTTCGCTCTTTTGTCGCCCGGCCTGCAGCCCAGCAATATCACCGTATCCCCAAAAATAATCAAACCGAATCACGCCACGAATCGCCCCACCGGTGTCCTGTGCAATAACGGGACGCACGAAATGCATGGCCGGCCGCCCCTGATCCGCCTTCGTCAAAAACGGCACCCCCAGCTGCCAATACCGACGATCCACGGCCACCGTAGCACCCCCGGTCACGGGCACGCCCTGCGCACCGATCGGTCCTTCATCGTCCGCAAACCCCGTACGCTCCGTAAAAAACACGAAGTTGGGATTGGTATCCAACAATTCCCGTGTGCGCTTCGGATTTTCCCGCACCCACTGACGGATGCGCTGCATGCTCATTTCTTCGCGTTTGAGGCCCGCGTTTTCCACGAGCCACCCGCCTACGGCCTTATAGGGGTGTCCGTTCTGATCGGCGTACCCCAGCCGCATAAACGTACCGTCTTCGAGCAACACGCGCCCCGAACCCTGAATCTGCAGAAAGAAGGCATCCACCGGATCATCGACCCAGCAAAGCACCTTCCCCCGAAGATCACTGCGCGATTCAATTTCGCCGCGGGTGTCGTAGGGCACGACGCGGTTGCCCACCAGTTTTCCCCGAAGCCTCAGCCCCTTTAACTGCGGGTGCAATCCCGCCAAATCCACGGTAATGAGGTCGTCCGGTACGCCGTACAGGGGGTACTGATAGTCCCCGTGACGCGTTTTGGAACCTCTCAACATCGGTTCGTAGTACCCCGTCATGAGACCGGTATCCGTGGGGTTTGCCTTATCTTCCTGGGACGTTACTTTCCAAGCTTCAAACGCGCGGCTGAAAAAATCATAGGCAGCGGCATCATCCGTCAGCACCGCCCCGACACAAGTGTCCTGCCACAAGGGCTTGGTTCCCATGGCACGGCAGGAAATGCGAAACGCCTTCAGGGCATTTTGCCAATCAACGGTTCGAGCTTCCGGCAGTTCGGCAAAAGGCACCGATACAAAGTCCGCAAACGGCGCCCGTATCTTTTTAACGCGTACCGCGTTTTCCACTACCCCCGTGTCAATCACGAGTTCCGGCGTTTTTTCCACCGCGACTTCCCCGGCCGTTACCTCGAGTTCCGGTTCCTGCGGCACCAGGGGCGCGGAAGAACATCCCGCCAATACCGCCGCCGTCAACGCCCACAGAAAAAAACGCCGCACCATGAATTCGTTCCTTATTCAGAAAGAAAAGCTTCCTGCACGTCACTCAAGAAACGCCGTCCGAGTTCCGTGACGGCAATCCGCCCCGAATCGGGCACCAAGAGCCCCTTCGTCCTCAGGTCGGCGAGCACCGGCTTGACAAAAGACAAAGGGCGTCCCGTCGTCGCTTCCCAACGCGAAGCCGCGACCCCGTCCGTGAGACGCAAAACGTTCAACGCAAACTCAAAAGGGAGGTCTTCATCCGTTACAACGCGTCGCTCGCTTTCGAAAACTCCCTTTTCAGCCCCCGCCAAATAGTTCGTCGGATTTGCCGTCCGTACCGTCCGGATGATTTCGCCATCCACAGTCACTTTGCCGTGCGCACCGGCCCCGACACCGAGATAATCCCCAAACGTCCAATACGTACGGTTATGCCGACAACGGCGCCCGGGTTTGGCATACCCAGAAATTTCGTAATGCTCAAAACCGCCGGTCGTGAGGCGTTCGTGCACCAGCTGCCCCATGTCGGCCGCCGCATCCCCTTCGGGAAGACCATCAGGCGGCCGTTTTCCGAACGCCGTTCCGTCTTCAATCGTGAGCTCATAAAAGGACAAATGCGTCGTTGCCGCCGCAAGCGCCGCGGCAATTTCCGTTTCAAGCTCCTTTTCCGTTTGTCCCGGCAAGGCGTACATCACGTCCAGATTGATGTTCTCGAACGCCTCGTGCGCCGCTTCAATCGATTTCATGGCGTCAGACGCCGAGTGAATGCGCCCGAGCCGCTTTAAGTTTTCATCACTGAAACTCTGAATGCCGAGTGAAATCCGATTGACGCCCGCCGCCGCGTACGCCTTGAATCGATCCCTTTCCACGGTACCGGGATTGGCTTCCATCGAAATTTCACAATCCTCCGTCAGCGTCACCGTACGGCGTATTGCATCCATCAGACGCGAAAACCCGTCCGCCGACATGAGGCTCGGTGTTCCGCCGCCGAAAAAGACCGACGACACCTGCCGTCCCGCAGCGGCTCGGGCCGCCCACGCCAAATCCTCAGTGAGCGCCGTCACATAAGCCGCTTCCGGAATGCACCGGGGCGCTCCGTAGGAATTAAAGTCGCAGTACGGGCACTTTCTCACGCACCAGGGCCAGTGCACGTAAAGGGCCAAAGGTTCTGTTTCGATGGGAAGCCTATCCACTACCACCCCCAGCGGTCAGCGAGCTCTTCGAGCATCATGCGCATGGCGCGACCCCGGTGGCTCACGTCATTTTTTTCTTCCGCCGTCAGTTCCGCCGCCGTCCGTCCGAAGTCCGGCACATAAAAATGCGGGTCATAGCCGAAACCGCCGGTGCCGCGGGGTTCATCCACCACTTCGCCGTCCCAACGGGCGTCCACGATGATGGGTTCCGGATCCGTCGCGCTTTTGACGGCAACGAGCACACAGGTGTAGTGCGCCCGGCGGTCGGCGTGACCGGCAAGCGCCTTCACGAGTTTGGCATTGTTGTCCGCGTCGTTGCCGTGTTCGCCGGCATAACGGGCACTCTTCACGCCGGGTTCGCCGTTTAAGGCTTCCGCGGTAATCCCGGAATCGTCCGCCATCGCCGGCAATCCCGTCTGACGCGCCGCGTTTCGAGCCTTGGCAAGCGCATTTTCCACAAAGGTGTCAAACGGTTCATCCGCTTCCTTGACGTTTAAAGCCGTCTGCGGAATCACTTCAATGCTGCGGCGCCCGAAAAGAGCGTTGAATTCCCGAAGCTTCCCCTTATTGCCGGAAGCGAGCACCAACTTATTCATCGTTTTAGTCCTCAGCCAATGCCGCGCGCTGCGCCGCCATCAGTTCGTCACAACCCTTTTTCGCCAAGTCGAGAAGTGCATTTAATTCGTCGCGCGAGAAAGGTTTCCCCTCGGCCGTTCCCTGAATTTCCACGAAACCGCCTTCGCCCGTCATGATGACGTTCATGTCGGTACCGCTTGAGCTGTCTTCCACATAATCAAAATCCAACACCGGCACGCCGTTGCTGATGCCGACGCTCACCGCAGCGACCTGCGTCATGATGGGATTTTCCTTGATGAGCCCCGCTTTGAGCATACAGTTCACGGCATCCGTCAACGCGACGTAAGCGCCGGTAATCGAAGCGCAGCGCGTGCCGCCGTCGGCCTGGATTACGTCGCAGTCCAAGGTAATCGTGAAGTCGCCGAGCTTTCTGCGGTCAACGATGCCCCGAAGACTGCGGCCTATGAGACGCTGAATTTCCATCGTGCGGCCGCCCTGCTTCCCCTTCACGGCTTCGCGATCCGTGCGCGTTCCGGTAGCGCGCGGCAAGAGAGAGTATTCCGCCGTCACCCAGCCCTCGCCCTTATCCTTTAAGAAGCGGGGAACGCCCGGCGTTACCGTGGCGTTGCAGAGAACTTTGGTACGCCCCACGGAAACCAAGACGCTTCCTTCGGCGTAGCAGGTGTAATGACGTTCAAAACGAACGGGACGCATCGCGTCGGCGGCGCGCCCGTCATGACGAAGTTCGGTCATAAATCTAGCCCTCAAAAAATTTGCCGTCATCCTACAACAAATGCGCGTAAGAACCACAATCGGTCTTGTTGACTTTTACTTCAGTCCGTCCGGTTCCGAAAACCGTCTTTCCGGATCGTTAGAATCTCGACACCTTTGTTTTCAGTTGCACAGGATTTCTTATGTCTCAGGTTTATTCCATGACAGGCTACGCTGCTGCGCAGGCCCCCTCCCCCTTGGGGATCATCAGTTTGGAAGTCAGGAGCGTCAATTCCCGCTTTCTGGATCTCACGCTTCGCACGGCCGACGAATTGAAATGCACGGAAACGACACTCCGTTCGATTCTCACGCAGTCAGTGGGACGCGGTAAGGTGGAAATCCGTACCGGCGTCAAAGCCGAATTAAATGAAACCAGCGGCAGCATCAACCCCGCCGCCCTGTCGCTCATTCAAAAACTGCAGGCGGCAGTTCTCTCGGCGTTGCCTGACGCCCGTCCCATGAGCGCAGCGGAAATCCTCGCTTACCCCGGCGTAGTTCGTACCGCAGAAGCAAACCCCGAAGAACTCACGAAAATCGTGTCCGGGCTGCTCACAACGGCGCTCGAAGCTTTTAAAAAGAGTGCCGAACGCGAAGGGGCCGCACTTGCCGAAGTACTTAAAGGCTATTGCGACAAAATCGACGCCATTGCCGACGCGGTTCAGGTTCGAATGCCCGACATCGTGGCGGCGGCACAGGCCAAACTCACACAGCGCCTTGAGGACGCCTTAAGTAAGGCACTCACCGCGCATTCTCAACTCACGAGCGAAGAGGTGAGCGACCGCATCCGCACGGAAGCCACGCTCTACGCGATGAAGATCGACGTCGACGAAGAAGTGAACCGCCTCAAAACCCACACCAAAGAAGTGCGCCGCGTCTTAACCGCGGGCGGCCCTGTCGGCAAGCGCCTGGACTTCCTGATGCAGGAAATGAACCGCGAAGCCAATACGCTGGGCAGCAAAGCCGCCGCCATTGAGATGACGGACGCGAGCCTCAACCTCAAACTGCTGATTGAACAGATGCGCGAGCAGATTCAGAACCTTGCTTAACCGCCTACGGTTTAAGCGACAGAAGCGGAACGACGAACACCCCGTCCGGACGTCGGTAGGCCGCGTTTGTCATTCCGCAGAGCACACAAAGTACCGACGGCGCGTTCGCGGGATCTTCCTTAGCAAGTGCCTTCTGCAATTTCAGGAGCCCCTCGGCCGCCGCATCAATCTGATTGGCACCCAGCTTGATTTCAATCGCCGTCCACTCACCGGTAGGCAGCGCAATCACGGCATCGATTTCACGATTCTTATAGTCCTGATAGTGGAACAGTTCCGCCCCCAAGGCTTCCGCGTAAATTCTGAGGTCTCTTTCACACAGCGCCTCAAATAAGAATCCCATCGTCGGCAAATCCGCCGTCAGTGCTTCCGCCTTCATGCCGAGCAACGCCGCCGCCAAGGACGGATCACACAAATGCCGTTTTTCCGCCTGCTTGATTCGCACCGACGAACGGACGGAGGGCGCGAACGGGCGTTGGTTGTCAATTAAAAACAGTCGCGAAAAGACATCCAGGTACGAATACACCGTCACTCGTTCGACCGTTTCGCCGTCGCAATCCGCAATATCCCGGCAAATGGTTTGAACGCCCGCCGTCGTTGCCTCATTTCTCGCCAGCGAACGCAACACTAATTCCAATTTTTTCCGGTTCCGCTGAATTCCGTCAATACGAGTGGCATCATCATCCAATACGGCCTTCAGATATTGCTGCGGCAACAACGACTGATTTTCCGGAGCCACCGACAAACTGGCCGGCCATCCGCCTCGGACAATCAACTGCACCAACCTCTCCAACGCCACTTCCCCGGTAATTTCCGGTTCCAATTCGCCGTGCAGCAGCCGCAGCAGCGACACCTTGCCGTCCGAATCCCCGGATTCCCACAAAGACATCGGTCGCATCCGCAGACGCGCAATACGCCCGGCGCCGCTGTGAAGAATGCCTTTATGGTTCGGTGTGGCGGATCCCGTCAACAGAAACTGCCCCAGGGCATCCGCGTGATCCACCTGAAATCGCACGGCGTCCCACAAAGGCGGCACTTCCTGCCACTCGTCAATGAGTCGCGGCGTTTCTCCTTTCAGAACCGCCGCCGGTGCCATCGCTGCCAAACTACGGTTTTGAAACCCGCCGGCCGGATCTCCCAAATAAATCCGACTGCGGCTCATTTCTTCCGCCGTTCGAGTTTTGCCGCACCACTTCGGCCCCTCGATACAAACAGCCCCGAACGTTTCCAAATACTTTTTCAGTTGAATGTCCGCCAATCGCGGCAGATAACCAGATTTTTTCGTCATGAGATTCCTTGTCCCTTGAGGTCGATGCAGCGAAAGAGGGCCGACGCTGAACAATAAATTCTATATAGTCAAAATACAAAATTCTGTATTTACATTATACAAAATTTTGTATTTTGACTATACACTTTTTCTACTTTTCCTCTGAGTGTGATTCAGATCTTCGCCTTTGCTGCCTTCTCTTTTTCTCACCGCCCTTCTGATTTTTCCGCGGTTTCACCTCCCGGTGCGAAACATCTTTTGTCGTCTTTCTGAGTTGCTGTTTTTGATCGCTCTCGTCAGCTGTGCGCTTTTTTCGTCCGCACTCTGCGCCGCGGATTTTGCAGGAGACGTTCCCATCGTCCGCGTGGGGTACTTCAAATCCGCGGGCTACCACGAAATCGTCAACGGCAGCGAAGGCCGCGGCTACGGCTTTGATTTCTATAATCTCCTGCAGCGCTACGCCAATATCCACGTGGAATACGTGGGCTACGACAAAACGTGGCCCGAAATGCAGGCGATGCCCGAGCGCGGTGAAATCGACGTTCTGGGCCCCGTCAACGTGACGCCCGAACGAAAGAAGCTCTTTGCCTTTTCCAGGAATATCGGCACGAGTCACTCACGTCTTACCGCCCGTATCGGCACGATTGCCGTTGCCAGCACCTTGGGGCGCGGTTCCGTTTTCACCGTAAAACTTACGTTCCGCCGGGATAAGACGGTGCCCGTCGCCCCCGCGGCCGCCGACGAGGGACAACTTCCTATCGCTGCGAAACTCAAAGACTGCCGAATTCTTCTTGCGGAAGACAACGACCTTAATGCCGAAATTGCTCTGGAAATCTTGAAGCAGTCCGGGGTTGCCGTCCGGCGCGCCCGCGACGGCGAAGAATGCGTGAGGATTCTCGCGGAGGCTCCCGCGGGCGCTTATGATGCCGTGCTGATGGATATTCAGATGCCCAAGATGGACGGATACGCTGCCACCGAAGCCATCCGTCGGCTCAAAGATGACACAAAGCGCCGTATCCCCGTCATTGCGCTCACCGCCAACGCCTTCACCGAAGACGAGCAAAAGGCGCGCGATGCCGGGATGGATGCGTTCGTCGCGAAACCCATCGACTTTGAAAAGCTCCTCGCCGTCCTCGCAAAATTCACCGTCAGGGCTTAAATTTCAAGCTTTCCAAACGGGCTTCTTCGCGCCTTTTAAAGAAATCCACGCGGCTTTGGATGTAATCCTGCAGCGCGTCGTCTTCTGCTTTGAATTTGGCGTTCTGCCGTTCATAGTATCCGACGCTCGCTTCTTCGATGATGTCGTTCATGATCCAATAGAACTCCAACCCCGTGCGGGCCACCATCTCAAACGTTTTCTCATCCGTTACGAAAGGGAAACGGCGTGCAAGACGAATGGTGCCGAATTGGCCGATCATGCCGAGCGACTTGATGATTTTCCGCCAATCACTCTTTTTATGCGGATCGAGCTTCAATGCCCGACAGGCGTCTTCAAAATGCGCAAGTTTTTTAAATGCGCGCTTGATGTATTCCGCTTCATAAGCTTCGGACATCAGACGGTCTCCTTGGAGAGGACACCCGCAGGTGCCGTCAATTCAAACATCGGACGAGCATCTTCAGTGAGAAGCGCCCGAGACTCGGTAAGTGCCGCCATCACATAAAGCGGTGCAAAGGGGGCGGCCTGCGTAATACGGATCAACCCTTCTTTTGCGAGTTCCAAAATCGCGAGGTAATTCACAAGCGCCGTCTGCAGGCCCTCTTCCGGGTGAAAGAGGTCGTGAAATTCCATGAAGGGGCGATCCGCGAGCTTTTTGAGAATCCCCGACATAAATTCACGCACCGACAGTTCCTGGCGCGTCACCTTGTGGCTCACGTTCAATTTGGCCCGGGCGAGAATCCCGTTCCAGGCGGCCAGTAAATCGTCCGGCCGCACTTCGGGGAGGAGCTGCACCTGCTCTTGTTCAATCAACACGAAAGCCTTGAAAAAATCCCGTCCGCACCGCGGCATTTCTTCCAAGTCCATCGCCGCCAACTTCATTTTTTCGTATTCCAGAAGGCGCCGCGCCAATTCCGCCTGCGGGTCTTCGACTTCTTCCCCGGTATCCACGTGCGTCACCGGCAGAAGAAGCTGACTTTTGATTTTCAAGAGGCTCGCCGCCATCACAAGATAGTCGGCCGCCAGTTCAAAATCCGTGTCCTTGATCCCTTCCACATACGCCATGTACTGCTCGGTCAGAAGCGCCATCGGAATGTCCATGATGTCGAACTTCTGCTTGCGGATGAGAAAAAGAAGCAGATCCAACGGCCCTTCGAAACTCTCAAGCAGCAGTTTCAGCGCGTTGGGAGGGATGTAGAGATCCTCCGGCTTTTCAAAAAGCGGTTCCCCGTAAAGACGCGCGAACACTTCATCATCGGCATTGCCTGCTGAAGCCGTGAAGTCAGTGAGAACGGTGTCGTCAGCCATAGAGGGATTCCTGAAAAATCGAGGCCGAATTTTAACGAAGCCGCGCCCTTTCAGGCGCCGCGCCGCCACGGGCAGCACAGTTGTTCCGCACCCCAGACGGACGCGTAAAGCGCGAGTCCCAATGCCCCCATGCCGAGTATGCCGTTAAACATCGAAAGGGTATCCCCCAACCCCCAAGCATCCATGATGAGGTACCCCAGCCCCGTATTCGTCGCGAAGCTCTCCGCGAGAAAGAGAACCGCCACCCCCGTGCCGCTCGCCACTTTGAGGCTCGTGAAGAAGTCCGGCAACGCCGCCGGAATATAGACGTGCCGCACCACCGCGCCGAGGTTTCCTCCCATAAAGCGTACGGCGTCTTCGTACACGGGATCCAAGGCCTTCGCCGACGCCCGGACAATGACCAGCATCTGGTATCCCGTCGTCAAAGCAATGAGCAGAATTCTTGAGGATTCCCCCAACCCCAGCAACAGGAAAAAGACCGGCAGCAGCACGATTTTCGGCAGCGGGTACGTAATAAAAATGAGGGGAGCTCCGAGTTTATCGGCGAGTCTGACGTGCCCCAGCCACAGCCCCAACAGAAACGCCGCCGCAGCCGCAATCGTCATACCGACCGCCAACCGCAGGGTACTGATGCCGAGATGCGTGAGGTAAACCGGCTCCGTCAGACTCGTGAGAAAAAGTTTTCCCGTTGCCCACGGACTCGGCAGCACCGCGTCGCCGAAAGCCGTCGTTCCCACCTGCCACAAAAGGCCCAAAAAGATCACGGCGACCGTGTAACGGACGACGGTCTGAAAAACCCCGGTCAAAAGTCGCCTTACCATGCATCGCCTCCGGCCGGCGTCACCGTTTCCCCGCGCCGCACCGCCGCAAATGCGGCGTGCAGTCGTTTTTGTACGGCATAAAAAGCTTCGCCGCTGCGCACGTCGCCTTTCGCAGAAAAAGCGGGATTCGCCGCGAAGGCCGCCACCCGCGTAGGGCGCGCCGCAAGCATCAGGATGTCCTGCGCGAGATACGCCGCTTCCCCCATGTCGTGCGTCACCATCACCACGCTGCAGCCGTGCCGCGTCCACAGGGTCTTCAACAAATCCTGCATTCGTTCGCGCAGGATGGCGTCCAACGCCGAAAACGGTTCGTCCATGAAAAGGATGTCGGGCTTCACGATGAGCGCCCGCCCCAAGGCGAGGCGCTGCCGCTGACCGCCGGACAACTCATGAGGGAAACGGTCTTCCAGTCCCGTCAATTCCATTTCCTGCAGCATCGCCGCCGTACGGTTGCCGATTTCAGCCTCAGACCGTCCTTCAAGCACCAAGGGAAGCGCCAGATTCGCCCGTACCCGCTTCCAGGGCAGCAGCGCCAAAGACTGCCACAGCATAGCCTTTTTGGGCTTCACTGCACGGTCACCCGCAACCCACGTCACCCTTCCCGCCAAGGCCGGACGCAGTCCCGCCAACGCCGCGAGCAGGGTCGATTTACCACACCCAGACTCACCGACGATGGCCAGAATCCGGCCGGCGGCGAGCGTGAAACTCACGTCGGACAAAATCGCCTGCCCGTTCCAACCGACGGCAAGACGATCCGCTCTCAGTGCACACCCCATCCCCGTCGTCCCTTACGGCGCCACCACGTCGGCGTAAGTCGGCACCGACTCAATCATGCCTTTTGCTTTCATCCAGTCGCCCACGCGCTTCACGTCCTCTTCCGTAGGAGGCGGCGGCAGGCCGTCCGCGCGGTCAAAAAGAGAAAAACGCACCATTTTGTACCCGGGAGCGACCGGGGGCGGCAGGAGCTTCTTCGTCACCATGAGCGCCCGGTACTTCGCGGGATCCTTCTCGATCAGAGCGGCCGCGGACGCCACGGCCTTACGAAAGGCCGTCACGGTCTCGGGCGTCGCCGTTTTTTTCGTGAGCGCCACCACGGCAAGCGCTTCGTTTAAGCGCGTATCGTCCCAAATGACGCGACCGCCTTTTTGTTCCACCACCGTCACCAAAGGTTCGGGCAACAAGGCCGTCTCCACTTGCCCCGTAAGCAGCATCTGCAGCCGAATCGGGATCTGACGGATTTCCGTATTTTTAAGAGCGTTGTCCGGGAGTTTTTCCGTCGCCTTCATCCGATCCAACAAATAATCGATGATCGTAGCGGCGCTCATCGCCGTCGGCGTACCGTTCAAATCCTTGAGGCTCTTGATCTCTCCGGCCTTTTTCGGCGCCACGATCAAACCGAAGGCGCGCTGCGCGGGCGACGTGTGCGTCGTCGTGACGACGATCGTCTGCGGCACCCCCGTCGCGGTCTGC
>ERZ827156.3998-NODE-3998-length-12488-cov-3.258023_pt1 | contig 12488 bp, 12 predicted proteins | sample MGYA00519919_ERZ827156 | MGnify/ENA primary metagenome ERZ827156 (study PRJEB31778, sample SAMEA3449269) | human gut metagenome | biome: human gut; feature: human-associated habitat; material: faeces | place: United Kingdom | collected 2010/2012 ... | reverse complement strand
GCTGCAAAGCTACAAGGCTCCACTGCAGGAAGTGAGGGATTCACTTTGACTTAGCAGGCAAAGAACAGAACATTCAGGAGCTGGAACGTGAAATGGAAGCTCCGGATTTCTGGAATGACCCTGTGGTATCCCAGGAAAAGATGAAAAAACTGAAAAGTCTCAAAAGTGACGTTGCAACTTACAAAGAACTTGCACAGCAGTATGAAGACATTGAGACAATGATCGAGATGGGATACGAAGAAAATGATCCGGAACTTGTGCCGGAGATTGATCAGATGCTTCAGGAATTTATTCAGACATATGAGGCAATCCGAATGAAGACGTTATTGTCGGGTGAATATGATGCGAACAATGCAATTCTTTCTCTTCATGCAGGAGCCGGTGGAACAGAGTCCTGCGACTGGGCACAGATGCTGTTCCGCATGTATTCCAAATGGGCAGACAGCAGGGGATATGAGCTGGTTGTCTTAGACTCGTTAGATGGAGATGAGGCAGGCATCAAGTCCATCACATTCCAGATCAATGGAGAGAATGCGTATGGATATCTGAAATCGGAAAAAGGTGTGCACCGGCTGGTTCGTATTTCTCCGTTTAACGCGGCAGGAAAAAGACAGACTTCTTTTGTATCCTGCGATGTGATGCCGGATATAGAAGAAGATGTCGATGTGGAGATCCGGGAGGAAGATATCCGTATTGATACGTTCCGCTCCAGTGGTGCCGGAGGACAGCATATCAACAAGACGTCTTCTGCTATCCGTATCACGCATTTTCCGACCGGAATTGTGGTGCAGTGCCAGAATGAGCGTTCGCAGCATATGAACAAGGATAAAGCGATGCAGATGCTCAAAGCGAAACTGTATCTTCTCAAACAGGAAGAAAATGCAGCCAAAGCAGCTGGAATCCGGGGCGAAGTGACAGATATCGGCTGGGGAAACCAGATCCGTTCTTATGTTATGCAGCCGTATACCATGGTTAAAGATCACAGAACCGGTGTGGAAAGCGGAAATGTGGACGCAGTGATGGACGGAAACATTGATCCGTTTATCAATGGATATCTGAAATGGCAGAGCCTGGGATGTCCGAAAAATATGGACAGTGATGATGTGTAAATAAAAACAGGAATAAGGAGGAGCGTAATGGGAATTATTAAGGCAGTAACGCAGGCAGTTGGAGGTGCATTTGCAGATCAGTGGCTGGAAGTCATTGAAGCAGATAATATGGGGGATCAGACCGTTTTTACCAAAGGAACACTGATCCGCCGTGGGGAAAATAAAAAGGGAACGGACAATGTCGTGTCGAATGGTTCCATGATTCATGTATATGACAATCAGTTTATGATGCTGGTGGACGGAGGCAAGATTGTAGATTACACAGCAGAGCCGGGATATTACAAAGTGGATCATTCTTCCATGCCGTCACTGCTCAACGGACAATTGGGAGACTCCATCAAGGAATCGTTTGACCGTTTCCGTTTCGGCGGACAGACGCCGCAGAAACAGCAGGTATTTTTTGTCAATCTGCAGGAAATCAAAGGCATTAAGTTCGGAACAAGACAGCCAATCAATTATTTTGATTCGTTCTATAATGCCGAACTGTTTTTGCGTGCACATGGCACATATTCGATTAAAATTGTAGATCCGCTCAAATTTTATGCGGAAGCGGTTCCGAAAAATAAGGATCATGTAGAGATTGACGAAATCAATGAGCAGTATCTGTCTGAGTTTTTAGAGGCTTTGCAGTCATCCGTAAATCAGATGTCGGCAGATGGTTTCCGTATTTCTTTTGTTTCGAGCAAGGCAAGAGAACTTGGAAAGTATATGTCATCGGTTCTGGATGAGGAATGGAATCAGACCCGTGGTATGGAAATCCAGGCGGTAGGTATGACGGTTTCTTACAGCGAGGAATCGCAGAAACTGCTGAATATGAGAAATGAAGGAGCCATGCTTTCCGATCCGACGGTCCGGGAAGGATACGTGCAGGGAGCGGTAGCCAGAGGACTTGAGGCAGCGGGAAGTAATTCCAATGGTTCGATGGCCGGTTTTATGGGAATGGGAATGGCTTCCAATATATCCGGTGGTATGATGGGAGCGGCATCAAATGTGAATCTGCAGCAGATGCAGATGATGAATGGAGGTGCACCAGCTGGAATGACGCAGGGGGCGGTGCCTGCGATATCTCCTGCTGGGCAGGAGGCACCGCAAGCACCGCAGGCACCGGCAGGCTGGACCTGTGCATGTGGACAGCAGAATCAGGGAAAATTCTGTTCCAACTGTGGAAAACCGGCACCGAAAACCGAGTGGACCTGTAGCTGTGGACAGGTTAACAGCGGAAATTTCTGCTCCAACTGCGGAAAGCCGAGAGCGTAAAAATCGGGGACAGATCCCCGATACCTCTTGCAAGATTGATGTTCTTATGGTAGAATCTTTCAAGTGAGCACAAGTGTCGGTCGTAGACAGACAATACATAAGGGAGGAAATCAGGATGGGCGAGAAGGCATCTTTCTTCGTATTGCGGGCAAAAGCCGTGCCTGAGGTATTGCTCAGAGTCGTGGAAGCGAAGCGGCTGCTGGATTCCGGTAAAGTGGAGTCTGTGCAGGAAGCCACAGAGATGGTACAGATCAGCAGAAGCTCTTTCTACAAATATAAGGACGATATATTTCCATATCATGAAAATGCAAAAGGAAAAACGGTCAATATGGTGATCCAGCTGGATGATGAACCGGGGCTGTTGTCCATGGTATTAAAAACGATTGCGGAATTTCATGCAAACATTCTGACGATTCATCAAAGCGTTCCGGTTAATGGAATTGCTTCATTGTCGCTCAGTATTGATGTGTTCCCTGCGACGGGCAATGTGGAGGATATGAGAAACAGTATTGAATCTGTGCAGGGGATTCATTATGCAAAAATATTAGCCAGGGAGTAAGAAAAATGAAGATTGCAGTTATGGGCTACGGCACCATTGGTTCGGGTGTTGTAGATGTATTAAGAATTAACAAGGAAAAGATCACAAAGCGTGCGGGAGAACCGGTTGATGTCAAATATATTCTTGATCTGCGGGAATTTCCGGGAGATCCGATGGAAGATGCCATTGTACATGATTATCAGACGATCGTAAACGATCCTGAGATCGGCATTGTGGTAGAGACCATGGGAGGCGTGGAGCCGGCATATACGTTTGTAAAGGCAATGCTTGAGGCTGGAAAGCAGGTTGCCACTTCCAATAAAAATCTGGTAGCAGCCAAGGGAGCGGAACTGATTAAAATTGCACGGGATCACAACGTGAACTTTCAGTTTGAGGCAAGTGTAGGCGGCGGAATTCCGATTATCCGTCCATTGAATAAATGTCTGACTGCCGATGAGATCGAAGAGATTACAGGTATCTTAAACGGAACCACAAACTACATGCTGACAAAAATGGCAGAGGAAGGTGCAGATTTCGATGAGGTACTGAAAGACGCACAGGAAAAGGGATATGCAGAGAAAGATCCTACTGCGGATATCGAAGGACATGATCCGTGCCGCAAGATTGCCATTTTAACTTCTCTGGTGTGTGGCCGGCAGGTAGATTTTGAGGATATTCACTGTGAGGGAATCACAAAGATCACAGCAGATGATTTTAAGTATGCAAAGGTTTTGAACCGTTCCATTAAGCTTCTTGCATCCAGCCGTAAAGTCGGAAACAGTTACAGTTGTATGGTTGCTCCTTTCATGCTCAGCGCAGAGCATCCTCTTTGCGGAGTAAACGGTGTGTTCAATGGAATCTTCGTACATGGAAATGTATTGGGCGATGCAATGTTCTACGGCAGCGGAGCAGGTAAGCTTCCGACAGCAAGTGCAGTAGTAGCAGATATCGTGGATATGACAAAGCACAAAAATACCAATATTTACATTGACTGGTCACCGGAAAAACTGACACTGGTAGATTACAAAGACAGTGTAAACAGTTTCTTTGTACGCACTTCTTCCGGTAAGGAAACAATCGAAAATGCATTTGGCAGTGTAGAATATGCAGATGCCGGAATTGCAGGAGAGATTGGATTTACTACAAAAGATATGACAGAGGCTGAATTTGAAAAAGCGGCAGCACAGATTGAAGTTCGAAACCGTATCCGTCTTGGATAATTTTCTGGAATGTATATTTCCGCCACGCTGTTTTGTATGCGACCGTCTGCTGGAAACGGCAGATATCCGCAGACAGCGAAATGTTCACGCAGCGTGCCGGAAAAAATTGTATCCCGTTGTGCAGCCGTACTGTTATCATTGCGGAAGCCCGCTTGCGGATACCGAAACAGAATATTGTCAGAATTGCAGAAAGCATCGTTCTTTTGTTGCAGAAGGACGATCGCTTTTTGTATATCGTGGGGCTGTGCAGAAATCCATGTACCGGTTTAAGTATGCAAACCGGAGGAGATATGCCCGTTTTCTGGCGGAGGAAGCCATGCAGCGCTGGGAAAACTGGATGCGGGAAAAAAGGATCGAAGCAATCGTTCCGGTACCGATGTATTCGAAAAAAGAACGGTATCGCGGATATAATCAGGCTGCGCTTTTTGGCAGGGCACTGTCAGAAAAAATGGATATTCCGTGTATTCCGCGTCTGATGATCCGGGTGAAAGATACACGGCCACAGAAAGAACTGAATGGCAGAGAAAGAGAAAATAATGTCAAAAATGCTTTTCAGAGTTCGGATAATGTAGTAAAATATAAGAGAATTCTGATTGTGGATGATATTTATACAACCGGATCTACAGTAGAAGCTGTAGCGGAGAGATTAAAAGAAGCGGGTGCGGAACAGGTTTATGTGCTGACTGCCTGCATTGGCAGAGGCTTTTAGGAGGGATACTATGGATGTAAGAAATTGTAAAATGTGTGGCAGATTGTTTAATGTTCTCAACAATGAGCGTATCTGTCCGGCATGCCAGAAAAAACTGGAAGATAAATTTCATGAAGTAAAAGAGTATCTCGAAGAGCATCCGGGCGCTTCTGTAGAGCAGACGGCAACGGACAATGATATTTCAACCAAGCAGATCCGGCAGTGGGTAAGGGAAGAAAGACTGATTCTTTCCACAGCAACGGAAGCAGGGATTGTATGTGAAAAATGCGGGAAACCGATCCGCACGGGACGTTTTTGCGAAAGATGCAAGGAAAGAATGGCAAACGAATTTCAGAATGCCTATCAGAAACCGGAACCTAAGATGGAAAACTTACGCTCTACCAGAGACAGGGACCGTATGAGATATTTAAAAAATGAATAGTGGACAAATAACCAGACCCCGGATATTTCCGGGGCTTTTTTCATGGAAACGGGCGATTGGAAAACAGACTTTGAAAAAAGAACTATCTATGGTATAATAGCAAATAATGCATCATTGTGTCCAAATTCCGGGATGCGTTCGAGACAGGAGTTATCTATGATCAGTGAAGAACGGGTAAAAGAATTATATCATCTTGCAGCATTTGATGAATATGAAAATAAAAAATATTATCAGGCGGGAGAATATACGATGTGGGACTATGTAGGAAAAGAAATTGTAAAAAGTTTCTTTTCGGGAACCATCGCATTTATTCTTCTGATCGTGTTCTGGGGACTTGGGGATATTGATACAATTACGAAATGGATCAATCGCGTGGATCTTACGACGTTCGTCCCGAAACTTATTGTTGCATATGCCGGATTTATGATCGTGTATCTTCTGATTACCGCACGGATCTATTGTGTCCGGTATGCAAAAAGCTATCGCAAGATGAAAGCATATGGAAATCATCTGAAGAGAGCGCGCAGATTACTGCGGGAAGAAAAATAAAGGATGGGGCATAACAGGGAGGATTTATGACGAAGTTGTTGGAAATAAAGGATCAGCTGATCCGGTTTTACAGTAAATATGAAACATATCTGTATCCGATCGTAAAATTTGCCGTTGCACTGGCTCTTTTTACCGTGATCAATACCAATATCGGATTCATGGAGAAAATCAGCCGGTTTCCGGTGGCGTTACTGCTGGCGCTTGTCTGTGCCATTCTGCCGACTGGTGCCATATTATGGATTGGCGCAATTGTGGTGCTTGCGGATATGTATGCGCTTTCCATGGAAGTAGCACTTACCGCACTGATTTTGTTTGCGATTCTGTTCTTTGTATATTTTCGTTTCGCACCGAAAGACGGACTGACGGTTGTGCTTACACCGCTGTGTTTTAAACTGCATATTCCGTATGTGATGCCGGTTGGCAGCAGCCTGCTGCGCAGTGCATATTCCGTGATCGGAGTGGTATGCGGTACGGTTGTCTATTATTTTTTGGACGGAATTCACCGGAATGCAGGAGCACTGATGAGTGCGGCAAATGCAGATGAGGAACAGTCTTCTTCCAAATTTGATATTTCGGTGGGGCAGTTTCTGGGAAATAAAGAAATGTATCTGGTAATCGTTATCTTTGTGATTACTGCCATTGTAGTTTATCTGGTACGCCGGATGGAAGTGGATAATGCCTGGACACTGGCAATTATTTCCGGTGCGCTTATTCAGGTTGCCGGATTATTTGTAGGTTATATTGTTCTTGGAGTTACAGGAAAGACATTATGGCTGATAGTCGGCAATATTATTTCCCTGCTTATTGCATTTATCCTTCAGTTTCTGTTTATGAATCTGGATTATGCGCGGACCGAACGGGTGCAGTTTGAGGATGATGATTACTATTATTATGTCAAGGCTGTGCCGAAGGCGCTGGTTGCAACTTCTGAGAGAAGCATCAAGAAGATCAACGGCGAGCCTGCACGCGATGACAGGAAACAGAATGAGCGTGTAGTGAATTTTTCTGCACCATTGTTCCAGGGAGCGGTTCCTCCGGAAAAAGAAAAAGCAGAACCGGATGTGACAGAAAATACGGCTGCTATCGAGAAAGCAGATCTCGATGACATCGATTTCGAAAAGAAACTGGAAGAATCACTGAAGGATCTGTGATCAGAACCGTAATTTATAACAGACAGAATATAACAACAAATAAAAAGACTAGGAGGAAAGCGTGTTTATGCAGAATATCACGGGTATATTGGGAAGGTATCTTTCAGATATCAATTTGCCTTCCGTGAATATCATTGATATCATAGAGATCATACTGATCACATTTTTTGTATATCAGTTTATGGTATGGATTAAATTTACCCGTGCTTATACCCTGCTCAAGGGTCTTCTGGTCATTGGCGCTTTTCTTGTGATCGCTTATATCTTCAAGATGAATACGATCCTGTGGATCGTTTCGAAGCTGGCAGGAGCTTTGATAACGGCAATCGTTGTCATATTCCAGCCGGAGCTCCGCAAGGTTGTGGAACAGCTGGGACAGAAGAAGATCATGGCGTCTATCATTCCGTTTGATTCCGGCAAGGAGGTCAAGGAACGCTTTGCCGACAAAACAGTGAATGAACTGATCAAAGCATGTTTTGACATGGGTGAAGTCAAGACGGGAGCTCTTATCGTGATCGAGAGGGAAATCCGTCTGGATGAATATATCCGTACCGGGATCAATGTAGATGCGATACTGACAAGCCAGCTTCTGATCAATATCTTTGAACATAATACCCCGCTTCATGACGGAGCTGTCATTGTGAGAGAGAACCGGATCGTGGCGGCGACCTGTTATCTTCCGCTTTCAGATAATATGGAACTGAGCAAGCAGCTTGGAACGAGACATCGTGCAGGTGTGGGGATCAGTGAAGTGACAGACTCTGTAACGATCATTGTTTCGGAGGAGACCGGACAGGTTTCTGTGGCAGAGGGGGGACGTCTGATGCGTAACGTCAGCAGTTCTGAACTCCGCGAAGTGCTTGAACGGGCACAGAATAAGAAGATTGTGGATAACAATAAACTGAGACAATTCTTTAAGGGGAGAGTGAAGCATGAAGAAAAAAATGGGAAATAATATTTCTCTGAAGATTCTGTCTCTTGTGATTGCTGTAGTCGTATGGCTTCTGGTTGTAAATATTGACAATCCTGTCGGGACGAAATCGTTTGTGATTTCAGATGTGCAGCTTCTTAATGAGGCATACATTGATGCAGATGGAAAGATGTGTATGCAGGACAGTGACCAGACGCCGATCCGCGTGACAATCAAGGCACAGCGAAAAACTCTGGATAAGATTACAGCCAGTGATTTTCAGGCGGTCGCAGATCTTCAGCAGGCGGTAAGCCTTGATACGGATCCGGTGATGGTTCCGATCACGGTAACCTGTAATAAACTTTCTCCGGGTAATATCGAAGTGACACCGAATAATCTGAGTCTTCATCTGGAAGATAAGGATACACAGGAATTTGTAGTAAATGTTACCACGAATAACACCAGGCCTGATAAGAGATATGAAGTGGGTTCACTGAGTTCAAATCCTGAGAAAATCAAGATTACAGGACCGAAGTCACTTATTAATAAAATAGATAAAGTGAATGCTTCTATCGATGTGGATGGAGCAACTGAGGATGTTACTCAGGAGAAAGATGTTACCATCATTGACAAGAATGGAGAAGAGTTCACAGATCTGGATATGAGTTATCTCAATGTTTCGAGAGTTTACGTAACTGCGAGGTTGTGGAAAGTGCAGTCTGATGTTAAAATAAGTGCGGAATATACAGGCACTCCGGCAGATGGATATCAGGTAGAGAGCATCAGCACCACACCGAATGTGATCAGTGTAGCAGGAAGCGAGGATGCGCTGAGTAGCCTGAAAGAGCAGAATAACACAATCTGGATTCCGGGAACGGCAGCAGATATATCTGGCAGAAGCAGTGATTTTGAAGAAAAGATCAATCTTTCTGATTATCTTCCGGATGGTCTGAAACTGACAAGCGATTCAAGTGAGGATGTTTTCATAAGAGTCAATATCCTGCCGGAAGGAAGCAATGTCTGTGAGATACCAACCAAGAACATTCTGGTTGAAAATCAGCCAAATGGAATGCAGGTCGCTTTTGACACGGCCACGATCGAGATCAGAGTCAAGAAATCAGAAGATGATCTTGATGATCTTACAGAAAATGATATCAAGGCTTCCATTGATCTTAAGGACAAAGAAGAAGGCAGCTATGAGGTTCCTGTCAAGGTCAGCATTCCGGATGGATATGAACTGGTGGATGAAGTTACAGCCGGAGTGGAAGTTTCCAGAATTTCTACAGCAGATACAAATAGTTGAGAAACAACAGGAGAAACAGAAGATATGATCAGTCAGAAGATAACAGTCAATAATCCGTCAGGTCTTCACCTGCGCCCGGCGGGGAATTTGTGTAATGAGGCAGGCAAATATCAGTCCAATATCGAATTTGTTTTTGGTGGAGGAAGAGCGAATGCCAAGAGTGTTTTGAGTGTTCTGGGTGCCTGTGTAAAATGCGGGGATGAGATTGAGCTGATCTGTGATGGTACAGATGAGCGTGAGGCAATGGAAGCTTTGACCGAAGCGATCCGCGACGGTCTTGGTGAATAAAGGTGTTATAAGAATAAGGAGGAGAAGTTGTGAAGAAACGAGTTGTGGCAGTTTTACTGAGTCTGTCTATGTGTATGGCTACGGTTGCACAGACAGCAGTTGCAAGTGCAGCAGATTTTTCAGCCGATATCACAGTTACAGAGGACAATGAGGAATCTGTTACAGAAGAAACAGACAACAGTGAAGATGTAGACGATTCTACAGTAACTATAGAGGATGGAGATCTGACTGACGAGGATCAGACAGATACAGATGTAACGCCAGGGGCAGAGGTGGATTTCGGATCTGAGGAAGATTTTTCTTCTGATATACCTGCTGAGATCCAGGATGCTCTTGATATGAATGATGCAGAGGCAGCAGGAAGTACCTATCCGGGTGAGAATGTAGTAAGCAGCACAGAAGCGGTCCTTTCTTATCACAGATGGGTTGCGAAATCTGTGGATGGAACGCTGAAATGGAAGCTTCACAAATATACAGGAAGCAAAACTGGTGCTGCAGAAGATGCTGAAGCACAGGAAGCAGTTCAGCCGGACACAGCAGATGAAGCTTTTACTGTAGAAGCAGCAAACGAGGCAGAAGATGCATCAGCAGATACAGCGTCAGACACTGTACAGGAAACAGAAACAGCATCAGAAGCAGACACTGAGGAAACTACAGAGGACGATGCGGATGCAGTTGGAAATACAGATTATTATACTGCAGCAGACGGACTGATCCAGATCACAACTCTGGATAAAGATGGTAATACCGTATTTACAGCAAAATATGCATTCGATAAGGATGGATATCTGATCACAGGCAAAAGCCTTGTAGGTACAAACGGAAATGACTCCTATTATTTTGCTACCGCAGATGAAGTGGAGATCACCCATCCGGATGTAGACAGCGAGTTCAGTGGAGTAGTATCTCCATATAATTCTGAACTTGGTCAGATGCAGTCAGATAAATGGATCTGGAATGGCAGCGTATTCAGCTACTATAATAAAGACGGTGTTTATGAAGCCAAGAACGAAGGCATCTACAGAATCAATAATGAATATTACTATCTCGACAAGAATGGAAAGCCATTTACAGGAGAGAAAGAAACTACATATAATAACCGTCAGGGACTTTACTGGTTCAAGAGCGCATCCGGAAAAGACGAAATTCCTGGTAAGATGGCCAGAAGTACATGGATCGGGATCAATAACAACAGATGGCGCTATTTCGGAAGTGATGGACGTTATGTGAAAAAGGGCGTTGGTGCATACAAAGTCCTGAATAACAGTTCAAACCTGTATCTTCTTGATGCAAATGGATATGTACTTAAGAACAAACTTGTTAAAGGTGCAGACGGATATTATTACATGTCCAACAAGTCCGGTATTGCATACACCAACAGACTTGTCAAATATGGCAATTACAGATATTACTTTACTGCAAACGGACGCCGTGCAACCTGGAGAAACCGCTGGGTACAGTGTGCAGGTACCGGTTCAACCAAGTATGGCAGATATTACTACTTCGGAAGTGTTGCAGGACGTGTAGACGAGAAGAAGGGTATGCAGAAAGTCGTTGTTAACAATAAATTTGTTGGATGGTTCCTGTTCACAAATGGTGGAAACAACTATCAGAATGCATGGAGTGGATCCAGATACTTCCTTCCGGATGGACGTATGGCAAGTGGTCTGACAAAGGTCAGTGACAAATATTACTTCTTCCAGAGATCCAGTACTTCACAGTATCGTGGACAGATGTATAAAGGAACATGGATCAAGTATAATAATCAGTATTATTATGCAGCATCCAATGGTGTACTCGCAGTAAACGGATGGAGAAGGATCAAATGTGACGGACAGATGTATTACTTCTACTTCAAAAACTGCGTAGCACAGACAAACAGAACAGCAACCCGTGGAACTACCAAGGGCTGGCTGGACAGCAGAGGTAAATTTACAACAGGATGGGTAACGATTGATGCAAGCAGAAACCTTGCGCGTTATATCAACCCTGAAACAGGCAAATGGTACAAGAATACAACTGCATGGATCGATGGCGTAAACTATCGTTTCAATAAATATGGAAACCGTGTTTATGACAGAACCAATGAGTTTAAGCGCAGCAAATACTATCTGGAATGTGATCGTACGAATGGTGTTATGACTGTCTATACAGACAGCAGCAAGAAATATCCAATCAAGACGATCCGTGTTTCTGTAGGTAATCCTGTCACACTGACACTTAAAGGCACTTATACACTGACAAGATCTCTTCGCTGGCAGCCGCTGATGGGACCGTCATGGGGACAGTATGGAACTCATGTAAACGGAGCAGGACAGGGTGGTATTTTCGTTCATTCGGTTGCATGCAGCTATGCGAACAGCTATAATCTTCCGGTAAGTGCTTACAATAAACTTGGAAGCCCGGCTTCTCACGGATGTATCCGTACCTGTGTAGGCGATGCCAAGTGGGTATACTATAACAGCAGCGGTTCTACTATTTATATCTTTGACGGTACCTATAATTCCAACGAATCATTCAAGGGACCTCTTGGACGCAAGGCAATTGTACCTGCCAGATGGAAGAACGGCGGATATTACGATCCCACAGATCCGGCTGCATAAGACAAAGACAGTCAGAGACGAGGAATTTTGTCCTTGATAACTCACATAAAACAAGCACAGAAAGGGGTCTTAATTTTATCAGTTTTGATGAATTTAAGGCACCTTTTCATTGTTTTGGAGAATAACGTTGAAATTTGAAAAAGGAGACTGTATAATAACGAAGTAATACATTTTTAACATATTATATCGACGGCTGTGACAGCGCTGCAGGCGCAAGGCATCTGACTTTTATATTTAGAAATAAAGAACTAGGAGAAAGTATGAAGAATTGGAAAAGGCAGCAGAAGCTAAGGAAAACGACAAGTAAAAACACGAAATGAAAGCAGGGAAGGGAAAGAGGGGGTATTGAGGAGAATGAAATATATAACGGGGTATTTGTGGAATCGTGGGTCAGACAGCGTGCTGTTGCAGCAGGTAAAGGCAGGGCAGG
>ERZ827156.3993-NODE-3993-length-12503-cov-3.387612_pt1 | contig 12503 bp, 10 predicted proteins | sample MGYA00519919_ERZ827156 | MGnify/ENA primary metagenome ERZ827156 (study PRJEB31778, sample SAMEA3449269) | human gut metagenome | biome: human gut; feature: human-associated habitat; material: faeces | place: United Kingdom | collected 2010/2012 ... | reverse complement strand
AAATATAGACTATGTAAAATCTTTAGGTTATGAATGTGAAGACGGTGCTTTGTTAATACACAGGGAATTTAATATAAATGGAAAAAACATATGTAAAATAAATGGTCGCCCTGCAACGGTGTCGATATTAAAAAATATAGGTAAGCATCTTATAGATGTGTATGGACAAAACGACAGTTATAGTCTTTGCGAGTCGAGTACGCATATAAATTATATAGATAATTTTGGCGGACTTCGTTTGGATTTAGAAGCTTATCAAGAAGTGTATGGCGAGATGATAGGGATTCGTAAAAAAATTGAGCTGATAAATAAAAATTCTAAAGACAACGTAATGAAAGCAGACATACTTCGCTATCAGATAAATGAATTAGAATCTGCAAATTTGATTAGCGGAGAACTTGACGAGCTCAACAAACAAAAAGAAGTTTGTGTTAATGCGGAAAAAATTAAGAGCTCAATCAACGAAATATACACCACTTTAAATGGAGAAGAAACAACCTTGGGAGCTGTTCAAGGGATAGAAAGGTCAGTTGAACTGCTTAGAGGGATAACCGAATATTCAAGTGAAGTTGAGGAGATATACGGTAGACTTTCAGGAGTGTTTTATGAGCTTCAGGAATGTGCGCTTGAAATCCAGAATCTTGACAGTAAATTTGAATACGACAGCTTTGAACTTGAAAATATAGAGCAGCGTCTTGACTTACTATACAAGCTTGGCAGAAAATACGGCGAGTCCACAGACGATATGTTAAAGTATCTTGAAGACGCTAAAGAGGAGCTTTCTCAGATAGAGATAAGCGATGAAGAATATACTGATTTAAATGAAAAATATCAAAAATTGAAATCTAAAGCTAAGGAAATGGCAAGTGAGCTTTCGCTTAAACGACGGAAGGTCAGTAAAGAATTTGTAAAGAAAGTAACCGAAGAGTTGAAATTTCTTGATATGCCAAACGTTGAAGTTGGCGTTAACATAGAAGATGGTGAGCTTAGTCGAAATGGAATTAATAAAATTGAGATAGTAGCGTGTATAAATAAAGGAGACGCTTTAAAACCTATATCAAAAATAGCCTCAGGCGGTGAACTTTCAAGATTAATGCTTGCTATAAAGAACGTGCTTTGCGACGACGCAGGATTAAACACTTTGATTTTTGATGAGGTAGACACAGGAGTAAGCGGTAGTGCGGCTGAAAAGATAGGAATGAAACTTAAAAGTTTGTCGAAGAAAAAACAAGTAATATGTATAACTCACCTGGCACAGGTAGCTTGTTTTGGGACAACACATTTTTTGATAGAGAAGTCTTCCATAAATGATTGTACGTTTACAAACGTTAAAAAATTAAAATTTAATGAAAGATGCAAAGAAATTGCCCGTATAATAGGTGGTACAAATATTTCTGAAATTACAATGAAAAATGCTGAAGAAATGTTAATTAGTGCGAGTAAAATAAATTAGTGTTGGGGGATAATTACGTGAAAATATTAGTTGAAACATCGGCAAGACATATCCATTTATCAAAGGAAGCGTTGGAGATACTGTTTGGAAAAAACTATGAGTTAAGCGTAAGAAAAGAGTTGTCACAACCGGGTCAGTTTGCATGTAACGAAAGGGTAACGATAGTCGGACCTAAAAGCTCTATAAATAATGTTTCAATTTTAGGACCTGTCAGAGCGAAAACTCAGGTTGAAATATCACTCACAGATGCAAGAAAGCTTGGGATAAACACAGAAATAAGAGAGTCTGGCGACATATCCAAAACAGCAGGCTGCGAAATAATAGGACCTTCCGGGTCGTTAAAAATAACCGAGGGCGTGATAATCGCTAAAAGACATATACATATGAATTTTAAAGATGCAGAAAATTTGGGTGTTAAAAATGGTCAAATAGTAGAGGTGAGCATAGAAAGCGAGACAAGACCAACCGTATTTGGGGGAACAGTGGTTAGAGTGTCAAATGATTATGCCCTTGCTATGCATATAGACACAGACGAAGCTAACGCTGCTGGAATAAGCGGATTAACCTATGGAGCTATAGTATAGGAATTAAGACATTTTGGTTTGAATTGTTAATTTTATATTAAATTTAAGGAATTTACAGCCGTTAGATTAGATTGCTTTTTTACAAAAAAAGTAGTATAATTGTAAATATATAAAATGAAAAGTTGGCGGTGCTTAAATGAATGATGCATTATTTGATAAATTTTTAGAAGTGAAAAAAGGGCTGTTGAAAAATAGCTTTCGCAGAATGAACGATAAACAAATGGAAGCAGTGTTTAAGGTGGATGGTCCGCTTATAATCCTTGCTGGAGCAGGTAGCGGAAAAACCACTGTTATAGTAAACAGAATAGCAAATATGATAAAATACGGTAACGCATTTAACAGCGATGTTAACCCTTTGAATGTTACGGATGAATGCATTAAAGAAATGGAAACGGCGTTGTGTGAAAATGAAGGTGCTGAAAAATTTAGAGATGTGTTGAAAGTTGGGGCTGTGAATCCTTGGAACATACTTGCCATCACATTTACCAATAAGGCTGCAAACGAGTTGAAAGAAAGATTGATGCTTGTATTAGGAGACGACGCAAAAGATATATGGGCTTCAACGTTTCATTCAATGTGTGCGAGAATATTGAGGATGCACGCAGACAAAATTGGATACACAAATCAATTTGCTATATATGATACTGACGACACTAAAAAATTAATTAAGGATTGTCAGAAACAATTGCAGATAGACGATAAAACATTGTCGTATAGAACAATTGCAGGTGAAATTTCTAGGGCAAAAGACCAGCTTTTAAGCGTGGAGCAATATGGACTTAAAGTTTGTAGCGACTATCGTCTTGCTAAGGTTGCTCAGGTGTATAAAATTTACCAGAAGCGCTTGAAGGATGCCGGAGCGATGGACTTTGACGATTTGTTGGTTAACACAATAAAACTTTTAAAAGATTGTCCGGACATTCTTGAGAAATATCAAGAGAAGTTTAGATATATATTGGTTGACGAGTATCAAGATACTAATTATGCCCAATATGTGTTGATTAAGATGTTGTCTGAAAAATATAATAATTTATGTGTGGTTGGCGACGATGACCAAAGTATATATAAGTTCAGGGGAGCTACAATCGAAAATATAATAAATTTCGAAAAAATTTATCCTCAAGCGAAAGTAATACGTCTGGAACAAAATTATAGGTCAACGAAGAACATACTTGATGTGGCTAACTCTGTTATATCACACAACGAAAACAGAAAAGGCAAAAAATTATGGACGGAAAATGAAGTGGGCGACAAGATTTTTGTTCACACGGCATACAGCGAATATGATGAAGCAAATTATATAGTTAAAACAATAAAAGAAGAAGTTGAAAAGGGCAGGAAATACACTGATTTTGCGGTTCTTTACAGAATGAATTCTCAGTCAAACGTTTTGGAAAAAGTATTTGTAAAGTCCGGAATACCATATAGAATGCTAGGCGGATTAAGGTTCTACGAAAGAAAAGAAATAAAAGACATGATAGCATATCTAAGCGTTATAAATAACCCTCTTGATGAAGTAAGGCTTCGCAGGATTATCAATCAGCCGAGACGCTCCATAGGCGAAAGGACGATAGCTCAGGCTTCTGAAATAGCTTTGGAAAACAATTTGAGTTTGCTTGAAGTTATAAGAAACGCAGAACAGTATGAATCATTACAGAGAGTGTCGCAAAAGCTTTATTTGTTTGCAGAAATAATGGACGAATTAATAGCAGAGTCCAAAAAGGAGAATGTGTCACTAAAGGAATTGTATGATTTAATCCTCCAAAAAACTGGGTATATAGAATTTTTGAAGAGTGATAAAGACGATTCTGAATCAAGAATAGAAAACATTCAAGAACTTTCAAGCAATATAATAAAATATGAGCAGGAAAACGGTGAAAATGCGACTCTGTCGGGCTTTTTGGAAGAAGTGTCGCTTATGACAGACATAGATAACTATGACGCAAGCTCTGATTCCGTTGTGCTTATGACCATGCACTCAGCAAAAGGTCTTGAATTTCCAATAGTGTTTTTGCCGGGCTTTGAAGAAGGAATTTTCCCCGGTATGCAGGCTATATATAATCCTGATGAAATAGAGGAAGAAAGAAGATTAGCTTATGTTGCAATCACAAGAGCTAGGGAAAAACTTTATTTATTAAATTCGGATAGCAGGATGATTTTTGGAAGTACATCTCATAATAAGCCTTCGAGATTTTTAGGAGAAATTCCGGAAGAGTTTGTGGAAAAGACTAAATCTCGTGATTGGAAAAAGCTAGACCCAAGCCAAGAGAAACCTCGCTCAGCGCAAGAAATGAGAATAAAATCGGCTATAGCGGCAAGGCATTTTGGTCAAGTTTTTGGAGGCAGAGGTTTAAACTCACAAGCTCAGGCTGTAAAATTTAATCAAGGCGATTTTGTCATTCACAACACATTCGGCAAGGGACAAATATTATCCTCGTGTCCTATGGGTAACGATAATATGCTTGAGATAAGCTTTGACAGCGTTGGAGTCAAGAAACTTATGTCTAACTTTGCAAAGTTAGAAAAAGTTAATTAATAGTAACAAAACATAATATCCCCACATAGAATGTAATTGATAGGTGATACCTTACTTTTTATGGGGGGATTTTTTAATGCCAGATAATTATAGTACATTTCCGTGTACGGAAAACCAAAACAATTTTAAAGAGGCTGTGTGCATAGACGCATACAGAGTATTCGACTCTTGCGCAGATAAAGACTGCTTAGAAAATTTGAGAGTATGCTTTACTGAGGCAGGTCAGCATGTTATAGACCAGGCTTGCAATGTAAGACTTCGCAGCGTGGACGTTATAACAGTTTATTTAGACTTAGAGCCTGTACCTTTCCAAAAGGGATTCTATGCCGTTGATATGACGTTCTTCTTCGAAGTATGTTTAGACGTGTTCATGGCTCCGGCTGCAATGCCTGTTACAGTTACAGGTATATCATTGTTCAGTAAAAAGGTTATCCTTTACGGAAGTGAAGGAAGCGTAAAAATATACAGCTCTGATTTTTGTGCTGACGATAATGATATACAAAATATACCAACAAGAAATTTACCAAAAGCAACAGTTCAAGTTGCAGACCCTGTAGCATTATCAGCAAGACTTTGCGAAAACAGAAAATGTTGCTGTGATTGCCATTATAATATACCGGATTGTATTTGTAGAAGGTATGGCGGCGAGTTCATCACTCAAAACACCAATAAGACAGTTGAGGTAACAATAGGTTTGTTTACTATTGTACAAATCGAAAGAAACGTACAAATGTTAGTTCCAACTTACGATTATTGTATACCTGAAAAAGAGTGCGTAACTCCAACAGATAATCCTTGCGAAATGTTCAGTAGATTAGAGTTCCCAACAAATGAATTTTTCCCACCGAAAGCGTCAAGCGACATAATTGACGGAGAAACTGGATGTGGCTGCGGCTGTGGAAGCAATAAATATAAAAAATCTGAATATTAAAAGATAGTATATAGCAAATTTCTGATATTACACATAGAGGTGGCGCCTTGTTATGAGTCGCTGCCTCTAGCTATTTTTATTTAAATGTGGTACAATGTAAATTGGTTTAAAAATAAAATAAATGTAAAGGTGATATAAATGAAAAAGATGTCTTCAAGGGAAATTCGTGACAAATTTCTTCAATTCTTTCAAAACAACGACCATATGTTAATAGAAAATTCTTCGATAGTGCCTAAAAATGACCCAACTTTGTTGTTTATTAATTCAGGAATGGCTCCGTTGAAAAAATATTTTACGGGTGAAGAAAATCCGCCGAGTCCGAGGCTTTGCGATATACAATCTTGTATAAGAACAATAGACATAGACGATGTTGGGGACAAACATCATCTAACAAGCTTTCAAATGCTAGGTAGCTGGTCAATAAATAATTACTTTAAAGAAAAAGCCATTAAATTAGCCTACGAATATTTGACTTCGTGTTTAAAAATACCAGTACAAAAACTTTACGTTACAATATTTTCAGGAGACGATGAATTAGGACTACAAGCTGATGAAGAATCCAAAGAATATTGGATAAAAGCGGGAATAGACAAAGACCATGTTGTAGCTTGCGGAAAAGAAGACAATTTTTGGGGACCAACGTCTGAAACTGGACCGTGCGGACCTTGTACGGAAGTGTTTTACGATACAGGAGAGGGCGAAGAATATGTTCCTGGCGGCGAATTTGACACTAAAAAACGCTATATAGAAATATGGAATGCGGGAGTGTTTATGCAGCTTAATAAGAACGCAGACGGAACCTACAGTAAATTAAGCTTTACAAGCGTAGACACAGGTGCAGGTCTTGAAAGATTATCTATGGTGCTTAATGGAGCAAAGTCGGTTTATGAAACGGATTTGTTGTTGCCTATAAAGGAAAAGATAATTTCTGAGTTATCGGGCAAAGGTGCTTTAGATGAAAGAGATATTCTTATTATGACTGACCACTTGAGGACGTCAACATTAATACTTTCAGAAAAAGTAAAGCCTTCTAACGAGGGGCGCGGATACATTCCAAGAAAATTAATTAGAAAATGTGTTATGATAGTGGATAAAGCTAAGGTTGAAAACTTTAATTTTATAAATGTGTTAAAGTTTATTTTGGACTCTTATGCTGATATGTTCCCAAAATTCGAAGAAAACAGAGATTATATAATTTCAGAATTTCAAAAGGAATATGAACAATTTGAAAAAGTGTTAAAAAGCGGTCTGGATAAGCTTGAACAAATAAAAGACAAAAATAATTCTATATCAGCTGAAGATGCTTTTGAGCTTGTTACTACCTATGGTTTACCTATAGACATTATAAAAGATTTTTCTAAGCAGTATAAAATTGAGCTTGACGAAAAAGGTTTTAAGGCTAAAATAGAAAAACATAAAGCTATATCAAGAAATAGCGGTAAGACAGGAATTAATTCTAATGCTATTAAAGAGGAACTGTTCTCAAACTGCGATAAAACTGAATTTTGTGGGTATGAAACTACAGAGTGTAAAGCGACTGTAGTAAAAATTTTAAAGGACGGAAACCAAGCCACAGAAGTAAGCTGCGAGGAAGAAATACAGATTGTTCTTAATAGAAGTTGTATGTATGCAGAGTCGGGCGGACAGTGCGCTGATAAGGGATTTATATATAATGATAAATTCAAAATGTGCGTAAACGACGTTAAAAAAACCAAATCTGGAGTGTTTGTTCATTTTGGAAAAGTTGAAAAAGGTACTATCTGTGACGGAGAAAACGTTAATGTTAAGATAGATGAACAGCGCAGACAAAAACTTGCTAATAATCATAGCTGCGTGCATTTACTTCAAAGTGCATTAAGAAAATTATATGGTAATGACTTGCATCAGGAAGGTTCTAAGGTTGAAGAAGATAGGCTAAGGTTTGACTTTAACTACGATAAAACATTAAGTCGTGAAGATATATATAATATAGAAAATATAGTGAATAGCTATATAAGAGAAAATGTTAAATGTGTTATAGAGGAGAAAAATTTATCAGAGGCTGTAAAAGACGGAGCTATAGCTTTGTTTGATAGTAAGTATGGAGAAAAAGTAAGAGTTGTAACGTTTGGCGATATATCAAAAGAACTTTGCGGAGGAACTCACACCACATACACAGGAAATATAGGTCAGTTTGCAATATTGACATCTGAAAGTATAGGCAAGGGAGTCAAGAGGATAACTGCCATTACAGGAAATGAAGCTGTTGCTTATTTTCATAACCAGCTAAGTATTTTAGATAGCGTTTCTGAATTAATGAAGGTAAAACCAGAGGGACTTGTTGAAAAATTAAAGAAACAGCTGTCTAAAAAGAGTACTGAAAATATCGAAAATTCAAACGATAAAATAAGCGAAAAAGAAGTAAAATATTTTGAAGATAAGCTCGGAAATAAATGTGGATATATTTTTAAAGAATCAAGAAGTAAAACCACAGTAGATGAAGTGTTTAGTGTGGCAGATAAGATAAAAAGTATAGTGTTGTGCGTCTGCGGAAAAGATAAAAAACAAATCATAATTTGTTCTGGCAACAAGGAGCTTTATAAGGCTGACGAAATATTAAAATCAATGGCGAAAAACATAAACGCAAAAGGCGGAGGAAACAATAGAATGGCATCTGGTGGAGTATCTTGTGAATTTGAGGAAATAAAAGATGCGTTTATTAGCGAAATGAAAAAATAAGATTTTTGTAATATTTTAGAATCTACGGGAGGAATACTCTGGTATGAATGAAAAAGACGTTGCTGAAAAATTAGTCATGAAGCTGCAAGAATTAAAAAGAACAGTGTCAACAATGGAGTCGTGTACAGGCGGGGGGCTTGCAAATAAGATTACGAATGTTTGTGGAGCATCAGGAGTGTTTAATTTCTGTGCTGTAACCTATTCTAATGAGTATAAAATAAAAATGGGGGTTGACCCCGATGTTATAGAAAAATATAGTGTTTACAGCATAGAAACAGCTCGAGAAATGAGTCGGGAGATTAGTAAGTTTGCCAATTCTGATTACGGAATAGGAGTAACAGGAAAGTTGAATTGTGCAGATATTAGTAATCAAAGGGGCATGGACGACATAGTATATGTTAGCATCTATGATAGAAGAGCAAATGTATTTTTAGATAGTAGTATCAGAGTAGAGTCCGAAGACAGAGAGAAAAATAAAAATAAAATAATTTTAAATACCATCGAAAAATTATACAATATATTATAAAGTCCTTGACATTAATACAAAAATTGTATACAATTAATGCGGAGGTGTTTAATGTGGTTAAATATGGTAACATAGCATTAAGAATTATTGCAACAATCTTAACATGTGGAATTTATGGTCTTTTTTGGATGGCGTCTATAAACAATAATGTCAATAGGCTAAGTGGTAACGATATAGAGAATGTAAGCGGGGGAATGACAGTTCTGTTATTATTCTTAACATGCGGAATTTATGGTTACTATTGGGTATATAAAATGGGTGTAAAAATAGACGAAGCTAAAACAGAGAGAGGAATCCCAACTTCAAATAAAACGGGAATGTTGTATTTGGGGATACTTTTTGTTGGATTACTTTTAGGATTAGTGGGGATGTTCTTGGAATATAAAAATATTTACAGTTGTAAGTACTATCCGCTGAGCAGTGTAGTAACAATCGTGATTTATGCTTTAATGCAAGATGAAATAAACAAATTTGCCCAGATTCAGGATTAAAAAAAACTATAAGGAGGTGCTTACTATGGTTAAATATGGTAACATAGCATTAAGAATTATTGTGACAATCTTAACGCTTGGAATTTATGGTTTTTTCTGGATGGCGTCTATAACAAACGATGTCAATGAGTTAAGCGGAGAAAATGAAGGAACTGTTAGTGGAGCTAGAGTAGTTTTGCTTAATATATTAACATGTGGAATTTATAGCTATTATTGGTCATATAAAATGGGCGAAAGAATAGACAAAGCTAAAATGGATAGAGGAATTTCAACTTCAAACAAAGCGGCAATACTGTATTTAGGGTTATCAATAGTAGAAATATTTCTTGTAAAAATTGTATCTTTTTTTAACTCTCAAGATTTTGGTAATTTTAGTATTATTAAGTATATTCCAGTTGGAGGAGTAATAACAATAGTGGTTTATTCTTTAATGCAGAATGAAATAAATAAATTTGTGGAAAGTCAAGATTAAAAAATATTATAATTTTACTACTTAGGAGGTGCTTACTATGGTTAGATATGGAAATATAGCATCGCAGATTATTGTGACGGTTGTAACGTGCGGGATTTACGGATTTGTTTGGCTATCGTCCTTGGCAGACGATGTGAACGAGCTAAGCGGACAAGATGAAAAAAATAATTTAAGCGGAGCAATGACAGTTTTATTTACGATATTAACATGTGGAATTTACAGAATTTATTGGGCTTATAAAGCGGGCGAAATGATAGATAAAGCCAAAAGGGACAGAGGAATGTCAAGTTCTGATAATTTGGCGATAGTATATTTGGTGCTAGCGGTTCTTTCTTATTTTACCGGAATTACAGGAATAGTGATGTATGCCTTAATGCAAGATGAAATAAACAAGTTTGTAAATGATAAGACATGAAAACAAGATTAAGAAAAATTATAGTTAATATGATAATTTTACTAGCTATGGGAATTACATATTTAGTGTGGTGCCGGGTAACGGGACTATATATTCCTTGTATTTTTAGGAGTGTGACGGGATTATATTGTCCCGGCTGCGGGATAACACATATGTTTGTGGCTTTGTCGAAGCTCGATTTTGCTGAGGCTTATAGGTGTAATGCTGTGGTGCTTGTCTTGCTGCCCATATGGCTGGTTTTATTGTTTGACGTTTTAAGGCAATACGTATTAAACGGAACTTTAAAATTGAGTAAACTTCAAAATTTGGTTTTGTGGTTATCGCTTTGGTGTTTAGGGGTATTTTTTTTAATAAGAAACGTTAGTTATTTTAAAACGATTTTTCTATTGATAAAATTTTTTACGATGTAATTATTGAAATATTTAGAATTATTTGGTAGTATAAAGTAAAAAATTAGGAGGAGTTTTAATGGACATGAAATTAAAAGGAACCAAAACTGAGGCAAATTTAAAAGAAGCATTTGCAGGGGAGTCGCAGGCAAGGAATAAATATACATACTACGCTGCTAAAGCTCGTAAAGACGGCTATGAGCAAATAGCTGAGATATTTGAAGAAACAGCTGCCAATGAAAAAGAACATGCCAAAATGTGGTATAAACTTTTGTGTGGAGGGGAAGTGCCGTCGACGATTGACAATCTAAGGGACGCCGCAAATGGAGAAAACTTTGAATGGACAGATATGTATAATCGTATGGCAGAAGAGGCAAGGGAAGAAGGCTTTGAAAAAATTGCCTATCTTTTTGAAGAAGTAGGCAAGATAGAAAAGGAACACGAAGAAAGATATCTTAAATTACTGTCTAATGTTGAGAAAGAAATGGTGTTTTCTAAAGATGGCGACTCTATATGGAAGTGTAGAAATTGCGGTCATATCGTTATAGGAAAAAATGCTCCTGAGGTTTGTCCGGTTTGCAATCACCCAAAGGCTTATTTTGAGGTAAAAGCTGAAAATTATTAAAATCTACAAGGAAAGCGTTTAAAAAATTAGCGCTTTCCTATTTTATGTACTTGACTAATTTTAAAAATAAATGTATAATACTAAGGTAAAAGTGAATATGCATTGATTATGTTAAACTTACCTTAGGGCAAGTAAAATGTGATTGATTATGGAGATGTACCCAAGCGGCTGAAGGGTTCGGATTCGAAATCCGATAGGTCGGTTTTGCCGGCGCAAGAGTTCAAATCTCTTCATCTCCGCCAGGCTGAGCCTGGACGCACTTCGCGTTCTGGGCTCGGCTTTTCTTTTACTTTCTTCCCCCGCGATGGTACAAAATCCTATTAGGGCCTTCAATAGGCCCAGCTTTTGGGTTACTTCTCTCCATACGCTTGAAACAAGAGTCATCTCTGCTTTCCCATAAAATTAAAAAAGCTGAGGCTGGGTATTTTTCTCCCCAGCCTCAGTCTTTCATGATGAAAGCTTGATAATTCTTATTCCCTTGGATTTGTCTGTTTTCGTATTACGGTAAGTCGATAATGGCTCCATCCTGAACCAGTTCTTGTCTCAGCTCCGCTACATTTAATTGGGATGGCGTGCACTTTTCTCGAACAGCCAGGGCTGCCGCCGTTCCCGAAGCCTGACCCACCGCAAGGCAGGTCGGCATCACTCGAATCATGGCAAACGCGTCCTGATCTGTGGAGATATCCCTGCCGGCTGCTAAAAGCCCTTCCACATTTTCCGATACCAAACACCCGTAGGGGATGCCTACCCCGTGCTCTACCGCCAGCAAATGCATCTGACCATCTTTAGGGCTGTGGGTGTCCCTGTTGTAACCGGCGATGGCAACAGTATCTTCCGGAATATTTAAAGCAAGCACATCCTGTAAGGTCAGCTTTTTCTTCCCGACCAATCGCCTGCTCTCCCTTACACCGGTATAGGGCATGATGGAGACGAGTTGGCAGTTTTCAAAACCCGGCAGATATTTCCTGATCATCTGATAGGCCTCTTTTACTTGACGATGGCACAAAAATTCCGCCTGAACCATGCTTTCCGGATCGGTGGAATCAGAATTGACCGCCCGGGTAACGTTTATAAAGGCGTTTCCTGTGAGCTGCTTACAGTAGTCGATCATATTTCTCGGAATATTAAAATCCCCGTTTGCTTTGGCTTTCTTTACTAAAGAATAAAAGCCCATAACGTTAAAGCAAACATTGTCTTTTAAAAACGATATGTTTTGACGCATCCCCTCAAAGGTATCCGGAACCCCGTATTCCTCTGGGTTTTGTTCTAAATATGCGATGGATTTATCATAATCCACATTACTCAGCTCAAAGCAAAGGGCAGGAGACTGCATACCACCCTTGTGTTTCGAGCCTCCTTTTTC
>ERZ827156.3988-NODE-3988-length-12521-cov-3.942644_pt1 | contig 12521 bp, 15 predicted proteins | sample MGYA00519919_ERZ827156 | MGnify/ENA primary metagenome ERZ827156 (study PRJEB31778, sample SAMEA3449269) | human gut metagenome | biome: human gut; feature: human-associated habitat; material: faeces | place: United Kingdom | collected 2010/2012 ... | reverse complement strand
CGCAGCGCCGCGCGGCGGTCGGGGAGACGGGCGTAGAGGTGGTGCACGGCGCTCTTGGCGCGGCGACGCTCGCGGCGGTCGGGCGCGAAGAGCAGGCGGAGCAGGCGGCGCGGAAAGGCGGCGGGGAGCAGACGGGAGAGCGCGTCGCCGGGCAGGGCGAGGAGGGCGGAGAGAAGGGCGTAGCAGGCGGAGAGGAGGGGAAAGGCGGGGTCGCGGAAGGGGGAGATCTCGTTGGGCGCGGCGTCGGAGGGCGCGGCGGGGAGCGGACGAAAGAGTACATGGCCAAGGAAGCGGAAACAGTCGTCGATGGCCTTTTCGGTTAGGAGTACAGCGCTAGCGGTGAGCAAAGAGAGAGGCAACCACCCGTTGGAACGGCAAAGAGACACGATCTCGTCGAGGGTCTCTAATTGGCGAGTCGCGAGGGGAGCACCTTGCAAATAAGAACCCTCTGGGAGCGTGATGGAGCACAGACACAACTTTCTCCATAGGAGAGAGAGGTGATACGCTTCGGATACCTCTACGAGGATGAGGAGGCGGGAGTGAGCGCACCATCGAACGGGGGTAGCTTAACCAGAAGCTCGGAGAAGAGAGGATTCTCCGCAGAATAAACGGGATCTACGCCTCACACGGAGGAGAGAGCGAGACAAGGGATGGCATCAGGTAGAGCAAAGCGAAGCAGATAGGAGTACCAGATAGAACGCAGCTCCTTCGTGTCAAAGAACAACTCGTAGGAATCAAGGTGATTGGCTTGATCCCACATCGGGGATTGGCACTACGACTCACACCCACGGCCAGGGACGACAGAAATGACGATCACGAGTCCCACTCTCTTCTTGATCGGCTTCTTGCTCTCCCGCACGGAGTTCCTCTGCCAATCAATTTGCCCACGAAACACCGACTTCTAAAAGAATGGTGTAGGAAAAGGGGAATTCGCTAGAGTTGCTTGCCACGGACAGAGTGCTGTCACGGAGGTTCTATGCAGGGTTAGGAAGCGGGTCCAACAAGCAGTCGAGCCACTCCAAGAGAATGGGGTCGTGCGAATCAGCAGCCGTTTGGGGCAGTCACTTACACAGGTACACCGAATGAGGGTCCTCCTGTTTTTGTCGTGGAAGTACAGGCACGCCTGTAAATGCACGGAGCAGCACGGTTCCCCGAGGGAAACGTATGAACGCATCCTGCAGAATTGGAAACGGATGGGGTTCTGCTTGGTTCAAGAATGAAGTGGATGGTTGATTGGCGTTTCCTTGTTGCAGGTGAAGACAACTGTGTGTGCAACAGGAGTATAGTGAAACGTGAAAGAGAGCATGTGCAACGAGGATGTAGTGAAAAGGTGAAGAGAGCATGTGCAACGAGGGCATAATGAAAAGGTGAAGAGAGCATGTGCAACAAGGACCCAGTGGAAGTAGCCTCAACACTTCATCAGATAATCCTCCTTCGCTTTCCGGGCCTCCCGCTGCTTCCCCATCTGTTGTAGCAAGTACACTCGCATCCGCGCGTTCTTTATCGAGGCCTGGAAGTGGGAGAGGATGTCGCAGTACAGCTTCCCCTTGTCCCAGTCGCCCTGATGTATGCACAGCTACGCCTCATCGGCCCATTGCGGACGTACCAGAGTCATGTTATATATGAGTTGCTCGACATGCGACGATCCGCCCTCTCGGATGACCTGCTCCAGCTCGTCGCCACGCTGCTCCAACAGCGCCGGCTCTGCCGCGATCGACACGATGAGCGGCGGGTACAGGTGGGGTTGCGAAGACGGCGAAATGGCTTCGATGGCTTTCTACGCGTGACCTCCGGCGCGCAGGCGAACGTCCAGGCGCCGCGTGGCGAAGTAGCACTCGGAGGCGTACAGCGCGGCCATCACGCGGATCTCCGCCTTGCTCAGCGCCACCTCCTCCTCCCTCAGGGGCTCCTCGTCGCGCACCAGTGCCGCCAACGCCGCCAGCGCCTCGCACTGCTGCAGACACGCCTCGTACTGCTTGGTTTCTACGCCTCAGCGCCGCCGCCTCCGCCCACCCAGCTGGATCGCCGCCAGCTGCAGCCGACACGCCGCCACGAGCGTCGTGGTCTCCCGGCGCGCCGCGAACAGCTCCACAGCGGTGGTGTAACCCAGCACGGCCTCTCTGTCCCTCACGCCACACTTCCGCACTCACTTCATCGTACACAGGTACGACACGCTGTGCGTCGGCGCGCGCACCCGCGTGCTCATCGGCAGGCCGTCGCGCAGCGCGGGCACGGGCACGGCGGCGGTGGCGTCGGCGGCGAGCAGGCGGCAGGTTTCGGCGTAGCGGAACCAGAGCACGGGGTTGTCGGGCAGGAGACGCAGCGCCTGCCGCAAGTGCTGGCGCGCGGGCTCGAGCTCGTGGAGCATGAGGCAGAGCAGACTCAGGTTCTTGAGCAGCGTGCCCAGCATGGCGCGGTCGGCGCCCTCGGCCTGTGCGAGCTAGAGTGAAGAGAAGGAGAGAGGGCCACCTGCACGGCGCGCGCGAGGGTGTGACGGGCCAGGTGGAGCATGCCGCTACTGCAGTACACGCTGCTCAGCATGGTGTAATAGAAGCTGTCCTTGGCGGGCGCGGCGCCGGGGAAGCGCGCGTCCTCCTCGTACACCTGGTTCAGCACGGAGAGGATCTTGCTCCAGTTGCCGCGGCGGAACTCCAGGCGCGTCTTGAGGAGGGAGGGCAGGTAGCCGTCGATGGTGGCGGTGGGCTCCAGCCCGTCGAGCGCCAGCGTGTAGAGGCAGGACTGCGACTGGAGCGAGTCGCGCACGCGGTCGAGGTAAGCGGCGGGCGAGTCGGCGGAGAAGAGCAGGTAGAAGTCGCTGCTGCTCTTCACCTCCTTCTTCACGCCCTTCACGCTGCCCTGCTCCAGGAAGTACAGCGTGCGGAAGATGTGGTAGCGGAATTGGATGCGATTCTTCACGAAGTCGGGGAAGGGCTCTCTGCTTGTGATGTGCAAAAAAGGGAATCACTTGAGGAGGGTTTCGATTTGCGTGAAGGCGGGATAGCACTTCTCATGCAGCCACTACGAATCACAACCCAGAGGATGAGGGAACTTCCTTCGTCTCTCCGCGAATCCGGTAGATGGAGAAGATCGCCTCCACCAGCAGGAGATAGCAACGCAGCTGGATGGAGGACTCCACTTTTCGATTCTCCTCCAGAATGGAGCTGATGAGCGCCACGGTCTCGTCGTACCTCTGCTGCAACGACAGAAGAACCGCCTGGGAATGAGAAGAAGGAGCGCGCTCCCACCATGTTGTACTTGATAATCGATATGGAGAGGAGAGATGATTTTGCGTTTTCATTTGGGACCTAGTTTCGTCACACCAGCACAAATGCCCACATCTTGAATCTTTTTGAGAAGACAATCCAGCGATTGATACAGATCGTCGTAGTTCTTGCTGTTGTCCCTTAGAAAAGAGACAATGCTCTGGTTGTGTTGAACGGCGATGCTCTCTTTGTCAAACTAGTCGTCAGGGACGGAGAAAAGATCCACCGTGTCCGATTCCATCTCCCGAAGACAGGCACTGTAATCCCTCTTCTTGAAACATAGATAGGCTTGGAGGAGCTCATCGTCTTTGTCGAGCATGATAGATGCGTGGGATGACTTGGGGAAGAATGAGGGAAAAGACTATGGGACTCCGTAAATAGGGGCGTTTTTCTCGACGCGCAATGAAGCGACAAATCTCTTTGAGAAGGACGATGTTGTCAAGGACGGTACTTGCTTTGAAGAGCGCGATTCCTCTCGCGGCGAAGGGTGCTGCTTTCGAGGGAATTCCCCGCTGCACCGCGGTTTGGCGTGATTATCGTACCCGTTCTCACTTTTCTCCTGCGGAAGCCGCCGAGGCCACCGCCTCGCTTCCGGAGAAGACAGAGAGTCCTGCGCAGGAGTCGATCCGTGTGTGTTTGCGTTGTGCGTAAGGAATAGAGGAGCCGACGGCCCCCACATCGGTACATCGGGAGGTAAAGAGCAAAAGGTCTGGAGTGGACGCATATAGCCTTTTGGAGGATGATTCCGACTATGCCGTGTCGATGGCGAAGGCGGTGAGGGAGTCGGACAACGTGTTCCGCCGGGCGGAGGGAGAGGAGCCCCTGGGCGAGAAGCAGGAAGTCTCTGCGGAGAATGTGAGCGCGATGAACTTTGAAGACGCGTACTTCCGTCTGGACGACGAGATGAACTACCGCTTCGTGCAGGACAATATAAACTACGGCTTGAACGAGAAGGCGTTCCATACTGGAGAGGACACGACGTTCGTGAGCAGGGAGGACGCGAACGCGCTCTTCGACGCCATCATGGCGAAGGACCCCAACACGGTGCTGACGGAGGTGCATGTCTCCGTGCGCGATGAGCCGTAGGAGGAGAAGAAGCGCCTGTCGCTGGAGCGCGAGGAGGTGAAGGAGGAGGAGAAGGAGGTGAAGCGCAACACGTGGTTCAACTTCATGCCGGCGAAGGAGAAGCCGGAGGGCCTGTTCGGGTCATACAGCCCGGACCAGATCTTCTCGTCGCTGGAGTGGGACCTGCTCTCGCGCAACGCCAGGGAGGTGTACAAGTACGAGAAGGACGACATGCTCCTGACGGAGGTGAGCGTCTGTGCGCGGCGTGAGGCGTAGGAGGTGCTGCAGCACGCCAAGATGCCCGAGCCTGTGGCGGCGCCCGCCATTCCCAAGTACCCCAACCTGGAGAAGTACGCGCAGATGGTGGCGTTCGCCGTCAATCGGAACGGCGACTACTCGATGGAGGAGAAGCAGAAGATCATGGACATTCTGGCCAAGGTAGGCTCGCTGGACAGCGATGTGGACGATTCGCCAAAGTCCGAGTTCAAGGAGAGGAAGAATTTGTAAGGGTGTATTTAGCGGGTTGCTTGTTGAACAATGCTGAAATGGGGTTTTGATGGATCACAACGCCCTTCATCTTCTTGTATTACACAGCTGCCTCCTTCTTCTTCTCCTTCTTAATGGCGGATTGGGTCACATTTCCGAAGCTGTTCATGTGCGGCTCCTCCTCGATCACCTCGTCGTAGCAAAACTCGTCCGTCTTGTTGTTGATGATGATCGACTCGATGGCCGCCATATCCTTCGCGGGCAAATCGAAGTACGACTTTTCGGACTGCTTCAAGCTCTCATACGCTCCCTACCGCTAACTCTCAGGAAAAAGAAGCACCTTCATGGGAGGCGTCAAACCATCGGGGAAGTACACATTGTCCTTGAACTCGTCCAGGTCTTCTGGTTTGTCGAATATAACTACGGATCACAGCAGACACGGGGCGCTACTTATCATCTGCGCGACATCGTTTGTTTTGAAGTACTGTTGCGTATCGAGCGTTTTGTATGTCTCTACGTGGCGCGGCAAGTCGAGCAGCAGTCCCTTGTACTCCGCAGTCCCCAATCGCAATTGGCACAGTCTGGGCTGCTTTTCGTTTTTGGTTGGGAGGATCGTGATCTGCGTCTGGTCTCCCCGCTTAATCTAGAGCGTGAACGGACGGGCATCAGCTCCTGCGTGCTCCTCGAACGCGGGAACGAGCGACGGGACGACGCGCAGCACCGTCGCGACCTCGATTTCTTCAAACATAGGGCAGAGTGCTCAATCCCTTCCGAAGCAAGTTCGCGCGTGCAGTGGTCGTTGCTTTGGGCGGATCACTGAATTGAAAGATTGAAAAGGAAGTCGGCAAATAAAGCGAAAAGCCCCCGTTGTACCGAAAGCGCCCTATCGTTTCGTGTAGAGCAACCCCGTTGTGAGATCATTTTCGACGTAAGCGCGGCGCGGGCGGATGACCGTTGTAGTCCCTAATCGAATCTCCATACCTGTTAAGTGTGCACTTTTCTGCACATATTGAATCGGCTGATAGTGTCAGAAGTCTGCTTAGCGAAATGGAACCCGTTGGTGGAAAAGAATTGGTCATGGCGATAACCTCCATAATTGAGGGAATTGCAAGCGTTGGGGACAGTCAGTCGCCTCTTCTGCCCCCAACCGTCTTTTCATGTTCTTGCGTTCCGCGGATTCGTCTATGTGACTACATTGAAAGGTAGGAGCTGGTGGTGGGTAGTGAGGGATAGAATCTACGCACACTCTGCGTGTAGTGATTCTTGTCTCATTTTGGCGGTCATTTACATCGACCGCTTCGTCGAGTCCACTCAGTTTTGTGTCGTGTCCCAGAACATGCACAAGCTGCTCTTGGCTGCCATCATGCTGGCGTCGAAGTTCTTTGATGACACCTTCTGCAGCAATGCATTCTTTGCTGAAATAGGCCTAGTCTCGCTTGCTGAAGTGAATCGCATGGAGCAAGTCTTCCTGTCCGCAATTCATTATTCCCTTTATGTGGACGAGAAGCTGTTCCTGCGGTACTACTCCGATGTCTGCTACCGCGTTCACTGCTCTCGCTGTTCCCTCCATTGTTGTTGCTCACCGGTAGATGCGAGCGTGCTTCCCTATTCCATGTACCCTATGTCCTCGTATCCCTTCGGAGAGCCCGATGGTTGCTGGAGCTCCGCCCGACCCCTGTCCGATGTTGATTACCCGTGCTTCTCTACCCCTCCTCGCAGCATGTCAACGGAGGTGGAGGTGGTAGACCCCTTCGAATCAATGGAATCGGCGGAGCCCGTTGTGCCCGTGATGTCCATGATGCCCATGATGTCCATGGCAGGGGAGTCCTTGCCCTCCATGCAGCATGCGCCATATGTGCAACCTATGCAACCTATGCAGCATGTCCAGCATGTCCAGCATGTCCAGCATGTCCAGCAAGGAGTGCCTACACCGAGGAAGCATGCCGTGCTGCACTCCTTCGACTCGGTGGAGGCGAAAGAGCCGTCGTCCGTTCTCCCGACCTTCGATACGAATTACTGGGATGTCAGCTATCCCTGTTACCAGAATTGCTGGTGACGTGTTTCTTCCAAACAGTCCAACCACTAAAGGAACTACTTATTCAGAGCTACACGGATCTTTGACACGAAGGACGCAAACTCCTCTTGCGAACACAAGTTGATGGAGGGCAGCACGCTCGCGAACGCCTTCTGCAGCGCCTGCAGCGCCGCCGGCGTGTCCTCCTCCTCGTTGACGTACCGCGCCAGCCGCGCCACGGCCGCCGAGTTCAGCTTGGTCATCGGCGCGCCGCGCTGGCTGAGCCGCTTCTGCAGGTCGTTAGTGACCTCCAGCAGCTGGAAGTACACCTTGTTCTTCAGCTTCATCGACCGCCGCGGCTTCTCCTGCCCCGTAGTGCCCGCTTGCACGCTTTGCATGGTTTGCACAGCTTGCACAGCAGGCACAGCCGGCACAGCCTGCATCGCATGGGAAGAGGGCACGGTGGGCGTCAGGGCAGTGTCCTCCTCGTTCAGCACGCCGATGGAGGTGCCGTCCGCCACGCTGGTGTTCTGCGAGTACCCGAATCCTGGGGGCAGCAGGGGGTACGAGTAGTTGGACGCCATCGGCGAGAACTACGCGTGAGCGGGCGCACGAAACCGTACGGAGTATGGGGGAAACTGCACCTCCATGCGCATGCGCGTGCGCAGCGCCTCGTTCTCGACCGCCAGCTTCTACGCCTCACGCCGCGCCCGCGCGCCCACGTCCGCCAGCTCCGCCTTCTTCTGCAGCGCCTCCAGCTGCGGCTGGCCCTCCTGCAGCTTCTCGATGGTGCGCTGCGCCTGCGCCAGCTCCTGCACCTTGCCCTCGTACAGCTTGAGCAGCTACGCGTGATGGGGAGGGAAATACACCACCTTCTCCATGTCGCTCCATTTGCCGTCGGTGTTGAGCAGCGAGTGGATCACCTGCTTCTGCTGCTCGATCACCGCCTGCAGGTCGTTGGGCGCCGCCTGGGCGCCCGCCTCGGTCGATCCGTAGGACAGCAGCTGGTCCTTGAGCAGCTTGATGGTCAGCGCCTTGGCCTCGTTGTCCTTCATCAGTGTGGCGACCTCGTTCTCGCGCTCCTTCAATGCTGCCGTCGTCTTGCGGTAGTCCTCACATACGCGACGATACGACTCATAATCGATCACCGACTTCTCGTTTTCCTCTTCCTCTGAGCTGTCTTCCGGTAGACTCTCCTCCTCCTCCTTCTCCGAAACGGAGGGAGCGGAGCTCATTTGCTGGCCTTGCTGACTCTCGTGGAGGAGGTCGTTGAAGAGAACTCTCTAGAAGTCATGCTTTTCACCCCCGAAGCGCACATCTGACTCACTCCTCCTGTCACTTGCTCTCGCCTTCTCCGCGGATCTCCGTTCCGTCTGCACATCTCCGTTGGCGGCGAGCGCCGGATGGAAAAAAACGCCCAATCGCGAGAAGAATCCCGCTTTGGGCGAAGCGCTTCGCAGCCAAAGGAAGGACAGTATCAGAACAATAAACAGAACGCATGCGGCTATCGCCCAGGAGGACTACGACTAACACTCCGTCCGGCGAGGCATACATCTGCCAGAAAGCCCTCGATATCGTTCGGCGACAGGTTTGTAGTGGGCTTCATTCCAACCGATCGAAGATGACCATGCGTACTCTTGTTGGGGCCAAAAACGGCCCGATTTTTGCTGCCTAGCGGTTTGAATTGCGTTGTGGGGAGCAAACTGGTGTTTGAATCACTTCTAGCAAAACAATCTGGCCTTTGAATCCCGCCTGGCAAAACAAATTGGATTAACTCGCATTGATGGAAACAAACACATCACTCACGCTTCACTAACGGATTTCCAATACACTTGTCTCCAATAGTCACCTGCAGACCGTTCATGTTGATCTGCGCACGCATGTACTGCATGTCGTCCACGCCGGGCATGGTCGCCAGCCGCTCCTTGATGGTGTCCAGCTGGTCGGCGTCCTTCGTCAGACAAATGAAGAAGCCGCCGCCGCCGGCACCCGCGAGGGAGCTGCCGATGATGATGTCGCCGAGGCGCTCGCGCATCTCCACCACGAACTTGGGCTCGGACTGCGGCGCCATGGTCTTCTTGCTCTGCCAGTAGTTGCTGAGGCAGGTGCCCACGGCCTGCAGGTCGCCGCGCAGGATGGCGTCGCGGCAGACGTAGGAGTTGTCGCGCAGGTCGGTGACAGCCTGCAGGATCGACGGCTCGCGCGCATACCAGTGGCGGATCACGTCCTGCAGCAGCGAGCGCGCCAGGCGCTGGCGGCCCGTGTAGATGCACACCAGGCGGTGGTTGACCTGCTCCACGAACTCGGGCGACACGGGCAGCGTCTCGGTGTGCACCGCCACGGGGAAGGCGTTGGGGCTCACGGAGAACTTGAAGCCGGGCAGCAGCCCGCCCACCTGGTCCTGCCAGCCGCCGCCCGTCGTGAGCAGCTGCTCCAGGATCAGCACCGAGTGCACGATGGAGTCCGCGTCGTACTCATAGCCCACCGCCGTGCAGATCGCCTACGCCTCAGCGCCCGCCCGCGCGCCCACCGCCAGCAGCGCGCCGGAGAGAACGGAGCTGGTGCCCAGCCCGCTGCCCTGCGGCAGCGTGGACTTGGTGCGCACCTCGATGCCGCCGCCCACGTTGAAGTTGAGCTGCTGGTCCAGCTCCTGGCTCGAGTTGGGATTGATCAGGCCCAGCGCGATCACCGCGCACTTGAACAGCGCGCCCGGCGCCAGCGGCTGGTGGTAGTCCGCGATGTCCGCGAGCGTCTTCCAGACGATGGGCGAGGAGGCGGAGTCCTCGGGCGGCTGCAGCACCAGCACGGGGTCCTTGAGGCGACGCGCGGAGGCGACGACGGGCATCTGGCCTAGGGATGAGCGGACACAAGCAGGACGACCCTCCAGGTTGATGGCGACGTTCACGCACACGCCGCCCTTCTGCAGCTCGTAGGTGATGGGGGGCGTGTCCGTCCAGCCGCCCGCCAGGTCCGCGCGGATGGGGCAGGAGGCGTGCACCCAGGTGCCCACGGGTGGCGCGGCGGTGCGGCGGAAGAAGCGCGCGCACTTGTAGATGACCTCGCTGACGAGCACGCGCGCGGCGGCCTCGTAGTGGCGCGCGGCGCGCACCATGCGCTCGGGCGAGTTCATCCACTTGGTGCGCAGCGCAGCCATCATCTGCACGGCCTCGCCGATGCGGCCCTGGCGTAGCGACTCCATGGGCGTGTCCCAGTCGGGGTTGTGCGCCGGGCCGGAGCGCAGCCCGCCCTTGTTGTGCGCCATCTCGGCGAGGAAGTCGGCGATGGTGGAGAAGACGCGCGGCACGAGGTTGATGGGCAGCGAGGCGGCGAGCGCGTCGAGGCGCTAGGGGTGAGAGAGGGCGCGCGCAGGCACCTCGAGCGCGAGGTCGTTCATATCGCCGTAGGAGACGATCTTCCGGATGACCTCCAGCACGCACTTGTCCTCGCCGTTGCGCAGCACCTCCTCCATCTTGGCGATGCCCACCTCCATGTTCAGCTTCTTGCGCCACTCGAAGGACGTCGACGGGTTGCAGTAGGTCAGGATGTCACTCAGCGAGATGCGCTCGCACACGCGCCAGCGCCGCACGCTCTCCACGGAGGCGTGCTCCAGGTCCTGGATCCACAGCGCCACGTCCCAGTCGTCCTCCTTGCTCAGCACCGGGAACAGCTTCGCGCTCCACAGCGAGCGGTCGTCGTCGCTCGGCCAGATCTTCTTCGGCGACACGCCCGCCACCTCGAAGAAGCGGTCCCACGACTGCCCGCAGACCATGGCGCCGCTCGAGCCGAACTGCGCCTTGATGGGGTCCTCCACGCCGTAGCAGATCAGCACCGACTGGTGCGAGTCGCTCAGCTGGCCCGCCGTGATGCCCTCGTCGGGCGACGCCGTGTTGATCTGCGCCACGGCGATCTCCTGCACCGCGATGCCGTCGTGCACCACCAGGTCCTCGTAGCTGCGGATCTGCGACACGAACGACTGCGAGCCGATCTTCCAGTTGCCGATCAGGCGCGAGTGCTCGATCACGGAGTGCTCGCCGCAGACGCCCTCGCCCATCACCAGCGAGTTCATCACCACCGCGTGCTGCACCGCCTCCTCGTTCTTGATGAAGCTGCGCCTCAGTCCCCGTCGTCGCCCTCACCTCTGCACGTGCGGCGCCAGGTGCAGGCGCGAGTACCACTTCGACGGCTCCGTCAGGAACGCGATGTTCTCCTTCTACGCCTCACCGCCGCCCGCCGCGCGCACCGTCGTGCCCACGTGCACGAAGTCGGAGCCCTTGGGCACCGCCACGTTGAACTGGATCTTGCGCAGGTGCTTCCAGAAGATGTCGCGCGCGTCCTTCACCGTCTGCACCCTACGCCTCACCGCGCACCAACGCCCTCACTGCTTGGCGGAGGTGGGCAGGTTCATGTACTCCTCGTAGGTGAGCGGCGAGTCGCCCAGCGCCTCCATGATGTCCGAGTACAGCTCGATGCGCAGCGGCGTCGCGCCGCTATCCACGCCCATGTACGTGCACGCGTCCAGTGGCGGGTACAGGTGGATGTTGGTCAGGATCTGCGTCGTCTGCGAGTCGAAAAACACGACGCCGGAATCCAGGTCCACCTTCTCCACCTCCACGCCGTCCACCACCTCCGTGTGCACCGCGCCCTTCGCGCGCAGCTGCTCGACGGACGCCTTCTGGCAGAACTCGATCACATGGCCGTCAGCGTCGTGGATAAAAACGCCATGTCGGGTACCGTAGTCGATATCCATAGGAATGCCAAGGCCCGTCACGCCGGGCTTGCTCCAGTCCGCCTTGGAGTACTCGCCGAAGTCCAGCAGCACGTCCGAGGAGCACACAATCAAACCGGGGGGCGAGTCCTTGAAGGCCTTCGCCAGGTTCTGGAGCAAAAAGTCGAACGGAGTCATCACCTCCTCGCACAGCGTGGAGTTCACCGCGGACCAGGCCTACGCGTGAGCCCCGCGCTCAGCCCCCACCTTTCCGCACAGACTCTGCAGCGGAGAACGACGACTATCGCCGCCCGAGTGAATGATCACGATTTTGGAGTTTGCAAGAATATCGGGAGAAACGGATGCAAATCCAGCACGAGCACTGAGGTGCTCACATGCAGCAACGATTGCGTTGAACGTCGCGCCGCCACTACGCTCACACCACGCCATTCGCCCTTACCTTCCCACACGGGCGGAGGAAGGGTCCGGCACAGCAAGGACAAATGTCTCCTTGGGGATGAGACCACTCTTCTGTCTGTGCTCCAGCTCCGTCTGATACGCCGCAGCCTACGCCCATCATCCGCAGCCCCACGCCCATCACCTGCTTGGCGCCAGCAGCAGTCACTACAATAGCGGTAAACTGTTCCATGATAGATAGAATGAGAACGCCCATTTGAAGAAATAATCGGGCCCTCCTTCCTCCGAACGTCCCTTAATCTAGTGAAGGACGTTATCCTTCATTTCGCATGGCGGCGCGATTTGAGTGTGCATACCGTGTAGTCTGGTTGGGATACGGCCGGAGAAGGGAGGTTAATGGATTCAAATCAATTGTCGGGGATACTCCGCCCACGTCCTCCTCCACGCGAACTCTACATAGGGTTGGCAGGGACGCCCTTCCACGCCATGGATTGTTCCAGAAGAGGAGTGCCGTCGCCGCGGTAGTTGCACGAGCCAATCCAATGACTCGATTCTATTCCGACCATGGCAC
>ERZ827156.3985-NODE-3985-length-12531-cov-4.353799_pt1 | contig 12531 bp, 22 predicted proteins | sample MGYA00519919_ERZ827156 | MGnify/ENA primary metagenome ERZ827156 (study PRJEB31778, sample SAMEA3449269) | human gut metagenome | biome: human gut; feature: human-associated habitat; material: faeces | place: United Kingdom | collected 2010/2012 ... | reverse complement strand
GGCAATGAAGTTCTGCATGAACGTAAGACGGCGATCCTGCTTTTTACCCATGGTGTTGAATTTGCTGCTTCTGAAGGAAAAACTGCCCACATGAAAAAGGGATGGTGCACGGTGGAATTTCGACGGGGGAATGGGATCGAGGTTCCAGAGGGATTCACGTGCTTTGGGGACTGTTGGATGCTATGTACATCATGTAGTGTGCATAGGGGTTGTGAATGTGGGGGTAAACACGCCGGATTCCATCCAAACGGAAAACATAAGAGCAAACCCATCCTTTTCAGCAAACAGAGGAAAAGAAACAATTTGCAAGTTACACCTCGTCCTCCCTCAGAAGCATGTTGGGAATGCCCTGCTCGATAATGTACTCCCTTCCGCAGTGAGGACACACCAGTTTTCCGCTAATCACGTCCAGCTCCAGGAGCGCGTGATGGATCTGATGCAGCACCTCGTCCGTCAGCTCGGCGGGGATCTGTTCCGGGATCTGGTAGCCGATCTACGCCTCACTGAGCGCTGCCGCTCCCACATCCGTCGCTCCCGACCGGAAGGCGTTCCAGTCGATCTTCTTCAGCATATTCAGAACGAAGTCCTTGTTGAAATCGTCCTCGCGCTCCTCGAGACCGTTCTCGTTCACCACAATCTACAATCAACAGCCAGACGAAACACCACTCTCAGGGGAAAGCTCGAGATTTGGTTGTCCGCGGGAGACTGCGTGTTGTGCTCCCGGATCGAGGAGACGCACTTCTACAGAATCAGCAGCAAAACCCAAGAGCGAACGCTGACGCAGCACATCAGAAAGTTGTGCGAAAGAAGTCTCATTTGCGTGGAGGATGGGGAATTGCCAATACGAGCCGGCAGAAGGAGGGGCGATTTTGGATAGGGGCCCTCCCATTCGAGAGCACGAGGCCAAAAGGCGATTGTCCCATCTGGTTGTTATATTGGACCAATGCTTTCAGCAGCTAACTGCAGAGTCATTCAGTCCGCCATCCGCGTGAACTGCCGCTGCTTTTCTGCGATTAGGGCCACCCAGAAGCCCAAGCACCACTACGTGGAGCACGCGCCGTCGGAGCGGAAGATAAAGCGTGACGCGAGGAAGAAGGAGAACCAGAAGCTGGTGGACACCTACAAGAAGCTGGACGAGGAAGCCGCGAAGTCGGGCTTGGAGAAGCCGTGGAACTACTATCTTTCGCTGTGGGAACGGAGGTGTGCGGTGAGGCGTAGCATCATTGAGCGACAGCCTATCGTGTTCGGCCAGCCGCCCGAGTGGTACACCAAGTTCGAGCGTATCCGTGAGGAGCGCAGAGAGCAGCTGCAAATGCCGCCCGTGAACAAGGTTGCGCAGTCCATTCTCGTCGACAAGGGGGAGGAAACGGTGAAGGAGGACAAGGATGCGATCGTGAGTATGTGAATGTGTTATCATAGTTAGGAAATGCAGAAGCTGCACGAAGCCAGCACATCGGACATCACGCCTGCGGATAAGGCCAACGACCGCAAGTCACTGATCCGCAACACGCCTGGCTTCCTGTACCTCCTCGTGAACAAGCCCTCCGGCTGGGCCTTCCCGCAAATCGCCTTTGAGGAGGCGAACTTCAAGTCCACTCGCCAAGCATGTGTCTTTTTCCCGTGCTGATGCGTAGGCGCTGGAGCAGCTGGCGGCGACGACCTACGGCAAGGATCTGCAGCTGTACTACTGGGGATACCCGCCTTGCGTGCACCAGGTGTAGGAGGAGCGTCCTCGCCATAACGGATAGGAAGAAGTACTCTCCGGAGGAGCAGAAGAAGAAAAAGGCGTTCGGAGAGAAGGTCTTCTACTACCGCGCTGCGCGTCTGATCGGAGATGTGAATCTCCACCCGTCGGCCGGAAAGGAGTACAACTGGGTTTCGCTGAAGGAGATCCCGGAGTACCTGAAGGATGACGAGCTGGTCGGTCTTTTAAACAGGGTGTTAGAGTAGTAGCGTTTGTTAGCAAACACGGCAAAAGGATGAACTAATTCGCAGGCTTCTGCTGCTCTGCCAAACTCTGAATCTCCTGGAAGCGGGCCGCGATACGGTTCGTCGCCTCCACGAAACGCTCCGTGCAGCGGCGAATGCAGTCTTCCTCGCTGCTATCCAGCTTCTTTGTTCTGAAATTTCTCGCGCACGACGTGAAGCACTGCTGGACAGCTTGGTTCGACGACCTACGCTCTCACGGGCTCTTTCCACCCCCACATGGTAGCCTGCTCCACCTCCAGCATTTTCATTCTGTTCTCGAAGACAGCACTCTCCGCAGGGTTCAATCCGGCTCCGTCCATGGGTTGGGTAGAAAAATGTGTGGAATCAAACAGCCAAGAAGTAAAAGACTAGTACCACACTCAAGCCATCGTCACCTTCATTCCGAAGCCAATTCGCGACATGTTCGCAAACACGTTATGATCAACAGAAAGCGTCATCAGCAGTGACGGTGTCACGTACTCTTCCTAGGCCTCAAACCGCCTCGCGGACCCCACAATGTAGGACTGGAGATGACCCTGGGAAGTCAATGACATGTTCATCTTCCCCGACTTGAAGTAGTACATGCAACCCACCTGGAACTCGCTCATTCGCGACGCCAAATCAACCGTCAGCTTGGAAATGAACTTGGTGCGCTTCGACGCGTTCATCAAGTACCACGCCTCCACCTGCTTCGTCGAGCTCACCGTCGCTCCCACGAAGCCCGTCTCCAGAAGACGCTTCACCGCCACCGAGTACACCAGTCCGGGATGCACGGGATTGTGTCCCACTTCCATGCCCGCGCTCCACTTGTTGTTGATGTACTGGCAGTACGTCGCGGACAGGGAAGAGCCGCTTGCCACCTTTCCCGTCAGATGGAAATCCTATCCCTCATTGCCAGCACTCTTGCCTACGCTGCCCTTGTAGTGCAGCTCCGCAGTGGCGTTGTCCTGACCGGGAACGTTGGACGTCTACGGGGAAACAGCGGCACCCGCACCTACGACCACGTTGAAAATGGCGTTGTACTCCTTGTTGATGGGCCAGATGAAACGACCACCAATACGGCCGGTAGAGTCGATCGTGGCGTTGATGTTCTTCTACCCCTCACGTCCACAGTGCAGAGCCTACCTTGCGGTAGAACACATCGATCGAAAGGTTGTAGAGCGAATTGCCGATCTCTCTGGGGAAGAACTGCGAACCCAGCATGAGTCTACACCCGTAAGCAACGCGAAAGCATAGTCATACTCGTGGGTGATGGCAAAGAAGGGCGTCACCTGCTTCATGACGCTCGCACGAAAACCGTCCAAGATATCCACCATCACCACCGATTTGGCTTCCATAAACATGTTATCGTAGGTGCCGGGATAGGCACGCTTGGGCGTGCTTTTCTCGGGAGCAGCAGACGCCGGCTTTGATTGCTGCAAGGATGAGGCGAGCGCGGTAGTCACTTACATCGATCGGAATCGGAGCACTGTCTGTTTTCGGGTCCATGCTTTCTTCGCTCTGTGAATCGGTCTCTGTCCCAAATGAAGGAGAAAAAGAGAAGGCGCAAAAGCGGTTATTCGCCGCTATTTGCGGCCCCTTCGTTCTTCATCCATTCGCAAGCGTGAAGACGAATGAAAGTATCCAGTGTTCCAACAAAGAGGAAAGAGCAACATCAAGAGAAAGTCTAGTGATTCGAATAGACGGCTGTGGGAGTGACGACCATGTCCAGCGGGACATCATGCTCCGCACAGGGGATCGATTCCACGATTTGTTCGTCAAAAGCAACGCCCTAGTCATGATCACCTCCGCGGATGCGTACAATAAGCGTGGGGTACACTTTATCATGCGAAGGACACCAGGTCTTGAGGAATTCAAAGAAGCGATCTGCGCATCATCTCGGACCCTTGATCTCACCGTAATAGCCCTTTCCGTGGCCCATACGTTGGCATCGTCTATCAAACGCCACTCCAGGAACGATAATCACGTCGGGAGTGCATTCGGGGTGCTCAACCATGCGGTGCGCGTCGTCATACACGGGAATGGGGATTCCCCACTTGTCCTTGGGCAGTAGATCAACCGATTCGTACGAATCCAACGTCACGAGCTCAAACTCACAATCCGAGATGATTTTGGGCACCAGGAGCGTTTTGCTTTGCGATGAGCAATACTTCATGATGGGAGTTGTGTCCACCTCGGTTTTCATCGACAGGAAAACAGCAACCGACTTTGCGTTCCTGTACGCAGGGACGTTCTGGAGCGACGCTGCTATAGAAGAGCTCGCCTCCATACGAGAATTAGCGGACAGAGCTCTCAGAACCTTGTTCATCGCCTTCCTTAATTCTGATTTGGCGCTGACGGACATTCCAACAAACAGTACAAAGTCTTTCTAGAGTACAAGTCAAATCTGAACACTATTGAGCACTTCCCGTTCCTTCTGCGACAGCGGGTTGAGGTAGTCCTCCACACGGCCCTCCGTCAGCAGCGTGCGCATATACTTCTACCATTCATGGAAGGTGAGTGTGCCCACGATGATACAAAACCCCACCATGCGATAGGACGGGAAGGGTGACCGTATCATTTCCAGAAGAGCGGGCCTCATCGCCTTAGCCTCCATCAAGCATCTGACAGGCACTCGCTTCATCAGTGTCCGAAGCACTAGCATGCGCACCTACCTTCACAATCCACATCCAACCCCACATAGAGCGAAGGGGTGACGGCGGTGCTTTGGAAGAGCTCCACGCACTCCTCGATGATGCGCTTCACGATGGTGGCCTGGGCGTCGGAGGGGAACTGGAGGGCGTAGAAGGGGAACAGCAGGGGGAACTGGGTCTAGTGTGAAGGAGGAGGGCGAGAGGCACCGAAAGGGCGTCGGCGTGGAGGAGGGAGAAGAAGGCGGGAACGCGCAGGCAGCGACCCGTCTGAACGGCGCGCAGAAAGCTATTCACACACTACGGAACACCAGTGATGAGTTCAATACCTCCGTCGACGGCGCGGATGCCACGCTCTTCAGCAGCGCCTCGCCCTCTGCGGAGCTCTCGTCCTGGCTCGTCCTCGCACGGGTGGCTGGCTCGGGCGGGATTGTTCTGTCAGCAGCGCCGTTGGTGGGCGGGAGGGACTGTGACAGCGTCGGCTCGTCGATGTCCTCGTGCGTTGTGTCCAGCTCCGCCTCCGTTTCCGCAAGGAGTGAAGCGGTCTGTGAAGATAACTGGGAGGCGGCCTGTGAAGTTGACTGCGAAGCAGCCTGGATGGTTGACTGGGAGGCAGTCTGCAGCGGGATGCGCGACTGCACGCCGGAGAGCAGGCTGGCGTTGAGGGAGAGGGGCGCCATGGCCGGACGCGAGAGCGACCGTCGGGCGGGAGACTTGCGGAGCGATGCCACAGCCTCGGCGTGGGAGGCCGGCTGGGTGGTGGGCGACAGGTGAGATGGCGGTGCGGACAAGAAGGATGCCTGCTGTGCGGGCGACAGGTGAGACACCGACGGAGCAGCGGGCGACAGGTGAGATACAGAGTGAGCAGCGGGCGATAGGTGAGACACCGACGGAGCAGCGGGAGACAGGTGAGACACGGAAAGAGCAGTGGGGAGACGGGAGGCGCTGGCGACCATGCGGACGATCTCGCCGTCCACGCGCTCGCTCACCAGCCACTCCACCACGGCCGCCCGCTTGCTGGCCTGCAGCCCGCGGAGCGCCTGAGCGGTGGCGGCGCGGTCGAACTGCACGCACTGGCACATCACGTCCTTGGCGACGCGCAGCAGCGAGACGGAGCGGTCCACCACACAGAAGTGCACGACCTCCAGCAGCCGACTCATCAGCTCGGGCTGCCGCAGCACCTCGGTGGGGTGCAAGGAGATGATGGTTTGCAGGAAGCGGAGACAGGCCGCAGCGGTGAACAGCGGCGACGCGGCGAGCACCTTCTTCACGAGCAGCGCGAACAGCTGCAGGTTGACGGAGAGCGACTGCTGGTGGACGAGGGAGTGGATCGCGTCCGTCAGCAGCCGGCTCGACGCGTTGTCGCTCGTCATGCACGGCTCGCTCAGCGCGCGCTTCAGGAACGCCACCACCGCCTCCTCCTGCGCGTCGACGGTCGCGCGACTGATTGCGCAGGTCAGAAGCAGACTCAGGCACTCCACGGCGCTCTGGCTGACGCGCGGCACGGAGGAGGTCAGTGCTCGCAGCAGACACTCCATCGTCGTCTTGAAGGGCAGTTGGAACAGCGCCTGTGTCGCCGCGTCCGCGTCGCCGCACCGGCCCTCGTGGCTCTTCTGCCAGCCCTCCAGCTGGTGCTTCGCCGCGCGCAGCACCTCGCACTGCGCCGACCAGGACCCCGACCCCAGCAGCAGCAGTTTCGAGCCTTCCGCCTGCTCACTACCAGCATAGGCCACTGGCTTGGCGGGCTTGGCGGGTGACTTGCCGGTAGGGAAGATACGGGTGGGCTTGACAGGTGACTTGCCGCCAGTAGGGAGGACACGCGTGGGCGTGGCGGGAGCGTGAGCGACGAGGCGGCTGGAGACGGGCGGGGAGGCGGCGGACACGCGCTGCGGGCCCTTGCTGGGCGAGGCGATGGAGGCCACGTGATGCGGGAGACGCGCGGCCAGCGGCGAGGCGGCGGCCGTGGCGAGGCGGTACTTGACTACGCGTGAGGCGGCGAGGGCGCGGCGACTGGGCGTGGAGACGCGCGTGGGTGTGGGCCAGCGGACGGGCTGGGAGGCGAAGTCGGGCGTGGCGAAGAACTGCTACGGGGAAGAGGAGGCGAGCGGGCGCACAGCGTGCATGCGGGAGAGGTCCGTCTTGATCAGGTCCAGCGCAGCGGGGCTGACGTCCTCCAGCTGCCGCGCCGAGAGGAGCTGGTGTAGTGCAGCGGTCACTAGGCGTCAACCGATCGGCTGGGTGTCACCCTGCTCCTCGGTCAGCTGCGGCTCGTGGGAGAAGGAGGAGGTCAGGGGCAGCAGGCGGCAGTAGAAGAGGCAGAGGAGGAGGCGGGACGCATCGCGCACGTCGCCCGTGCGGTCCTTCAGCCCCGTGAGCACCAACCGCACCACGTCCTCCTGCTTCTTCGTGATGTAGTCGGCGTCCCAGCAATGCACGGCCTCTCCGATGCACTTGATGAGGACGAGGCGAGACACGCTGTTGGGAGTGGTGTAGAAGTAGGAGAAGATCGAGGACAACAAACTGGGGGAGCGGTTTGAGGCGTGGATCACGGACAGCATCGTCTGCTCTGCGGCGTTGGACACGATCCGCTTACTCGACTCCAGATTAGCAGTTAGAACGAGTCTTACGTTACAGCACTCAAGGAGAGTCTGCCACAGGGAAAGGGCCGTGCCCTCGAAGTCCTCCCTGCAAATGGAGACCCAGAGAGAGATGGAATCCAGCGCAGTTTTCACCTGACCCGTCAAATCCCCTCCCACTCCTCACCAGACCAGTGCGCTGGCTCTTTAGCGTTGCCACGATTAAATCGGTAAAGTCGCGAAGAATGGAACAGAACACGAGCGGCTTTTCCTTGAAATCGCGAGCCAGCGTCTACTTCATGATCGTACGCAATCAGTTCAACGTCCAGAATCTGGTAGCCCTCGGCAATCTCGCTCCAGTCGTCATCGGACTTGCCCAGCTTGTTCTTTGCCGCGATCACGTATTTCCTCTGCTCGGTGGTAATCTCTTTATTCTCGCACAGGGATAATCGTGACGACATGGCATCAATGACTCCGTGATTTGAAACAAATGAAGAATGAAGCCGTTTTTTGTGAAAGCGCTTGCAGTGTTGCACGTTGCTGAAGGAACAAAAGAGGTAGAGGGTAAGTGTCAGTTGTTTCCAGGGTCTTTCGGGAAGTGAAACCATCCGTATAGAACTTCCTATCGAATGGTCATCCCATTCGTGTAGTGATCATGGTCGTACGACAGATTCATGCACTCTGGTTATTCCAAACGGAGCCCATCCCGTTGTCATGGATTGCTGGAGTGAAGAGCAACACACAGACGGGGTCCTTCTTTCTGCGCGATGATGTGTGTCGAGCGATCCCTTGATCATCACGCACCCCTGAACGTGCAGTGATTCTCGGCAATTCTTCTTAATCAGCCTCTCATTTGACTTGACTAATAGTAAAAATGAGCTTCAAGAATATGAATTGTAAGTGGTGAACGGGCGCTCACCCGTTTGTGAGAATTGTGTGCTTACGCGTTGTAGCGAATGCTGGCGAGTTTACGCCTTCTTGGGCCAACAAGAACGTGAACGCCGTCCCCTCGTTCACTCCCTCCTTCGCCACCGGCATGAATCCCATGTATGCTCAGCAGATGCCCATGTCCCGCACTCCCGTCATCGCCAAGTCAAAGCCGCTCACCCTGAGCTCGCTGGGTGTTGGTAAGATTGGTGGTGGCGCTGCTAAGTCCATTTCTCTCAGCACGTCGCAGCCCGCTCCCGCCGCGGCTCCTGCTGCCGCCCCTGCTGCTGCTCCTGTTGCGCCTGCAGCTCCCGCTGCCCCTGCTGTGAAGAAGGAGGCTGAGAAGCCGGTCGCTCCCAAGGAGAAGCCCGCGGCGGAGCCCGTGGAGACTGTCGAGTCTCTCGATACCCCGGAGGAGGCTGCCGAGCCCGAAACCTCCGCTCCCGTGGCTTCTTCGTTCGCCGCTGATGAGTAGACCACCAGCTACACGCTCGACGAGCTGATCGCGAAGGAGGACCCGCGCGACAACATCAACGTCGTCTTCATCGGCCACGTCGATGCGGGCAAGTCCACCATCTGCGGCAACATCATGTACTCTACCGGTCTCGTGGACAAGCGCACGATCGAGAAGTACGAGCGCGAGGCCAAGATCCGCAATCGCGAGAGCTGGTTCCTTGCCTACATCATGGACACAAACGACGAAGAGCGCTCGAAGGTTTGCGCGGCTGTGCGACATCAGCCGTAGGGCATCACGGTGGAGGTGGGCCGCGCCTACTTCTCCACGGAGCACCACCGCTACACGGTGCTGGACGCGCCCGGCCACAAGAACTACGTGCCGAACATGATCGCGGGCGCGGCGCAGGCGGACGTGGGCGTGCTGGTGATCTCCGCGCGCAAGGGCGAGTTCGAGGCGGGCTTCGACCGCTCGGGCCAGACGCGCGAGCACGTGCTGCTGGCGAAGACGCTGGGCGTGAAGAAGCTGGTGGTGGCGGTGAACAAGATGGACGAGGACACGGTAAAGTGGTCGGAGGCGCGCTTCAAGGACATCGTGGACCGCCTGAGCCCCTACCTCAAGTCGGTGGGTTACAACGTGCAGCGCGACGTGACGTTCCTGCCATTGTCGGGCCTGATGGGCTACAACCTGAAGGACCGCGCGCCCGAGGGCGTGTGCCCCTGGTACACGGGCAACAGCCTGTTCGAGATCCTGGACACCATCGAGATCTCCGGCCGCGACGCGAACGGCCCTCTGCGCCTGCCGGTGCTGGACAAGTTCAACGACCGCGGCTGCACGATCACGGGCAAGGTGGAGAGCGGCCGTCTGGTGGGCGGAGCGCGCGCGCGTGAGGCGTAGATCGTGGGGAACTCGGTGCTGCTGATGCCGAACTCGCGCAAGGCGGAGGTGGTGAGCATCACGATCAACGACGAGGAGGTGCTGTCCGCGAAGGCGGGCGAGAACGTGAACGTGAAGCTGAAGGGCATCAGCGACTCCAACGTGTTCAGAGGGTGAGTGCGGCGCGGCGCGCTGAGCGGTAGTGACATCATCTGCCACGAGGACCTGCACGTACACGCCGTGAAGGAGTTCGAGGCGCAGCTGTCCATCCTGGAGCTGCTGGAGAACCGCCGCATCCTGACGGCGGGCTACGGCGCCGTGATGCACATCCACACGGCGGTGGAGGAGGTGACGGTGACGCAGCTGATCGCCGAGTACGACCGCAAGACCGGCGCGGAGAAGAAGCGCCCGCGCTTCGTGAAGAGCAACACGATGATCCTCGCCCGTCTCTGCCTGAGCAAGCCCGTGTGCATGGAGACATACGACGTGATGCCGCAGCTGGGACGCTTTAGCATTCGTGACGAGGGCAAGACCATCGCCATCGGCAAGGTCACGAAGATCATTGCGTAAGGGCGTGTTTGTTAACAAAGCCGGTCTAAAAGTACCCTACTCCAGCTGTCCGCGCCCGTTCGGAGACACGCAGTACCCGTGCTTGTGCATGTCCTTCACGAACTCCTGGTACGTGGCGGAGTACGAGGGGGAGAGATAGCCGCGATTCTCGTCCTTCAGGTAGTAGCCCATCAGCTTTGGGGGAGGGCGCGCACGCAGGGGGTACGGCGGCACGAAGCGGTCCGGCTTCAGCAGCATGCGCAGCGCCAGACGGTTGTAATGCGAGCAGATGACCTGGATATTACATCAAATGGCAGTCTCCACCTGACCGCCGTTCTTCTCCACAGCAGCAATCGCCTCCTTGCTGGCACGAGTCACGTCAATACGAATGGCCGAGTGAAGAGACTCCTTTCCCTGCGGGTAATGCTAGGAATGCAAAGTCACATCAGCGAGAAGCTTCACGCCATACTGGATGCCGTGGACGGCTCTAGAATCCAGGAGATCCTTCATGGTGATGACGCGCGTGGGATCGATACGACCCGCATCGATCCACTGCTGCAGCCGCCCTAGATTCAGGGGCTCCAGGGGCATAGCGAACCTAGAGGTCAGAGAGGGAGAAAGGAGCATGCGGATTTGTGAAACCGACCTTGGGAATTCTCCGGTAGATGGGCGTCTGGCCACCAATAAAGCCGACGTAAGGACCGTGCTAATGAAGGAACACTTACTGCTCGCACAGCGCGACACAAGGATATAGGTCCGGACCGCGAGTTTTGTCCGTGCTTGCCCTTACCGGCGGTGGTTCCCTGCCCAGCGGCATTTCCGCGACCGACACGCGTTCTGCGTTTCTTTGCCCCGGGATTGTCTCTGTGCATCAAACAAGGAATGTAAAAGGGTACGCAAGGGTGTTCAGAGAAACAGCGGAGGAAAAGCAGCAGCACACGGTCTCCTGCTTCACCATCCCCATCAACGGCTTGAACAGAAAGGCTCGCTTCCCTAGCACAGAGAACATTGTTGGGAAAAGCTATTGTGCGCTTCTATCCAATTCCTATGGAACCATTCCCCTTTTGCCCCCTCTGCAAGTACGTACTGAGATAGTCATATTTCGTAGTCGTTTTGTGGATGTGGAAGTGGATGCGAATAATCAAGCCCATTGTACGACAGTAGCTTCATTGTGTTTCTCTCCTGTGTAGTGCAATGGTGATAACATCGAAAGGATACCGCAAGACCGTATTATCGATTTCGACGTTGCTGTGTACAAACTCGATTCTGCATGATGATTCTAGAACGGAAGAGGAGGATTCGACCGTTTTTACTATACATAACGGCGACGTGGTGATTCGGCGGAACCGACAGGGAGGGATCGCGATCAACATCACCTCATTCACTGTTTGCAATACAACACCGATTGAAGGGTAGACACTGAATCGCTCCGTTATCTCTCGCATTTGTAACATGTTTGCACCATTTTCTGTTCTATCATGCGTAGACTCCGCCCATCTTTTCACTTTGACCTGGACGGATCGCTTTCCGCAGAAGAAGCAATGATCCCTCGCCCTCGTTTTTCAAACCGCGTACGTGATGCTCTCTCCCAGCTGCTTCCAAATGTCAAAGTGCATGCCATTCACTGACCCCTAGATCATCAACCCATCCGCCCGCAGTCTCGTCGCAGCCCTTTCTGACCAGAGTCCAACGGAGGCGATGCTATCGGAGGAGTGCCCCATCTGCTTGAACGGCTATACGCAAGAAGACCGCATCATCGAGCTGCCATGCAAGCACTCCTTCCACCACAGCTGCATTTTGGAATGGGCAAACAAGGTACAAAGTATACGTAATAATCAGACCCTAGCACAACACATGTCCCATCTGCCGAGAAACCATTGCGGAGAAGCCTCTCCTGGAGAGGCCGGAAGAACTCGACTAAAACAAACAGGTTTGTTACACTAAACGATGGAGCGCACTCCGGCAAACATCAGCACTCCCACCAGCACCCACTGGATGACGTCAAGGGGCATCTTTCCAGCCACCTTGCTGCCGACGTAACCGCCCACAACCGATCCACAGCAGATCGGGAGGGCCGTGCCGAGAATCATGTTTCCGGCCTTGTAGCTCATGGCTGCCGACACGGACGTTGGGACAATCATAGACGCCTACACATAACGCTCTGCACGCACACGAACGAGAGAGGTGCCCATGATCTTCTTTCCCGCCATCTTTGTGAAGAGGCACAGACTGGGCGTGACGATGATGCCTCCTCCCACTCCGAAGAAGCCGCTCATCGTTCCCGCAATCAAGCCCAGAGTCAGCAGCAGCGGAGAATGCTCCGCCGCTTCGGAGTTCTTCAAGGCGTCCTTCGAGAGACAGTCGCGGTACCCGAACTTCGCGTTCTCCGCCGCGAGGTCGTCCACCACCGTCTGCCAGCTGCCCTTGGGGCCGAAGTACAGCCGGGGCGCGCCCTCCGCCAGGGACTGGCCGTGGCCGATGTGGTCGTTGCCGCAGACGATGGTGTAATGCCGCAGACAGTAGAGGCGATCAGCCATGCAAAGGCAGCCGG
>ERZ827156.3984-NODE-3984-length-12531-cov-4.686839_pt1 | contig 12531 bp, 10 predicted proteins | sample MGYA00519919_ERZ827156 | MGnify/ENA primary metagenome ERZ827156 (study PRJEB31778, sample SAMEA3449269) | human gut metagenome | biome: human gut; feature: human-associated habitat; material: faeces | place: United Kingdom | collected 2010/2012 ... | reverse complement strand
ACCAGCCTTCCAAGCTGGATACGTGGGTTCGATTCCCATCACCCGCTTTTTTGTTACCCTTTTTTGTTTGTCCACTAAGTATTTCATAATGCATTTAAACTGTCATACAGCTGCTTTTACACATACTTATACACAAAACAAAAGCCGATACACCGTGTCTCCACGAAATGTATCGGCTTTTATTATGCGCTAGATAAAATATGTATTCCCTAATAATGTCTGATTAGAATAAATCTACACGACCTGAAAACTTATCATTTATAACATAGTATGCAGAATACTCTTCCGGCTTGATGTAGATGTTAAGCTTTCTGATGAAGCCTGCCTTGTGTCCCTCAGCAACGAACTGAGCCTTAACACGCTCCTCGACAGCTGCTGTATCAACCTCGCTGTTCTGGTACTGAACAATAATCTCCGGCTTTACCGGCTCCTTCTTTGCAGGTTTTGCCTCTTTAGCTGTCTTTGCGGCTTTTGCTGCCTTTGCTGTTGTCTTCTTAACAGTATCCTTTACATCAGCCTTAACCTCAGCGGCCTTCTCAGCAACCTTCTCAGTTGTCTTTTCAACAGCCTTCTCAACCTTCTCGGTTGTCTTCTCTACGGCTTTTTCTACCTCAGCCTTTACATCGGCTTTTGCATCGGCTTTTGCATCAGCCTTAGGCTCTGAAACCGGCTGTGCCACTGTTTCCTCTTTTTTAACTTCAACCGGCTTTACTGCTGGCTTTGCTGTCTTTGAGTTATTCTTTTTACGCATACTATTTTCCTCCTCATGCTCATTATTCACATACTAAAAAATTTTCAATTGCAACTAAAGCTTCCTGCTCATCATCACCCTTTGTAACAATATCAACAGACATTCCATCTGAAGGATTAAATGCCATAATACCCATGATGCTTTTTGCATTGATTTTGCGATTGTCACTCTCCAATGTAATCTCACTATCGAACTTGCATGCCACTTGAACAAGCTCTGCGATTGGATTATCATGACCTTCACATACTTTTGTAACGACAATACTCTTCTTACTCATACGTTCTCCTTAAACAAAAAGTATTAAACCTGTTTCATACTTATTTAATATATCCCAATTGTAACCGCTTTTCAATCCTTATGAAAATTTCTGTTAAACTTTACCTAAGGAGCTTACATTTAATGTCACAAAATCGGCATTATTACAACATTATTCTGTTTATTTTGTCATGTACGTGATAAAATGCAAGCCACCATTATAAAACATTCTGTCAGCATCCTCATAGCTCATCGATGTTGTTGCGCCATTATCCGGATTATAAATATATAAAGCTCCATTTGAAGAGTATCCTGTCACAAGCACTGCCGACGTATTTCCCGTCATCGCAAATACCGGATTGCCCTGGCTGATATAAAAGATAATATCCTCAGAAGACACTCCCTGTAAATCCAGGATTTCCTTGTCCGGCAGGTTGTTTTTGAGCACATCAACAGCACTGCTGCCTGCTCCAATCAGCTCAGACACACTTACCGTAACATCATTGTAGGTAAGCATTGCACTTACTGATTTCACGACACTGTCAGCATCCTTATCGGTTTCATTACATGCAATATTCGCAAATGCATTTACTGCATTTTTTCTTGCCCTCATCCATACATACTGCTGGTTTGAGTCAATTACCACTCCCATGCTATCATTTGCCTGTTTTATGGCATCCGAGATGTTATCAGATGCAAAAATCACATCCCCCTTTGCATAAACATAGAAATGGACTGTATTGTCATCAAACTTTAAATCAACAGCAGTATCATGCGAATTTATAGTCATCTGTGCTGTCAGCTGCTTCAGCTTATCCGGCTTTTTACCACCTGCTATACTAATAGCGCTGACCGTCAGCTTTGTATCGGACTGACTCGTATCAAGAGCTATCTTCTGCTTCGAATCAGCCTCCCGGTTCATAATGGTATCCTGACCGATTTCTGCATACACACCATTGTTTTGTGCAATCAGATCTATCGTTACCGTATATCCATCCACTGAAATTTTCTCGACATAGCCGCCCGAAGGGGTATATGTCTTAAGCTCCGACTGGTCAGATGTATCAAGAATAATAAGGCCATTCATAGGAAATGTCGTGTTTCCGGCTGCATCAGAGACCACATCAGCAGCATTCGCCTGTCCATATATGAAATCCTCACCTATGAAGCCAAGCGGACGCAGATACTGGTCGTCGCCCTTTTTGACCTCAAAGGTCTTGCCACTCTTTAAATCCATCACTTTTATGGTATTTGATGAGTACTGATTTGCAGAATCCACCCATGCAAAGTATCTGTTACTCTCCGATGCGCAGTAAGAGCCTGTGGACAAGCCCTCAACCACCTTCTTTACTGACATCGAGCCTAAATTAATCCTATAGAGACTGTCATCCATCATGAGATAGAATTCATTCTTCTCATTAAGATAAAGCATCTTGCCCATCTCAGCCTTTAGCACCTCATATGATGTCTTAGAAGGAATAAACGCTTCCTCATCTATAGTATGTGCCAGGCCGTCATAATGGTACACACCGGTTCCCACCTCTCCCTCGTGGGTGCCTCTGTTCATATATCCGTATACCACAAAATCAATACTGCCCGCTTCGTCTACACTGACAATCTTTATATCGTGATGATTCCAGTTTTCACGCTCATCAATGCCCTCAGCGTCCCTGAAGCTGAATACCTTGATTATCATTCCATTGTTGATATCATAGGAGTATAAATCTCCCTCCTGGACAAAGCATATCACACTGCCTGCTTCATTGGCCCTGTACTCTGCCTCACTGCTTCTGATGCCAAGCATTACGCTGCCTGAATCCGATATAAAGCTGTTTTCACTGTTAAAAATCTGATTTGCCGTTCTCTCATAGTTGAGCACGTACATACGGCTTTCCGTCTGGCGCAGCCTGAAATATTCTCTTACATTGTAATACTCAGTCTCACCCTTACCGTCCACACAACTCATCACATAGTCTATTGTGACCACATCATAAGAATCGTTTATTTCCTTTAGGGCTATGACAGGATTCGTATACTGTGCAGCGGCCATTGAGCCCCAGGTAATCTGACTCACCGTAGATGTCAGATCCACATGTGCAAGCGTATTTCTGTCACCGGTTGTTGTCTCCATATATGTTGTAAAGAAGGATTTGTCATCCTTTATAAACGTCTCATCATGAAACTTCTTTGCAAACTCAACAACCTTTGCAGCTGCCTTTCCATCGGTCTGCATAATCCTGCTGTAATAATATACATTATCCTGACCGCTTGTGATGGTAAACACCAAAAGATACTCAGTATTTTCATCCATAACATTCGGCATGCTTACGTCCGCCTGAATAGTATTATCCTTATTAGAAAAAGAAGATATCTCGTCATCGGCCACCAGCCTCTTGCCATCCATGCTTCTGATCTTGTATGATATCCTGTCAACAGCCATACCATATGTTGAAATGGATAATGAGAGCTTCCTGTCATCCGAAATTGGAATAACGCAATCGCGCATCTTTGTCGGATCCATCTCAGTAGTATATCCATGGAGGGTGTTTATCTTTATTTTATCCAGATTAAATGACATAACCGGCAGCGTTGCATCCGCCTGCTTCGTGGTCATATCCTTATTTCCCTTGTTTGTAGTTATGCAAAATGTAATTAATGCTGCAATAAATACTACTATAAGTACTATCGGCTTTATCACTTTCTTACTCATAAAATCATATCCTTATATCTACCAGAATCTTTGGTACCTTCTGTATCTGCATCTGCGTCTGCAGAGTTCACAGTTAAAAAGTATGCCCGCTATTGTACAGATAAAGCACCTGCTGCTTTGCTCTGAGATAAATCTGCCGGCAATCCTGTCTGCCTCATCGAAAAGACGCTGTCTGTCAGGCACCTCATCATAGATAAAGCTGCCCTCATACTCCAGCTCATCCATGCGCTGCTCTACTGCGGACTGTATCATCGCCGTATCAAGCGGATACATATCCTTTATCATCCTCAGGTCCTTTGCAAATGCCTCCTCATTTTTATAGTAATCCATAAACGGAAATGTTTTATAAAAAGGTAACATCAAAAAACCTCTTTTTAATCATTATATGCTATATTCAGCTATTAGTTGCATGCTATAACAAACAATGCTGCAATAAAAATGCATGCGCCCAGGAATTTCTTTCCCGATACCTTCTCCTTCAGTATCACGCTGGAGCATATCATCATCACAATAATCGTCAAATTAAAAATATAACCTGCATAGCTGCCGGACATTGAAACTGCCCTGCCATAAAAATCATATGCTAACGGGTATGCAATGCCTGCAAGAATCAGGCATATACCATCAACAAATGACATGGATCCGATTTTCTTCATGCCTCCTGTTGCAATAGTAAATATAATAAGCACCAGCGTTCCTATAAATACACACCAGAACGCAATAAAGCCCTTATCCGGCTGTATCCCGCCAAGTGACACCAGAATATGTGCTGCCGACGCACAAACTGCAGCAAGAAGCGCAAACAAAATACCGGTTCCATCCAGATTTAAAATAACCGTTCCAGCAATCATGAGTGCAATCGCTATATAGTCAAAAGTGTCATGAGTGTTATGAAACAGAAAAAATCCCGCTGCAAGCGTGATTATATAGCTGCATTTAACTATAGCTGTAACCTGAAATGTGTAGCCCTCATGTATGGATTTAAAAAAACAGATGCCAAAAAGCCCTGTTGCAAGCCCTGCCAGAAGTATAAATATAACGCTCCTTTGGCCGAGTGCAATCAGGCTGCTTCCCATTATATTATCTTTCCTGTAAAAAAATATAGACGCACATAAAACAATCCCGGCAATGCTTCCCGCCAGCGCCGGGTCTGTCTTTTTAGTTCCAACCTTGGCCAAAATAGGCACACATGCTGCAATAAACGTTGCAGCACATGCCCATATAATTCCTGTCATATACATTACCTCACCACGTATCTATTACTGTGACTGTGCAGCATTATCTGCAGCTCCTGTTGTACTGCCATCTGCTGTACCCTGACTGGCAGCCCCGCTACCTGCCGCACCTGATGTGCCGCTGTCTGTAGTGCTGTCTGCCATATCTGACTTGACGTAGTCAGAGCTGACATAGCCTGTCTGTCCCTGAAAGATAACCTGTGTCCAGCCATTGTCCTCTGATACAAACTCAAGCTTCACATCCTGTGCTATAACAGTAACTATATTTGCGTTTTTATCAGGCTTCTCTCTCATGTTTACACTGCTTGTAGTGGTGACGTAAGTTTTTTCTGTACCCTCTGTAGTCTGCTGTGGCAGATATATGGCGCCTATCTCTGTATCACTATCGCCGGCACTGTCAGTTTCACTTTCGCTAACTGCATTCTGTTGTGCCTTGTCCTGCTCCTTTTTTTTGCCGCCCTTTGAGGTAACGGTAATCACTATTGTAGCAATCAGGGCAATAAGAAAAAAACATATTGCTGCAAAAATCAGTCTGGCGATTATAACATCTTTTCTGTGGCTTGCTTTCATATTATTCTCCTTTTGTATTATCTATGTTTTGGCTCATTATAGCATAATAATCTAAAAAGAAAAAGGCAGTTAATAGAATGTTTATTGGTAAATTTCTATAAATTACCTTATAATATTCTTAAACTACAGCACATCATATCAGAAGGAGATAAAATCATGGAACAAAAGACACCTTTTAAAGAGCTGACATTCAGTCAGAAAATACAATATATATGGGACTATTACAAAATACCGATATTTCTTGTCATTATCGGAATCATAGCAGTCACAGCCTTTATTCACGGCCGGCTTGCGCAGAAAAATACTGTTTTAAGCGTATTATGCGTAAATGCAGAAAACAGCACCACAGAGGACAGCGGCGCCAATATTTTCAATGACTTTCTCACAGATAACGGCTATGATTTGTCAGAGGATGAAATTGTCTTAAATAAAAATATCCGTGTCAATGTAGACAAAAATGGCTTAGACTATCAGAACATGGCAGCCCTCACAGCATACTTTGCTTCTAACGAATACGATATATGCTTTATGGATGATAAGACCTTTGATTATTACGCCAAAAATGTCTGCTTTGAAGATATAAGCAAATATCTGGATAAAGCCGTCCTTGAAAAATATAAGGACAGGCTTGCATATGTGACAATAGATGGTAAGGAATATCCTTGTGGTATCAGGCTTTCAGCAGATGACAATGAATTTGTCAAAGCCTCAGGCTTATACTCTTCATGTACTGTCGGAGTGTGCTGTGACTCCTCCCACGATGCTATGGTCAAAAAATTATGCGGCTACATATTACAGTAGCCGCATTTCTATTTCTTCTGCTTTTATCTTATGAATTTCTCCTGTTTTTAAGCTTCAAGATTCCACCTATTGCAAGAAGTACTACACTCAGGCATGAAACAATAAACAAATCAGGAACATAATCCTTTATTACCCAGTATGGTATGCCTCCGACAATAGGCGCAATAACTATGCCCACCGGCAAAAACAGATGCAGAAAAATATTCGCTATCAGGTTTCCGCTATTGTCTGTTCTCCATTTGTGCGACTTTATAATCTCCATCAGCGCAACCGATATAAATGCTGCAAAAACAAGGTCATAGAACAGGTGCGCATCGACATAATCCTTTGGGTCAAGCTCGTCTGTTGCATATCCCATAAGCGTCATCACAACCTTTGAGGTTACCTTGTTCATCAGATTGTTTGTGACCATATAGTCATTGGTATTTGCGAGGAATACAACACCCACGCCGCTCTCCGGAAGCAGATACATGTCTGCGATATAGTTCTCAGTTAGACCTGTATGATTGTACACTGTCTCGACATATTTATCCGAACGTACCCAGCCCATACCATAGCCTGTCTCACCTGACTCATCCATAGGAACTGTTGCCCGAAACATTGTGCTAAGGCTCTTGTCAGAGAGTATTCCATAGCCGCCACGCAGATACATCTGCAGATATTTTCCCATATCATTTGCGCTGGATGCAATATAGCCCGCCGGTACAGTGGACCACGAATCGCTGAGCGGATACTTCACATCGCTTTCCACCGAAAAACCGAAATAATTGTTGTGGCCTGTAATCAGACCATCCTCCTTCGCTTTTGCATAGGCTGCGCTGCTGTGAGTCATGCCAAGTGGTGTAAAAAATGTCTCTGTCAGATAATCGCTGTAACTAACACCTGATACTTTTTCCACTATAAGACCAAGTATGTCATAATTAACATTCGCATAGGTATATTCTCCATTTTTGCCAACAATCTTTGCATTTCCCACATGCTGGTACACACCAAGTCCGCTGGTGTGATTGAGCAGCTGTCTTATTGTAATCCTTGTCGCATCCTTTGGATTTTTGAATACCTCAGCTGCATCCAGATAAGGATTTACCGGGCTGTCAATATTCAGATGTCCTCCCTCATACAGCTTCATGATGCATGCCGCAGTAAACGACTTGCTGAGTGAACCGGTGATAAACGGTGTGTCAAGGCTCTTGCAATCCCCATATGTACCGGAGAAAAGCACGCCCTCTGCATCTACCACCTCAACAGCCATACCCGGGATCATGTAATTGTCACAGGCTGCCTTTAAGGTATCCTCTATCTCTGTATATTTCGGCGAATAATTATTGTTGTCAAGTCTGGGTATCACGTCTATCACAAGCCCAACTATGATTGCAACAACTATCCCCATCAAAGCTCTCTGTGGTATCAGCCCGATATAATGTGCATAATTGGTATATGTCTTTTTCGCCATATCCTCGGTACCCTTTATCCACACCTTCGGTGTATGTGCATACCAGCCACAGTATACTACCAGTTCAAGAAACAATAGGACTGCCATCCATATCAAAAGTGCAAACACAAAGCCCGTTGAAAAGCTTGTTGCCCCTGCTATTGATGTCAGTATGACAAGCGCTATCGTCCAGAATATAAGTGTCGGAAGCTTCTTTACAAACTTCTCCCAGTCTGTCATGATACGGATATTCCGATTTCTGTAGCCACGCATATGCATGACCTTTTTCTGCAGTTTCTCGGGCATATTACTTATCTTATATGCCGGATCCCGCTTTATCCGTATTACTCTGTATATGCCAAATATTAAGCAGCAGACTATTATCTCAACTGCCAGTACCATTCTATCAACCACCTTATGTCTTATTTACAGTCATTTGAGACTGTACTTTACATAAAAATTTATCACATTTTTTGTGCTATGTAAACACAAAATACCTTAAAAAATATGGCTAATACTACGGGCCGTAAGCCCCGCAAAGAGGTGGCGCACACGGACTCCCCTTCGAGCTACGCTTTGCTGTTAAGTGGCTGTACGAATTATGCTTTTTACGTTTTCCATGCTCGACGAAACCGTCGAAACTCGCCCTCCATGGCTCGATTTCTCCTTGCCCTGCCTTCCATGGCCGGGCATTTCTGTGTTTCTATGCATAATTCTACAGCCACTAAACAGCTCCGCTATGCGCTCTCACGGGAGTCCGTGTGCGCCACCTCTTTGCGGGGCTTACGGCCCTTAGGTTGTGGATTTATTTAATTCGTAATGGGCATAAGTGCCGGTTTCCGGGGTGCACATGCTCTTGTGAGAGCGCATAGCGGAGTCACTTAGATACTGTAGAATTATGCTTCACACGCAAAAATGCCCCACCATGGACGGCGGGGCAAGGCGTTATGCGCCACGGACGGCGCATAAAAGCCGGTTTCGTCAGCCTGCGAAACACTCCGGGCATAATCCGTACAGACACTTGGCAGCGTAGTGTAGCGAACGCAAGAATATGTATGCACGCCGTCCCCTGCGCTTACGTCCCGACCTACAAAAAAAGAACCCCCGCGGGATGCACCCGCAGGAGTTCTTAAGCCCAATTTGTATTTAAAGGAGGAAGAAAAATTCTAGGCCTCTAAATGCCAGATTTCATCATTGTACTGCTTGATTGTTCTGTCAGAAGAGAAGAAACCAGCCTTGCTGATGTTGACAAGCATCTTCTTAGCCCAAGCCTTCTTATCCTCATAATCAGCGTAAGCCTTCTCTTTTGTCTTGCAGTAATCCTCAAAGTCTGGGAATGTCATGAACCAGTCTTTGTTGAGGAGCTCGTTGTAAAGTCTCTCTAAGTTCTCCTTAGAACCAACCTTCATCATCTCATCACTTACAAGGAAGTCAACAGCCTTCTTTAAGTCTGCATCCTTGTCATAGTAATCCTTAGAGCAGTAGTCGCCTCTCTCATATCTGTCGATGACAGTCTGTGAATCCTCACCGAATACATAGATGTTCTCATCGCCGACAAGCTCAGCTATCTCTACGTTTGCTCCGTCACTTGTTCCAAGTGTAATAGCACCGTTAAGCATGAACTTCATGTTTCCTGTTCCTGATGCCTCCTTAGAAGCAAGAGAAATCTGCTCTGAAATATTTGCAGCCGGGAATAATTTCTCAGCTAATGTTACGTTGTAGTTCTCAACCATGAATACCTTAAGGTATGGACTTACCTCAGGATCATTGTTGATAATCTGCTGTAAGCAGAGGATTGCATGGATGATATCCTTTGCAATGATATATGCAGGAGCTGCCTTTGCACCGAAGAAGCATGTGATTGGTGTAGATGGCTTCTTGCCTGCCTTGATTTCAAAGTACTTACGGATGATGTAAAGCACGTTGAGCTGCTGTCTCTTGTACTCGTGAAGTCTCTTAACCTGGATATCAAAGATTGAATTGTCAGGTACGTCGAGATTCTGAGTCTTCTTTAAGTAAGAAGCAAGCTCTGTCTTCTTTGCGTTCTTGATGTCAACAAGCTTTGTGAGAACAGCGTCATCATTGATGAAATTGCCAAGCCAGTCATTGCCATCCCGATAGGCTCCAATTGCATCTAAAACACACTGCGGTCTGTTGATCTGATAGTTTGCCGCAATCACCTTTCTTGCACCCTCAATCAGCCAGGAAAGCACTGCACCGCCTGCGTTATCCACAAGATGCTGCGTGTAGTTTTTGATGTCCTTAGAGCCTTGAATTTTTGCGTGAAACGGAATGACAATCAATCTTCTCCACGTTCCATCATCCGATGCACCAACCTTTGGAAGATGATTGGTATACAGCACCAAAGTGTGAGAGGGTTCAAAGTGGAACGGTGCTTTAAATTTCTTCTCGGCAAAAATCGGGTCGGTCGAGCACAGCTGTTTCACCACGCTGGTGTTCAGCCGCATCCCTTCTTGCAATTCTGCCGCAATAATCATTCTTTTGCCCTTAAGTTCCGCCATTTCCGGCTTGACATTACGCTTGCAATTGACGGTCAGTGCATCTGCTGAAATGTTGCCACTGTAACTGCCGAGAACCTTGTAAATGACATTCCAGAACGTACTCTTGCCGTTACGTCCGTCACCGTAGGCAATAATCATCGCCTCCAAATACACCTTGCCCACAATACAAAGTCCGCAAATCATCTGCACATAATCAATCAAACTCTGGTCGCCGCAGAAGAACAGCTGTAAGGCATTCTCCCACAAATCCTTACCAGCATCACTTGGAACAACCGCCGTCACTTTCGTTAAGAGGTCGGCAGGATCTGTAGGCTTCCAGCCATTCAATCCTTCGGGCAGATAGTAAGTTCCACCCGGAGTATTTAAGAGCATTGGATTGCTGTCGAGGGCTTCGGGATTGTGGAGAACCAGCGGCTTTGCAGCATCCAGTGCATTGGTCATACTGCGAACATGACGATATTTCATGACAAATGCCTTGAAAGCGGCATAGTACTGATACTCCTTGTATGCGGCGATCTGTTCCTCGTCCAGACTATCCCGAAACTTTTTGCCGCCATTGATTGCTGCATCTCTTGCAACACCAAGGCTTTCCAGTTTCAAAAGTGACGCTTCCACCTGCTTTTCCGCCCCTGCCAGCTGTACGTCCGTATGTTCGATCATGGCAAGGGTGACGGCGTGTTCTGACTCCTCCCAATAGGTTCCGTTGTAGCGAAGATAATCGGTCGCAATGGTAAATGCCACCTCATCTGAAAAGCCTTCTACAAATGTGCGAGCCTCTCCAACGTCCGAAAAATCATCGGGAATCAGGGACTGTTTGCCGTATGCTTCAGGAGAAATATATCCTTCCTGCGAGGTTACTTTTTTTCCGAATTTGCAGGCACTGTGCCAGATTGCTTCCAGTTCTTCATCCGGTAGCGGCGGTTCGCATTCTGCTGCTTTTTCCAGAAACTTCTGATAACTTTCCTCAGTCACACCAAAACGCTTGACCAGCTTTCCAGCCATGCGAGACATTGTGCTGTTACGCTGTCCCTGCGGAATGTTACGGTTTGACTTCATCAGTGTAAGCCAGTCCTCAATGGAAAGACTGCCTTCGTGCCATACAACATCGCTCGGACAACCAAACAAAAAACGTGAGGCATCCAGTGCATTTCCGTCAAAGAACGGCAGTTCCTTATGAATCTGATTTTTAACTGCCTTGTGCATCGTGGCGTTTTTGCAGGGTGAGGTGGGAAAGAAAACATGGAAACGGGGACGGGCAGATTTGCTGCCTTTTGTCAACAGATGATGACGGCTGTAGGTCACTGCAAATGCAACATCACTGAGGAAACTTGCCAGTTTTTCCTGTGTGATCCAGTCTTTCGGGTCATCTGAATGGTCGTTGTCACAATCCATGGGTACTACATCAGACAGCAGGAAATTGGCGTCACTGCGGGCAAAATTCTCATACTGAGCACAGACATGATCGTAGACAACGGCTTTTTTCAAATCCGCTTCTGAAGTAATGACCTTTTGGTTGGGATAAAGGACATTCTTTTCATTGCCGGTACAGTTAGCTGTATAGAGCGTAAATTTCATTCTATTTCCTCCAGTTCTTCTGTAAAGTATCTTATCTTCATGTACTTGCGTTTAGCACGATTGATTTCATGCTGCATTCCTGCTGATATAACATCTCCGAACACCCACATTTCGGCACATTTACTCATCAGCACGAAGTTCATGAAGATTGCGATTTCACGTTCTTCGGGAATTTCGTCATTCATAAACTGTGTGAACAGAAGATGCGGTGCTATGGGAAGGTAATGCTTATCAACAGCGAAACGGCTGTACTTACGGGCCATTTCGATATTATGGTTTACATTGCCGGAGTAGGGTGAGCATATGTAAACAATCGGTCGGAAGTTGGCGGCAATTTGCGCCGCCCTTTCTTCCTTTTCAATGTTGGTCAGTGCTTCATATTCTGTGGGGCTGTAGTAGCCCTCTGCGTTATACTTGTTTGCCATTGTAAATCCTTTCTGTCCTCTGTGGGAGTACACTTTTTTATGTTTTTTGTTGATATTGCTCGGATGCAGAAAAGCATCTATTCTTTTTTGTAATATTCGCATTCATATCCTTCAGCACGGAGAATAAGTCCCTCCGCCCATGCAGGAGTTCTTGACATCTGCTGACATACTTCCTGTGCTAACATTCTTTTATCTGCTTCAATAATCATTTCATCGTGGACGTGTGCCACAATAAAGCAGTCTGATAAGGTTTTC
>ERZ827156.3981-NODE-3981-length-12534-cov-2.926436_pt1 | contig 12534 bp, 10 predicted proteins | sample MGYA00519919_ERZ827156 | MGnify/ENA primary metagenome ERZ827156 (study PRJEB31778, sample SAMEA3449269) | human gut metagenome | biome: human gut; feature: human-associated habitat; material: faeces | place: United Kingdom | collected 2010/2012 ... | reverse complement strand
AATACTTGAAAGTATAGTGTTTATGCGGATAATCGAAAATTAGATATAAAATTTTGTTTAAATATATATAACTTTTGCAAAAATGTCAAGATGTTTGACAATATCTTTGATATCGGATAAAATAAATTTAAATTTGCTATAAGGAGGACGCTATGAACCGGAAATATTTTTCTGCCTCTCTGCTCCTGATCCTTTTGCTTCTGGTCATGCCTTTTTCGCTCGGCGGATGTTCCAAGGACTCTCCGAAACGTGCTGTCAAAAAGGAACTGAACCTGATCAAAGAGCTGGATGAGAGCACGATCAAGGCTTTTGTTTCCTATGAGGATATGATGAGTTCCCATTCTTCCAGCAGCGATGTCGGAATCGAGACAACTGAAGCGGTAAAACGCTTCTTTCAGAATTTCGATTATAAGATAAAGAGTTCTTCCGTGGAGGATAAGAAAGCGACGGTGCACGTAGAGATCACCAATCTGGATACGCGTGCCCTCGCAAAGGATATCTGTCTGGCTCTCGTCAAGAAAGGTACGGGCAGCGGCTCATCGGAAAATATGACGCTGAACTCTTATTTTGCACTGCTTGGCGATGTTTTATCCGAAAACACCTATGATCTGATGACCACCGAAGCGGATATTAAGCTTCTGAAAACGGAAGATGGCTGGATGATCCAGAATACGGATCAGCTGGAGGATGATCTGGTCAGCGGTTTTATCACCTATCTGAAAGATCCATATCTGGTCACACCGGAAGAGATCATTAACGTTGTCATGGAAGGGCTGAAAGAAAAGTCCCCGGACCAATGGAAATCTTATCTGAACATGCATGATATTTTTGCCACGTACAGCAAGGACTATGAGAAAGTGGACCATGCTCTTGCCGAACAATTAAGTAAATGTATCTCTTATAAAATCCTGTCGGTTCAGGAAGACCAGGCAGAAAAATCTGCCACGGCAACACTTTCCATCACCAGTCTGGATATGGAGCGTGTATTAAAACATTATCAGGATCTTCTGATACACTATGCGGCTACCTCAAAGTCACTCCGTGCCTCTTCCAGTGAGCTTGCCGATGAAACAGCCGCTCTGCTTGCACAGGCACTGACGGAAAACACCGACACGACGGATACCGAAGTGACGATCCATTTTACAAACAACGGCTCTTCCTGGGAAATCCAGCTGAACGAAGATTTCACCAATGCACTTCTTGGAAATGCCGGAGCTGCCATTCAGGCTTTTCAAAATGGATCCGTTGATGTTTCTGACAGTGTGTCGGATACAGAACAGTAAAAGCCGACTCAGCGAACGAGCGGTCATCCTGGTCGGAGATTGCAATCCGAACAAGATAAAAAATCCCGGATTTCTGAATTTCTTCAGTTATCCGGGATTTTCTATTATCCTGTCTTTTTATTTTTCTTCTTTTTCTTCTTTTTTCTCGATCTCAAGACCAAGCTCTTCCAGCTGCTTCGGATCTACTTCATCCGGTGCCTGCATCATCAGGCAGGAAGCATCTTTTACTTTCGGGAAGGCCATAACTTCACGGATGCTGTCTTCTCCTGCCATCAGCATGATCAGACGATCCAGTCCGTATGCCAGTCCTGCGTGTGGCGGTACTCCATATTTGAATGCATCCAGAAGGAATCCGAACTGCTCATGGGCAGCTTCTTTTGTGAATCCAAGTGCCTCGAACATTCTTTCCTGAATGTCATCCTGATGGATTCTGACACTTCCACCACCGATTTCATTACCGTTTAATACGATATCATATGCTTTTGCACGAACTTTTCCAGGATCTGTATCCAGAAGCGGAAGGTCCTCTTCCATAAGCATGGTAAATGGATGATGCATTGCTGTGAAACGGTTCTCCTCCTCGCTCCACTCAAGAAGCGGGAACTCTGTTACCCATACAAAACGGTACTCGTTCTTGTCAAGAAGATCCATCTGTTTTGCAAGCTCAAGACGAAGGGCACCAAGTACATCGTATACCAGTTTTGTCTTGTCTGCTGCAAAAAGAAGCAGGTCTCCCGGTTTACCTTCCATAGCCGCAACCAGGGCATCCATCTCTTCCTCTGTCATAAATTTTGCAAAGGAAGATTTACGTGTACCATCTTCTGCGATCGCAATATAAGCAAGACCCTTTGCTCCATAAGTTTTGGCAAAATCAACCAGCTTGTCAATCTTTTTACGAGGCATGGATCCCTGTCCTTTGGCATTGATACCACGAACTGATCCGCCGTTTTCAATAGCTCCGGTAAACACACCAAAACCACAGTTTTTCACAACTTCTGTTACATCCTGTAATTCCATGCCAAAACGAGTATCCGGTTTGTCAGAACCAAAACGATCCATTGCTTCCTGCCAGGTCATACGCTGGATCGGAAGCTGTACATCTACATCAATCAGCTTAAACATGCGCTGCAGCAGTCTTTCGTTTACATCGATCACATCATCTACATCTACAAAAGACAATTCCATATCAATCTGGGTAAACTCAGGCTGACGGTCTGCACGAAGGTCTTCGTCACGGAAGCATTTGGCGATCTGGAAATAACGGTCATAACCGGAGCACATCAAAAGCTGTTTAAACAACTGTGGGCTCTGTGGCAGTGCATAAAAGTTTCCCGGATGAACACGGCTTGGTACCAGATAATCTCTGGCTCCCTCCGGTGTGCTCTTATTCAGGATCGGTGTCTCAATCTCTAAAAATCCTTCTTCTGCCAGAAACTGTCTGGTCAGAGTTGCCACCCGGCTGCGAAGGATCAGATTGCGCTGCAGGTCCGGACGGCGCAGATCCAGATAACGGTATTTCAGACGAAGATCATCCTTTGTTTTGGAGTTTTCTTCAATCGGAAACGGTGGTGTCTCGGATTCAGAAAGGATACGGATGTCCTTTGCCACTACTTCAATATCGCCGGTTTCCAGATTTTCATTCACAGCACCGGAACGCTTTGTTACTTCACCGGTTACTGCCACTACAAACTCACTGCGGAGTTTTGCAGCCTTTTCAAATCCCTCGGCTCCAGTGTTGCTCTCTTCAAAGATCAACTGGATGATACCGGAACGGTCACGCAGATCTACAAAGACAATGCCACCTTTGTTTCTGCTTTTTTGTACCCATCCCATGACGGTTACTGTCTGTCCTACATTTGCTGCTGAAAGTTCCGCACATCGGCATGTGCGCTTCAGACCTCTCATTGATTCTGCCATTTTTAAAATTCCTCCATCTTACTTTGTATCAGCTTCTATTCGATGATTTTTCTCATCTTAGTCTGCAAAAAATTCCACAATATCTGTATAGCCTTCTGCCATTAACTGCTCTTTCTGGAACTTTTTGTTTTTCTTCATGATATTGATATTAACCTGGATTCCCTGGCTTCTCTCTTCTTTTGCTTTCTCAATGACTTCCTGCATCTTTTCCGGAGACGCTTTTTTGTCGATGAGATATGCTTTTTTCACTGCTGCACTTGGCACTTTGTAATCTCTCTCCAGAAGAAGCATGACGATACGCTCAAAGCCAATGGAAAAACCACAGGCACAAGTATCATTTCCGGTAAACTTACCGATCATCTCATCGTAACGGCCGCCACCGCCTACAGAGCCGCCAAACTCATCCATCGCGATCTCGAAGATCGGTCCGGTATAATAAGACATGCCTCTTACCAATGTTGGGTCAAAGGCGATCTTAAAGTCTGCTGCCTTTACTTTTTCTACAGTCTGGATAATGGTTTCCAGATCTTCTGCCACACCTTCTTCCAGGCAGTCTCCCAGCGTTTCTTTCATGTAGCGTACGCCATCCAGATCGTTGGTAACTGTCTCAAATAAGTTTTTGCATTTTTCTACGGCTTCTTTGTCATAGCCGGCTTCCAGAAGTTCTGCCTCAACACCACTCATCTCGATCTTGTCCATTTTGTCAAGGATAATGAACACATCATCATAGGATTCTTCCGGAAAACCACAATATTTTGCCAGTCCCTTTAACATCTTCCGGTTATTGATACGAATGGTAAAGTTTTTAAAATCCAGTTTTCCCAAAAGGGTTGTCGTAGCCAGGATCAACTCAATCTCTGCCAGATAAGTCGGCTCACCCAGAATGTCAATATCGCACTGCATAAACTGTCTGAACCGGCCCCTCTGTGGACGGTCTGCTCTCCATACATTTCCCATCTGCAAAGCCTTAAAAGGTGCCGGCAGTTCATTGGCGTTGTTGGCATAATACCGGGACAGCGGCACAGTCAGATCGTATCTGAGACCACTGTCTACCAGATCTGCTTCACTTTCGGCTGTTTCCAGTTTTAACTTCTGTCCTCTTTTTAAAATCTTGAAGATCAGTTTTTCATTTTCACCACCCTGCTTGCTGTTCAAATTTTCAATATGTTCTACGCAAGGGGTTTCAATGGACTGAAAACCAAAAGATTTATAAGTTTCTTTTATCTGCTGGATCACATAATCACGGATCTCCATCTCCTTTGGTAAAATATCTTTCATTCCGGTTGTTGGTTTCTTCTTTAACGCCATAATCTTCCTCATTTCTGCAGCAATTCTCTGAATCCACTGCGTTTTCTTTCTATCATTTCATCGATGCGGTTAATATACTCATCGACATTTTTAACATTTTCCACCCGCTCCATGCGGTTTTCACCCGGGTATACAATCTTAGTGGAGGCACCGCTTCCCAGTGCCACGATGGTTTCCAGTTCCTCCATGATCAGCATATTGTAGAGACATTCCTTCCCGGGCTTTGCATATGCCACATTTTCCTGATTGGTATTTCTTGTGGTACCGGATTTGTTTTTCTGCCTGTACATATAGTAAGGCTCAAATCCCTGCTCTTCAAAATATTCTCCGCTGCTGTCCTGCATATACGGGATCAGAAGATCCTCCGCCCGAATATCGGCGCCACTTTCCAGCTGCTCTCTCCGCATTCTGGAAGCTCGTTTGATCACCAGAGTATGAACCGTCACACTGTCCGGCTCCATTTTTCCAATCTGAAGCAATGTGTTTACAAAGTCTACTTCATCCTCCCCCGGAAGTCCTACGATCAAATCCATGTTGATGTTGTCAAAACCCTGTTTTCTGGCTTCATAAAATACATCTTTAATCTGCTTCACCGTATGTTTTCTTCCAATCCGATCCAGCGTTTCCTGCTTCATGGTCTGTGGATTGATGGAAATCCTAGTCACTTCTGCCGCCCTCAGTATGCGTAGTTTCTCCTTTGTGATACTGTCCGGCCTGCCGGCCTCAACCGTAAACTCTTTTGCTTCTTCCACCGGAAGATACCGGTGGATCAGATCCATCAGTCTTTTCAGCTGCGGCTCCGACAAAGAAGTAGGAGTTCCGCCTCCTACATAAATGGTATGTAGTTTTTTTCCGGAAAAGGCCTGTGCCGTATAGGCAATCTCTTTTTCCAACGCATCCAGATATGCGTCCGCCCGGTCCGCAAATCGCTTATAATCATAAGAAGAAAAGGAACAATACTGGCAGATAGAAGGACAAAACGGGATTCCTATATACAGGTTATAATTTTCCGCGTAATCCGCCCCGCCGATCAGTTCATTTTCTTTATTGGCTACTTTCCACGCCAAAGTGGCTTTCTTTTCGTGAACCAGATATTCTTCACATAACTGCTTCCGGACCTGACTTTCATCCATGCCCTGCCACAACATTCTAAGGGCAATCTTTGCCGGCCGGATTCCCGTCAGAATCCCCCAGGGAAGTTTTCTTCCGCTGAGTTTTTCCAGTGCCCGGTAACATACCTGCTTCACCTGATTTTTAGTATACCCTTCCGGCAGACACTCATCACATAAAACTTTCCCATCCACCGTCATCAAAAAAGGATATCCACTTTTCTCCTGCCAGTCCTCCCTCAGGTTTACCACACACTTTTTTTCCGGGTAGAAACTGGCCGCCAGTGCCTGCAGATCATAGGAAAATTCGCCATTTCCCTTGTGGTTCTTTTTTATTTCAAATTGTATCATATCACAGACTCCTTCCGCCCTCAGGCATAAGGATTGTTTGCTTGTTCATAATCAATGGTTGTCTCCGGTCCATGTCCCGGATAAGCCGTCACATCTCCCGGCAGTACCAGCAGACGGTTCTTCAGTGAATCAATGAGTTCTCTACCATTTCCCGTAGGGAAATCTGTCCTGCCTATTGACTCCATAAACAAGGTGTCGCCGCAAAATACTACCTTATCTTCTTCGGAATAATAACAGCATCCGCCTTTTGTATGTCCCGGTGTATGGATCACTTGAAACCGCATACCGGCAATCTCCAGATTCTGTCTGTCCTTCAAAAGCACCTCTGGTTCCAGCGCCACTTCATATCCCATCAGGCTGCTTCCGTTTAATGCCGGATCCATCATCAGATCTTTCTCATCCTCGTATGCATAGGTCTTGGCTCTGGTAGCTGCTGCCAGTTCTGCCACGCCGGTAATATGATCAAAATGTCCATGAGTCAGAAGGATTCCTTTGCACTCCAGTCCTTTTCTCTTGAGAAAATCAGCAATCTTTGCCGCCTCTTCTCCCGGATCGATCACAACGCACTGGCTGTTTCCTTCCTGATGGACCACATAGCAGTTTGTCTGGATGGGTCCTACAGTCAATACACTAATGTCCATTTTCCAACTGTCTCCTCTCTTAACCATTGGTACTCCGCTCTATACTGGTTACGCTTTCTATATTTTTCAATTTTACGATCAGCCTGTCTAACTGTTCCAGACTGCTGGTTTCAAAGCCCACGGTCAGTGTGGCTTTATCCTGCTTGGTAACTCGGACATTCATAGATTTCACATCGATCTTGTTCTCTGTGAATACTCTGGATACATCCAGCAAGACACCACTCCGGTTGAAGCAGTAGATCACAATCTCTACCGGATATACCTCATCGCTCTGATCTGCTTCCGGACTCCACTCTGCGTCAATCAGACGGTTTTTCTCCGACTCAGGCAGATGGATCATATTCACACAATCCGTTCGGTGAATGGAAACTCCTCGTCCTCTGGTAACAAAACCTACGATCTCGTCTCCCGGCACCGGACTGCAGCATTTGGAAAAACGCACAGCCAGATCATCCAGGCCTTCCACGATGATGCCGCTCTTTTTCTTGGAAGACGATTGCTGGGAAGGACCGCTTCCCTCTGTCCGTTGGGTCTTAACTCCCTCCAACATTTCATGAATATGAGCATTGTAAGCAGCCCGTTTATTTTTCTTGTTGTACTCATCCTGCAGTTTATTGACAACCTGGCCTTCTTTCAGGCCGCCATGTCCGATAGCTGCACATACTGACTCCCAGTCTCTGAAGCCGTATTTGTGCATACAGGCCTCCGTATACTCATTCCGAAGAAGAGGTGACAGATCAATCCCCTTATTTTTACAATAAGTGTGCAGCAGTTCTTTTCCTTTAATGATATTATCTTCTTTAAACTCATTACGGAACCACTGGTTGATCTTATTCTTCGCCTGAGAACTTTTGACAATAGACAGCCAGTCTCTGCTTGGTCCTCTGCTGTTCTGGCTGGTAATAATGTCAATCCGGTCTCCGTTCTGGATCTCATAGTCCATCTTCACAATATTGCCGTTAACTCTGGCTCCTACCATCTTGTTACCTACTGCCGTATGAACTGCATAAGCGAAATCAATCGGCGTGGATCCTGCCGGCAGGTTCTTTACATCTCCATTTGGTGTAAAACAGTAAATACGGTCGGAAAAAAGATCCAAGTCACTCTTAATGGCCGTCAGGAAGTCTTTGTTATCGTCCATGTCATGCTGCCACTCCAGAATGCGGCGCAGCCACGCCATCTTTTCCTGCTCGCTCTGGTTGTTCTCTGAATGACTGCCCCCGGACTCCTTGTACTTCCAGTGAGCCGCAATACCATACTCAGCCGTGCGGTGCATCTCATAGGTACGGATCTGGATCTCAAATGGCTGTCCGTTTGGTCCGATGAGAGTTGTATGCAGTGACTGGTAATTGTTGGCTTTTGGCATAGCGATATAATCTTTGAAACGCCCCGGTATCGGCTTAAACATTTCATGAATGATTCCCAGTGCCGTATAACACTCCTGGTCGTTGTCTACGATAATACGGATCGCAAAAAGGTCATAGATCTGGTCGAAACTCTTATGCTGTTTTACCATCTTTCTGTAAATACTGAAAAGGTGTTTTACTCGTCCGTCAATGGTGGCTGTGATTCCATTCTCAATGAGTTTTTCATTGACCTCTTCCATGATCTCTTCAACAAAATCTCTTTTTCTCGCCTTGATAGCTTCAAACTGCTCACTTAACTCCTTGTAAGCTTCCGGTTCCAGATATTTCAAAGACAGATCATCTAACTCGACCTTTACTTTGGAAATTCCCAGACGGTCTGCAATCGGCGCATAAATATCCATGGTCTCTCTGGACTTTTCTTTCTGCTTCTCCGGTTTCATATACTGCATAGTGCGCATATTGTGGAGACGGTCTGCCAGTTTGATAATGATAACACGGATATCCTTTGCCATAGCTAAAAACATCTTGCGCAGATTTTCTGCCTGTCTTTCTACTTTATCTGTATCATAATTCAACTGTGTCAGTTTTGTTACTCCGTCAACCAGTGTAGCAATCTCGGCACTGAACATCTCTGTCAGATCCTGAGTTGTATATTTTGTATCTTCTACCACATCATGCAGAAGGCCTCCGACAATGGTCTCTTTATCCATCTCAAGCTGTGCCAGTATAATAGCCACACACACCGGATGGATCAGATAAGGCTCTCCTGATTTTCTTCTCTGTTCTTTGTGAGCATCTTTTGCCAGTTCATATGCTTTTGTTATAATCTCCAAATCACTGGAAGGATGATAATTACTCACGGTTTTAATCAATATTTCAAACAAAACATCCGGATCCGTAAAATGGGGCGGTATCAGTTCGGTAGACAACTCGCCGGTATCAAAGGTCCGGATCAGGCCTGTTATTTTTTCTTTTTCCATCTTCATCCTCCTCTCTCATAATCATGTATTGCCTCTTCGCATCACGATATTTCCTATTATATATAGAAACGGTGTAAAAATCAATGATTCTTGCCACAACTTTTTCAAAATATCACTGGTCGGATGTGCAAAGATGTGGTAAACTATAACTACTACAGTAAATATGTATTGAGGAAAGGGGTATGCCAATGTTATTAGATCGTGAGTATAAGATTCCATCCAAGTACAACAGCAAGATTTCCCTGAAAGTCGTTCCGGGACATTTTGCTACCAGTCAGTCTCATATTAATTTTTATATGGATATGACCACATTGAAAGTTCGTCACTGTGACGCCGCAGAAGTGGCAAAAGAAATGGCGAAAGAATATCAGTACAGCACTCCCGTAGACACCATCGTCTGCATGGACGGCTGCGAGATCATCGGTTCCTGTCTGGCAGAAGAGCTGACCCGCAACGGGATCATGTCTCTGAACCGCCACAACAGTATGTATATCATCACACCAGAGTTAGATAAAAACGGCCAGATGATTTTCCGTGACAACCTGCAGCCTATGGTCCAGGGCAAAAACATCCTGCTTTTGCTGGCCTCTGCCACCACCGGCAAGACCATCGCCAGAAGCCTTGACTGCATCCAGTATTACGGCGGTATCATTCAGGGAGTATCGGCTATTTTCAGTGCAGCAGGAGAAATCCACGGACAGACCGTGCACAGTATTTTCTCTACAGCGGATCTTCCGGAATATCAGACATTCCGTTCCAGCGAATGTCCACATTGCAAGAACAAGGAAAAGATAGATGCCATTGTAAATGGTTTTGGTTATTCCGAATTATGATCAGTAACTGCATCTTCCGCAATTACAGCAGTGAAGGCAGTCTGGTTTTATAATTTCAGGCAAATAAGGCTCCACCCCAACAATTGTTTCCTCCGGGTGGAGCATTTTTTTATCATAAGGGGCCTCAATATACATCTCTTCTCCCCTGCAGCCAACAGTCAGTGTCCGGATCTGCATCTGCTCCGGGTGCATGCTGCTCTGGTACAGATGTGGGCTGTATTCTGCAGTGTCCCCTGTTTTTTCATTTTTTACCTGAATTTTAGACAAGGCTGTAACTACTTTCCAGCCGTCCTTTTCTTCATAATATCCCGGCTCTTTGTCACACTCGTAGCCATTGGGTGTCTTTTGATCCACCCGGGCCAGCCATGTTTGGTTCGTCATAGTATGTTCCTCCCTTTTTTAATGTATGTCCCTCATAATATTGCTGTCTCCCGGTTTATAACTTCTGCAAAACACGAAGCAGCAGTTTCCAGGTTCTCTGCACACTGGCCACATCCATACACTCTCTGGTTGTATGGATATCCTGCATATCCGGTCCAAAAGACACACAATCCAATCCGTCTATTTTGCCCGCAAACAGTCCACACTCAACACCTGCATGAATCGCCTGCACCACCGGTTCTCTGCCATACTGTTCCCGGTAACTCTGAAGCATAGCCTCCCGCACCGGCGAATCTTCGCGGTATTCCCAGGCCGGATACGCTCCTTCAACCACCACAGATGCTCCCACAGCCTGTGCCGTCAGTTCCAGACGATTGATCAGCTCCTGCTTCTCTGATTCCACACTGCTCCGTACAGAAAAACAAAAATTGACGCCATCTTCTTTACTTTCCAGCACTCCCAGATTTAAGGAGGTCTGTACCAATCCTTCGATCTCGCGGCTCATTTTCTGGACGCCTGCCGGCAGGATCCGCAGAAGAGTTATAACTTTCTTTGTATCCTCTTCGCTCATAACCCTGCAGTCCCCTTCTTCCTGACTCCAGACAAATTCCATCTGCGGTTCCGTTTCTCTGTACTCAGACCGGATCATTTGCTGTATTTCTTCCGCCGTCTGCCGCAAGGTTTCTTCCCTTTCAGAGGAAGTAAAGAAAGCCTCCGCTTCTCTTGGGATGGCGTTGTCCTTTTTTCCTCCCTGGATACAGATCAACTGAATCGGTGCTTTTTCCTGCAACGCTGCCAGAACACGTCCCAGTACTACACTGGCATTAGCCAGTCCTTTGTCTATCTCCGTTCCGGAATGTCCTCCCTGCAGCCCCCGGATGTGGATACCATATTGTTTATCCTTTTTGTGTATCCGCTGCATTACCGGTAACGTAATAGTTGCTGTAGCTCCTCCTGCGCAGCTTACAAGGAAAATCCCCTCTTCTTCTGAATCCATGTTTAACATCTTTTTCCCCTGCAGATCCCCACAGTCCAAGGCTGCCGCCCCTAGCATACCGATCTCTTCATCTACAGTAAACACACACTCCAGCGGTGGATGTTCTATATCCGGATCTGCCAGAAGTGCCAGACAGTATGCCACCGCAATGCCATCATCACCACCGAGAGTGGTTCCCTCTGCGGAGATGATGCCGTCCTCTAACTTTAACTGAAGCCCGTCCTGTTCCATATTTAATGTGCAGGATGGTTCTTTTTCACACACCATGTCCATGTGTCCCTGCAGAATTACCGGCTCCGACTGTGCACACTGCCCCGTTCCATCCTTCCAGATGATCACATTTCCTGATTCATCCTGACGGCTGCGAAAGTCGTGTCTGTTTGCAAAATCCACCAGATAATCACTGATCTTTCCGGTATTTCCGGAGCCATGTGGAATACTGCAAATCTTTTCAAAATAATAAAACACCTTTTGTGGCTGTAAATTCTCAATCATGGATTGTTCCCTCCTGTGGCTTTTTCTCGTCTTCTATTATGGCCCGGCAGACCTGGCTTAAATCTTCCTTTATCATGCAGGCTAATTTTCTCATCTCTTCATCCGGCGGCACCATATCCGGCACCATGATAGGGCGCATCCCAGCCCGGTACGCAGAACGGATCCCATTGTAGGAATCCTCAATGGCATACGCCTGTTCCGGCAAAACGCCCAGTTCCTTGCATGCCCGGATATAGATGTCCGGCTCCGGCTTGCTTTTTTCTACCATATCTCCACATATGATTTTATCAAAATATCCAATCAGTCCGGCCTCCCGCAGCTGGGATTCCACCGTCTGCCGTCTGGTAGAAGAAGCCAGCGCAATCTTTTTGCCTTCCTGGGAAAGGGCCTGTAAAATTTTTTCTATGCCGGTCTTTTTCGGCAGTCGCCCGCCATCATACCGCTCATGAAAGAGTTTGGAAGCCTCTGCGGAATAGGTTTCATAAGGGAAGTCTTCCCCATACCTTTGCAACATAATCTCCTTTGATTTTTCCTTGGTGGTTCCAAGGCAGGCTCGGCACGCCTCCTCAATCCCGGTGAATCCGTACTTGTCCGCCAGAACCTGCCAGCACTCCACCACCTTTTTCTCTGAATCGAAAATCACACCATCCATATCAAACACAACTGCTTCATACTCTCTCATGGGTCCGCATCCTTTCCTTAATTTAACTAGATTTATTATAGATCAGGTTGGGAAAGGTGGCAATATGTTCTTCGCTTAATTCACACATCCTGATTCCACATCAAAAACAGGATAGATTTTCTCCTTGACATTTTTCCCTCCATCCCTCATAATCAGACACAAGTTTATGCAGTCAGGCGCATAAAAGGGG
>ERZ827156.3976-NODE-3976-length-12539-cov-3.964995_pt1 | contig 12539 bp, 9 predicted proteins | sample MGYA00519919_ERZ827156 | MGnify/ENA primary metagenome ERZ827156 (study PRJEB31778, sample SAMEA3449269) | human gut metagenome | biome: human gut; feature: human-associated habitat; material: faeces | place: United Kingdom | collected 2010/2012 ... | reverse complement strand
CAAGACGAACTGTAAACGAGCATCAGATGCTTTTTTAGTTTGTCTTTTTTTATCTCAACTTTATACTATTGATGATAAAAACATGATCAAAACCGAATAAGAGTCTCCCAAAATTTTATATTTTGGAGGTATACAACCATGAATTACACAACACAGATGAACGCAGCAAGACAGGGAATTATAACAAAAGAGATGGAAACCGTCGCCGCCTATGAAGGAATTGATGTCAAAGACATCATGGCAGAAGTTGCTGCTGGTACGATCGTCATCCCTGCCAACAAGAACCATAAGTGTTTAAAACCATTTGGTATTGGAAATTCATTAAAGACAAAGATCAACGTAAACCTTGGTACATCCAGAGACTGCTTAAATTTGGATGTTGAGATGGAGAAAGTAAATAAAGCTGTTGAGATGGGTGCTGAAGCAATCATGGATCTTTCTTCTTTTGGACATACTCACGTTTTTCGTAAAAAACTTGTCAACGAATGTCCGGCGATCCTTGGTACAGTTCCTATCTATGATGCGATCGTTTATTACAATAAAGCACTCAAAGACATCACATCTCGTGAATGGATCGACGTTTTCAAGATGCATGCCGAAGACGGTGTTGATTTTATGACGATCCACTGTGGAATCAATCGTAACACTGCCGAACGTTTCAAAGCTATGAAGCGTAAGATGAATATTGTTTCCCGTGGTGGTTCTTTAATCTTTGCATGGATGGAAGCAACTGGAAACGAAAACCCATTCTTCGAATATTATGACGAAATCCTCGATATCTGTAATGAATATGACGTAACTTTAAGCCTTGCTGATGCAAGTGACATTTCACAGATTGAGGAACTGGTAACACTTGGTGAACTGACTGCCCGTGCATGGAAGAAAGATGTTCAGGTTATGATCGAAGGTCCTGGACATATGCCTATGGATCAGATTCAGGCAAATATGAAGATCCAGCAGACAATCTGTCACGGAGCTCCATTTTATGTACTTGGACCTCTTGTCACAGATATTGCTCCAGGATATGACCATATTACTTCTGCCATCGGTGGTGCGATCGCTGCTGCATCCGGTGCAAGCTTTTTATGCTATGTAACACCTGCAGAGCATTTACGTCTGCCGAATGTTGATGATGTGAAAGAAGGAATTATGGCTTCTAAGATTGCAGCTCACGCAGCTGATATCGCCAAAGGTGTAAAAGGTGCCATGGACTGGGATAACCAGATGGCAGCTGCCAGACAGAAACTTGACTGGGAAAAACAGTTCGAACTTGCTCTTGACCCTGAAAAGGCAAGAAGATACCGTGAGGAATCTACACCTGAAAGAGAAGATACCTGCACGATGTGCGGAAAGATGTGTTCCGTTCGTAATATGAATGCCGTCCTTGCCGGAGAAGATGTGGACGTCATCTAAATAGAATTCAGCATCCAGGCTGGGAATCCTGCCATGCAGGATTCATATCTAAGATCTCCGGCAGAGCCAGATACATATCCTTACGTATCTGAATATATATGAAAGAAGGTACTTTATATTATGAGTAATGAAAGAAATGGTTTCTCCAGCCGCTTAGGATTCGTCCTTGCAACGGCCGGATCTGCCGTAGGTCTTGGAAACATCTGGAGATTTCCATACCTGGCTGCCAAATATGGTGGTGGAACTTTTTTATTGACCTATCTGATCCTCACTTTAACGTTTGGATTTTCTCTGATGATCACAGAAGTTGCATTAGGAAGAAGAGCCGGAACCAGTGCGATCCGTGCATTTGGACATTTCAGTAAGAAATACACTTTTATCGGTTATCTTACAACACTGATTCCATTTATCATTTTCCCTTATTACTGTGTTATCGGTGGATGGGTTACAAAATATGCACTTATTTCCCTTCAGGGTGGTATCCACAATGCCGCTTCTGATACATTTTTTACAGGATTTATCAGTAAATCGACAGAACCTATGATCTGTGTTCTTGTATTTTTACTTGTCACAACTTTAGTTGTTGCTGGCGGAGTCAAGGGCGGTGTTGAACGTGTAAGTACAGTTATGATGCCTGTACTGATCATCTTACTGATTGGTGTATCTTTATTCTGTATCACAAGACCAGGTGCTATGGACGGAGTTGGATATTATTTAAAACCAAGCTTAAAGGACTTTAGCCCAACAACAATCTTAGCTGCACTTGGACAGCTGTTCTACTCCATGTCACTTGCCATGGGTATCATGGTAACCTTTGGTTCTTACATGCCAAAGAAAGCCGATCTTGAAAAATCTGTAACACAGGTTGAGATCTTTGATACCGGAGTTGCTTTCCTTGCAGGACTTATGATCGTTCCAGCTGTATTTGTATTCTCCAACGGAGATTCTTCTATGCTTGCCAAAGGGCCATCTTTGATGTTCGTTATGCTTCCTAAAGTATTTAACAGCATGGCTTTCTCAAGCATTATCGCAGCTGTATTCTTTATTTTAGTGTTGCTTGCGGCACTTACTTCTTCCATTTCGCTGCTTGAAACACTTGTTGCAGTACTGATGGATAAATTCCATATGAAACGAGGTACTGCCTGCATTACGATGTTTATTATTGCTTTATTACTAGCAGTTCCATCTTCTTTAGGATTTGGAGCATGGAGCAATATTACGATCCTTGGATTTGATTTCCTTGACTTCTTTGACTTTATCAGTAACAGTGTATTAATGCCAATCGCTGCATTCTTAACATGTATCTTTGTTGGTTATATTATCAAGCCGAAAGAGATCATTGACGAAGTTGAGAGTTCTGGGGAATTTAAGAGAAAACCTTTATTCCTTGTTATGATCAAGTATATCGCACCTATTTGTATTGTTGCTATTTTGGTGTTCTCTGTACTTGAGGGACTTGGATTTATAACAGTTTAAAAAATCTATCCTTGAATTATATAATGCTATTGCAGCAAAAAAAATGTATAACTCAAATATGTCCATTGAGCAAATTGTAGATATTACTGAATTAACCAAACAAGAAGTCGAAAAATTACTGCAGCTAGAAACCATCTAATCCAATATACCAAAAACGTACCATAGAAGATTATATTTCTCTCTATGGTACGTTTCATTTATATCTATATATTCAATATAGATTATACGGTATCAAACTAACTACCCTAATATTGTAATAAGAAAACTAGCAGATATCAGCACTAACGCTCCGCCAAGTCTAGTAGCCATCTGTGCAAATGGTATCAATCCCATTCGATCAGAAGCGGATAATACTGCGATATTTCCAGTTCCACCCATACTGTTTGTGCATAAGCCAGCTGTGATTGCTGCTTCTACTGGATAGAATCCTACGAATTTTCCAAATAATCCGGCGCATAATGCTACGGTTAAGATGATAACTACTGTGATCAGCATAAATTCTGGTGTTAATGCTGCTCCTAAGACTTTCAGGTCTAATAATGCGATTCCGATTCCTGCCAGTAATGCACTTGTGAAGTTCTTCATAACGAACTGGCTCCACTGTACGGCTGCTTCTTCGTATTTTGCTGGAATGATTCCTGCGAGTTTCATTTCTTTTCCTGATCTCTTCTCGTCTTTGGATGGCATTAATTCTCCATTTCCATTGATAGCTGGAACGATCGTTCCAATTTTTGCGATCAATGCGGCGCAGATGATTGCTAATACATTTCCTACGGCAGAGGCTGGGATCATCTGGGAGATGATCTGGGCGCTGTCAGCTCCTGTGGCTCCTGCGTAGATTCCTGATAATGGAATGACTCCTGCTCCCATACCACCACTCATCATTGGAAGTGCAATGTAAAGGATCGTCTGTCCAAAACCGCGTCCTGTTATAATTCCCATAAGACCGGCCATTAAAATAGCACACGCCATAGAGAGGAAGGAGATTGGCAGAAAACGAACTGCGGCTTTCTTAAGAAGATCTCGATTCATTCCTAAAATACTTCCAGTGATCAGTGCTGCGATATAGAAATCTAAGAATCCTACATTATTCATGAAATCTTTGCAGTTTTCTACGACTGCGGTTGGTAAGATTCCGAAGGTGGCGAGGGCTGAGGATGCGAAAATACAGAAGACTGCACCACCTCCAAGATAGGATCTGATGATCGGAATCTTATTTCCCATGAGATTTAGAGCACTTCCAAGGACCATCATAATTGCCAGTGCACCCACCATATTTTCAGGAAGAATTCCTGTCATTGCGGCATATAAAATGACAAATGCCGCAATGATATAAACTGGTAATGACATACCCATAATCTTAATTTCATTGATCTTACTTTTTTTCATACCAGACAGGCCCACTGTCTGCACACTTTTTATTACCTTTTCCATGCTCTAAACTCTCCTTTCTTAAACTATAATCTTATAACTTTGAAATCCCTAATTCTTTTGCTTTTGCTGCAACTGCCTCGGCTACATGGCTTGCAACTCTTTCATCGAAAGCTCCTGGAATGATATATTCTTCGTTTAATTCATCTTCTTTGATGATATCTGCAATTGCATACACGGCTGCGATCTTCATTTCTTCTGTGATATCTGTTGCCTGTGCATCTAACGCTCCACGGAACACTCCTGGGAATACTAAAACGTTGTTGATCTGGTTAGGGAAATCAGAACGTCCTGTTGCGACAACTCTTGCTCCACCTTTCTTTGCCTCATCTGGCATGATCTCTGGTGTTGGGTTTGCCATTGCGAAAATGATCGCATCATCTGCCATAGTAGATACCATCTCAGCTGTCACGATATTTGGTGCGGAAACTCCGATAAATACGTCTTTATCTTTGATGATCTCTGTTAATGTTCCAGTCTGTTTCTCTTTGTTTGTGATCTCTGCCATATCTTTCTGTGCTGGATTCATCCAGTCTTCTCCTGGGCATAATGCACCTTTCTGGTCAACCAGGACAACATTTCCTGCTCCGAACTGTAATAACAATTTACAGATAGAAATTCCTGCAGATCCTGCTCCGTTGATCACGATATTGGCATCTTCCATCTTCTTTCCAACAAATTTTAAGGCATTTAATAATCCTGCTGCTACAACAATGGCTGTTCCGTGCTGGTCATCGTGGAAGACTGGGATATCCAATTCTTCTTTTAAACGTTTTTCAATCTCAAAGCATCTTGGTGCAGAAATATCTTCTAAGTTGATACCACCGAAACATGGTGCGATATTTTTGACTGTCTTAATGATCTCTTCTGTGTCTTTTGTATCAAGGCAGATTGGGAATGCATCGATATCTGCGAATTCTTTGAATAACAGAGCTTTTCCTTCCATAACAGGCATTGCTGCTTCTGGTCCGATATCTCCAAGTCCTAATACAGCTGTTCCGTCAGATACGACAGCTACTAAATTACCTTTTGCTGTATAACGATATACTTCTTCTTTATTATCACGGATCTTACGACAAGGTTCTGCGACTCCTGGTGTATAAGCTGTACTTAAGTCATCTCTTGTCTTTACTGTTACTTTAGAACGTACTGCGATCTTACCTTTGTTTTGTTCGTGCATTTCTAATGCCAGTTTGTTGTAATCCATTTTTGTATCTCCTTTATGATTCTTCAGATTTTGCTTCTTTAAACAGTATACCTTATCAAACAAAGCGAGTCTAGTCCGAAGAGACAATCACAAAAAAGGAGCAGAACTTTTACTCTGCTCCTTCTAAAATTTAAAATTGAGAAATTGTTTTCTTTATCTGTTTTGCAGTTAATCCAAATTCTTCCTGTAAAAATTCTGCCGTTCCCACTTGTCCAAATTTTTCTTTGACACCAATTCTTTTTACTGGAACCGGAATCCCATTTTCTGCAATCACTTCTGAAACCGCACTTCCAAGTCCACCATAAATTGAATGATTTTCAATGGTTACAATTTTGCTTTTCCCTTTTGCTTCCTTGATCAATAATTTTTCATCCAAAGGCTTAATTGTGAACATATCTATAACTTCTACAGAATGCCCTTCTTTTTCTAATTCTTCAGCACAATCCAATGCCTCAGAAACTAGTTGTCCAGCTGCAATAATTAATATATCTTTTCCTTCTTTTAAAATATTTCCCTGTCCAATTTTAAAAGAGGAACCTTTTTTATATACATTTCGTACAGCCTTTCGATTACTCCTTACATAATGGATTCCTTCCATTTTCAAAAACTCTTTGATGATCCATTCCATTTGTACATCATCTGCTGGATCACAGATAACTGCTCCCGGAATTTCTCTTATCAATGCTACATCTTCCCATGCTGTATGAGTTCCACCATTGGATGCCACACTAAATCCTGGATCTGAGCCATAAACATTGATTGTATTTCCTGCATATGCACCGGATAAAAATAACTGATCAAATACTCTTCTTGTCGCAAATGGTGCAAATGTATGTGTAAATGGTTTAAACCCTGTCAAGGATAATCCAGCTGCAACTCCCATCATATTGGCTTCTGCAATTCCACATTGAATAAAACGATCTGGATTTGTCTTTTTGATTTTGGTAAATCCACTTGCTCCACCCAAATCAGCTTCAAGAGCTGTTATTTTGTCATCATCCTTCATAAGTTCCTGCAATGTTTCAACAACGCAGTCTCTTAATTCTCTTCCTGTTTCCTGTCTGTTTTCTGCTAATTGAAACATTTTATCTGGCACCTCCCTTAATGAACTCATCTAACGCCTTGATCGCATCTTGATTAGCTTTCTTAATCTCATCATTATTAAATTTTACAGAATGGTTTGCATCCAACTGTTCGAAATATGGAACTCCGGCTCCTTTTATAGAATCAAGAACAATACATACCGCCTGATCTTTTACATTTTTGGCTCGATTGATTGCTTCATCAATTGCTTCCTCATCATTTCCTTTTACAGTCTGTGTATAAAATCCAAATGCCTTCATTTTATCTTCAATACTAAATGGATTCATTACTTCTTTTGTTGTACCATCTAACTGTTTTTTGTTATCATCAATAATCACAACACAATGATTTAATTTATAATGCGCAATATATTGAAATGCTTCCCAGCATTGACCTTCATTTAATTCTCCATCTCCAACGATCAGATATACATACTGGTCTGTTTTGTCCATTTTAAATCCCGTTGCAATTCCTGCCGCTGCAGATGTTCCTTGACCAAGTGATCCAGTTGTCATATCTACTCCTGGTGTTTTCAATCGATCTGGATGCGATGGAAGTTTAGTTCCACCATCATTTAATGTAAATAGCCATTCTCTGTCAAAAAATCCTTTTTCTGCAAGTACACTATACCACGCTGGGCCTGAATGTCCTTTGGATAATACAACCATATCTCTTTCTTCCCAATCAGGATTCTTTGCATCGTATCGAAGCTGCTTTCCATAAAGTACACTCATCAACTCTACAATTGATAAAGAACCGCCCATGTGTCCGTAACCACGTTTTTCCAACATTTCCAAAACGTCTTTACGAATCTTAGCTGATAAAAGCTTCAACTCCTCTAATTTATCCTTTTCCATATTCATAAATCCCTTTTATTTTTCAAACTCTGTTCTTAATTTGTTTTCTAACTCTGTTTTGTCCATAATATTATCTAAAATAACTACTCTTGGTAATTGTTTTACAAAATTCTCTAAGTCTTTTCCTACAACAAATAAATCTGCTGCTCCTTCTGCTGCATCTGATAATGAAGAATGTGTTACACTTACTCCTGATACTCCAATCTTTTGCAGCGTTTTTTCAACATTCATACGAACTAACATACTTGATCCAAGTCCTGAACCACAACAACACATAATTGATTTAATCATAATAAATACCTCCTAAAATCTAATCTTTATTTTTAAGCTTCTTTTTTCTTTGGCATAATAACGTTATAAATAATTGGCAGAAGGAATAATACTACACATACCGCAAATAATCCTCCACCTTTTACAAACTGAGCAATATTTCCTAAAATAATTCCTGTAATAGAAAAATCTGCATCTGAAAATGTACAGTTTGCAAAGTTCAAAGATCCCATAACTGGCATACAAATTGCTGGCAGAAATGTAATTAGTAATCCATGCAGAAATGATCCTACTAGACATCCCTTTAATCCACCTTCTGCATTTGCAAAAACTCCTGCTGTTGCTCCACAGAAGAAATGAGGAATAACTCCTGGTAAAATAAGCGCTACTGGAATTAATGCCTTATTGATTCCTCCAAGAACAAATAATCCTACAATACCTCCTAAGAATGATACAAGAAATCCCATTAATACTGCATTTGGTGCATATGGGAATACTACCGGGCAGTCAATTGCAGGTTTAGCATTTGGAACGATCTTCTCAGCAATACCACGGAATGCTGGAACGATCTCACCGATGATCAAACGCACCCCACTTAAGATGATATATACACCACCTGCAAAACTTAATCCTTTTGTAATAGCCCATACAATCCAATGTGTTTGTGTTTCACCTTTAAAGAAAGCAGAAATTGTTGGGTCACTCATTCCATCTCTCACAACAACTGCTACAAATGTTACAACAACAAAGAAGATTGTCATTGTTAAACCAATTGCTACTGTTGTATCACGTAGGAAAGAAATTCTTTGTGGAAAATTCACATCTTCTGTAGATTTACTCTTATCTTTAAATAGCTTTCCGATCTGTGCTGAAAACCAATAACCAAATCCACCAAAATGTCCAAATCCAAGTTCATCTGTTCCTGTGATTTTTTCCATAGTAGGCTGGCAAAGTGCTGGTGAAATTACCATGATCAGTCCAAGGATCAGTCCACCTGAAATCCATAACATTGGACCTGTTAGATTTCCAACATTTAAAATAATTGCTAACATTGCTGACATATATAATGTGTGATGTCCTGTTAAGAAAATGTAATGTAATCTTGAAAATCTTGCTAATACGATATTAGCGATCATTCCAATACACATAATATAAGCTGTATCACTTGCGAAATCAGCTAATCCTAATGATACGATTGCCTCATTATTTGGCACAACTCCCTGCATATTAAAAGCATAATTAAAAATCACACCAAAATCATTTAAAGACCCTGTCTGCAAAAAACTTGAACCTGCTGTCAGTACCAAGAATCCAACAATTGTTTTTACTGTTCCTTTTACAACATCTTCTACTGGTTTTTTCTGCAAAATTAAACCAAATAATGAAATCAGACCTACCAAAATCGCAGGTGTTGATAATATATTAATAATAAAACTCATCTTTTCTCCTCCTCATGTTTCTTCATATAATTTCTAAACTGCACCGACAAACAAATCATAAATTTCTTTTTCATTTGAAGCATCTAAAACTCTTTGTGTACTTTCTTTGCTTTCAAATAATTCTGACATTGCCTGTAGTACTTCCATATGCGACTCCGCATCTGTTGCCGCTAATGTGACAAGAATTCTTACATCATATCCATCTTCTTTAAATTTTACTGGTTCTTTTAATAATGTAATAGCAATCTGGCGTTTGATAACCCCTTGTTCTGTACTTCCATGAACCAATGCCACATTTTCACACAGCACATAATATGGTCCAAGTTTTTCTGTATTTTTTATGATCTCATCACTATATCTTGCTTCACAATATCCACCATCTACTAATGGTTGAACTGCTGTATAAATTGCTTCTTTCCAGTCTTTTACTCCTGGAAGAATTTTTATATTCTCCAGTTTCAACATGTCATATATCTGCTTCATTTTTCCTCCTGTAAAAGTTCATACAATACATTTTTAACATCCAAAATTTCTTTCTGTCCCCATAATTTTTCTTCATTTTTTTGTTCTGAAAAAATTGTCATTATATCATTCAATAAACGAATGTGCGATTTTTGATCCTGAGCTGATAACATTAAAATAATTTTTGCAAATCGCTGCTTACCGTCTAATGTTATAAATTCCACAGGCTTTTTAAAAACAGTCATTGATAAACCCATGCTTTGTGCTCCATCTTCAATTTCTGAATGTGCAAGAAATACCTGTTTTGTAATAAACATATAGGGACCATATTGGTCTGTTTTATAAATAATGCTGTCTATATAAGACTGTCTGATCAATTTATTTTCTAATAATACCTCTCCAGAAACTTTTATCGCATCCTGCCATTTAAACTTATCTTTTATAATGCGAATATATGGATCCTCCAATATTTCATACAATCCCTTTTGAGGTTTTTTCTTATGTTCCACATATTGTTTCAGAGAATTTTTTGAAAATAGCTCAATCAATTCTTCTTTAAATTTTTGTAAATTATCATTTGTCATATATTTTGATGCAATATCTGTAATATTGGAAATACTGACATTATTTTCATGCCTATATTTCATACATCTTTGCAAAACTTTCATTCGATCATTATCTGTAAGAATCGGATGTACTAAGATCAGATCTTTTTCATTTTCAATCACAATCGTCGAAATCACCACATTATAATCGTGTGCTCTCTTATATTCTCTTAATGAACACACATCGACTACGTCTGCATCTGGGACAAGTGTCTGTATCTCACCCCATATCATATTTGCGGTACTGACTCCATTTGGACATACGATTAAAATCCTTAATCTTTTTTCTTTTTCCTGTCCTGCACTGATAAATGCACCAAAATGTAATGTTATATATGCAATTTCACCTTCTGGAATTGGAAATCCAATTTCTTTTTCCAAATATCTGCAGGTTCTTGCTGTAAGTTCAAAGAGATCTCCATATTCATTTTTTATATTGTCTAACATAGGATTGGCAAGCTGTACTCCATATCGATATCGATACATTGATGTCTTTAAATGAGCTGCCAGTGCCTCTGTTAACTCTCTCTCCTTTGAGAATCCAACTCCTGCAATTCGTGAAAAAGCTTTTACAAGTATCCTGGAAAGCCATTGTGATTCTTGCCCAGATTCTTCTTCCATAAAATCTACCGGTATACTCTGCATCCTTGATCCAAGTAAATGTAAAGTCAGATATAATTGTTCGCTTTCTTTTAAATCGGAAAATCTTCTGGATACCATTTCATACTCTTTCGTATCCATAATCTCCATTTTTTCTTTTTTTGAAAATTCAACAACATCTGTACGATTATCAATGGTTGAAAAGAACACTGCAATAGTGTATAACGTTCCTTGTACATATTGAACATCCAACGCGTTTTCAATATCTTTTAATCTGTCCAAAAATTCTTGTACTTTTTCTGGAGCGTCTAACGGAAGGATTCCCTTCTTATAAAAATCCGCAATCGCACTAAAATAAGAAAAATAAATACTTCTTTTTCGTACAAGATCACCCTTAATGTGATATCCTTTCCCATTTTCGTAAATCAGCTGCAGCTGATATTCAGAAATGATTCTTCCTGCCTCTTTCACATCGCTTATCGTTGTATTTCTACTCACCTGACAAAAATCCATAAAATCATCAAGAAACAAATTTCTATTTCTTTGCAAAATAGAACATATAATGATCTTTACTCGTTCTGTTGGTGTAAATACATAGGCAAGTTCAGATGGTATCATCTTTAATCTTGCACGGATCATTGCTTTTTGTTCATCGTCAATTCGTATTCCCTTTTTTCGCTCAACGACTAATTCTGACAGATGTTGTGCCTCCATCCATTCATTGATCTTGCGTATATCATAATAAACACTACGCTTAGAAATATTCATTTCTTCTGCAAGTTGTGTGATCGATGTATAGCCATCTTGATATAATAAATATTTCAACATCTCATGACATCTTACATCTAAGTTATATACGATTGACATGTTCTTACCTCCTTTTGCTTTCCATATATTTATCATACCGAATCAACTCTTAAAATAAAAGTCCAAGAAATGTACAAAGAAAAAGCACAAATCTGCAGAATGTACACAGTGCAAAATTTGTACAAAACTACTCATGTTTGTGCATTTATCGTTTAGATGGATCCTGTACTTTTATTATTTTTATGCTTAAACATAAAAAAAGAAGAATGCATAACATTCTTCTTAATAAAAGAGCGGGTGATGGGAATCGAACCCACGTGATCAGCTTGGAAGGCTGGAGTTCTACCATTGAACTACACCCGCATATCTTGTTCGCTGTGTTGTGTTTTCCTCAGCGACAAGTAATACTATACCACCACTTTTTATAAATTGCAAGTGTTTTTTTGAATTTTTTTCATTTTTTTTGAATATCTTATGATAAAGGGGTTTTGGGGTATATTTTATGATGAATAAGATCTGGTGTTTTATGATCCTTGCAGGACTCATTGTCGGCAGTTTTAATGGGAAGATCACAACGCTTTCTGATACCATTCTTTCTTCTTCCAAAGAGGCTGTGGAACTCTGTATTCTAATGTTTGGAATTGTTGGGTTATGGTCTGGACTCATGAACATTGCACTGTCTCTTGGAATTACTACACAACTTCAAAAGCTGTTAACCCCTTTTCTTACTTTTTTATTTCCAAATCTGAAGAATCAAAAAGCGAAAGAATATATCAGTACAAATATTGTCGCAAATATATTAGGTCTTGGTTGGGCTGCAACTCCTTCCGGATTAAAAGCTATGGAAGAATTACATACGACAGAAGTCAGCTCCAAAATTGCCGATTTT